>Ga0308160_10000416_pt1 | contig 84178 bp, 96 predicted proteins | sample PhyFR1_FD_201036 | JGI IMG/M metagenome (GOLD analysis project Ga0308160, IMG submission 201036) | Phyllosphere microbial communities from UC Gill Tract Community Farm, Albany, California, United States - DLSLF.R1 | ecosystem: Host-associated > Plants > Phyllosphere > Unclassified | place: USA...
GTCGTGAGTATCAACGCGCTGTCGACTAAGACGGCTTGTCGAGAGATGACGGGCGCGGCAGCCTGTCGGGTGAGGCGACGGGCGGTCGGGTTGACGGGTGAGTCGACAGGCTCGGGCTGCGCGGGCACAGCAACGGGCTCGACATCAGCCCTTCATACTGCAACTGTCTGAGGGCCCAGGGGTCACGGCTGGCGAGTCGCGCGCCAGGCTTGCAGAGACAGCGACGCGAGGATGTGTTCGGCAAGCAAAGGTATCATGCATGCCAAGAAAAAAAGGGGGGCGGCGAAGGGGTGCAGAGCGGCGAGTAGATGAGTTTACTCGTCGTCCTCCTCCTCCTCCGACTCGGCCTGCTGGCCGGCGCGCGAGTCGTTCCAGAGCTGAATCTTGGCCTGGATCTTGGCCTTCTTCTGCTCGTACGACGTGCGCTTGTCCTTGTACTGCTTGGACTCCTCGGCCCAGTTCTTGGCCTTCTCGGTCGGGGTGAACGACGGGTCCTCGCGGATGGCGGCGTAGGCGCCGGCGTACATCTCCTCCATGTCCTCGGAGCCGACGCCGTCGGCGAGGTAGGTCGAGAACTGCTTCTTGAAGCGCTCGTCGTCCTCCTCCTCGAGCGACTCCATGTACTCGGCGACGTGGCCGCCGTAGATGTACTTGTGGAGGACCTCGGCGTCGAGCTCCTTCGACTCCGGGTCGAAGCCGGGGAAGCGGTTCTCCGAGTGGGGGACAAAGATGCCGCCGTCCGAGGCACCCTTCATGGCACCGAAGACACGGTTGCCGGTCGAGGTGCGCTTGAGTCCGACGTCAAGGAAGCACTTGAACGGCCGGGGCTCGTCGTCGCCGTCGAGCTTCTCGGTCATGACGAGCGAGCCGTCGGGCTCGGTCTGGCCCTCGTACTTGTCGGCGAGGTTGAGCTTGACGAGCGCACGCCGGGCGCAGAGGAGACCGGTAGCGTAGGCGGCGGTCCAGTTGGTGAGACCGTGCTTGATGCCGTACCGGGGAAGCTCCTTCGAGCGGGCGTGGGCAAAGACGAAGTCGCCCTGGAGCTTGGCGTAGACGACCTGGACGATGACCTCGCGGTTGGTGAACCGGACGACGAGACGGTACTTGGGCGCGTTGTACTTGTTCTTAGCCTGGGCGACAAGACGCTTGCGCGCGTAGTCTGTCGGGCAAGGGGAGGAGCAGGCCAAGGTCAGCAGAGTCCAAGGCGGACCAGCGAGAGACGACAGGCGCTCAACGGAGACTCACAGTCAGTCTTTCCCTCCCGGCGGCGCCGGTACTTGACCTGGTACCGGGAGAAGTAGGCGTCGTTCTTGACGGTCTTGACGAAAGGCATCTTGACTGAAGAGGGAGAGGCAGGGAAAAAATCAGCGAGCTAGTCGTGCTCTCCCTGCCATGCCTTGTCCTCAGCCCTGCAGACATGCGCCCTCACGCACCCTTCCGCCCCGGGCCTCCTGTCCGAGCTTGGAAGCTCGAAACAGGAGGACTGAGGGATGGCACAGAGAGGCCGGCAAGCGCTGCAGGACCGACGCAGAGCTTCGAGCAGGCCAGGAAGGACGTACAGTGTCTTCGCGGGGTATAAGCGGGGCGAGGGAAGAAGAGCAGGAGCCGGCGCCGAGCTCGCAAAAAAGCTGGTCCGGCGCCGGCGGCGGGCGGGCGGGCGGGCGGCGCACGACCAGCGGCCTGGCTGCGCTCGAGCTTTCAAGAATCCCGTCTAAGCCGCCGCAGACGCGCGCGCGCGTTGGGCCCGTGATCCACCGACCCTGAACCTCTTCGGCCAAGTTCATGATTACCTCAGCTGCTGCTCCCGCGTACGCACAGCCGAGCACATCGACGGCATGGCCACATCGAGGGGAAGGCGTCAAGGCGGCTCGTCTCTGCAAGCGTTATGGCCTTTGTTGGCCTCTCGCGCCGCCTCTGCCAGGTCGTCGAGAGCGGCGTTGCGGGCCTTGGCCGCCCCTTCTCGCTGTTGGCCCGCAGCCCTGCGCTCGACGGCCCCACCGCGGGCCGGCCGAACGACTCCGCTCCGGGCGCAGCGCCTTCTTGCGCTGGCCTCTGCCTCCCTGTGCTGGCCACCGTCTGGTCATCTGCTCCCTATGCTGCTGCAGCAGCAGCAGCAGCAGCGGCGAGCTTTGCATCACTTTGCGCTCCTCAGCAATCTCTGATCGGCGCGAGAGAGGCTCTTCCGTCGGCCCGGGGGGCTCGGCTGGAGCTTTTGTTGGTCGGGGCGACGCAGACACCCTTTTGCTTCTTTCGCCCGTCTCCCTCCCCTCGACCGTGCGCGAGAAGGTCTCGTCCATCGCCCCGCCCGCCCCGGCCCACACGACCACCCGCCCGCCCCGTCAGCCCAACGCCCGTCTCCCTCACCCAGCCGACACCAAAACACCCTGCACGCGACCATGTTCAATCCCTTCTAGACCACACTCCCTCCCTCTCTCCCTCTCTCTCGAAGCCCGCCGCCCACCCCCGCGCGTTTCTCGACCGACCCTTCGCCCGTGAGAAGCCTCCGGCCGCACCAGCTTCCTCTTCCAGCCAGCCACCTCCCTGGCCCGGCTCGAGGCGCATCTCCCTCCTCCGGCACCAGAGGGCCCGAATCGACGGCAAAACCACCCTCCCGCGAGGGTCGCTCGCCAGCTCCAACCTTCTCGTCCCCCTCCGTCTCGCGTTCCAGGTCGCCCAGTCGACCCGGTCCCGGCCTCGCCTCGCCGCCACGCTGCCGCCGAGCAGCTCGTCCCGCCTCCCGTCGCCTCAACCGACCATGTCGATCGCCTCATCCGCCTCCGAGGACGGCTGGGTGCCGACCGTCTACGACTCGGTCGAGAAGGTCAAGGGCACGGCCGAGAACAAGCGCACCGTCTGCTGCGTCGTCCCTGTGCGTCCGCCTTTTGACACGAGCCTCCGGTCGTGTGCCGCAGCTGGGCTGACGAGCGACCCCACTTCTGCGCCCGCCGGCTCCAGTACGATGCCTCGACGCGCTCGGTCCTCATGATCTCGTCTCAGGTACGTCCCTCGCCACCTTTTCCACTGCCTTCCGAAGCAAGACGCTGACCTGCTCGCCACCTCTGCCTTCCGCAGAAGAAGCCCGGGATGTGGACTGTCAGTCTTCGCGCGCGCGCGCCGCCCGCTTCGGCTGGAGCTCCGCGCACCGGCGACGGCTTTACGCGGCGGAAAGCTGACGTCTCCTCATCCCCGCGTCGCACACCCCAGCTGCCCAAGGGTGGCAAGGAGGAAGGCGAGCCGTACGCCGAGGCTGCGCTGAGAGAGGCCTGGGAGGAGGTGCGTTTCCTGCCGTCGTCATCGTCGTCTTAACCAGTGTTTGGCGCTGACTTGACCTGTATTGGCAACCTCTCGTCCTTCCCGCTCCGCTTGCGCACCGCAGGGTGGTATCCTCGGCTACATCACGTCCGAGTGCATCGTACGTCTCGGTTCTTGTGTCGTCAGGCTGCGCCAAGCCGGCCGCTGCTGACCGACTCGCCCGTGCTGCCCATCTTCCAGTGCCAGATCGACACCGAGCGGAATCACGTCTACTTCTATCCGCTGCAGGTCTCGGAGATGAAGACCGAGTGGCCCGAGAGCGGCCGCAGCCGGGAATGGGTCTCGGTCGAGGAGGCCATCGCGCGAGTTTGTAAGTGCCATCGGCCTTCCCTCTCATCGTCGTCGTCGACCGTGCAGACTCACTGACCCACCCTCCTCCACTTGACTCGCAGACTGGCGGCCGGAGCAGGCTGAGGCGCTCCAGCAGTTCAGTACGTGGCGGGACACGCTCGTCGAGAGCGATACGAGCAACGAGTCGTCAGAAAGCGGATTGCCGACGTCGGGCGCCGACGAATGGTGCGTCGACCTCGCCTGTGCCATCGCCCTGGCCTTCCTGCAGCAGCGAGCTAACGACCCCCCACCCCTCTTTCCGGCAGAGCTGCGCTCTTTCGACCCTTCCTACACGACCTCATGTCCACTCTATCTCTCCCTTCGTGACCCCCGCTTGTAAATTGGGCGCATACCCTTTCTCGTCCATTCACCACCCGTCAACCCCACTCCCCTCTCATCCGCTCTGTCGCCGGGCATCGCCCATCCGCGCGACCCGGTGGCCTCGTGCTCCTCTCGGCGCCACTCCCAGCTTCGCACTGCCCCCCCTCTTCCATCTTTGCTTCGCCTGCGCCCCGCCGCCTTGCCCTGTACGATCACGCAGCTCCCACCACCTCCGCCCCTTGCTTCTTGCTCCTTTGGATACCAAAAGACCGACCCACCGCACCGGCGTCCTGCCTGTATCTCCTCCGCCCACCTGCGAGCCTTGTGAAGGGGTCAGACGGTCAAGTTGAAGGAGCGCAAGATCGCCGCCGCTGCCGAGCTTGCTGCGAGCGACGGCGCTCGTCGCCGCCTCACATGACGCCGGCTCGCCTGCCCCTTCGACCGCGACCACCGCAGCGACCAGCCCTTCCGTCAAGCCGACTCCGCAACGATCCAGCACGCTCTGCAGGCAAACTCTTTGATTCGGCAGACAGCTTCACCTAGGACCGGCTCGTCATGGCTTTCAAGTGCGATCTCCCAGCTCAGCTCGGATCCTTCTGCATCGACTCTAGCCTTGACCCCGGTTGACGCTCACTCCTCTTTCGGTGGCCTCCCCTCCCTCGCCCCACAACAGGATATTGCGGCCCGGCCGGCTCCTCGCCCAGCTCAGCAACTCCTCCTACGCATCTGCCCCACCGGCAGCGCGCGCGCGCTCTCGGTCGTTTGCGGTCTCGGCGGCGAGCCCGTCGGCAGCTAGCGACCTCCCCCGGAGCGGGGACGCGCCGTCCAACCCGACTGCTCCGGCAACCGTGTTCGTCCCCTTCTACGTGCAGGCTTATGGGCCCTTCCCGCTAGCCGTTTTCTCCCGTGTATGGGACTAACTGGACCGTGCATTACCCTCCTAGTCTTTTTGACGCTCCGTCGCAGGATCCTGCCGCGAGCTCGAGCGCTGGCTCGTCCATGGTCTCGTCGTCGAGCTCCGGCCTCGGCGACGTACGCCAACCCGTGCGGCTTTCCGTCCCAGAATCGAGCGGCGGACGCCGGCTCGGTACGAGCGCGCGTGATGGCGGCACGTTCAAGGCAGCAGCGGCTGGGCGGCGATCCTATAATGAGAAAAGACGACTTAAGTCATTGGAGAAGTATAGGTCCCCGACGGCGCCAACGTCGACGGAACTCGGCCAGCTGATCGCTCAGGGACCGCAAGTCTGGCACAAAGTCTTGTGTGCGTGCGCAGAATGTGTGCGACCCTCTCGGACCGGCCCATGTGCTGAACCCTTCCGCTGCGCAGCTGGAGACGCCCTGACGATCCCGCAGGTAGTCGAGTACCTGGCCGACCCGCTCCTGCACGGTGCTCCAGTGCCGCCGATAGTCGGTGCTGAAATCACCCCGTGGTACGAGTTCGTGCGCCGTCTGAATAAACACCTCAAGCCAGGCAACCCGACACTTGAGCTCCCGGCCGACGTGCGATCGACTCTTCTCCACAACGGCGTCACGCGGATCCTTCAGCACCAGCCGTCGACCGATCCGTTTCTCCTCCTGCTTCTGCTCGACCTCTGCCTTGCGACAGACGCTCAGTCGAGCGTCGAGCTCTTTCGAACGATCGCTGGGCGAGTTCACGACGCTCGGGCAAGCTGGTGGATCGGCGATGAGCCCCAGCCTAAGCATCTGGCTGAGGTCCAGCGGCCGCAGGAGACTTTCACCCTCGTCGACCGGAATCGGCTCGCGCTCACGAGGGAGGGCATCGTCGACGCCTGGGACCAGTCTGTGCTCCTCAGCCCGCCGCTCTTGCATCGGCGGCGCCTTTTCAACCGCTTGAGTGGTCACAACTCAAAGGACCGGTTGGCGTCCACGCCAGAGGGCCAGCGCGCGATCGGAGGGGTCGACTACACAATGAACTTTGTTACCTCGAGCGCCGTCCAGCAACCGACCGACCCGATCGTCCTCATCCTTATCCTCAAGAGCTACCTCAGCACATACCCCTCGGAAAGCGGCCAGGCCCATTTCCGAGCGACGCTCGACATCGTCCCGCAGCTCGCCCTGAGCTGGACGCCGGTTTACAAGCACTCAATCCGCGAGAGCATCAAGACGTGCATCCAGGCCGACACCGAGATGTACCACGCCGTCCGCAGTTGGTTCCGAAACGAACTCCGCCCATACCTCGGCGACATGACCGCGCTCTGGCATGGCATCCTTCCGTCCCCGCGCGAGGTTGGCTTCGGCCTCGTGTCGCACGAGGCCAGGTCGGAGGCCCGCTCGTTGGCGTACAAGCACGGCAAGAACCTCTACGACCCGGGCGAGGCGCTCGACTTCAACCGCTTGCGACCGCGCAACCCGGATGCCATCCCTCTGTGGCGAGAGGGCGAGGCTGCCCCTCCGAAGCGCATCAGCAGGTATGAAGTGGACGGGTCGTTCGGCCTCCGCCAATGATGGAAGGTGGCGCTCGGCACGAGCGGCGCGGTGCCTTCTCGTCATGATTCTTCTTCATGAGTCATCTCCTCCTGTTCTCACTCTTCCTCGAGCGCAGCGTGTCTTCGACGTGTGTCTCGAGTGTCTGGTCAGGTGGAGCAAGGCGAGAGACGCACCGAGGGGGATGTCCACGCTCCGGCGCGCGCGGCCGTCGCGCCGTCGGCTTTAGCCCGCGTTCTCGGCTGCCTTGAGTCGTCACCCCGTTCAGCCCATCCACGCCCCCGTCGAGCCTTGCGACCCTTGCTCGCGCGGTCAAGCTCTCCACGCCAGCAAGCTATGTCGACGCCTGCCGAACTCCTCGCAGTGCTGAAGGACCACCTGGCGCGGCTACCGAACCCGCCGTCGCCGGACGAGGTCGTCCCGCTGCTCGGCCTGCTCAAGCACATCCAGTACCTCTCGTCCCAGGCGCTTCTTGCCCAGGCGAGCGCGACGGCCGAGGTCCGGACCGATGTCGACCGGCAGGGCCTCGAAGAGAGCGGGCTGAGCTACGAGAAGAGGCGGCTCGAGAGTGAGATTGCGAGCTGCGAGGCGTTCGAGTCCGTGCCGCCCACTGCTCTCTGGCCTTGGCAGCTCAAGGCGAGCAGTGCTGATCGCCAGGTCTTCCCCATCCAGATCGGTATACCAGACGCTGCCGCTGGATCTGCCACCGCCGACTGAGGACAACCACGAGCAGATCATAGCCGCGCTTCAGGACGAGCTCGCCTCGCTTAAGGCGTACGTACCCGCCGCCCACTGTTCGCGCCTGGTCTCGTGCCGGCCCTGCCGCTGACACGCGAGACCCTATGTGCCGGACAGCCTCCAGCTCGAGAAGGACGCCATCGTCAAGGACGTCGAGCAGGCCAAGAAGGAGATCAAAGACGGCCAGGCCAAACTCGCCGGCCAGGACGTCGCGCTCGGCGACTATGCTAAGGTCAATTTCTGCACCGAGCTGTCCGACGTCTACGCCTTGCTGACACCATCGTCTTTGGCAGTTTGGCAACACCATCTTTAACAGCAAGATGCAGTGAGACGCCCGGCCCGACGTCCTACGCAGCTCGTCGCCTGGCCACCGCCGCTCATGCAGTCTCCGGCCGGCTTTCGTCGCACGCCTGGCGACGACGCGGCGCACGCTGCTCGGGCTGGCAAACCCTCTGAGCACGTCGACGGCGCTTCAAGCCCGCCTAGGTTGGCAACGTGTGCCAGCGCTGTCCCCTACCACGACCTCCCGGACGAGCGAGCGCGTCGCCAAGCAGCGCGGGCTTTCCGAGCCAGGCCGGTTGCAGACGCGCTGTCGTCTCGACGCAGCAGGCGTTTGGATGATGCTTTCCAGCCGTGCTCGATCTTGGCCGGTCGGTGTGGGTGACCTTGCAGCTTGGCGGGCCGGTCTGCGCGCACAAGATAACCGGCCGGCGCATACGACCGTCGTGGAGGCGGCAACCGCGAGCAGACTCATCAGCCTGCTTGTCGACAGACCGAGCCGGTCGGTTCGTCCGACCCGCACTTTCCTTCAAGTATAGCAAGGGGGGGGGGGGGCAGACAACGCACGGACAAGGCGGTTGGAGAGAGCCGGCGGCGCGTCGTCGTCGCCGAACCGGCGGAGACCTCGAGCGCGGGACATCAGCACGGGGCACGGAAGAGCGAGGCGAGCTGGACGCCATCAGGGGAGCGCTACTATGCTTTGTTCCTTCCGCAGGCCGACCTCTGATCGGGTCAAAAGCAGCAGCAGGCCAGAGCGCCGCGAGAAAGGGGCTGCGCGCCGTCGGGCCTGCACCGTCTCGTCTGGCCGTCGTCAACCTCGTCCGCTCCTCGGTCGCAACAGTCGCCCCGGCCCAGCTCGATAAATTCCCCCTCCCCGACAAGGGCTCGATCCGCCGCCGATGAGCCGACCCTGGCCGTCCATGCGCCGGCTGCTCGGGCTCGACAAGGTGCCTCAGCTGCTGGCAGGCTCGCCCTCCCCTGCCCCGTCGGTCGCTCACGGCCCAAGGGCGGCGGCTGCTCGACTGTGGCCGTCGTCGGGCGCCGGCGATCTCGACAGTCGCTTCTCGTCGCCGACAGCAGCAACGGCGGCAGGTCCGACCTCCTGGCCAGCTACTGAGCCCGACAGTACCGACTGGAGGCTCGTCGTGCAAGAGCTCCTTTGGGCCAGCGAGCAGCGCCGCCGGCTCGCCGCCGAGCTCGTCGACCGTCAGCCGGTGCGTTCCTACCCCAGTCCATCCCTCGCTCTCGCTGTTGCTGCTCAGCTTGACGCTCTCACCTGCGTTCTACGTACGACCTTGCCGCAGACGGCAGAGGTCTCCTCGGCGCGGACAACACCACGATCGTCTTGGGCGGCCGCCGACAGTAACGGTCCGCCTGGGACGACGGCCCGCGGCGGCCACGCGCCTGCGCCGCTCGCCCTCCGACAGCCCGTCCCCAAGGCAGTCATCTTCTGGGACTGGGAGAACTACGCCCTGCCGGGCACTGCGGTCGCCGTCAAGCTTGTCACCGCTCTCGGTCAGCTCGTGCGCGAGCGCGCGTTCGGCGAGGTGAGCGAGATCCGGCTCTACAGCGGCCAAACGGTTAGCATCTCAGAGACTCTCGCTCAGGCCGGCATCACCGTCATCCACGTGCCCCACGGTCGCAAGAAAGAGTGAGTCGCTTGAGTAGCGAGACGGTCTGACGTCCCCCGAGTGCTGACTGAGCGGTTGGATGCGCTCTCTCTCTTCCTCCCGACAGGGTCGTCGATCGCCGCATGCAGCACGACATGTGGAAGCTCGCCCACTTTGAACCTAACCCATCGACAACGACGGCCGTCATCATGTACGTTTTTGAATCCGCTGGCAAGTCGCACTCGCTGGCCCGTGGCAGACACTTGAGCTCTGACACTCAGGGTCCCCTTCGTCCGACTGCAGTTCGTCCGACTCGGACTTTACGCCGACGCTGCTCTCGCTGCAGACGATGTGCGAGCGTCGAACCTTTGTCTCACCGACCGCAGTTAGCGCTCGACTGACCCTTCTCGACTCTCCACTCTACAGCGGCCTCAAGACCATGCTCATCGCCGACCCAGGGCTTAATAAGGATAAGACGAACTCGCTCGCGCTGTCGACGACTGAGCCGACCGCGTCCTGGTTGTCGCTCAAGGACGTGCGTCCCAGACTTCTTTCTCTTCAGGTCGGCGCTCCCCCTGTACGAAGGACGAAAGCTGATGGATTTTGAGACTCCCCTGCCTGGCTGGGTTTAGGCCTCCCGACCCTCTCGAAACGAGACGAAGGAGGCATTCCCGGCAACTCTGACTTCCAGCGCCAAGACAGTCGAAGTTCCGAGGGTCGGCTACTCTGCTGCCAAGCGGGGCCCACATCGACTGCTCCCAACAGTGCACAGACGCCCAAGTCCTCCCGACCCCTTCGGCGCAAGCCTCCCTCCCGCCGACTGCAAGCACGAAACATCCTCGCGAATCTCGAACGAGCCCGCGGTCAAGGTGGACAGCATCTCTTCGCCGCCTGCCGTCGAGACCGCTGGTTCGTCGCCGCCTGCTGCCAGCATCGTCGCTGTCAAGGCTGCGAGCCCCGATGTCGGCCAAACCTTGTCGACATCCATCGCGCCTGACCTATCGGACCCGCCAAACGGCGTGAGCGACAAGACCCAGGACAAGAACAAGAAGGCCGTCGACGCCACTGACATCGAGGCTGTCGTCGAGGCTGCCCAGTCCAAGGCCGGGCTCGAGGCAGCCAAAGCAGCAGCGTCCCCCAACTCTTCCGCGCAGGACCTTGACGGTGAAAACGACTGGATCGACTGCATTACTGAGGCCGTCCGGATCATCGCCGTAGACAAAAGGGCGCAGCCCACCATCGCGAAGGTCCTCAAGAAGCTAAAAGTCGTCTCCGAGAAGAAGCGAACAGAGGCGTCCAACTGCTTCCACGAGTTCGCGCAAGGCCGGCGCCCCACAGACAAGCTCGTCATCATCTCGGGCTGCGTCTACCCCAATGTGACCAAAAACGATAAAGCGCGGGTCCGGAAACATCAACTCAAGGCTCAGCTTTCGAGTACTGTCACCGCTCAACCCTCCCGTCCAGACCAGTCGGAGCAGCAAAGCGAGGCCAAGGACGGCCCATCCGACTCTCTGCTTCCCGTCCAAGCTCCTTGGGTTCGACGCGCTCTCGAGCTTGTCAGAGCCAAAGGCTGCAACCAGGAGCCGGTCAACACGCTCACCGTCCTCGATGTGTACAAGCAGCTGGCGACCGACAACGCTACGTCGTCCGACAAGGAGCCGGCAATCGACACGTTTACGGCCTTCGTCAAGGCCGTCAATCGCCTCAAGCCCCCCGTTGTGCGTTTTTTCTCCTTGCGCTCAATCGCGAGGGCGCTTCCACCGGCTGACGACGCATCAAACACCATGCAGCTCGTCATCGACTTAGGTCACCTTTACGTCAACGAGACGCCGACGGAACGGCAGGCCGTCGACGATAATCGGCTCCGACGCCTGAACCGACCCGATGAGCTCGACCCGCGCCAACCCGCCGAGGTCAAAGGATCGGTCGTTCTGCCGCCAAATGTGTCGCTGGACTCACAGCCGCCCGCCAGCCTGCCGTCGATTCCGAGTCCACCGTCCTCCACGCCAGACAAGAAACGCCTGACGGTGCTGAAGCTTCATCTGCCGAAATCGAGCCCGCCGTCCCCCACGTCAGTCGAGCCCGCCGATGAGTCTTCGCGCTCGGTCGCCTTGCTCAGCCCGCCCGATCCGGTGTTGTCCTCGTCGGCATCTGAGGAGCCCGGCGGCGTCATCCCACTGCCTGCGCCACCCTCGACGCCGCCACCGTCCGAGGTCACGGCCAACGGCGGCGCAGACTTCGAGCCTCCGCCGGTCTCGTCGCTCTCCTCGACTCTCGTCCAGACGACTGGTGACGGCCGCGCTGACTCAGAGCAGCCGAACGGCTCGGCTGCGACGCCCTTGGCCGCCTTGACCCGCCCGGCTGTCAATCCAGCGCCGGCCGACAAGCCAGTCGAGAGTTCACACTACGAAGCAGGCTCGCAGGGCCCTCTCTTCCGCACCCCGACGGCCGGCGAGTCTCCTGGCGCGAGGGGTCGACCTGCGATGGCCCGGCCAAAGCCACAGGAGGCACCGCCTTTCCTTTCGTTGTCCTCTGCTAGACGAGAGTAGCGCCGAACCCGTTCTCCGCCCCGTCGCCTGCGTTGCGACTCCCCTTGCCCTTCTTCGCTCGGCCCTTTGCTCTGCGCCAAGACTGGCACCCCTCCCCTAGACATCTCTTAATGCCCTCGCACCCGTCTATGACTCTGGCCGCCATTTCTGTCTCTCGAAGTGCCGTGCCTTGACGTTCGTACACTCTCGCGCAAGAGCCAGCGGATGACTAAGCGACCTGCTGGCCGCGCCCACCGCCTGCGAGCTCGCCTCCGTCGCCCTCACCACCTGCCGCCGATCAACCGACCGCGACCGGCTATCCATCCTCTGCTCGGCTCGCGCTCGACTCGCATCTCCTGCGCGCTCCATCCCCTAAGTCCCGAGCGCGACAGCATGTCTGGGAGCGGCTCCCTCCGCGGGCTCTCGGCCCACGCCCGGCATGCGGTCCACGCGTCGGTCTACGACCCAGACGCTGCGCGGGCCAAGGCAGAAGAGGCTCGACGTCTGGCGCTCGCCCGGACCGACTTTGACGTCCTTAAGGAGGCCCACCGGTGCGTACGGGCAGCTGGGGCTCGTGTCACCCGTCGTCAGCTCGCCTGAAAGTCTGACGCAGATCAAATGACGTGCCTCCGCCAGGTTCATCCGCGACGACGAAGACGGTGACGTCCGTACGGGACGATCGAAGGATGCCTCGGCCAAGGATCAGCAGTACGCTGAGGCTATCGCCCGCCGGTACGAGGACAGCCTGTTCAAGGAGTTTGCTTTGATCGACCTCAAGCACTTCCGATCGGGTCGAGTGCGTGCCGTGCGAGCTCTCGGGTTGCACGAGGGTTCCGCCGCTGACGAGCCGTGCGCACTTCTGGCTTTCCTTGCCTGCAGATCGCGCTGCGTTGGCGGACGACGCCAGAGGTCCTCGAGCTCATCGGGGAGGAGACGTGCGGCTCGCTCCGCTGCGCCTACCATCAGCCGACCCCGGGTCACCCGCCGCCGCCTCTAAGCACGGTGCGTCTGCGCGTCAGCGTTGCTCCACCTGCTGAGCTCCGCTCATCTGCGTCCTGCTCTCAACCCACTCCAGTTTGAGCTGCCGTTCGCGTACGAGGAGGCCGGCGTGGCAAAGCAGGCAATGGTCAAAGTGGTTCTTTGCTCGCGCTGCGCAAAGAAACTCAAGCCGCCGCGGACGGACGACCGGGCCGGCTCAGGCAGCGGCAGCGGTAGTCAGCGGCACGCGAGTGTTGAGCCCAAGCGGAAGGCGTCGCCGGGACGCTCGGGCAGCTCTTCTGTGTCGCGCAGCCGCCAGAGGGAGGAGTCGCCCGTCGGACGCTCTACCTCCTCGGCGCGACGGCGGCGAGACGCGCGCGGCAGCGACGATGACGACGACGATGACTTCAGGCAGCGCAGGCTGAGGTGAGGCGGCGCGGGCTTCATCAACGAAACGATCATGACATGATGACTGGATGACAAAAGAGCTGCTGGAGGTCGAGGTGCTACACCGGGCGATGCGAAGGAGCGAGTTGGGACGACATGGAAGGGTGGGGAAGAGCGTACGAGGATTACAAGTCTGGCAGGGACGGAGGCATGCGAGGGGGAGAAGAGCTCTAGAAGTCTTGGAAACGAGAAGCGGGCAGGTAGTACAGGCTCTGCCGTCAAGGGAAGCCGCCGTCATCGCCGTCCCAGTGGTCGTCGACCATGCGTCGGCTCGGCGTCGGGATCGGTCGGCTCTTAATGCGCAGGAGCCCGGGCGAGCCCGCTGTTTCGGCCTCGGACAAGAAGACGGGCGGGGTGGCCTTGCCACCGACCTTGGGCCGGCAAGCCGAACCGTGATTGTAGGACCGGCGCCGGGCTTTGCTGCCGGCAGGCGAGGACGTCGGCCGTGCGCCAGAGTCCGAGACGTGCATCTGTGGCGCCGTCGGCCGTAGCGTGTCGGAAGCGTACGCATCCAGCAGGGGCCGGTCGAGCGCACCAAAGGACGCAGGAATTGGCACCTTGCGCGAGCGGGCCTTCTTTGAGCGCCGGTGGGCCGGCGCGGGGGACCGATCCCGACTGCGGTCGCGACCGCTTGAGCTCGGTGGCGGGCTACGATGGCGAGAGCAGCGGCCGTGTCGCTTCTCGTCACCCGCACCACCGCCATCGGTGCTGCTGAGCAGCTCACGAAGCTCTGCCTCGCGCTCCTTCTGCTTGCCTTCCTCGCTCTTGAGATGCGAGGGGAGAAAGTCGTCGCGACAGGGGTGTTCCGGAGGCTCGTCGGCCGAGGGCAGGTCACTGAGCGTTCCGCCAGTCTCAGACACCCGGGCAGGCTGTGCACCAAGGCCGGTGACGCCGTTGGCCAATAGGCGGGGTGCGTGGTGCGGCGAGTAGGCAGGGATCTTGCCGCCATCGCGACGCCGGATGAACGAGAACAGCTGTCGCCGCCGCTTGGGTGCAGCATCGGCAGTGGCGGCCACCGGCAGAGCGAGAGGCGAAGCCGAGTCGGCCGCGGCGGCATCGATCGGCGGCAAGGTCGGCGAGTGTCTCGTCCAAGCGGTCCGGCCGCGGAGGGAGGACGAGCGACGGTGCTGGAGTGAGCCCTGGCGGTAGGTGCTTGATAGGTCTTCGCCGTCCTCGTTCGGGGCGAGGGCCGAGAAGCCCGAAAAGTTAGAGATGACGCTTCCCCGCCCAGACGTCTTGGTTCGGATCGAGGCGGTCTCGTCCTCCTCCGAGCCGACGCTGGCCGAGTCATCGTCCGAGTCCTGGCCGAACAGCGCCTCGCGTCGGTAGCGGTACCGAGCGCCTTCGCGTTCGCCGAGCTCGAGGTCGTCGCTACCTTCGCCCTCATCGTCTTCTTCGTAGCCGTCGGCCTCCTCCTCGTCGACGGCGTCGAGGCCGTCGTCCTCGTCGTCGTCCTCGCTATCATCGTCGTCTTCGTCGTCGTCTTCTTCGTCGTCGTCGTCGTCATCGTCGTCGTTGTCGGATCCGGCGCCGTCGTCTTCGAGCTCCGCCTCTTCGTCCTCGTCGAGCGTTCCAACGGCCTTCTCTGGCCCGAGCGCCTTGGGTCGGGCACAGACGGCTGTGACGGCGAACGTCAGGCCTGATACCTTGCGCGTCGGGGTTGGGGGACGCGCTTCAACGGCGGGAGGATGGCGTGGTGTCGGCGGCGGCGACGCCAAAGACAGCTTCGGAGGCTCCGCAAAAGAGAGTCCTCTTCGAACGGGCGGGGCGGCGGCGAATGAGTTTGCCGTGGCGGCGGCGGCTGGGGCCTGCAGCCTCGCCGGAGAGTCTCGAGCGGATGGCGCGGGCGAGGCCTCTGGCGTCGAGAGAAGCATGTTGATAGAAGAATCGGTCGCCGCATCGGAGGTGGCGGGCGTCGTGGCCGAGGAGCTCTCCGTGATGCCTCGCTTGGCGGCAATCTGGACGGGCGCATAGAGCATAGTCAGCGACGGCTCCTCCCTCGTAAGGATGACCGAAGAGTGCGACGCACCTCTGGGTCATCGATGAAGACGATGCTAGGCTTGCGGACCGAGTTGGTCGCGCTCGGCGTGATCAACGACGGTGCCGGAGAGGCAGCGAGGAAGATTGACGGCGGCTTGGCCGAAGGAATGCCGATGCGCGCCTTTGGGGCCTAATCCAGAGTGAGAGGCATCATGAGCGCTATCCTGCAGAGCTGGCAGTTGAAGCAATGCTCACCTGGAAGGGCCACCGGATTGAAGGGTCGGTCGCCAGGAGAGGCTTCGGGTGCTCGAGAGCGAGAGGCTCGAGGACCTGTTGGCCACCCTGGACCGAGCCAGCAGTCGCCTCCGGCTCCTCGGTCTCGCCCTCCTCGCCGACGTTCTCGAGCATGTCGCATGCACCGCTGCTGAAGCGGCGCTGACGAGCGCTTTGAGCGAGGTGCGGATGGATCGACCCGCCGAGTGGGGACGAGGCTGTCGAGTTAGGCATCGATGACGCGGGCGAAGCAAACGCCGATGACGGAGGGTGGGCAGAGGAGACGCCGCTCGACGGCTGCTGTTGGGCGAGCGCCTTTGTGTGGTGCGAGTGCGAGGCGAGGAGGGCCGAGAGGAGCGAGACGGGCGGCGGAGGAGCGTGAGCAGAGTCGTCCTCAGGCCGGAGGGCGCTCGGGCTCGACGTCGGCGACGGGCCGGACGAGAGCGAGAGTGTCGCGCCAAGGTCAAAGCCGAAGGGCAGGCCAGTCGGTGAGGCTGGGCAATGGTCGGAGCTCGCAGTCGTCCCGTTACGGTTCGGGCCGTGCCAGCCGTGGTGATCGCCGGTGTAGGACGACGCTTCGGAGAGGGAAGGCGTCCGCGTGAGTGTCGATACAGGCGCGTGGGCTGAGCCGGTCGACGAGAGCGAGAGCGTCCGCTCTGGGACCGCCGCCCGAGCCAACGCTTGAACTGGCCGCTTGACGAAGAAGCCCAGCGGGTCGGATGCTGGGTAGGCCTGGCCGGCGCTGCTGCCGATGTCGACGGCCGGCTCTCGAGGGAGCGGCGACGGGCCGAGGCCAGACCTCGCTGACGAAGACGGTCCTGGCCATGCCGGACGGTCCCCACCGGCGACAACTGCTGCATCACTGGCATATCCGACCGAGTGCGAGGCCGCAGCCGCCTGGGCGGAGGCGTTGTGCGTTGCAAGCGCGGTTGACGGCTGCAGCTGAGCCAACGGCAAGACGGTCCGCCGCCAGGATTCGACGACGTGCAGCGACGAGCCAAATGACGACGCGCTCTGGCCATTGGTACCGCGGTCGATGCTCCGGCGTCGACCGTCGGCCGCGGTCGAGCTCGTACTCCAGGGCTGGTCGGACATCATCGGTAAGAAGCAGTCTCCTGGGAGCGGTCGGGCCGAGGGCAAAGGCGAATGGCGCGCCGGGGAAGTGCGACTGTCGAGGTCGGTCGATCGGGGAGGGCGTTGCGAGAGGGGCTACGACCTGAGCGCCATGGCGTCGCGGACAGAGAGCAGCACAAGCCGACGAGGGCGGGTCGCGAGTAGAGAGCGGTCTGAGCTTCGTCGAGGAGGCGTGCAGGGGTCGGTGTCGATGGTCTCTTTTCTTGCCTTGGCCGACCTCTGTCGTCCCTTCGTCCTGCCCCTGCCGTTCTTGCGCGCGTGGACGGCCGCGGCGCCAGGGCGCGCAGCAGCAGACCCGCTCGCACAGCTCAGCACCCTCGAACCGCTCCCCTCAACCCCGCAAACAGGGTCCATATCCCCATGGCGGGCAAGAACTTTGCTGCCATGGCCCATTCCTCAATCCCTGCTCGGGATGTGCTTACGGAACAGGGCGACCGTACGTATGCGTGCTCGGTCGGGTCGCGCCCGGCCCTCGCTCCGCCGAGTGACGCAAGGGCAGCCAGCCATCGTCAGGGTCAGGCTTCGGCAGGAACCTTTGGCGCCGCGCCCGCCGAGGGCCGCCCAAGTCCGTCGCAATCCCGTCCGTCGCCCAACCTGGACATCGCTGGGGGACTTCGAGGCGCCAGTTTGCAAGCCTTCCACTGCTGTGGACGTCTTGGCCTGATCTTTGACCGAGGAGACCGATAAGTGCACCAGGTCTTGGCTGCCGACGACGCATCGCTCAGACGGCTTAGACACAATAGATGAATCTCGACTGAGCGATATCCGCCCGGTCGCGCGCCCGCGGTCGTCCCCGACCCCGCAGCGCCCGCCCGTCGCCAACGCGTCCGCCTCCATCAGCATCAGCCGAACGACCGCTCACCCTGCTCAACATGGCGTCGACATCAAAACAGTACAAGCAGCTCGGGGTGAGTATGTTAGCCTTGGCATAACAGGCTTCGACTGAACCGAGACTGACCACTCCCATCTCTTCGCGTCTCCCACTTTCGTCGCGACCCGTCTCTGGCTGCCCAGGAGGACCTGTGGAAGCAGCGCGACAAGATGGTGCGGCCCTCCATTCCCGCGTCCCGACTTCTCCAGCTGATGGCTCGAACAATCTGCGCTTGCCTATACTAGAACTCGGAGATCTTTACGCTCACGTACGGCGCGCTCGTCGTCCAGCTCGTCAAGGACTACGAGGACTACTCGGCGGTCAACGCGCAGCTCGACAAGATGTCCGTTCCTCGTCTGCCCTCGTCGGCTGCCCAAAGTCTCGGCGGGCTGATATCACGAGATCTCTGGTGTTTTCGTCCCGCTTAGGGGCTTCAACATCGGCACGCGGCTGGTCGAGGACTTCCTCGCGAGGACATCGCTCCCGCGATGCACCGACTTGACGCAAACGGCCGAGATCCTCGCCAAGGTCGGCTTCAAGTCGTTTCTCAACATCGTCCCCTCCATCATCTACCTCCCAGCACCACCCGGCGGCGGGCCGATCACTGAGTTTGGGCTCGTGCTCGACGAGAACCCGCTGGCCGAGCTGGCCGAGCTCCCGTCGGACGCGCTCGACGGCGGCCTCTGGTTCAGCAACGTCCTGTGCGGCGTCATCCGGGGCGCGCTCGAGATGGTCCGTCAAACGGCGCTCATAATGTGCTGCTCTGTTCAAATGCACCTCGACTGACCCTGTCATTCACTTGCGCGGCTCGGATGATCTTTAGGTCCAGCTCCAGGTCGAGGCGCGGTTCGTGAGCGACGTCCTCCGCGGCGACGACACGACCGAAATCCGTGTGCGGCTGGTCCGCTTCATGGAGGAGGAGATGCCCGTTGCAGACGATTAGATGGGCGCTCCCCACAGCCACCCACGAGCTCCCACTGTCTAGCAGCGGTGATCGCCTCTTATCGTCCTGACCGGCGGCAGCGCGTCGACTCCAATCGTACAGGTACAGCAGACCCAAGGCCTCAAAGCTTGGCCTTCTGGATGTGACCGGCCGGCAGGCCGAGCCGGGCTTTGGACTCGCGCTCCGTGTCCCAGGGCATGTTGGGCATCCGCCGGCTGTCCTTGTCACCAATGACGACAATGTCGCGCCAGATCTCGCTCCGGATCTCGCCCCAGACGCCCGTCGCCGCTTTGGCGCCAATCTTGGTCGCCAGCTGGTTAACTGTCGTCATGAGGCCTGTGTCTGAGGGCGGCGAGAGCGAGACGACGCCTTGCGAGGCGAGCGCTGTCGACGTCAGGCGTTCACCGAACAGCGTCTGCTGGAGAAGTGCGCGAGGCAGTCGGTCGCGGAGGACGGCCGCAAACAGAGGCTGCGAACGAGCAGAGCACGGGAGGGTGTCAGTTGGGCAGGTGCACGGTCTCATATGCGTGAGACCTCGTGCGCACCGGCAGCGGCGCGCCAAAGTCGATCTGCGAGGAGAAAAGGTATGCCTCGGTCAGTTTGAGGCTCTTCCGGCGTGTCGGCCATCAAAGGTCAGGCTCACCTCGTTCATGCAGCACCAGGCGCGACGGCCCTCGAGCTCCTCCCGCATCACCCGGAAGTCGCAGGCGAGCGAGAGGAGGAAACCGCCGGCAAAGCAGTGACCGTTGATCGCGGCGATCGTTACGAGCGGAAACGAGAGCAGGCGGAGGATGACGGGGTTGTAGACGACTGCGAGAGGGGTCGTCCGGGGGCGCAGCAGGAGTCAGCAAGGACCATCACGCGATGAGAGGCAGCAGGCTGCTGCTGACGACTGCGGGTCAGATTATGGACGTCTTTGGGTCAGCTTTCCCGTCCGACATCCCATCAGAGCATAGTACGGGACGGACGGGTGGAAGGTTGGGTCCTTGAGCGAGTCCTCGTAGGCGAGGCCTGCCAAACGTCGAAGGGAGTCGTCGCATAGGTCAGCGAGCTGAACGACGAGCTCTGCCGTTTGACACTCAAGAGGCGGTCCTCGCCTGCGTCCCGGGACGCACCGTTTGAGAAGAACTTTTCGCCTTCGCCCCGGATGATGACGGCGCCGCCGACGGTGCCAGGGCCCTTGGCCCGCTGGCTCTTGTCGAGCTTGGCCTGGGCCTCCTTGAAGGCCTCGCGGCGCTGCCACCAGTCGCGCTCAACGGCGTCGAGGGCCTGGCCGAGCTCGCCAAGGAGAGCCGACGTCAGCCGGTGGTCGGGCGGGCTGGTGAGCGTGAGCGTGTAGACAGCGACCGGGGCATCGGCGGCTTCGGGGAACGAGGTTTGGACGAGAGGCATCGTGGCTGGGCTGGAAGGTGCGGGCGGGGGCGAGGGCTCGCTGTCGTCCAGGTCGCTGAGAGCACGAGCGGAGGAGACAAGCTTCGTCAGCCAAGGTATCTCGAGCGCGACCAGAGACTTCTCGCTAAGAGCGGCGCACAGAGAGCTGGCGGGGTTGAGGATAGGTCGACCGGGCGTGATGGTCAGACGGCAGACGGGCACAACGGTTCGGGAAGCCGGGTAAGCCGAGCCGGACTCGGAGGCAAGGCGCGGGCACGCGCAGCAGACCTCCCGATCGAGAGTCTCAGCCCTCGACCAGCACGCTTCCGTCTCTACAAGAAAGTATCGCCAGACCGGCATGCAAAAGGGTCGCATCTCTATTCGCTCTCGTCCTCCTCGGGCAGCCAACCGCCGAGCGCTTTGCCCCACGTTGCCCGCAGAACCTCGACGGCGCCGACGAGCTTCTCCGCCTCGGCCTCGTCCCACTCGTACGAGGCGACGCGGGTGTAGGCCCGACCCCAGCGGGTCGCCTGGCTGCGGAACTTGCACGCCACCTGCTTGCCAGTTCCTGAGGAGGCTGTCTTCTCGGCCGCCGCGGGGTCGTCGCCGGCTGAGAGGGCAACCTTAGGCGTCTCGGCCTCAACCTCGCCAGATGGGCTCGTCGACGGTGTCGTCGGGACGAGCGAGTCGGGTAGGAGGGCGACGTGGACAAAGGCGATCGTTCCTGACAGCAGGTCGATCGGGTGGTTCTGCGAGTTGCAAACGAGCCGAGCCTGCCGTTCAAATGTGCACAAGGGGTACGGTGTCAGCAGGAAGGCCTACATTAGGTAGACAGCAAGCGGGGCAACTTACAAAGTAAAACGCAAACATCATGAGCTGGTAGAGCAGTAGGCCGAGCTGGGGGCGGAAGATCTCGGTCGCAGTGACGGCCGGGTCGGCGACGAGCGAGCGGACGCCGGCGCCCTCGTCCCGGAGCTGCTTGTCGAGGCTCGCAGCCAGCAGGTCGACCTGGCGTTTCGAGACGTCATAGCTCTTGAGCGTCTCGACGCACTGTAGATCGTTGAAGTCGATCGGAGGCGAATCGTCGCCGAGGAAGGAGGACGTCCAGACGATGCGGGACGCGTTGGTGAAGGGCGACGCCTTAAGCAGCGGCAGCAGGGCTTTGGTCTGGGAGGACGAGCGGGCCATCAGCAAGACCGCCGCATGCGATGTTTACTGAAGCGGGCGGGCGAGGGAACGTACAATGCACCAGTGCGAGAACGTGTTGCACTGCCAGACCCAGCCGAGGCCGTCCTTGTCGGAACGCCAGCCGGCGACCTGCTTCTTGAACGCCGGGTCCGTCACACCCTTGATCGGGTTGGTCGCCACCTCGTACAGCGCTGCCGGCCAGTCGATACCGCCCCAGGCGCCGACGCCAGCATTGTTGAACAGATGCGTGATGTAAGGGTAGCTAGAGAAAGTGCATCAAAGGGAATGGTGGGCGCTCGTGTCAGCGCCTGCGGCTCCTCGAGCAGCGACCGGCAGCCAGACGCACTTGTCCTGCATGCGCGTCACAAAGTCGTGGACGTTTGCCATCTCGCTCAGGTCGAGCTCCTCCCAGACGATCTCGACCGTGCCCATCAGGCGCTTGCACTCGGCCATCGAGTGCACCTTGTGGACGAGCTCGGCCCGGAGCGCCTTGAGCAGCTTCTGCCTCGCCGCCGCCGCCCGCTCCTTGGACCGGCAAGCGAGGACGAGCGTGACGCCACCGTTGGGGAAGATGGGGCAGTCGTGAGACGTCGCGAGCATGGGCGAGATGCGGAACGGCTTGGTCTGGGCTAGAGAGTCGGCCGGCTGGCGGTAGGGCGCGGCCGAGGCGACGACGACCTGGAGCAGGAAGCGGGTTGCGATGCCGAGGCCGATGCCAGAGTTGGCACCGGTCACGACAGCATACACGCGGGGCGCGTCCTCGGTCGACATGGTACAGAGGAGGGTAGGCTGCAGAAAGGAAAGTGAGAGCAGGACGGCCGGGGTTGTCAGTACGGGCTTGTCGAGCGCACGCGCGCGCAAGAGAGACGCGACGCTGGCGCGTGCGGGCGGCTGCCAGCAGTGCAACGTCGAGGAAGCGCAACAAACCGACCTGCAAAAAGATGACCAGGTAGCCGAGTGGACGAATGGGTGGTCCTGCGCTGAGGAACGGGCGACCTTTAAATGCAGGCGGGAGGTTGTTCGGAAGGGCTGAGTCGAGCTGGCCGGCTGGCTCTGCTGGGCTGGCCTCGTCGGCCGAGTTGCTCGATCGCATCCCTCGGCACGGCGGCGGGCCAACGAAGGCAGGCAGGCCGAGCAGACGGTCAGCAACCAACACGCACCTTCCAGACGCCCAACAGCAGTCATCCTCCCTCGCCGTGAGTCCTTCTGGCGTTGGCCGAGAGCCGAAACTACGCGCGAGAGGAGTCAATCTGCTAAAAGCGACGGCATCCTCCTCCAGCTCGACCTGGGACCGCCGACCGCCTGCCTGCCTGCCACCTCCTGTTCGCGCTCTCGCCTCGCCTCTGAGTAGCAGCTTGGACACGATGGCGACAACCTTCGACCAGCGGGCAAAGCTCCACTCGCGCCTCATCTCGTTGCACGAGCTCGTACTCTCACAGGAGGCCTCCCTGTCGTGAGTCGTCTCCGCTTGCGCACGCTCGTCGCTCGCGAATGCCGCTCTCTCCTGGGCTGACCTAAACCGTCTGGCCGGTGCAGGACACTTCAAGCCGAGCTCGATGCCTTGCTGTCGGCACCGCCGCCACTCGAAGAGCTCCGCTCGACAGTGACGAGCCTTGTCGATTCGGATCCAATCTTCAGGCGACGGGCAGAGGAGCTCATCGCTCAGCGCCGGCAGGCCGAGTCGTACCTCCAGGACCCGCCCGAGGATGGGCGGAAGCCGCCAGCGGGCACCGGCTCGGCCGAACCTGGTAGTGGGGGCGGAGACGAAGAGGACGAAGGGACGCTGGTCCTCGGCGACGTCTCAGCGCGATCGAGCATCGTTCCGGACGAACAGCAACCGCCGGCGAGCGCGGCGCCGGCGTTCGAGAGCTCGCCGCTGAAGAAGTCGCTCTCGGTCGCGCCGGACGATGCCGACGTCGAACCGATCGAAGCCAAGGCGAACGATCCGGTACCTGTAGCTGCGACCAGCAAAAGTCCAAAAGCCTCGCCAATCGTGAAGAAGCCGTCGCAGACATTACCGGCGTCGCAAGACACGCACGTCTCGGCCACGCCGTCGCCAACGGCCAAGCCCAAGGCACTCTCGCCAGCCTCGCCTGCAAAGACAACTGGCAAGCCGCCCTCGAAGACTAACCAGAGGACGCCGGCTAGGGCGGCCAAGGCCGGCGCATCGGCATCGACCTCGAAGGCTGGGCCTGCGTCTGCTCCTCCGACCCCTGGCTCCGTCAAGGTCAAGGAGGAGAAGGCCAAGGGCAAGGCGATCCCACCTCCGCCGCAGAGTCCTGCTCCGAGCAGCGGCTTCTCGAGTACCGGAGAGACCGAGGACGAGAAGGATGATACGGCCGCGGCCGAGTCGGCCGTTGAGAGCCCGGCGTCGGTCAAGCGGCCGGCGGCCAAGAAGGGCAAAGGCAAGGCCGTTGTCGGCAAGGCTCGACTGGCATCGCCCGCCATTTCCGTCTCGTCGACCGGTACGTCACGCTCGGGCCTGGCCCGAAAAGGCAAGGCCCGGGACGTCAGCCCGGCGAGCACGGTTGCGAGCGCGAGCGCCAAGGGCAAGGGCAAGAAGGCCGTCAAGGGCAAGGCCGCACGCGACGAGTCGGCGGTCGAGTCTGCCTCCGGGCTCGAGGAGGACGACTCGGACCTCGACGAGGACGAGGATGAAGAGGACTACGACTCTGAGCCGGTCAAGCGGACGGCCAAGGCGACGGCCGCGCGGATGCGCAATGCCAAGCTCCGGCGCGACAGCGTTACCCGGTCCATCACTGGCTCGCAGGCGGGCTCGGTCGCCGGCGACGAGCTGACGGACGAGCAGAAGGAGGCCTTGCATGAGCAGAAGAAGCTTGAGCGCCGGATTCGAGACCGTGCGCGGCGTGAGCGCGAGCGCGACAACAAGGCGGCCAAAACGGAGGAGGTCGCTGTTGGCCGCTGTACGTGAACTCTCGCTCCCTTTCTGACGTTTTATCGCAGCCCGGGCTGACCCTTCGTGGATATCTTCACTCATCGCAGCGTCGCGCGACAAGAAGCGCAAGCTCGCCGAGGACGGCCGCGGCGGCAGCGGCTCGCCTGCGGGCGCACCGGAGCGGTCGACGAAGCGGGCGCGCGAAGACTTCTCCGAGACGCCGGACGATGGTGCGCGCCCGTCCGTCCGGCAGCGGCCGTTGCGGTCCCGAGCCTGATGTCCCCCCCCATCTCTCGCCCCCGACTGTCCCTGCGGTCTCTTCAGCCGGACCGTCGACCGCAACCGCGACCGGCACACGGCGATCTTCCGTTTCGGCCTCGGCCGCTCCGTTGCCGGCCTCGCTTTCGAACCCCAAGTCGTTCAAGAAGACGATCGACCTGCTGTTTCAGTCCATCTCAAATCACCGGTCGTCGTCCATCTTCCAGGTCCCGATCCGGGCCAACGAGGCGCCCGACTACCACGACATTGTTTACCGGCCGATGGATCTGCGCACGATCAAGGGCCGCATCCGCGACGGCCAAATCAGCACCGTCGACGAGTTTGAGCGCGACGTCATGCTGATGTTCGCCAACGCCCTCATGTACAATGATCCGGAGAGCGACGTTTACCAGCGCACGGAGGAGGTCCGTTTCCCGCTTCCGTTTTTCGTCCCTCTGCGTGGTGCTGGCGCTGACAGTCGGCGCATGAACCCTCTCTTTCGCAGATGATGGCCGACTCGGAGGAGTCGATTCGGCAGTTCCGGCAGCTCCAGCAGCGGCTCGCCAGCCAGCAGGACTAGGCGACTGCGGTCTGAACGCGCGATGCACATGTGCCTTTCTACGGACAGAACATTGACTGGTGCGAGTGGCATCCAATCAGCGGCGATTGAACGTGCCGTGGCCCTGCTTGCCACCGCGGGTAGAGATCCGCGACTTCTTGGCCCGCTTGCTTGCAAAGCGCTCGCGCGCGGCCTGGATCGTCTTCCAGATGGCGCCGCCGCGACCGGCACCGCCGAGCCCCTTCCGGCTCGGGAGCGCGTTCATCGACGCCTTGTGGCTCTTGGAGAATATGACGACGCGGCCCATGTTGCCGGCCCGACCGGCTCGGCCGGCGCGGTGGATGAAGTCGACGGCCGTCGTCGGCTCGTCGACCATGAGGACTGTCGAGACGTTGGGCGAAAAGTCGAGCCCGCGACTGAGGACGCCGGTCGTGACCATGACGCGCTGCTCCGAGAGGACCGGGTCCGGCGCGTCGAGCTCGACCTTGTTGCCGATCGCCTTGGGCGGCGGCTTGACCGGCAGGTGCAGCTTCGGGTCGTACTTGGCCGCGATCAGGCCCTGGATTTGGTCCCTCGGGTTGACGAGGAAGTCGGCGACGTGCTTGTTGGTCCCGCGCTTGCGCGTCTTGGACTCGGACGTCATGAGCAGGTTGCCAAAGCCCTTCTCGGTCAGGTATTCGTTCAGGCCGACCGCCCGCGTCGTCTTGTTAACGAAGACGAGCACCTGCGAATGCTCGTTGCCGTCGCGGGCGTCCTCGACGAACGCGCGCCGGATCTCCATCAAGACGTCGGCCATCCAGTTACCGCCCGACCAGGCGACGCGGGCGACCGACAGGTTGTGCGGCAGCTTGTGGAGGTTGGGCGTGATGAGTCGAACCGTGTCCGGATGCCGCTGCTGCAGGAAACGTGTGAGCGTCTCGGGCACCGTTGCCGTCGCAAAGATTGTCCGCGGCGGAGGCGGCGACCGGCGCCGCATGAGCGGCTCGATCACCGGTAGGAGATCCTCAACAAAGTCGCGGTCTGCAGGGAGCATGTGGAGGCGGCTGTCAGCTAGATCGTCCTCGGGCGGCGCGCTGATGAGAGCCGAAGGACCATACTGAGTGCGACGTCGGCCTCGTCGAGGACGAGCCATTCCACCTGATCGAGACTGAGCACCTTGCGCGACTTGCGCTCCCGGGTCTCGCCCGTGAGACGCAAGGCACGCGACGACCAGCTCGGCTTCTCGTCGCCGGCATCCTCGTCGGTCAAGTTGGCAGCCTCGCGCGCGCGCAGGTTCTCGAGCCACGTCAGACGCTTGTCAGGCATCCAGCGCTCCCGGCCTTCCGTCGGCGGCAGGCCCTTGCCCCTCCAGGGCCCGTCGGACCACTTGCTGGCCTGTTCCTCCTCGCGCTTGATCATGCGGGCGAGCGTCTCCTCCTCGCGCCGCTTGGCCTTCTTGTCCGGCTGGCTGTCACGCAGGGTTGACAAACCCATGAGGTCCCGCACCCGGTTCATCGTGCCGACGAGGATGTCGCAGTCCTTCGGGATCGCCAAACCGGTGTTGTCGCGCGAGGATGCGCCAGTCGAAAGGCAGCCGACCCGAAGCTTCTCGTTGTGGACGAGCGCCTTGAACGTGCCTGCGATCTGCCGCGCGAGCTCGTGCGTCGGCGCGAGAATGAGCGCCCGTGGGCGGATGCGAACCGACGACTCGGCGCCGCCCTCACTCGACTCGGCCTCATCGCCGGTCTCGGCCTCGTCCTGCGCCCAAGGCAGCTCGTTTGCATTACGAGCCATCTTCTCGACCATGCGGCTCTCCTCCGACTCCTTTAGACTCTGGACGACGGGCAGGATGTAGGCCAACGTCTTGCCACTACCGGTCTCGGCCGCAAACAGCGTCTTGCTACCGGGCAGCATGCCCCGGGGCAGCCAGTCCTTCTTCTGCGCCTGCCACTCGGCAAGCTTCGTTCCTGCCGGCGCGTTACCCTTGGCCGGGTTCGCAGGGGCGTTGGCCGCCGGCGGCGCGCGAGGCGGGAAGAAGTGGCCGAGCACGAGCCGCTGGATCGGGGTCGCCGTGAATTGGCCACGCTTGCGGTCGTCCTCCTTGCGCGAGCCCTCGAGGTAGTCGCGGACCGAGGCGAAGAGGCCCGGCCGGAGCGGCGGGTGCGTGAAGTGCTCCGGCAGGCCGGTGAGCGTCGGGTGCGAGACAAACTTGGACGCCGTCGCCGGCAGGTTGCGCATCGGCTCAGACTTGAACTCGAAGGTCTTGCGAGCCTCAACCTTCTCTGGCGTCGAAAGACGGATCCCGCTCCGGAAGGCAGCAGGGCTCTGAGACGGCGTGTGGACGGCGGACGAGACGCCCATGACGAGGTTGGATGGCTGGACGACCGGTGCCGCCGGTCGCCTGGGGTCGCGCGGCCTATTGATCGCCGGCGGCTTCTTCATGGCCGCCGTTGGAGGCAGAAAGCGGACGCGCGGGTCGGCCGTCCGGCCAAACCTCGACGGCGTCAGGAGCGCTGGGTGAACGTTGCCGCGGTACGTGTGCTCATTCGAGAGCCGGTCCTGGGGCTTCATCTTCTTAACTGCGAGCGATATTGTCGGAGGGCAGAGCACCGCTGCCTGTCAGCACACTATTGCCAAGCAGAGGGAGCGTCAGAGACAGTCTCCATCACTCACGATCCTTGTTCCGGTGGCCTCGCATGCCAAGGATGACCTTGCGAGCCGTCGTCGGTCGAAGCGGCCTCGCAGCAGGTGCGGGCGGCGTGACGTGCAGCTGGCGGGCGGCGAGCGACAGCTGCAGGCTCGGCAGCGCCGGAGTCACGAGCCCAACCCGGCGGAGCGACCGGAGAGGAAGCATCCTGTCGTGCCAGAGTGCTGTGAAGAGAGGAGAAGGTAGGGCGGAAGGTTGCCGAGTCCAAGCGAGTTGACAGGCAGGGCAGGTGGCTGTCGAGCAGGCTCGCCCGAGCGGACTTTCGCCTCCACCTCGGGAGCTCGGGAGGCTCGCGCTCTCTGCGCGCCTGCCCCCGGTCGTCTATCGTCTGGGCCAGGGCACTCTACACCTCTGGCTTCAACGTCGACAGTCACAGCAGGAGACGATCTCTCCGGAACAGACCCCGACGCTCGCCGATGACTCCCTTCGCATCGGGACTCCTGCGGGCCGTCGTTCGCCAGCCGTCGTCGTCGTCGTCACAGCAGCTGCTCGGCCTGCGCGCGTTCGCTGCCGGCGTGACGGCGCCGCCGCTGCCCGAGCCGGTCCAGCTACCCTTCGAGTTCGCCCAGCCGGCAAAAGCGAGCTCAGCCGAGGGCGAAGCATTTGTGATTGCCCATGGGCTCTTGTACGTCGCATTGGCAAAGGTGTGGCGAGCTTCCTCCGGGCGAGGGCTGACAGTGGCCTGCGCGGTGCGTCGCGTTCGCAGCGGTTCGAAGCAGAAGTACGTCGTCCAAGCTCTGGTCTGCCTAGTTCGCCTTCTTTCCCGCCTCGACAAGATGGGGTTGAGTGGGCATGGCTGCCCACCCCAATCGGAGTGACGGCCGGGCTTGGTTTATCCAGGCGAGAAAGGCAGCACGCATCCTAACGGGCGGAAGCCCCTCGCCGGCGACCTCCGAGCTGACCCTAAGGGCCTGCACTCGCTCACCCCTCGCAGCTGGCGATCACTCACAAAAGCCTTTGCGCAGGACCTCCAGATGCCGGTCTACGCCATCGTTCGTCTCTGATTCTGCTCGAGCCCCATGACCCTTCCGGGCTGACTACCTCCTCTGCTGCGCCCGGCACACTCGCCCGGGTTGATCGGCTCAGGACCTCCGCAATCACGGAACGGCTCCACACGCCGAACCGCACAACTACCTGGCGATGGCGTCCGACGTCGGCCTCTTCCTGCGCGAGCACAAGCTGTCAAAGGTTCACCTGATGGGCCATTCGATGTCAGTCGCTCACCCGCAGTCGCGCTGCTGGTCGACGAATCTACGCTGACACACGCAGCGAGTGATCGACCCCGTCGCTTAGGGGCGGCAAGGTCGTCATGACAGTCGCGCTCCATGACGGGCTCAACAAGACGGTGTCGAGCCTGATCTCGGTCGACATGGCGCCCTCCGAGGGCCGGATCTCACCCGAGTCGGTCCGCCTCGTCTGCGCGCGCACCGACGTGATGCGGAGCGACAGGAGGACGCTGACGGTTGTTTGTAACCCCTTGCACAGATTCAAGGCTTACACCAAGGCGATGATGGCCATCGAGGCGGCGGGCGTGTCGACACGGGCAGAGGCGGACAAGCTGCTTTCCGAGACGGAGCCGGTCAGTCGTCCTGCTCCGGTGACCCGCTGCGCCGCCATCTTTCGGTCGAATTGACATGCTCGCGTGCTTCAGGCCCTGCCCGTCCGTCAGTTCCTGCTGACGAACGCCGAGATCAAAGACGGCAAGATCGGCTTCCGGAACCCACTTGCGATCCTTGACGACGCGATCGGCCGGATCGGCGAGTTCCCATTCAAGGCGGGCGAAATAAGCTGGGACGGGCCGACGCTTTTTGTCAAGGGGACGAAGAGCGCCTACATCAACCGGCACAACGCCCCGCGGACGAAAGACTTCTTTCCCAACTCGGTGCGTGCCTGGTCGTCGCTGCTGGGTCGCTTGCAGCGTCCGCTGACGGGGCTCTCCCTTGCAGTCGATCACGGAGCTTGACACGGGGCATTGGGTGCATGCCGAGCAGTCAGTCGACGCCCTTGGTCAGAGGATCCCTTCATGCGCCGCAGAGCCTGCTGACCCAACCTCCCGACCCTCGTGTGTCTACTGCAGACCGCGACCCTTCATGCGGCTCATTGGCGACTTCATCAAGGGACTCAAAGCGTGATGCGCTGCTCTTAGTCGGTAAAGATATATAGATGGTCAGACGAGATAGAACATGAGACTTGCAGCGCAGGCCGACGTGGCGTCGACGTGCAGCGCGAACTGGAGTGTTGCGAGCGTGGGAACCCCGCTACGGGATTTCCTCCCCCTCCCCCAGCGGTTCCGGCGTGGGGCTGGCCTGCCGAGAAGAGCGACATCGCGCCCCCGACCTGCCTCCAACCAACCTCCCCTCCCCTTCACGACCCCCCCTCCCTTTCCTCTCCTTCCTTTCCTCTCTCTCTTCCGTGCTCTTTCTCCTTCAATACCCATACCCAACTAAAGGAGGACGACCATGGCCGAGGAACTCGCCCGCAAGGAGCTGCTCCTCCGCGAGCTCGTCGTGCACATCGCCGGCCGGACGGGCATGCTGCTCGAGCTCGTCAACTACAACGTCGAGGGTGCGTTTCTCCAGCCTTTCTTAGAAGGCGAGACTCGAGCGAGAAGCTGACCTCAGCCTCTGATCCTTTCTTTGCCGTCCGACAGGCACCGTGAGTGGCACTTCTAGCTCGGCAGCCCGGGCGTCGGAGGGAGCCGTCAGGCCCCTGCTTCCCATTGGGGAGCTCGGCCTTCAGGCCTCCCCGACGCCCTGCAACTTTAGATCGTGGTCGACTGATTGCTGACCCTCGCCGTTGCCTTTTTGCCTGCTCCCTTTCTTGCGCTCCTCAGCAATATGGTACGTCTCTATCCTTCTATCCCGCTTCGGAGGGGCGTCCCTGCGCGCGTCGCGGATCCTGCGGGCTGACCGCGCGCGCCGCGACCCAACCCGAACCCCACCCGCAGTCGCCGCCGGTGAGAACCTCGCGCTCGCGACGCTCGGCAACGTCCTCAACTTCATCAAGGTGCAGAAGGTCGACATGAAGAAGCTCAAGGAGACGCTGACGGTCGACCAGCTCAAGGAGAAGGTACGCTTCGTCATATTGCGAGCGGGGCGCCAGCGACGAGCAAACGCTGACCTCTCTGCGCCCTGCTTCTACCGACCTGTCGCAGCTGAACCGGATCATCGACGAGTCGCTAAAGGCGGCGCAGGAGAAGGCCAAGGAGGACGGCTACGTCAAGCTCGAGCGTGGCTTCGGTGTGTCACGAGCCCGTCTATCTCGTTGTGAGACCGACGACGCTGACTGAGCCTTCCGAACCATTACCCGCAGCGACCATCCCGCTGCCCGGTATCGACGTTCCCTTCCACTCGAAGTATCTCTGGTCGGGTGTTTCGCCGTTCCTCAAGTACCTGTCGAAGAAGGTCTCGGCCGCCGACCTCAACCCGGAGCTCCTCGTCGGACTCTACATCCCCAACCTGATCGCCGACCCCTTCCAGATCAGCCGGGAGTACGCGCAGAAGATCCTCGACCAGACGGGTGCGTTCCGACCTTCTTGTGCTCATTTCATCGCTGTACACCCTGCTGGGGCCTGACGCCCATTCCTCGACTTGGCAGGCTCGCCCCGGATGAAGAAGCTCATCGACACGACCGACGACGCGACCTGGGACGCGCCCGAGCACCGCCAGCGGCTGGCCTACCACATCCTCATCGAGCTTCTCGCCTACCAGTTCGCTTCGTACGTATCCGGCCTTCTCTGTCTGTCGCATTCGCCGCCGGCTCTCGACATTGACAGTCTCCCCCCATCCCGCTCGTTCGCAGGCCCGTCCGCTGGATCGAGACGCAGGACCTCCTCTTCGACTACTACCAGTTTGAGCGCCTGATCGAGGTCGGCCCGTCGCCGACCCTGACCGGCATGGCGACGCGCACGCTTGGCCTCAAGTACGCCGTCCGGGACGGCCCCGTCTCGCGCAAGCGCGAGATCCTCGCCCACGCCAAGAACCAGAAGGAGGTCTACTATCAGTTCGAGGATGAGGCCGAGGAGGCGCCGGCCGCCCCCGCCGAGTCGTCGTCGTCGTCGGCCCCTGCCCCTGCCGCCGCCGCCGCTCCGGTCGCCGCTGCTGCCCCGCCTCCGCCGTCGAGCGGTGGTGCGCCTGCCGCCGAGGTGCCCGACGCGCCGCTCAAGGCCGTCGACACCGTCCGCGTCATCATTGCCCAGAAGCTCAAGAAGGCCGTGAGCGAGGTCCCGCTCACCAAGACGATCAAGGACCTCGTCGGCGGCAAGTCGACGCTCCAGAACGAGCTCCTGTCGGACCTCCAGCTCGAGTTTGGCTCGGCGCCCGAGAAGGGCGAGGAGCTCCCACTCGACGAGCTCGGCGCCGCCATCCAGTTCGGCTACAGCGGCGCGATTGGCAAGTGCACCGGCGCGCTCATCTCGCGCATGATCGGCGGCAAGATGCCCGGAGGCTTCAACCTGTCGTCGGCCAAGGCCCACATCTCCAAGACGTGGGGTCTCGGCCCGTCGCGGACGGACGCCGCGCTCCTGCTCGGTGTCACGATGGAGCCCCCGAAGCGGCTCGGCAACGAGGGCGAGGCCAAGGCCTGGCTCGACCAGGTCGTCGGCGTCTACGCCCAGCAAGCCGGCATCTCGCTCAGCTCGGGCGGCGGCGGCGGTGGCGGCGGCGGAGGTGGTGGCGGCGGCGCCGTCATCAACTCCGAAGAGTTTGTCAAGTTCCAGAAGGACCAGGACGAATTCCACGAGCGCCACATCGACCTCTACATGCGCAAGCTCGGCAAGGACCCCCGCGCCGGCCACCGGCTCGCGGACGCCGAGAAGGCCAACGGGCTCGCGCTCCAGGCCCAGCTCGACGCGATCGCGCTCGAGCACGGCGAGACCTACATCTCGGGCATCCAGCCGATCTTCGAGCCGATGAAGGCCCGCCACTTTGACTCGCACTGGAACTGGGTTCGCCAGGACGCCCTCATCATGTTCCACGACATCATCTTTGGCCGCCTGACGACGGTCGACCGCGAGATCACCTCACGCTGCATCGCCATCATGAACCGGGCCGACCCGACGCTCATCGACTACATGCAGTACCACGTCGACCAGGTCTCGATCGAGCAGGGCGAGACGTTCAAGCTCGCCAAGGAGTTTGGCCAGCAGCTTCTCGACAACTGCCGCGAGGTCCTCCACGAGGCGCCCGTCTACAAGGACGTCACCTTCCCGACCGCGCCCAAGACCGAGATCACCGCCAAGGGCGACATTGTCTACTCGGAGGTCGTCCGCGAGAACGTCCGCAAGCTCGAGGCCTACGTCCACGAGATGGCCCAGGGCGGCAAGATCTCGCCCGGCCAGAACGTCAACCTCGAGAAGGTCCAGTCGGACGTCTCGAAGCTCTGGAAGCTCGTCAAGGCTCAGCCCCAGATCTCGCGCGGCAACAAGGCGGCCATCAAGTCGCTCTACGGCGAAGTCGTTAAGAACCTCGCCCGCAACGAGGGCCGGCCCGCCCGGACCGCCGGCCGCTCGCGCCGCTCGTCATCGCAGTTCATGCGGCCTGCGACCATCTCGGAGCAGGCCTCGTCGGCCGTCACCGGCGTCACCGACAAGCTGCCGCTCCTCCACCTCAAGCGCAAGGTCGGCACCGCCTGGCAGTACTCGTCCAAGCTGACGTCGGTTTACCTCGACGTCCTCACCGAGATCGCGACCTCGGGCACGACCTTCAAGGGCAAGAACGCCCTCCTGACCGGCGTCGGCAAGGGCTCGATCGGTGTCGAGATCCTCAAGGGTCTCCTCGCCGGCGGCGCCACCGTCGTCGTCACGACCTCGCGCTTCAACCGCAAGACGGTCGAGTACTACCAGACCATCTTCCAGGAGTTTGGCTCGCGCGGCTCGGCCCTCACCGTCGTCCCCTTCAACCAGGGCTCGAAGCAGGACGTCGAGGCCCTCGTCGACTACATCTACTCGACCCTCGCCCTCGACCTCGACTACATCGTGCCCTTCGCCGCCGTCCCGGAGAACGGCCGCGAGATTGACGGTCTCGACGACAAGTCGGAGCTTGCCCACCGCGTCATGCTCGTGCGTCATCTTCGTCGGCTCGTACCATCGCTCGAACTCGCTCGCTGACCCACTCTCCCCCGTCTCTTCTTCGCCAGACCAACCTGCTGCGCCTGCTCGGTGCTGTCAAGACTAAGAAGGCCGCCCGCCACTTCGTCACCCGCCCGACCCAGGTCATCCTCCCGCTCTCGCCCAACCACGGCACGTTCGGCAGCGACGGCCTGTACGGCGAGTCGAAGATCTCGCTCGAGACTCTCTTCGAGCGCTGGCAGTCCGAGTCGTGGGGCGAGTACCTCTGCCTTGCCGGTGCCGTCATCGGCTGGACTCGCGGCACCGGTCTCATGGGCCCGACCAACACGGTCGCCGAGGGCCTCGAGAAGCTCGGCGTCCGGACCTTCTCGGCCAAGGAGATGGCGTTCAACATCCTCGGTCTCATGCACCCGCTCCTGTTCGACATCACCCAGATCGAGCCCGTCTGGGCTGACCTCAACGGTGGCATGGACCGCCTGCCGGACCTGGCCGAGACGACGACCAAGATCCGCAAGCAGCTTCAGCTGACGGGCGACCTCCGCCGGGCGGTCGCGCTCGACCAGTCGGCCGACTTCAAGATCATCAACGGTGTCGACGCTGAGCGTATTCACCAGAAGGTCCCCATCGCGCCCCGCGCCAACTTCAAGTTCAAGTTCCCCGTGCTCGACTCGGCCGAGGCGCTCGAGAAGCTCAACGCGACGCGCGGCATGATCGACCTCGACAAGGTCATGGTCGTCACCGGTTTCGCTGAGGTCGGCCCCTGGGGCTCGTCGCGCACCCGGTGGGAGATGGAGGCCAAGGGCGAGTTCACGATCGAGGGCCTGATCGAGATGGCCTGGATGATGGGCTTCATCAAGCACTTCGACGGCCGTCTCAAGGCGACCGGCAAGGCCTTTGTCGGCTGGGTCGACGCCAAGACCGAGGAGCCGGTCGACGACAAGGACGTCCGCGCCAAGTACGAGAAGGAGATCCTCGACCACTCAGGCATCCGCCTCATCGAGCCCGAGCTCTTCTACGGCTACGACCCCAAGAAGAAGGCCTTCAACCAGGAGGTCCAGCTCAACCACGACCTCGAGCCGATCGAGGCCTCGGCCGAGGACGCCGAGCGCTTCAAGCGCGAGCAGGGCGATAACGTCGACTGCTGGGCGACCGAGTCGGGCGAGTGGTTCGTTAAATTCAAGCGCGGCGCCCGCGTCCTCATCCCCAAGTCGGTCAACTTCAACCGCTTTGTCGCCGGCCAGCTCCCGACCGGCTGGCACGCCGGCCGCTTCGGACTCCCGGACGACATCATCGCCCAGACCGATCGGACCGCCCTCTGGGCGCTCGTCGCCGTCATGGAGGCCCTCGTCATGTCGGGCGTCTCGGACCCGTACGAGCTTTACAAGTACGTCCACCCGTCCGAGGTCGGCACCGCCCTTGGCTCGGGCATGGGCGGCATGCACTCGCTGTCGATGATGTTCAAGGACCGCAAGGAGGAGAAGGACGTCCAGAAGGACGTCCTCCAGGAGACCTTCATCAACACGGTCGCCGGCTGGGTCAACCTGCTCCTCATGTCGGCCGCCGGCCCGGTCAAGATCCCCGTCGGCGCGTGTGCGACCGCGCTCCAGTCGCTCGAGATCGCCTGCGACACGGTCGCCTCGGGCAAGGCCAAGATCATGATCGCCGGTGGCTTCGACGACTTCTCCGAGGAGGGCTCGTATGAGTTCGCCAACATGCAGGCGACGTCCAACTCGGAGACCGAGCTCAAGATGGGCCGCGAGCCCAAGGAGTTCTCGCGCCCGACGACGTCGACCCGCGACGGCTTCATGGAGGCCCAGGGCGCCGGTGTCCAGATCATCATGAGCGCCCGGACCGCGCTTGAGATGGGCGCCCCGATCCAGGGTGTCGTCGCCTACACGTCGACCCACACCGACAAGGCTGGCCGGTCGATCCCCGCTCCCGGCCGCGGTGTCCTCTCGGTCGCGCGCGAGATCTCGTCGGCGACGCCGCACCTCACGCTCGACATCAAGTACCGCTCGCGTCAGCTCGCGTTCCGCCGCAAGCAGATTGCCCAGTGGCTCGAGAACGAGCACGAGCTGCTCAAGGCCGAGCTTGAGGCTGGCGGCTCGGTCGCCAACGTCCAGGAGCGCATTTCGCAGATCGAGGAGGAGGCCGCCCGCCAGGAGAAGGCCGCGCTCGGCCAGTTCGGCATGCTCGAGGGCTCGGACCCGCGCATCGCGCCCCTCCGCCGCGCGCTCGCCGTCTGGAACCTCGACATCAACTCGGTCGACGTCGTCTCGCTCCACGGTGCGTCATCGCTGGCTTTGGCGTCCCCTTGCTGATCCAGCCGCTGATACATCCGCTCTTGCTGCCTCCCCTCTGCAGGCACCTCAACCAAGGCGAACGACAAGAACGAGACGGGTGTCTGGCAGGACATCTTCACCCACCTCGGCCGCACCAAGGGCAACGCCGCGCCGTGCATCGCTCAGAAGTCGCTTACCGGCCACCCCAAGGGTGCGGCCGCGTCGTGGCAGATCAACGGCATGATGCAGGTCCTCGCCGATGCGCTCGTCCCCGGCAACTTCAACGCCGACAACATCGCACCCGAGCTCCGCAAGAACGCCCACCTCTTCTTCCCGTCAAAGCCGATCCAGCACGTCAAGCTCGAGGCCGGCATGATCACCTCGTTCGGCTTCGGTCAGGTCGGCGGCGACTGCCTCATCCTCCACCCCCGCCACCTGTTTGCGGCCCTCGACCCGGCTCACTTTGCCGCCTACGCCGCCAAGCGGGCGCCGCGCGCGCGCAAGTCGTACCTCTACAGCTCCGAAGCGCTCATCACCAACTCGCTCGTCCGGATCAAGGAGCACCCCCAGTACACCCCCGAGCAGGAGCTCGACGTCCTCCTCAACCCGCTCGCCCGGACCTCGCTCGACAAGAAGGGCGAGTACAGCGTCGCCTCCAAGCTGCCGACGGCCCTGCCCAAGGCTGCCAACCACGGCGCGCTTCAGCTCGCGCTCAAGAACCCGGCCGTCGCCGGCGTCGGCGTCGACACCGAGCTCATCTCCGAGTTCCCGTACTGGAACCAGGCCTTCGTTGAGAAGAACTTTACTCCGCTCGAGATCGCCCACTGCTCCAAGCAGCCCTCGCCCCAGGCCTCGTTTGCCGGCCGCTGGGCCGCCAAGGAGGCTGCCTTCAAGGCGATGGGTGTCGAGTCCAAGGGCGCGGCCGCCCAGCTCAAGGACATCGAGATCAAGTGCATCCCCTTGTCGGCTCGGTCCTGCCAACTGCCCAGCGTTCTCGAGACTGACCCTCCGCCTCCCACCTGTGCAGGCCTACCCCGACCGGCCCCATCGTCGAGCTCTCAGCCGAGCTCAAGAAGACGCACGGCTCCAAGAAGATCAACATCTCGATCTCGCACGACTCGATCTCTGCCTCGTACGTCTTCTGCCGCTGGAGGACCCTAACTCTTTCGCTTCATTGCTGACCGCCGATTCTCCCCCCTCCGCAGCGCGTACGCCGTCATGACGTCCGCCTAGATTTCTCCTCCTTCCTTCCTTCTTTCCGGATCTCTTCGTACTCGTAACGACCCACCTACATCTCTTTCATGACCTCTTTTCTCTCCCTCTTCCTGTGTTTGCGTCGGATAGAGCGCAGGCAGTCAATCCGCCTCTGTGACAGGCGGCTCGCGCTCGTCGGTCGCGACGCCTCCAAAATCAAGGAAGCAGCCAGCTCCATAACCTGCAACCCAACCTCCTCTCTCGCCCCGCCGCCGCTATGCCCTCGCTCCGCAGACTCGCCCTGGTCGGCTGCTCGCTGGCCCTGCTCGGCGGGGCGCTGGCGATGCTGGAGAAGACGGATGAGCCGCGGCCCATCTTCGTGCGTCTCGGCAAAGGCGAGCTCGGAGCTCGACTGACCGTCTTCAGCCCGCCATCTCCTTCCGCCCCCGGCCATCGCTGACCCACCCCGCCGCATGCCTCGGCCCTGCAGTCTTCGGAGCTGTCGGCATGTGCTCCTGTTCGGAAGCTGAACGCGATCAAGGCCGCCTTGGAGGCCGAAGAGGGCGAGTCCCTCTCCGAGCGGGCCTTCTCGACCCTCTTCCCCTTTGCCGAGTGCGTTCTGGCTCAGCTGGCATGCTTATGAGCCTGCTTATGAGCCTCGACTCGGGCTGAGCGATAATACCCTGCTTGACCAGCCCGGGTCACAATGCCTTGATGGCCACCTTCTACATCAGCTCGGTCCCCAATCTGCTGCTCGCAGCGATGCCGGCCGACATCAACCCGCAGTCGCTGAGGCTGCTCTCGGTCTTTGCGGTCGGCACGCTCTTTGGCGACATCGCCCTGCATCTCCTGCCCCACTCGTTCCTCGGCGAGCCGCCTATCGACGGTGGCGTTCAGGTCGTCGTCGTCGAACCCAAGCGGAACGTCGTCATCAGTCTGGCCATCTTTGCCGGCTTTGCCTCCTTCTTCCTGTTTGAGCGGTTTGCGCGCTTCGTCTCGGCCGACAGCTCGGACGAGCCGGCTAATGGCCATACTCACGGCCACAGCCACACTGCTGCGACCGGCTCGTCGTCGTCGGTCGAGTTCATCAAGAGCACTGGCGAGCTGAGGAAGCGCGGCGGCAGCAAAGAGGTCGCGACGGTCGTACCCGAGCCGCAGCCGACGGAGCCCGCCAAGAGCAAGGCGGTCGGCGCCGTGCTCAACCTCGTGGCCGACGCGACCCACAATTGCGTCGACGCCCTCACCGTCGTCGCTGCATTCTACGCCTCGCCGGTCCTCGGAGCTTCGACGGCTGTCGCGTGCTTTGCTCACGTGCGTCGTCAAAACGATCTGCCGCTCCACTTTGGATCTGCTGCTGAACGCTCGCGTCCCCCACCCTCACTCCGGTGCCTTCACAGGAGGTGCCGCATCAAGTCGCCGACCTCAGCATGCTACGTGCCTCGGGCTTCTCCAAGAGCCAGGCGATTGGCGCTCAGCTGGCGACGGGCCTCTGCGCCTTTGCCGGGACGTTCCTTGGCATCTGGGCACATCGCTCGGCTGTTGCCGGCGCGACCGAGGCCGAGACGGACCTCGTCGTATCCCTCCTCGGCAGTGAGTGGCCGGTAGATCGCATTCTCTCGAAGTTGGAGGGGAGAACCAACACTTGGGCTGCCTCTCGTGCGCAGGATCGACTGGCTTCCTCGGCACCTCGGCTACGGCCGCCGACCTCGTCATCCCGGCAGTCACGGGCGCGTTCATTTACATAGCCACCGTCTCTTCGGTCCCCGACCTCCTCGCCGGGCGGACGACCGGTAGCCAGCTCGTCAAGGAGACGATCGCCCTCGGCGTCGGCGTCGGCATCATGGGCCTGCTCTCGTGGTACGAGTGATGCGAGCGAGAGCAGAGCGTGAGGCCTATCAACTAGAAACCGGTCTCCGCGGCGAAGACAGGGGTGTGCAGGCGCGAGAGGTGCGCCGGCAGAGGCCGGCTCGGGGATCTGCCGTACCTATCCCATTGATTTATCCATCCGACTTGGTCTGCCTTCCGTAGCCTGGAGCTGGGCCTCGACGAAACCTAGGTGAGCTTGGCGCAAGACGTACGAGCCGGTTGACAACCGGCGGAGTTCCGCCCGCGCAGGCGACCCGACTCGAGCGCGACGTCGAGCCCGCTCTCGCCCCTTCCGCCTGCCATCTCCTCATCGTCAAGGACAAGACCGCCAGCGACGAGCTCATACGTCATACCGTCTCCGTCAAAGACTCGGCCTCGTGTGCCCTCCTTCGGCGGCTCGCAACCTGCCTGCAGCGCCTCGACGGGGCCCCATCCAGCCGGCGGTCGACTACCCGGACCCTGACCTCTGGCCGATTCGGCCAGCTCCCATCTCACCCTCTCACGGCGGCTACAAGCTCGCCATGGCTCCTCCAGAAGCTCCCGCCGGCCACTGGGTCCAGGGAAGCAGCGAGGATGAGATCCGCTTCTTCCCGCCGCTCGCGGTCCAGCGTCAGGTGCGTTGAGATCGAGTAAGCGGCGTACCTGCGCCACTGCCGCGTCGCACGGAGTCCGACCGGACGCCTCGACTTACCTAGCTCCAACTCTTCCTTCACGATCAGGCTTGGGCGCTTGGCGTTCTCCGGCGAGAGAGCGTCCGCTCGGTTTTGGACGTCGGCTGTGGCGAAGGTGAGCATCCACTGTCTGCCGGTCGGACTGACGGCGTCGCGTCAGGCAGGAGGTCCCTGACGTACGGCGATCGTCCCTCTCCCTCGCACCAGGCAGCTTGCTTCGAGCTGTGCGTAGGACTCGCAGCTCTCCCTTATCGTCTAGCAGGCACTTCAGCTATACTTAAGCTCGCCTCCCTGTTCCCTTGCGTCGCAGCTTGTCTCCCCGGCGCCGGCGATCTCGGAGTCGCCAGTGCTACCGGAGAACGCCGCCGAGGCCGACGTCGCCGCCAACTCCTGCCTGCACATTGAGGTCCGTTTTCTTGCGCTCTGCGAGTCAACTTCGCACCTGAACGAGACCATCCTCTCCTCTTGCAGTCTCTCGCCGGGCTTGACATCGATCGGGGCAGCCTCGAATCGTTCGCCTCGTTCTACCTGCCGCCGGACCGGCTTCAGGAGCCGGAGGACAACGCGTCGTCTTCGTCAGCGACGCCGAACGGCGCGGGCTATGTGGCCCGCCGGTGGACGGACCTCACGGTATCGCTCTGGCAGGGCGACCTCACTGCGGTGCGTTGGCTACTGCCTGCGTGTCGACTCACCCCTCCTTCGGACGATCGTCACTGATCGCGCGGGCATGATCCCCTTCGCGGCGCAGTTCAACGACGAGTTCTGCTCGTGCGAGGCGATCGTCGCCCTCGAGGTTATCGAGCATCTCGAGCAGCACGTCCTTGACAAGTTTGCGCCGATGATCCTGGGCGAGTACCGGCCGAGACTGCTCCTCGTCACGACGCCCAGTGCGTATCGCTTTGGTCCAACCGACTGGCACAGTGCAGAGTGACCAACTCGTTGTCCTTTCTCCTTCCGCAGACTATGCTTTCAATAGCCGTTTCGACCGCCAGAGCAAGGACCGGCGCGGCTTCCTCGACCCGACCGGCCGGACGAACCGCGTCTTCCGCAACGACGACCACAAGGTGCGGCCCGTCGCCTTCCCTTAGCGCATCAACCTCGACTGACCGACAAGTCGACATCTGTTAGATGGAGTGGACGCCCGACGAGTTCCAAACGTGGTGCGACCAGGTCGCGCTCGAGTACGGCTACACAGTCGCGACCTCGCTCATCGGCCCTCCGCTCGGCGACGTGCTGCCGCCGACGGCCGACGCCCGCGCGGCCTCGCAGGCGGCCGTCTTTACGCGATCCGAGCCCAAGCCGATGCGCTCGCCCCGGTCGCTCATGCCGGCGAGCCTGCCCTTCTTCCACCCGGACGGCAACGCTCTCGCTAAGCACCAGCTTGTCAGGCGTGCGATCTTGCCGGCCCTGCAGTCGGCTGGCCGGCCGGCAGCGGCGCAGGAGATCCGGGAAGAGACGCGCGGCCTGATGGAGCACTGGGGGCAAGCCGAACTCGCGCTGACCAAGCTCTGGCCTGAGCTGGGCGAGGTCGCCGGCGGTAGCAAGCGGGCCCTGGTCGCCGTCAGTGACTGCCCATGAGCTGCTGCTTGTCTCGAGTCGACTACTGACCGCTACCTCCCCTGCCCCTGCACTGCAGGCCCTCGGTGGCTGGGGCAACGTGCCCCCAGCAACGCCTGATTCGGCTCCATCCAGACCCTCGACCCCAGCGACCGCCGCCCCGCTCGACCCGGCCGAGTTCGTCGTCTTCCTTCCGCCGGAAGCGCACACCGCCGGGCCGCCGTTCGACAGCAACCAGCTCCGCGTCCGCTGGCGCGACTTTGCGGAGGCGGTCGGCGCTGACCAGGCGGCCGACGCCGCAGCCGACGCCGCGGCCGACGAGGATCAGGACCGCGGCTATGGCGACGAGGGCGACGGGTGGGGGCCGATTCCGGTCGCCATGCGGCCCGGGACGGCCAACGGCAGTGCCGAGGGCGGCGGCGGCGAGACGGCGGGCTGGTGATGAATCGGTCTGGCCGCGCGCGCGAGTGACGCGGGCGGCGGCGGCCAGGGGCGATTGTGCCAACGACAAACGACACCCGATCTTGCAGACGACATCATGACACCTTGACGATCTACGACATATCGCAACGAGCATTCAGCAACCGACCGTGCAGGTCAGCTCGGCGAAGGAAACCGACGTCGGCGATCAGCCGCCGCCCGCCTCGAGGGGCCCGTCCGCAGCTGGTCCTGCTCGACCGCACGGAAGGGTGCGGAACGGGGCGTGTACAGTCGTCATGGGTCCATCTTCAAGGCGTTCCGGGAAGGTCGATGCTGCGGTGGAGGTCTCTACTCTTCGAAGCGAAGGTCGCCTCGCCTGGGCGCTGCAGGCAACAGGTGGCAAAGGGGGAGTGAGCTCGCGGTCACGCGGATGCCCTGCCGGGCCGAGCGAGACGAGACACGAACCCATGATCGGATGCAGCTGGGCGAGGTAGGTGATGGCCCACCTAAGATGCGGGGACCGACATGTCAGCGGCGAGGATACAAGGAGCCGATCGTCTGGGACGGACATCAGGTAACAGGCCGTCAGGGCGACGAGCACGCTCGTCCGGATGAGCCTGATGGGTTTGGAGCGAGATGCGAGCGACCTTCGTCAGTCGAAGCGACAGCGACAGGTGAGCAGCGTCGAGATCGAGAGGACGTACGTCTGACTTGATCCCTTGGGAACGGCAAGCCACGAGCCGAAGCCGATGGCAGCCTGGCGGAGGCGGCACGCGAGAGGGACGGCGAAGCGACGAGCGCGAGGCGGGAGATGCGCAGGTGGGAAGGGTCGGGCGAAAGGGGGTCAGCCCCTGAAGATTTCGACAGGGCTGCACGAGCTGGTAGCTGCATGTACAACGTACGATGACAAGGGCGACGATGAGGACGGTGTAGCCCGACATTGGCGAGGGGGACCGGGGGAGAGTTGGGGAGGGGGAATGTGGTCAGGGCGGTCGGGGCGGCGGCCGACGACGACGACCGTCTTGGCCTGCGCCGCAGAACCCTCAGCAACGACCGGCTGCCCGACCTGCCCTCTCCTCTCCAACCACCATCTAGATCTACAGGACACCATATCGGATCCCCACCGCTCCATTCCACGCTCCAACCGGGTATCGTACCGGAGCCAGGGCCGTCGACGCCAGCTCGCCAACCCGGTCCTCGACCTCATCGCCGCTGCCGCCCGCCCGACGCGAAATGACGCGCACGTCGCCGTCCACCTCGCCAACCGACCTCCCGTCGCACTACGTGCCTGTTGGCACGTCGCTCCACTCGCCCGGTCGGCAGGTGCCTCTCCGTCGGGCGTCGTCGTCCGCTTCGTCGACCGCCTCGTCGGATCGCCGGCGGTTGAACTCCAAGAGTGCGCCGACGTTCGACGAACTCAAGCACGGCGGCGCACGTGCTTGGGACGAGGTCTTTCCGCTGCCGGCCTCGAGCTCGCGGGCCGACCAGTGGCGAGCGCTGAGGCGGACCGGCTCGTTCCTCGTCATCCTCTTCTTCCTCGTCGCCGTCGTCGGGACGGCCTGCCTTGGCGGCAGTGGCGACAAGAGCGCCGTCAGCAAGCTGCCGAGCGGCGGCTTCGGGGCTGCGCACGCCGCCGGCTCCGCCGCAGGCAACGCCGCTTCGGCCGACTCGGTCGACCCTAAGATCGAAGACGACGACGACGACAGCGCGCCGACAGCCCTGTCGGCTGAGGAGCCCGGATCCTTCGCCGACGACCACTCGCACTACCATCTGCTCGAAACGCTACCGGCCGATCAGCTCCGGCTCGACGAGCCCGACCGGCGAGTCTTCTTCGTCGGCGACATCCACGGCTCGTTCAAGCAGCTGGCCAAGCTGCTCGCAAAGATCGACTATGACGCCGACAGGGACGTCTTTGTCTCGGTCGGCGACCTCGTCGCAAAGGGGCCCAAGCCGCTCGAGGTTCTCCAGCAAATGCGCACGCTCGGCGTCAAGGCCGTCCGGGGCAATCACGACCAGCCGGTAAGCGCTCGCTTCCTCTCACTTTATGACCGCGTCGGACCGCTGACGACTATGCCTCTATCTCCTTGCCCCCGACTGCAGGTCATCCAGTGGCGCTCTTGGTTCGAGAAGTATCTGCCGACGAGCACCTTCACCGGCAGCGAAGAGGAGCAGGCCAAGGCCTTCGCTACCGCCGTCGGCGACCTCTCGCTCGCCGACGCGCAGAAGATCGGCTTTCCCAAGGAGTGGGTATGGGAGGGCGAGCACTTCCAGATTGCGCGCCACATGACGCGGCTCGACTACGCCTACCTGCTCAGTCTGCCGCTTCAGATCCACAGTGCGTTGCCTCCCAGTCCAACTTTGTCGGCTGTCGCTGACGTCTCCTCTTTTGCGCGCCCCAGTTCCCTCTCTGCACGCCATCGTCGTCCACGCTGGTCTCCTGCCGTTCGACCCACACGGCCACAAATTCAGCCTCGACGGCAGCGAGACGTCCGACCTCGACGCACTCGGCAAAGGCGGCGCCAAGCCCCCGTGGCAGGACCCCAAGCTGACGCGGCTCGAGGCCGAGCTCGCACTCCTGACCGAGGTTGCGCCCAACTCGGATCCCTGGAATCTCATCAATATGCGCTCGGTCCTCAAGCACGGCGAGATCACAAAGGACGGCAAGAGCGGCACGCCCTGGTCCGACATCTGGACCAAGTCGATGAGCCAGTGCACGCGCTCGGACCGCCGCGCTGCGGACGAGACCGAGGCGACCCCAGCCGGCGAGGTCGAGGTCGAGGGCAAGAAGGGCGGCGTGCAAGCTAAGGGCTGCTACCCGATCCACGTCATCTACGGCCACGCCGCCGGCCGCGGGCTCGACATCAAGCCGTTCTCGTCCGGGCTCGACAGCGGCTGCGTGTACGGCCACCGGCTGAGCGCGCTCGTCCTCGGCGGTCGGAGCACAAAGGGCCAGAAAGTGATGATCGGCGAGCACGAGGGCCGCATCGTCTCGGTCAGTTGTTGAGAGGAGGAGTGACGGCCCGCAACTCTAGACATGCTATCTTTCTATCAGAACACTGGCTCTGAGTGAATCATTGAGCCGCAACGGGATGGGCGGGCGAATGGCCATTGCGACCGGTGGCTTCTGAGGCTTTCCTTGCCGTCAGTACGCTTTTCATTCAACTTAGACCCGCCTCGGCAGAGACGGATGATGAATGCAGACCTGCTCTTTTCCGCTTTCTCCCCACGTACCCCTCTTGCTTTGGCTTTGCTTCTCAGATCGTACAGAAGCAAGCTACATCGCAGCTCGTCCAGACCTGCCCTCGTCTCCCCAGCTCCAGTCTCACTTGCGAGGCTTCTTGAGCGCCGGCGCCTTCCGCGGTCGGGTCGTCATGCCTAAGGACCTCTTGCGCGGCGGCTCGGCCGTGGCTGGCTCGGTCGATGACACGGTCGATGACAGCGTCGCCGAAGGCGGCACCCAAGGCGCGGCCTGGGCGTTGAGAACCGGCCTCGCTGCCCTTGATGGTGCCGCTGCCGCTGGCGCCGCCGTTGACGGTCCCGCTGTAGCAGGTGGGAGGCCAATCGACTTCCACGCAGACATCGAGTCGTTGGCGAGCGTCGCGAAAGAGTTCAGCGACGGCTGTTCTTTAGCGATGATTGACGGGTCGGCCGAGCGTGAGGTGTAGGCGTCCATCGGCGGGAGCGTAAAGCGATCGGCGTCCGGCAGCCGCTTCGGCGCCCACTTGGTCGGCGGGTCGGCCTTTGGGATGGTCGGCGGCGCACGTGGCGCGCGCTTGTACGAGACGGGGACCGGCCCGCGGCGCATCGACGAGGCAATCTTGAGCGGCGGCGGTCCTTTGGCCGACGGTGTCGGCGACGTCGGGACCCGGCTCGTTGATGCCAGCGGCTGGTATGAGTCACTGTCAGCGGCGGCCTTTGGGCTGCTGTTCTTGATGAGTTCGGCCGCCGAAACGAAGCCAGCAGGACGCGGACCCGACTTAGTCGACTTGGCCTCGTTGGTTATCTTGACAAGCTGCGACGCCCGCGCAAAACCGCCGGGCTCCTGCTGACTCGCCATCATCGGCGGAAGCGCATACTCGTCATCTCGGGTTGACCAGTAGCTGCGATACGGAGGGCAAGAGCCGAGTCAGCCCGTGAGAGACCCTGACGGAATCTAGCAGCGGCTCGGCACGCACGACTTGCCGCTCCATTCGGCCTTTCGCTTTGCCGCCAGGGCCTGCGCGACCGAAATGCCGTACCAGCCGTCGGCAGGTTGCTCGGCGCCAGTCGCAAGGTGTTTCTCCATGGCGGCAAGGACGCTCGATTCGTCTGGCGGAGGCCGGCCGAGGAAAGAGTGCAGGGCCAGGCGCGAGGCCTCATCTGCCTTTGGCGGGCGAGCGACCGAGACCTTTTTATGGGTTCATAAGGTCAGCGACGAAGCCTTCGAGGCAGCCTCCCGTCGAATGAAGAAGGAGGTCCCACCGTTCTACCGTCGGCGAGCTTCGACTTGGGGTCGGGCAGGAAGGGTGAAGCCTGCGAGCGGATGGCAGCGCGCGGTCAGAAGCGTACGCAACCAAGCTCTAGCTGGCACGCACCTTGCACTCCTTGGGCTTGCCGTCGAAGCCGGCCTTGGCCTGGTAGTGCGTGACGTACTGCAACCAAACGAGAAAACGTGGGAATTACGTCAGACTTGTCTGACAGTATCGTTAGGCCTCGGAAATAACGAACAAGAAAGGCCTCCGCCCGCGTCGCAGCAACGTAAAAGAGGCGCCTGCGAAGGAGGTCGGGAACTGATAGGGTCAGCCTCCTGCCGAGTTTTGAGGACGAAGGTCAGATGCCGCACCGCTCTTCGGCGACCTGCTCGGGCGTATCAGCCATGAAGGACGGTATGGTGCCCTCAACCACTGGAAACCGAGGACCTGTTGGTCAGCTAAAGATAGCGAGCTTCAGGGCAAGCGAAGCGACGCACGTGAGGGAACGAAGACGACAGGCCATTCGAGCCCCTTTGCCTGATGGACTGTCGACATGAGGACGGTCTGTCGAGCAATAGAGCGAATAAGCTTGCGGATCCTCGCTCGCCGGTAGCAGCGCTCGACACGCACCGATCCGTCACTGTCGTCGGTCTCCTCGCTCACGTCGCTAACGAGCGCCGTCTGCTGGAGGAACCGCTGGAGCGGTGTCAGATCGGCCAGCGGGATGGCCAGCTCGCTCGCCTCGCCTCGTGCGCGGTCCTCCTTCTCCTTAGCGATGACGGTCTCGAGGTTGCGCTCGGTCGATGCGGCGAAGGTTTGCTACAAACAGAGGGGCGAGCACAGCGTCGCGTCAGCAGCCAAAGACAAGTGAGGATGTAGACGCGCTGCTGACCATCTCGAGCACGTTCTGCCATTTGCTGGCGTAATCTGGCTCGGTCCGCTCGAGGTGGCCCTGGATGTCGACCCGCTCCAGCAGCGTCTCGATGAGCGAGGTGACAGAAGCGCCCTATACAGCCAGATCGCGCGTGCCCGTCAGCACCCGTGCTTCAAGAGTGGCGGCACCAAGCGAACTCACAGCCTCTGCCTTTCCGCGAAGCTCGTCGTAGACGTCGACAAACTTGCGACACGCCTTGAAGGCCAGGCTGCCTTCGGAAAACGGGATCTTGCTGCCTCGCAGGACCGCTATCGGACTCTTCTTGGTCGTCTGGACAGCTTCTGTGATGCTTTTGAGAGCCTGTTGGGTTGAGGCAAGAGTGAAGAGTCAGGATCTCGGCCGCTCGTTGCGCCCTACGAAGCAAGACGCACGACGGCGCCGACCCGTCGGGCGGGGATGTTGATGATCCTCTCGAATGCGGGCAGGAAGTTCTCATTCTCGAGGAGCTGCAGGTAGCCGGTGACTGCGCGAAGAGCAGCCGTCAGCGAGAGGGGCTAGGCGGCTGCGCGGCGAGTCTAAGAGCCGCACTGATCATGACCTCTGCGCGCTGGAAGAACTTGCGGCCGTTGAGAACGCGACTGGGGATCCCCTCCTTGGCGAGGGCCGTCTCAAGCATGCGCGAGTCGGCGTTGTAGCGGAGGAGGATGCAGATGTCGGACCAGCTGAGGCCAAAGCCGTGCTTGACGCGCTTAATCTCCTTGGCCACGAAGCTGACCTCATTCTCGCGGTCGGAGAACTCGCGCTGGTAGGGCGTGCTCCAAGCGCCACGCATCGAGATGAGCTTCTTCTGGATCCGCTCGGCATCTTGGTTGATGATGGCCGTGCCGTAGTTGAGAATACCGGCGGTGCTCCTGTAGTTCTCCTCGAGGAGGATCTGGCGCGCGCCGTCAAAGTCCTCCCGCATCGTCGCCAGATTTTTGACCTCGGCCGACCGCCAGCCGTAGATGGACTGATCGGGATCGCCGACGATCGTAATCGTCTGGCGCGCTCCGGCCAGGTGCTTGGCGAGCAGGTACTGTATTGTGTTCGTGTCCTGGAACTCGTCGATGAAAACGTCTGTAGGCGGGCAAACCCGGGCCAGGACGAACGGTCAGCCATGAAGAGTGCAGCAAGACGAACTGCAAAGACGGACGCTGGATGTTGGCAAGTACTCGGTCGCCGTGCTCCTGGAAGAGCTGCAGAGCCCGGAGAAGGAGGTCGTCGAAGTCGACCGCCTCGGCGTTGGCGAGCCCCTCTTCGTACCGCTCGTAGATCTGCGAGGACAGGAGGCGACTCAGATCAGTCACCCACGAATGATTGCTGCCAGTGCTGAGGTTACAGCCAAGTCGGCAGGACGTACGTCGGCGACGATGAGCGGCAGCTCGTCCGCGTCGGACCCGGTCGCGCTGGAAGCCGCGATCGTGCGCAGGTCCTCTGGCGTCTGATTCTTGGCTTTGGCCTTGGAGATCTGGCCCTGAATCCAGCCCTCGGGGCGTTTGATCCTGCCTTCGCCGGCCTTGGTGATCCGTGAGAGCTCCGGCTGCATGAGCGCCTTGATCTGCTTCAAGCAGTCGTCCTGGTCCTGGATGACGAACTTGGCCGGCAAGCCGACGAGCGCATGGTACGGCCGCAGATAGCTGAGCGTCGAGGCCAAGTCTGATGTCAGCCATAATCGTACTAGTGCCCCTGCGGGAGTAAGTCGGAGCACCAGAGGGGGGAGGACGGACCGGACGCAGACGCTGTGGAAGGTGCCAAGAACGAGCTTCTCCGTCCGCTCAGGTCCGATGAACCGCTCGAGCCGTGTCTTCATCTCTGCCGCCGCCTTGTTGGTGAACGTCACCGAGACAATATCCTTGGGTGGAATGCCGTGCTCGTCGATTAAATGGGCGATTCGTGAGGCGACGACCCTCGTCTTGCCTGACCGCGCGCAGCAAGAACGGAGGAAGGGACGAGCATCGTCGTCAGCGCTCTTGACTAGGCTGTCGCTGAACAGCAGCAGAGGGTCAGGTAGGTCTGCACCTGAGCCAGGACCTGCGAGAATCTGGAGCGGGACAGCCGGGTCGTGAATCACGGCTGGCGACGGGTCGGAAGATGGTCAGCAGCTGCCGGAAGCCGATTCGGGGCGGGCGGGTAGGAAGCGGCTGACAGGACCAGGTGGGCCGCCAGCGATTCGGCTAGACGCAACAACTGACCTTCATGCTGCCGTGGATTTAGTCCACGGAGGTACTGCTCCGTGTCGATCGGCTCGAGCATAGCGGGCGAGAGGCAGGCCGCTGAGCTGGGATCGGGCGATGAAAGGGCGAGGTGGCGACGGGAGCCGGCGGTGACGCGGCTGGCAGGCGACTGGCGTCGCTCGCCGAGGACTGTAGCGCTTTGAGCTGAGCAGATCCGTGACCAAGATGAGATGAGGCTGAGACCTCGGAGAGATCGACTAGACGACAGGTTGGGAGCCGTCGCCGGGGCAGCTCAGAGGGCGCGTCAAGGCGACAGGGGGATCTGGCGACTAGCCCAGACGAGCAGGGTGACGGAATGACGGCTGCAAAGAGCCGATCAGGCAGGCCGATTCTTCGCGGGCTGGGGGCGGCACGTATGGCTCCGGTGCTTCTGAGCTCCTGGGAAGAAGTCTGGGTGTCTGAGGGTGAGGGGAGACTGGCTGGCTGGAGACTGGGCGGTGGCTCGCGCGACAGCATCATCGAGTCCTGGGCGGCGGCGGCGGCGGCGGCGGCGGCGTGCGTACGCAACGGCTTCCGGGGGTCACTTAGTATCAGAGCCAAAGCGTTATAACGAGATGCAGATAGCAACAGAGATGACCAGCGAGGGCAAGACACAATGAAGGGCTTCGGGGTAGATGTCAAGCAGAAATGAGAGAGGACGCGATAGCAAAGATGGGCCCTGCGGTCGGCCGACAGAGACTTCAGACACCGTATGGGCTGCCGAGTTAGGGCGAGGGCAGAAGCAGGCGAACGGGTCAGCATGAAGTGGGTTCGAGTCTGATCGAGGAAGAGGCGGAACCGGACCGACTCTGGCCAGTCCTCGACGACGATCGTCGGCATCAGCGGTCGACCGGCGCCCGCTGTGCCGCCACTTGCAGCTGCCGCCGATGACAGAGTCGACGCTCCGCCGATGCTCCGTCGTCGCCCGCTCTTGTCTAACGCCGGCTCGGCTCCGTCCCGACCGCGCTTGACGCCCGCGACGGCCGGGCCGTCCCGCCTCGGTTTGGGCGCAACGAGCCAGCGGGCAAGCCCTCGTCGGCGGGGCGCTTGGGACGGGTTGGAAGGCGGCGTGGGCGGCTCCTGCTGGTAGGTTGGGAAGGAGCGTGGTGCCGACGACGTCGGATTAAGGAGCGACGAGAGCGGTAGGCGGCGTGGTCCGCTGCCTGCGCTGCTGAGCCCGGCCGATACGGCCGGTGTAGCCTGCTGACAAAATGCAGGCAACGTCGAGTGGCAGAAGCAATGTCAATGTTTGTGAAGACTGATCGCCTGCTGGAAGCAAGCTAGAGCGCACCCTTGCGAGCTCGGGCGTGCCAAGGAAGTCTGCGGCCGCCTCGATGTAGGCGAGCACGGCGTGCTCGACTTCCTCCGGTGGGTGGGCGTCGAGGAGTGCGAGCAGGTGCGCCTCAAGGGAAGGCGTCTCGTCCGTGAGGTTCGTCAGCTGCGCGTAAGAACGAGGGAGGGTCAGATGGCGCTCGTAGATGCATGGGACGGTTGAGAGACGGACGCGCCTCCTGCAGTGTGAGCTTGCTTGCACGTCGGTACTCGCGCCGGCGCTTGCTGCCGCTGGACTCCTCGGCGCCGCCGGCGCCGAACAGGACGAGCCCGGCCCGCTCGAGCCCGCCGACGACTGCCTCGGCGCCGGTCGCGCTCCCGCTGCTGCTGACGCTGCCGCCGTTGCCATTCCGACCTGATGGGCCGCCGTTGTCGCCGGCGGCAACGAACGCTGGTCCGGCCGTGCATCCGATCGCGAGCACCGACTCGGCGCTGTCGAGTCCGCGCCAGGCAGAGTCCAGGAAGCCCGAAAGGACGACCTGGCGGACGAGCGCGGCAAGAAGGGCAAACCAGGCCCTTGTCGGCCGCGCGGCCGTCGCCCGATCGACGCTTGCCGCTTCCGCTCCGGTCGAGGACGACTTAGACCCGCGAGGGGGCGAAGACGTGCTCCCGACGCTCGACGAGCGACTTCGTGCGGGAGGGTTCGAGATTCGCCGTACGCGGCGAGAGGGTCCAGCCGGTCGCATCGCAGTCGTCGTCTTGGAGGGGTCGCACATGGTCGAGTCGCCGTTGATGCCCTGGCCGTCGTCATCGTCGTCGGCCTTCATGGCGTCGTCGTCGCCGTCGCTGTCGTCGTCGTCCGACTCGACCTCGCCCGCGGCCCGACGCTCATCTTCGGCCTCGTCGACCGACTCTTCGGAGTCGCTCTCCCAGACGACGGCCGGTGCCGTGAAGGCTGTCGGCTGCGCTGCCCGACCGAGCCTCGCCGCCCATCCTCCGCCGGCAGCACCGACCTGAGCCCCAGCCCCGGGTCCGAAAGCCGGCGTGAAGCCGTGTCCTCCGCGGGCGACGAGCGGCCGGAGCACGCCGCCGCGGGCCGAGGAGCGCGCCCGACGCCGCCGCTCCTCTTCGTCAATCGTTGACCGGCCGACGGCGCTTGCTAGGTCGGCACTGACGAGGAGGAAGCGCTCGAGGAGCTCGACCCAGCGACCGGCGCCGACAGCACCGCCGCCGTCGTCAGCTGAAGCGCAGCGCTCGGATGTAGCTGCCGGCCCGCCGAGCGAGGGCGAGTATACCGGCGACCAGGCTGCGCCTGCCGCCGAGCTAGTCGTCGTCGCAGGCCGTGCGAGATCGTACCATCGGTCCGGAGCCGGTCCAAGCCCCGAGGTCGAGAAGGCGGATAGGTTTGAGCCTCGCCGGGAGCTCGACGACGAGGCAGCAGGGGCGGGTGTCGGCGAGCGAGATGCGCGCAGGCCGTCGCTAGCTGGACCCGAGCCGGTCTGCGAGACATCGGCGACCCCGGCATCGAACCAAGCTTTGGCGCGAGCAGTTACGGCGGACGAGGCTGGGCGGCGGCGTGCAATGCGAGAGCCGCCCTGAGGGGGGAGGAGCGGCTCGAGGAGGGCGAGCGCCTGCTTTTGAGCTGGTGAAGGTGTCGGCGTCGATGGGGTCGCGGAGAGCCTTGCTGCTGCTGCTGCTGCTGCTACAAGACCGTCCGGTTGCTGTTGGGTGCCCTCAGACCGCCGCTCGAGCTCGCCTTCCGGCCGAGCGAGGACGTCGACAAGACCGGCAAGGCCAAGCCGGAGCCTGACGCCCTCGGGCAGGACATCGTCCTCAGCGTCCTCCTCGGGCGGACTGACGATATAGTCGTCGTCGTCGTCGTCCTCCTCCTCCTCGTCACTGCCGCTGGCGTTCGACTCGGCTACGGGCGTTGACAAGCCCGAAGACGACAGCCGGACGCGCTCGAGCAGGACCGAGAGCATGCGCTCGTACCCGGCCGCCTTGGCCTCGAGCTCGGCCGATTCGTCCTCCTCCTCGGCGATGGGCGACGGAAGGCGGTGAAGGGCCGGTTGCGAGATCGTTCGGGCCAGCGCTCGCGACCGGTCCCCGGTGCCACCGATGTTGGGCAATGTCGTCCGCCGGCCGTAACCGAGGCGGTCGACCTCGGTCGGCTCGTCGCCCGACGGAGGGCCGCCCGGTTGCGACCCAGAGGATCCCCCCGCCGCTAGCGTCGACGACGACGACCTCCGGAGCTGGCGGACGCGGGCGTTGAGCTGAAGGAAGAGCATGTGGTCCAGGACGAGCGTCTTGGACGAGTAGCGGACGGCATGCTGCAGATGCGTCGCCGCTACCGGCGATGCTGGTGCCGGTGCTGCTGCTGCTGCTGCTGATGGCGGAGGCGCCGGCCGTCGGCCGAACGCAGCGGGCGCAGGCGTGAAGTAGGTCGGCACCGGGAAGGCGACGGCAGCGCCCGGGGCGGACATGATGGCTCAGGGTCGAGAAGCAGGGCGAAGGATACGTGGGAGAGGGAGCGTGATGGGCCGTCCGGCCTCAAGAGGAAGCGACGGTCGGGTCGGGAGGAGGATATAGGGCCGAGCGCTGTCGGGCGTGGCCGGGGGCTCTTTGGCGCGGTACGGCTGCCGGGTCACGCGGCGGCAGCGCCCCTGCTGAGCCGAAGTAGTGCCCGCCCCGGCCGTCACTCAAGGTCCCTGCCACCTCTTGCCAGCTGGATGCGGTGTGAGCAGCAGCTTTGCCGTCAAGGGTCTCGCCCGCTTGCCTGTTGTTCTCTTCCTGGTCGATGGACCGGCCGGGGTCGTCCAGCTCATGAGCTCCAACGTCGGACGTCCGGCCGGTCGATCGGAGGCTGAACGGCGTCAGCGCCCTCGGCCGAGCCGAGCCCTCGCGCCCGTCGTCGTCGTCGTCGCCCGCTTGGGCTGCTCCGGAAGCTGCGACCGACCACTTCTCAGAAATTCCACCCCTAAGATGATCAGCGAGAGCCCCCAGCCGGTGCGGCCGCTCGCTCTCTCCCTCTGACGGTCACCTCCTCGAGCACCCAGCCCGCTGAAACCTCGTACCCACCGACCTGCCGCCTCCCCCTCCCATCTGCCTCGCACCCGATGGCCAACGCCCACCGCCCATCGCCCGACCGGCTCGCCGTCCCGGTCGACGCCTACCCGCGCCGTGCGCCCTCGCCGGCCAAGCAGCTGCCGCTCAAGACGTCGCGCGACTCATCCTACCTCCAGGTCCGTCCCAAATCGCAGCGGTAGCCAGCGAGCAGAGCCAGCCCGATGCCTAGCCAAGCGATGGATGAGGGCTGACGCGTCCCTGCCCCGCCTTCACCTGCTTTCCCCCCTTCGGCAGTCCCTCTTTGTCGGCCTCGCCTTCAACTCGACGCCGGCCAAGTCAGGCGAGGACGGCCTCGACGACCTCCACTGGTTTATCGCCGTCAGCGATGGCTTCGCGATCCAGAACTCGGAGCACGGCCGGGTCGAGTCGGTTGATCTCCGGCCGGGCTCGGACGGCCCGCGCAAGACGATCGGCCGCATCGTCGACCGCCTGAGACAGTACGCCGCCAGCCAGTCCTACAAGGTCCGTCTCTCGCGCTGTCTGCAAGTGGCTCAGGCTCTCCTCCTGGCAATCGCTTCTGGCGAGATGCCCGGTCGGGCTGTGCGCGCAGCCGGCCGCGGCGGCGCGGGCGAGAGGCTCGGCCTCGGCCATACCCCTCCTCGCGATCTCCTCCCCCCTCTTTGGCTCGGGCTGACGAGTCTCGCGATGACGCTCTGCTGGCCCCCTTTCGTAGATCCAGCTCGTCGCCATCTCTGAGGCCGGCCTACCACAATGCTTCCTGACCGAGGAGCCGCTGCTCCTGCCTGCCCTCTGGCAGAAGCTCGACGTCCGTCCCATCCTGCCCCTTTTATTCCTCTTGCCTCGGCCGTCTTGGCACCTCGTTGCTTGGCTGACACCACCCCTTCGCCGCCTTCATCACGCCTTGCGTACCCCTCCTTGCCCTTCCGACTCATCAGACGGTGCCGTTCCTGATCCCGCTCGAGGCCTTTGCCCAGCCTGTTTCCTCGCCGACAGTCTCGCCCTCGGCCTCCTTCTTCCCGCCACCGGCCCTCCGGCAGACGACCCCTCGCCGGCGGCACATTGACCTTTCCTTCCTGCCCGAGGCTGCGACGGACCGGGCCGAGGGCGAGGACCGCGCCCAGCGGGCCGTCCGCGAGGCCGTCAAGGCGCTCAGCCCGCTCGTCAAGAGCGCGACGACGGTCGACACCGACGGCCAGACGGGCGAGGTCGAGGTCGACCGTAACGGCCAAATCCAGCTCGCGAGCCTGGCCGACTACGAGGCGACGACAAGCCCCGAGGTGCGTACAGGGTGGAGCCTTTCACTGATCGGGGCCATCGCGCTGATCGGTCGCCGCGCCGCTCTGCCTCTGCCCCCTTGCAGCTCTGGGCCAAGTTCATCGCGCTGTCCAAGCACCTCCAGGCCAACAGGATCAAGATCTCGTTCTTCAGCGCTACTCCGCAGGGCGGCGGCGTCGCACTCATGCGGCATGCGCTCATCCGGCTCTGGCGGCTCGCCGGCGTCGACGCAAAGTGGTTCGTGCCCGAGGGCCACCCGGTCGTCTGGGCCGTCACCAAGCAGCGCTTCCACAACGTCCTCCAGGGCGTCAGCAAGCCCGGCGTCGTCCTGGAAGACGAGCACAAGGAGATCTTTGAGAAATGGACGGTCGCGAACCTGGAGACATTCTGGTGCGAGGGGGCGATCGAGGGCCGCGTCGTCGTCATCGACGACCCTCAGCGTGCGTAGCGAGAGCTGCTCGACGGCGACGAGCTGTGTTCGACAGACTAACAAACCCGCGCATGGCGCTCTCCCTCGTTCATTCCTCTCGGCCGGCAGTGAGCGCGCTCATCCCGCACATCCGCGAGCGCTACCCGGACGTCAAGGTCCTCTTCCGGTCGCACATCCAGATCGACACCTCGCTCACCGACGCCGCCGACGACGACAAGACTGCCCACCCGGCGGCTGCCGTTTGGAATTATCTCTGGAGCTTCGTCCGCGAGGCCGACCTTTTCGTCGCCCACCCGGTCCGGCGCTTCGTCCCCAAGGTCGTCCGAGAGAGCGCTATGCCCGTCACCTACATGCCGCCGTCGACCGAGTGCGTTTCGGCCTGGGTCCTTGCGCCTCGCCTCGACCCTCTGCTGCTCTAGTGCTGATCGTGTGATCGCCTGTCAATGTCAGCCCTCTCGATGGCCTCAATAAGCCGATCGGCGCGGCCGATATGCAGGTGCGTCCTGACGACAGATTTTCTGGCCGATCTAAGGACTGCGCGACTGACGACCCCAGTCTCCGCCTGTCAGTACTGGCGCCAGTACTTCTCGCGCATCTCGGAGCAGCAGTGCGGCGTTGGCGTCGACTGGAACCGGCCGTACATCATGCAGGTCGCCCGCTTCGACCCGTCAAAGGGTGCGGACTCTGGACGCCTCCCCTCCTTCTGGAAGAAATCAACAGCTTGCTAACCCACAATCGCTCCCTCTCACACCAGGCATCCCTGTCCTTCTCGAGGCCTACCTCGCCTTCCGGCAGAAGCTCCGGAGCCTCGACCCCCAGCCGACGCCCGAGCAGACGCCACAGCTCGTCATCGCCGGGCACGGCTCAGTCGACGACGTGCGTTGGCCCCCTTCTTTAGTCGCACTGAAAGTTGGCCTGGTCGGCTGCTGACGACATGGCCCAATCTACCGCGCGATTCAGCCTGACGGCCAGCCGATCTTTGAAGAGATCTCCGACATCCTCCACCAAGAGCCCTACCAATTCCTCCGCAAGGACGTCGCCGTCGTCCGCGTCCCGCCGTGCGACCGGACGCTCGGCGCCATCCTCCAAGGCGCTTGGTGTGCGACCCAGCTCTCGACCAAGGAGGGCTTCGAGGTGCGTCTTCGAGCGCGGGCGCCCTTCTTTTCGCCTTTCTTTGCGGTCGTCTACTTCCGCTGACATTGTCTGCACGACTTGCGACCATAGGTCAAGGTGACCGAGGCCGTCCACAAGCGCGTGCCGATCATCATCGCCGACGCGGGTGGCATGCCGCTCCAGGTGCGGGACGGCATCAACGGCTACATCGTCCCCGCCGGTGAGCCGCAGCCGGTCGCCGATCGACTCTTCACGCTCTGGCAGGCGGACGAGTGTCCGCTGCCGACGATCGCCGCCCTCGAGCGGGCGGGCAAGACGCCCAACTCGGTCGCGGATGAGGTCGTCAGCGACCTGCTCGCCCGCCCGCCGCGCATCAACCCGAGCGCAGCCGACGGCGAGGTTGACCAGTCCGAGAAGGACGTCGGCTGCTCTGAGGACTTCTTCACTGTCGGCAACGCCGTCCGCTGGATGTGCGTAAATTCGCCGATGCTCGTTGCTTGAGAACGCGCTGACTGTGGCGCTCGATCCGCGCCCTTCTGACAGGACGCTGTTCGCTCGTCTCGGCCCACGCGATCACAAGGTTGACGGCGCCGACAAGCTCGCGACCATCCTCGGCAAGGAGGGTGCCGCGAACCCCTGGGAGGGCATCGAGAACCGCTCCGTCTGGGAGACGGTCCTCGGCGAGCGCGACGACAACCTCGTCATCGACTAAAAGGTCCCCCCCCCCCTCCTCCTTCTCCCACTCGACCCTTGACTCCAGCAGCGCATCCCTGTAAAACACGCGAAAGACGACTGTAGCTCTTGGATATCGCATGCCCTCCTGCCCACTTTGCTTCATGAGCGGCTCCCTGCAGGGAATTGGTGCCGGGCGGTCGGTCGACCGCCCGCAAGAGTCACCGACAGTCGCCCGCCGAGGCGACAGGCGCAGCACACCGTTCAGCAGCAGCGCACCGCCCGACGTCAACGAGACCAGCCCCCAAACCACGTCGCTATCATCAGCAGGCCGCCCCCTCGACAGAGCTCTTCACCTCTACGTCCACTCTCGCGCGACCATGGCCGATGAGGGCGCGCCGAGGAGCATTGCCCAGCTCGCTGACGAGGCGGCGGCAACCATCCACTTCAGCAACCGGTTCTCTTGCCGGGCCTGGCTGCGGTCGTGCGACGCCCTGACGGACCAGGCTCTCCAGGCACATCAGCGAGGCGAAGTCGAACGCGCTTTTATCTGCTGGGCCCGTGCCGCCACGTGAGTGCGCCATCGAATCGCAGTGGTCGCCCGTTGGTCGAGGCACCATCGGGGGCAGCTCGCTCGCTCGGTTCGCTCGAGATGAAGCTGGTCTTCGACTGACGCACGACCGTCCCTATCTCTCGGCGGCACAGCATACTCCTCGAACACCTACCGCAGCACCCGCAATGGAGGGACTTCTCGTCTGACGACCGGGCCCAGATCCGAAAGGTCTGTCGGACGCAAGACTCTAGCTGCCTCCCTCCTCCGAGCTGAGCTGACCGGACCACCACCATGGCCGTCGCCGCTTGCAGCAAGGCCACTCGTGCCTCGACCAGCTCGGCCGACTCAAGCCTGGCCTTTCTGACCGCTACGAGGCCTGGAGAGTACGCAGTCAGCGTGCAGTCCAGGCGACGCCCCCGTCCAGCTCGAGCAGCCGGTCACCTCAACCTAGTGCGGCCGATCCGCAGCAGCAGGCTAGGTCGCAGGAGCGCACGCTCGAAGACCAGATGCGAGCGCTTCGAGTCGGGTCGGCGGCGTCTGCTGGGCCCTCGCGCCAGAGTAGGTATGACGGAGGCTGGCAGAACACCCAGTCCGCCTATCCGGTGTCGTCGAGCTCGCAGCCCTACCGGTCGCACGCCCCGTCAGCCCACCCGCCGTCGGCACCCATCTCGTACCCGGCGCTGGTCGAGCCTCGCAGCATTGTCCGACCCTCGTCCTCTCACACCTCGCTCGCCCCGCCCTCGAGCTACGATCTGCCGCCGCAAAGCATTCGACCAAGCTCGCTCCCACCCTCAAGACATCCCTCCCCGGCAGCGGCTGCCCCGCAAGCAGCGCCCTCCGCGTCGTCGACGACCGCACCGCCGTCCTGGGCCGGCCTCCGCACGATGAATATCCCACCGACTGTCGTCGAAGCTTTTCTGAAACGGGCAGCCAAGAACACCAAGAAGCGGATCGAGACCTGCGGTCTCTTGCTCGGCACGCTCGACTCGGGCATGTTCAGTACGTGCTCGATCTGCGCTGTTACGTTCATGTGACGACGCCAGACCATCAGTATTAACCGCTCATGTTGCTTTTCACCAGCCGTCAGGGTCCTGCTGATACCCTGTCAGAAGGGTACCAGCGACACGTGCGAGTGCGTAACACCCCGCCTCGCTCTGGCTTCGTGTTGTCACACGCTGACCAGTTTGCGTTGCTACTGCTCTGCGCGTATGCAGGACGCTCGAAGAGGAGAAGGTGTTCGAATTCCAGGACAAGCGCAATCTCCTCACGCTCGGCTGGATACACACGCATCCGACGCAGAGGTCAGTCGCATCTCCCGAACTGGACGGATCGTGACCTCAGGCTGACGAACGCTGATTGCGTCCCCGACCTGCTAGCTGCTTCATGTCATCGCTCGACCTGCACACCCATTCTGGCTACCAGTGCATGCTGCCCGAAGCGTCGGTCCTGTTTTTCGAGATCGCATCCTCTGCGTCTCGCGCGACCTGACCCACGTGCCCCCACCTTGCAGGATCGCCATCGTCTGCGCCCCTCAGGCATCGCCCGAGTGAGTCCCCCTCAGCGTCGTCCACCATCGTTCTGCGGCTCACGCGCCCGACCCTTGTTCCCCAGCCTCGGCATCTTCCGGCTCACAGACCCGCCCGGTCTGCAGCTCATCATGTCCTGCACGCGCTCCGAAACGTTTCACCCGCACCCTGACGTCAAGGGCGGCATCTACACAGTGCGTCGTGCGCCCTCCAGTCGTCATGGGCCACCCTCGCTGACGGTCCGGTCCGGCCGCAATGCGCAGGGAGGCTTTGGGACGAAGGACCGAGGTTACGGTCATGTCCGCATGCGCGAGGGCCAGGGAGTCGAGGTCGTCGATCTGCGGCGGTAGCGCGTGCCGCCTCTCGCAGACGACTTGGAAGCCCTGACCCAGCAGATTCTGCCAAGAGCCCTAGATATAGCAATGGTCCAGCAAAGCCTCTCAAGCGAGGTAAAAGTCGCGCTGGAGCGTCATCCAGACGAGCGAAGTCGCTGTTTGGTGTTCGGGGCCGGCGAGCGTCAGCGTCCTGGAGGCTCTTTTTGGTGATTTGAGCGCTGGTTGTGCGGGAGTCGACGTACTGGAGACGACGGCCGGGCCGAGCCAGCCCTTGCCGAGCTTGGTCGTCCGATAAATGAGCAGCTCCGAGTTGAAGTGCAGGAAGGCAATCACGTACGAGTAGAAGGCGAGGTTGTACAGCCTGGATCGCCCGGTGCAGGAGCGCAGCGCGCGTTAGCGAGCAGGGGCAGGCGCGTCGCGTCGGTCGGACGGCATTGGACCCGCCAAGCAATCGAGTCTGGACGCACTCCTTGTTCGTGATATTGTAGGCCGCGTACAGTCGGATGAGCGACGCCGTCAGCGTCCAGATGCCGAACGTCCGGTTTGACAGCGGCGTGACTGTAGGCGGGGGAGGAGGGCGACGTGTCGCGCGCGCGTGCGGGTAGGAGGGACGAAAGGGTCAGGAGAGCTGTTCTCCCGTCACACAGCTGACTAGATCGCCGACGCACCCTGCTCGGGCTTGCCGTCATAGACCTTCTTGCTCAACGTCGGTGAGATGAACGTCTGCGCCGTGTTGAACAGGGCGACGGACGAGATGAAGAGCATCCAAGTGGGGAGGTAGCCGCCAGCGCCCTCGGGGAGCGACAGGTCTGGTCCAAGGGAGGGTTCGCGTGTTAGCTCAAATCAGACTAGGGTGAGCAGCTCGAGCCAGTCAAGAGCGCACTGGAGAGGTACAACATGGCCGTAGAGGGCTGTAGCGCGTGAGATGTAAAGAGGCACGGGTGACGGTCGGGAACGAGATCGAAGCACGGCCGACGGCAAGCTCGTCCGACAGACGGGCCAGCCAGCCAGCCTCGGCGACCTCCCGACCTCATCCTGCCAGAACCCCACCTGTCCCTCCCTTCCTTCTCCTCCTCGTCGCCCTCCATTTCGATCAAAGGCGCGTGCTGCCCGCGTTCTCGCCGACTATTCCACCCACCCGCACCTCACACGGCCTCCTGAGCCAACCGGCCCCGGTCAAGAAGCGCAAGATGAGGTGCGCGCGTGTCAGAGCTGCCCAAGCGAGGCCAGGCCGACCGGGCGACTGATTCGACCCACCTCTCCGCTTGCCTTTCATCCGCCCAGCTCGCCAAAGCGGCGAATCGAGACGGACGTCATGAAGCTGCTCATGTCGGACTACGATGTCCAGCTCGTCAACGACAACATGCAGGTTCGTCACGCGCCTCCTACTCGACGTCGGGCGGTGGGCAGGGGATGACGCGGGTCTCAGGCCCACCCGGCCCGAGCGGCCAGAGTCCGCCGTCGGACGACATGCTGGGCTCTGCAGGCTCTCGCAGGCGCGCAGGCGAGACTGTCAGGACCGCCAGTCAGACGAAGCCGACAGAGCGTCTAGGTTCGACGGCCTCAGCTTGGGCGGTCTGGTCTAGCCGCTGGCGTCGCCCGCTCAAGTGCCGGCCGGCTGCAGTTAGGGCCAGCATACCGGCAATGCTGTCGTCCGCTGACCTTGCTCTCACGGTCATTACCCCCACCAGGAGTTCTTCGTCCGCTTCCACGGCCCGACCGAGAGTGCGTCGGGTCCCGAAACGCCGTCGCTTCTATCATCGCCGGGGCTAATTCTCAGCCGCTCGCTCTCCTCCAGCGCCGTTCGAGAAGGGCGTCTGGAAGATCCACGTCGAGCTGCCAGATCAGTATCCGTTCAAGTCGCCCTCGATCGGCTTCATGAACAAGATCTTCCACCCCAACATCGACGAAATGTGCGTCTGGCCCGGGTCCGTGAGCGTTGTCAGCGCCAGCGGCTGACCGCGCGACCTGTCCGTCCCCACCCCACTTTCTTGCAGGAGCGGCTCGGTCTGCCTCGATGGTTCGTCCCTCAACCTGCCACCGCACGCCGCTCTACAGCCTTCGTCGGCGTGCTGACCCTCGTGCCGTCTTCTCTGATCTCAGTCATCAATCAGACGTGGTCGCCGATGTTCGGTGCGCAGCCCTCTCCCTAGAATCCGCTTGCTACCCTGACCTGCTGCCGCCCTCTGACGCGTTTCCCTGTCGCCCGCTCCCTCCGCAGACATGCTCAACATCTTCGAGTCATTTCTCCCGCAGCTGATCCGGTACCCCAACCCGTCGGACCCGCTCAACAATGAGGCGGCGACGCTCCTAATGCGCGACCCGCCGTCGTACGACGCCAAGGTGCGCGACTATGTCGTCCGCTACGCCTCAGGCGGCGCCGGGAAGAAGGCCGACGGCGAGGATGAGGACGGCGAGGACGACGAGGACGAGAGCGATGACGGGAGCGAGATGAGCGACATGGGCAGTCTCGGCGGCGACGACGAGATCGACGGCGAGATGGACCTGTAGGCCTCGTCCCGCCGTCTACTTGTCTTCGGCCCTCGTCCAGCCCTCCGTCCACTTCGGCCGCCGCCTCGCCGGCGTCCCCACTTGTTTCGGCTACTCGCTCCACCACCGCCATCTCGGCCCTCCTCAGCACCTTCTCCAGCATCTTCTCTCCCGACGCACGCCTTTTACCCCCTTGTTGCCACCCCCCCACTCGCCTATCTTTCATCTACACACACATACCTTCGTTCTTCGACCGGCTGCGCGGCGCGCCCACGGAGGGTCGCCCAGTCGGCTCGCCGTTTCAGCTTCGCCCGCCCGCCCCTCTCGCCCGCCCTGTACCGTCTACCCACTCCTCCCCCTTGACTGCTCTCTCCTCGGGACTGTAGAATCTCATGCCCTTGACCACCTCCGTCCGCTGCTCGAGTTGCCCATCGTTGACGCTTGCGAGCCTGGGCCCGGCCAGGTTGCAGTCGTCGGTCGAGCGCCGGCGGCCCCTTCTTTCGTCCTTTTGTTCTCCCTCTCGGCCGTCAGCCACCGCGGGGGCCTCGACACGAGAGCACCCTGCCAGAGCAAGGCCCGGTCTCTGCTGCCCCGACTTGCCGACCGTCATCCCACTCGTCCTCGCCGTCGTCTTCCTCTACCTACCCTCCTCCCGCCGCCGCCTCGACCGGCTCGACGTGGACCAGATTGCCGGACGCGCTCGACGGCTCCGCTCACGCTGTGAGTTCCCTCGGTGGTTGGTGGCTTGCCGTCGTGTTTGGCTCGGAGGGTTAGAGGGAGAGCCGACAGCCCGCGCCCGTCCGAGCAACCGACCAGGTCGACTGGCAGCAGCTCGGCCTGCTTCTGCCCACGGCGGGCGTATTCTCTTGTCGAGCTCCAGTGCGAAGGCAGAGAGTGGCGGCGGCCGCTCGCTCGTGCTCGGAGGACGACGGCGACAGCTCTCGAGGCCGACGCCACGGCTGCCACGGGCCCTGTCGCTCGGCTGCTCGGTCGCCCGCCCGCCCTTTGTTCCTTGCGTGGGGCGAGGGCAGCCAGCCACACCTCCTCTCTTCCTGCCACTCACGATCCGCCCCTCTCGGCCGCTCCGTCGGCGGCGAGCAGACGCCGTGAATCGTGGCAGGAGGGCTGCCGATCTGGGGTCCTCCGTCACCTCGACCGAGCGCCCGTCTAGACGCGTCGCTTGGTCGCTCTCTCTGGGAGGAGGGATAGGGCGGGCTGAGCTGCTGCTCTTCAGTCGCTGTGCGCTCGCTGACCATCGCCGACTTTGCCAGCTACCTTTCACTATCCTGATCTCTCTTGCTGCTAGCCCTTCGCCACCTGCCTGCTCGCTCTTGTCGCTGGACTTACTTCGACACAGCACCCAGCTCTCGCCGCACCCCGGACCACTTCCAGAGCACACTCCCCTCATCGTGCTGCCCTTCGCCTGCCCGGTCCGACTCTTTCCTCCCTCTCTATTACTCTCTATAAAGGCCCCCTCACTCCTCCGATACCGACATGGGAGGCTGTGTCTCTGCCGAAGCTGAGTCGCCCGAGGCCAAGCGGTCCAAGGAGCTCGAGAAGGCCATCCGCGAGGTGCGTCGCTTCCCTTGATGGCCGGCCGAGTACCTCCACGCCAACCGCAGACCCTAGGTGCCGGCCGGCCGGTGGGAGAGACGCCCGCTGACTGTCGACCCGTACCGGTCGGCCCCGCTCGACAGGATGAGCGCAAGATGCAAACGGCCGTCAAGCTGCTCCTCCTCGGCGCAGGAGAGTCGGGCAAGTCGACCGTGCTGAAGGTGAGTCCTGTGTCTGGCCTTGGCTTCGTCACGGTCGCTGGTGGGCGAAAGTGCTCGAGGTGCTGACACTCTCCATCCCGTGACGCAGCAAATGCGCCTCATCCACAACGTGCCCTTTTCGGCAGCAGAGATGGAGCGTGCGTCGACGCGGCACGAACACTCGGCTTGGCCAGGCACGAACGCTGATGTCCTACTCCCCTCGTCGTGCTTTATGTAGACTACCGCCAGCTCATCTTTTCGAACATCATCAACGGCATGCGGACCATCGTCGACACGATGGACATCTGGGAGATGCGCGTCGACGTCGACAACCGCGTGCGTCTCTGTCGTTGGGCGGCGCTCGCGTACGGCGTCAACCGTCACTGATCGAGCTCTCGACGCTTCTTCTGCAGCGCAACGTCGCGATCGTCGACTCGGCTCCGGAGCTCGTCACCGGACAGTCGTTCCCGGCCGAGTACAAGGAGCCACTGATAAGCCTCTGGCACGACCCGGAAGTCCAGCGGTGCTACGAGCGCGGGAACGAGGCCGCCCTCCCGGAAAAGTGAGGACGCCGCTCGCTTCTATCGGCTCCCTCGGCCGGCTACCTGACGCGCCTCTCCGATGCCTTTCAGCTTGCCATATTACTTTGAGGAGATCGACCGTCTCTTTGCGCCGGGCTTCCAGCCGAGCGAGCAGGACGTCGTTCGCAGTCGAGCAAAGACGCTCGGCATCACCGAGACGGCCTTCAAGATTGGCGATCTGGTCTGTGACTGCGCTGTCTCGCATCATGCGCTCATCGATACTGACGTCGCTCTGTCCGCTTTGCAGAATTACTCGATGTTTGACGTCGGAGGCCAGCGGTCGGAACGCAAGAAGTGGATCCAGTCAGTCGTCTCCTCATCATCTGCCTTGTTTGCCCGTGCCACACGACCGAGCGCTCACATCTCGCCTTCCTTCGACGCAGCTGCTTTGAGAACGTCACTGCCATCCTCTTCCTCGTCGCCGTCTCCGGCTACGACCAGTGCCTCGTCGAGGACCGCGACTCGAATCAGATGCAGTGCGTGCGCGTGGACGTCAGGTTGACCAGTCTCGTCCATGTCTGACCGACCTCTTTGCCTTGCGCGCTATCAGGGAGGCTCTCATGCTGTTCGACTCGGTGAGCTCGGCAATTTCCTCTCGCTCTACGCTTTGTTGCGAGCTGACATCACGCGCATCGGCCGCCAGATCTGCAACTCACAGTGGTTCGTCAAGACGTCGATGATCCTCTTCCTCAATAAGGACGACGTCAGTCGACCCTCTTACGGGCCCGGAGCCTCCAGCGGTGCGACCCTGACGTTTTTCTGCGCTCTGCCAGCTCTTCCGCGAGAAGATCAAGGGCCCGTCTCAGATCCACGACTACTTCTCCGACTACGCCGGCCCGCCGCACGACTACATCCAGGGCCGAGACTTCTTCCAGAAGAAGTTCACGCGCCTGAACCGGAGTTCGACCAAGGAGGTCTACTGCCAGTACGTGACAAGCTTCCTGCGCTGCTCGCCGTCATCGCTCGTCGCTGACGCTCGCTCGCCCCCTCCCCCCTCAGCTTCACTTGCGCCGTCGACACCAACATGCTCCGCGTAGTCATGGCCGCCGTCTCAGAGTGCGTTCTTTCGGTTGAACCCGGCGCTCGAGCGCTCTCTCACTAATTAACTGACGCTCTTCCCTTGCGCCATGCAGCATCATCGTCCGCCGCTCCTTGACAGAGATGGCCGTCATCTGAGCCTGCTGCAGCTACCGGCCTCCTGTATCACGTCCTGGCCGTTCGACCCCCTATACACGCTCACGCGCGCGCGTCTTGCCCGATTGTGACGCTGCCACACTCTCCCTCTTCATACCCTACTCTAGATCCCTGCCCTCGGCTCCCGACCTATACTATCGCTTATTTGTGGTCTCATCGGTTGCAGACGGGTGCTCGCTTCGAGCGTTTCCTCTTCAGCCCAAGTCCGGCCGGCATCGAGCCTCCCCTCCCGTCCCTGATATCGCTCTATGTACCTTCCCGCCTTACCCAGCTTCCCTTCAGCGTTTGCTCCAGCGCTGTTGGTCCGAATTCATACAAATCACCGAAGAAGACAGAGCGCAGCCGTGCCACCTTAGATGCCCCAGACGCTGCCCAGCAGAGCGACGACACCCTCTGAACCGCCAAGGTTGTCGTGCCCCCCGGCGAGCGCCTCGAGGAAGACGACCTGACCGGTCTTGCCATCCTCGGCGCGGGCGAAGCGCTTGATCTCGCCCCAACCGGGGATGACGGTGCGCTCGGTGCGCTCGGCCTCGCGCGCGCGATAGGCGTCCCACTCGAGCCGGTAGAGCTCGATCGCTTCGATGCTCATCGAGTCGGCCCGGGCACGAGGTCGGCCGCCGCCGAGCGCCTGCCCGAGCAGGCCGTCAAAGAGTGCCTGGCCGTGGGTGAGCGGGATCTCGCCGTCGTTGCGGGCGTGGGCGAGGAGAAGCTTAGTCGGCGACGAGGACGGGAGCGCCGTGAGAGCCGAGAGCGAGTCAAATCGGGTCTTGAGTAGCCGGGGCGAGGTGAGCGCCGCCTGGGCGAGCGGGATGGCACGCATGGGCGAAAGAATCGGAAGCAACCGGAAGAGCGAGTACGTCCGGAGGAGCTCCGACACCGAGGAGAAGGCCGACAGGAGCGCAACGACCGGCGGGTGAATGTCTGTCGAGCAAACGGCGAAGATGAGTCAGTTAAATCCTGACAGATGTTGTCCCGCGTCGATGACGGAACGCACCCTCTGCGATCAGCTGGGCGGCCAGCGCGCTACCGACACCTGTGCCGAGGCTCTGGCCGACGATGGCCACCTGGCTAGCATCACCGCCGTTGCGGGCGACAATCCAGTCCCACGCGGCCCGAGCGTCAAGCAGGAGGCCGGCCTCGGTCGGCGAGCCGGTCGAATCGCCGAAGCCGCGGTAGTCGATGATGAGTACATTGACGTCGAGCGCGGTCGACAGACTCGAGAGGAGGCTCGTTCGGAGCGAGAGCGCGCGGTTGCCGGCCTGAGCAGAGGTTGGTTGAGTTGATCGAGGCAGAGATCAGAAGCTGAAGAGCAGGAACATCGGAGGGGAGATGAGGACCTACGTTGCCGTGGAGGAAGAGGACGGTCGGCCGGGCGCGCAGCGCCTCGTCAAAGACGCTCTCGTCGAACGGGCCCGTCGGCGGAAAGATGCCGTCAAGCTGTTCGCGGTAGACGGTCGTTGGCCTGCGAAGGGACCGAACAGCGAAGGGTCGAGCGTCAGCAGGGAGATGTGAATGTGGCAGGGCAGGGTCGGCGAGTACGACTGACAGCGTGTGCCAGGCGCCGAGCGTCTCGCCGTCGGCCGTCGCGATCGCCAGGTTGCGCGTCTTGAATGGCGCAAGGCCGTAACGCTCTGGCGCCGAGAACTTGGTCCTGAGCGGGATGCGGATGTTGTGCATGAAGATGGCGCTGCACAAACGGCAAACGAACCGATGATCAGCGACAGTGCAAACGGCGGGCGAGTTGCGCAGAACCCGGCCGTCGGCCGCGACCGCAGACAGGACGCACTTCCGCTGGACGACGGGCACGAGCAGCAGGGCGAGGAAGGCCATGTAGGCAAAGCCACCAATAAGCAGCCATCGGTACGCTCGCGACGTCCAGGTCGGCGCATCAGACTCGTCGTTGACGACCGGTAGGTCGGACGCTGCGAAGGCAAGCGGAGGCAAGGGAAGGAGGGGTCAGCCGGCCCACGGGGGCCGCTCCGAGATCTGAGCTGGAGACGCACCGACGGCGGCCTCCTTGGCTCCCTCCGTCACGTCCTTGGACGGCTCCTCATCGACAGGATCCATGCGTATGTCTAGGGGTACTCGATAGTCTTTTCGGGGAGAGGGTGACGAGAGTGATGGAAGCAAGCCCGGGTCGTCGTTGGCGGGGCTCGACCTCCTCCTGCGCGCGCCTGGCCGACCCGTCTCTCCCCTCGCGCGCGCGCGCGCGCGCGGCGGGGCGAATTTGGCCCTGCGGCCGCGGGAGGACGAGGACGGAGGGGCTGCCTCTGCCCTGCCGACCTCGCCAACCCATACCTCGTCCCGCTCATCCTCCCCCAAAAGCTCGTTTCTCCAACGTCCCCATCGTATCTGTCTGGTTTGACCTAGTCTGCTCGTCACCGAACCAGCCGCCTCGAGCACAGCTCCCGCCGCCGCCGCCACCGCCGACCCTCTCCTCCGCTCCCTCCTCGCGCCATGTCGGACGACAGGGAGATTGCCCGGCTCTACCGGGTCAACAAGACGATCCACGAGCTCGTGCGTTTGACGCTCGAACACCTGGCGCTCGAATCCTGCGCTCAGCTGACTGACCGCTGCTCCATGCCTACTGCCTATGCTAGGTCTCCGACCGGGTACGCGCTGCTCGAAGCTCATGCGCAGGAGGAGGCTCGGCTGCTGACCCGTCGTCTCCTCGACCTCGTCACCTTGCCACAGGGTTTCCAAGTCGCCGAGGACGAGATGAAGATGTCCTATCAAGAGTTCCGCAACAACTTCGCGCCCAACGGCTCGGTCGAGTGCGTCCCGCCTGCTTCTGCTCGTGCCTGGCTCAGCAGCGACGAGCTCGCCGGCGACACCGAGCTGACCACCGTCGACACGCCTCTCCGTCTCGCCAGCCGCAACTCGCTCAACTTCTGGACGAACAGCGTCACCGACCGGGAGGACAGCATCTTTGTCTTCTACTCGGACGAGCGCAAGGTCGGAGTCAAGACGATGCGCAAGTGAGTGTCGGCCTCGCGCATCTGCAGAGCTCGCCCGCTCGGCCAGAGAGCTCATCCATCCGCACCCCTTGCTTGCTGCTCCTGCTCGTCCCTCAGGTTCATCGGCATCCTCGAGGACAAGAAGATTCGCCGGGGCATCATCATCTTCTCAGACGCCATGTCGCCTCCAGCGCGCAAGGTACGTCAACGACGAGCGCGGCCTTCCCCCCCCAAAAGGCGAGCCGGTCGCAGATCGCATGCGGCGCAAGCTGACCACCGGCCGCCTGCCCGCACCTCATTCCCTCGCAGGTCATCACGTCGATGGCAGGTGACTTCAAGCTGGAGGAGTATGCCGAGGCGGACCTGCTGGTCAACATCACCCACCACCAGCTCGTACCGCGGCATGAGGTCCTGTCGCTCGAGGAGAAGAAGGCGCTGCTGGAGCGGTAGTGCGTCTCTCGACCAACCTCCAGCCTCCCGCGGTGTCTTGCTGACAAACGTCTCTCGTCCTCCACAGCCGGCTGAGGGAGACCCAGCTGCCGCGCATATTGCTGACGGACCCCGTCGCGCGCTACTACGGCCTGACGCGCGGCCAGGTCGTCAAGATTACCCGGCCGTCAGAAACCGCCGTGCGTTGCGTCCTCTGCCCTGCCGGCAGCTTCATGAGCATCGGAGTGTCGCGAGATATTGGTTCTGACGACGACTTCCCCCCTTCTGCTGGTTGACAGGGCCGGTACATCACGTTCCGCATTGCGCTCTGAGGAGGCGAGGCGCGATGGGATGTCATGCCGTTGTTCGAATACGAGCGGGGTCTGCTGAACTGGACGTTTGTCCGATGGCTGACAGTGTGCCGCCTTGCGCTGACTGCCGGCGGCGAGGCGCCAGACTTGATCATCGCTTCCGCTCCGCAACCGTCTCGCGCAGTCGAGTTCGTTCAGCTCGCTTTGATGACAAGTCTGCTCAATCTGACAGGGTGGCTCCTACGTACAATCACCAACGGGACGAGGAGTCGAAGCGAAGCGCGGGTGAAGACCGACCTCTTGCACTCCTGCGTGGGTTGCCCGAATCTAGGTCGGGCGATGCTCTGCGATGGTGTCCTCTCGTCCGACCTTCAAACCTGTCACACATTAGCAACCCGTCAGTCAGTCAGCCGAGAGCGAGATCCTAAGCAGTCTTTCCGTTCCATCCGCTCGACTTGCCGTCCCGCAGGCAGTCGAGCTCAGCAGGGCGACCGAGTGCGCTGCGCGCGACGGCGCGTTCGAGCGAGCCTGACGACGCGACGCGACCTCAGCTGTTGCTCACCTCCCCCTCACCTTCACTCCGCTCGCCATCTCGCAAGTTCAAGGTCTCGTCCGAGCCGACTGTCCACCTAAGCTCAAGTACGGGTAGCTAGCGATGCGGATCCACATCGACATCCCGCCAGCGCTGCTCAGCCCCTTGGCAAGCGAGACGACGGCCGAGGCGCGCGCACCTATCCTCGCCAAGCTCGGCGGCCAGACGGTTCTGATCGAGCTTCAAGGCGTGCTGGAGTCGGAGGGCGACGTCGCGGGACAGCTGATTGGCCGGCTCGGAATGGAAGGCGTGCGTAAACCGTCTGTTGTCTGGGCCTCTGCGTGTCCCGCTGACGCTTGCTCCTAACTACCGTCGTCGACGGCGGTTCGCTGGCACGACTGTCCCTGTGTCCAGCCGCTGCCCACTCTGACGATCGCCCATCACCTGCTGCATGGCAAGTTCGTCACTCTCCCGAAGCCGCTTGCCGTCCTGCGGAAGGCGCCTCAGCACGAGCCCGAGGCGGACGAGCTGGAGGCCGAGCAGGACCTCGACCAGACGCCCAAAGCGGCAGTCGGTCTTGCTCCGCCGGCAAGCAGTCCGATGCCCGTCGCGCCGGGCAAGGTGCGCATCCATCGTAGAGTAAGCCGGGCTTCTGTTGTCGGCGCTGATCGCAGCTCCTTGCTCTTGTCCCTTCCCTGTACAGCCGCGTGACTATTCGTCAGATATCGAGCCCGCCTCATCGCCATACCGACTGACGCCGTCGTCGCCAGTCCAGCCGTCGTCGCACGGACCATCAGTCAGCGCAGCCGAGCTGCTGAAGCGGAAACGTCAGCAGGCGATGACGCCCGACGTCCTCTCGAAGCGCCAGCGGACGAGCGGCGTCACAGCCGCCAACGGCGAGAAGCGGGCGACACGATATGATTGCGTCGGCATCGTCCGGACCAAGGTCGTCTTCGGCAAGCGGTACGTTTCCAGCCTAGCGCCCTGCGGCCCCCATCTCAGAGAGCTTGACAGCTCTGAAGCTGACCTTCGTGCCTTCAACCAGGCCGCAGCCGGTTGTCAACCTGGAGAAGGACGCCGCCGCTTAGCCGGCAGGCCGGCCATTGTGTTGGCTCTCTCATCTTCGGCCCTGACGACATCCGTCGAGCAAGACGGGCGGGCCGTTCTCCAGCACCGACTCGAGCAGCGCGATGTCCGCTCGCACTCGAATCGGACTGTTTCGGCGGTGACATCAAGCACGGCGTCCACTCATTGCCCATCGCAAGCCTCGGCGGTGGGCTTGCGTCTACGGCGCCCAACTGACGAGCCGTTCGTTGCTGCTATCGCGCCCTTCGTTCACCGGCTGCGTGCGCGCTCACATGACCGGCGCTCGCGAAACAGCGCTTGCGGCGGCACGAGCGGGCATGAGAGAGAGAGCGCAACGGCTCATGAATTGAGGGAGCAAGGGATAGATGGCTAGAACAGAACGGCCGTGCCAGAGGTCAAGAGATGTAGTAAGTGGGGCAGGAAGATACAGGGAGGGGCAAAGATCGAAGATACACCAAAAGAGGAGGGAGAATAGGTCAGATGCGAGGGCTCGATCGGCCGACCTTCCTGCGCAGACTGCCGAACGTCATGCACTCGCGAGGGATGCTCTCGAGCGCAGCGTCGACGGCCGGGCGCTCCGAGTGCGGCGGCATCCACGCTCCCGTGACCTCACGCTGCTCTGGCGAAGGGATGGCCGGCACCGGAGAGGACGAGAACTTTGGCGGCGAGCCACGCTCGGTGCCGCGAACGTGCTCCCGTGCCCGGGCGTGCGAGGTCGTGACGACGTCAAAGAAGGAGGCGTGCGAGGCCGGCGGAGTTGCGTCACCGTCCATGTCGACCGGCGGCGGCGTATGCACCGGGCCTCGAGCCTTCGTGGATCGGTCAGCGCTGAAGATGAGGCCGTCCTCTCGGTCGAACGGCGGCGGCGCGTCCGACGCGACGGTGCTGAAGGCGGCGACCGTCGACAAGTCCGAGAGCGAGACCGACCGCCGGCGGCCGAACTGACCCGCGGGCGCGAGCATGCCAAACTCGGACGGCTGGTCCGGCGTGTGCGGGAACGAGGACGAGTCAAAGCTCGTTCGTGCCGAGTCGTCTGATGTCTCTGGCTGGTCGACCGAGAGATAGACGACGCCGCCGGGGCAGGCCGAGTCGTTCGGACGGGCCGGGAAGCTCGAGTGGTGAAAGTACGCGCCGCTCGCCTTGGTCGCGTTGACGGTGACCGCGAGCGGCTCGTCTGCAAAGTCGCCGGCAAAGACCGGGACCGGCTTGCGCTTGAGCTTCTTCTCGGCCGTGCTCGACGAGCGCGAGAGCGGCGTCGTCGGCCGCCGGGCATCGCGCTCGATCACGTCTGCCGCCTCGCGCATCTCACGCAGCTCGCGTAGGCCGAATCCGGGGACCGAGTTGGTCGACCGGTGCCGCGTACGGTAAGCCGGCGCAGCAGCCTTAGGCTCAGCCTTGCCGCCATGGAGGAAGTCGAAGGCACGGTGGTGGCCGCCGCCGTTGCTCGCCGCGTCCGCGTCGGTCGCAGGCTCAGGCGTGCAAATCCGCGGGATCGCGTCCTGGAACAGGATTTGAGCGGAGGCCAGGTCGAGGCGTGGGCTGTTCCGGCCTCCGTAGCCGGACGCCAGCTTGCCGTTGAACGACGGCGAAGGCGACGGAGCATCGCAGCCTCCGGGCGACTCGCCGCCGAGCGAGGAAGGCGAACCGATCGAGGCCAGGCTGATAGGCGATGACGATCGGGAGCTGTGGTTGGTGCCCGGGAGCGCGAGGTGCATGTTGAAATGGCGCTTGTTCTTGCGGAAGCGATCGAGGACGCTCTCGTCGTCGTCCTCGTCGGCGGCGGCTCCTTCGGCATCCTCTGCCGGGGATACGGGCGAATCGCCCGACTTGTCGCCGTCGCGCGACCTCCCACGAGACGGGGCGCGAGACGACCGCTTGGAGACGGGCTCCGGCTGGTCAAAGACGAAGGCCTCCGGAGCGTCGTCCTTGACTGAGCGGACAACGCGCTCCTCGGCCGCCATGTCGGCAAACTCGTCCTTCCAGGCCGCCTTGGCCGCTGCCGCCCGGCGGGCTTTGAGCACCTTGTTCGTCCGGGCAGATGCAATCGATGCGGCCGACGACGCCGAGGCCGACTGAGCCATCGACGACGACGACACGGGCCTAGCCCGCTGGGCGAGGGTGACGCGGTAGTCGGGCTCGACATCGGTTGGCAACTCGTCGGCGAGGACCTCCTCCCGCTCGAAGCCCGAGTCAAAGACGGCAGGGAAGGAGTTCACGACAGGCGAAGTGCGCCGCGAGCGCTGGATCGAGGCGCCAAAGATGTGCTCTGCAGGCCAAGCCGACACGAAGCGACGAGGTCAGCATGTGTGAGACTCAACGCCAGGCCAACGCTGACGACCGGGTACTGACCGACTGTCTCGGGATCTCTGATCATACGGCCCTTCGAGGGCTCGCCAATGGTCTGGCGCTCGACGCGTGAAGCCGGGTTGGCGTACCGCTCGTCGCGCTCGAGCCGGAAGCCGCCGAAGAGGCCGGCGCCGCGGACGGGTCCGCTTCCGGCACGGATCTCGTCGTCGCTGCTGTAGGCGCCGTCCTCGCTGCTGGGTGCCTCGTGCATCTCTGGGCTGCTGAGATCGCGTGCTTGGTAGGGCGAGTTGAGCGAGAGGTGGTGGACCGAAGACGCGGGCGAGGAGGAGGATTCAAAGGAGATCGGACCGGGCGTGACGGGGCCGACGTAGGGCGAGGCCGGCGGTGTGAACGAGAAGTTGAAGGCGAACGCGGGCGGCTCAAGCGCCGCTGGGACGGGCTTGCGGTAGAGGGTCTTTGGCCGGCGGTGGCCTGACGAGGTCGTCGACCACGAGGACGACGAGAGAGCGGGTGAGACGGGGATGGGGCTCTCAAGGGCGACGATGGACATGGAAGGCGCGGGAGGCGGCTGCGGGAGGAGGCAGGGAAGCGGACGGGAAAGGCCCTACAGCCATCGTCGGTCATCGAAGCGACAGCCAAGGTCGCTCACAGGTCGAGACTGAGCTACGTACGAGAGGACGGGTGATCTCGGAGGGTGCTGGGAGAAGAGGGCGGTGGGGAGTTGAAGGGCTCGGACGTTTGGTGTTGAAGAAGGCCTTGTCTTTAGCGAGAGAGCGCAGGCGGAGGCTAGCGAGCTCGTTCTTGCGTCGTCGAGGATGGCGGATGGGAGCGAACCAGCGCTGGGAGAGGCAGGAGGCGCGTTGCCGGAGGGGAGGGAAGGCGACCCGTTCGACGGTGCGGTGCTGGCTGCTAGAAGAGAAGCGGGCCAGGGGAGCGTCGCCAAGGGAGGGAGGGAGGGAGGGCTCCGTCGTCCCTTCTCCCCATGTCGCGGCCTACGCCGCCGTCTACGAGGCGATTATGTGAGACCCCGAGGCGTTCGGCGCGCGACCGATCCTCCGGAAGGGACACAACGTGAGAGACTGGGGGCTGGCCGCAAGGGAGGCGTTTGAGAAAGGGGAGCGGGGGGGCGCGGGCCAGCCAAAGCGGGGACGCCGCGCCGAGACAGCGAGGGAAAGCCTCGGCCCGCCTGCGCGAAATCCCTCGGCACTTAAGCAATGGCCGCGCTCCCGACGTCGCATGGAAACTCCGCTCGCCCCTCGCGAGCAAGGGCGCTGAGCTGAGGTGCGCCCCTTGCCCTCTTGTCAGCATGGCGGCCTTCCGTTTTTCCGCAAGCTAAGCCTCCGGCGAAACCCGTTCGCGAGGGCCCGGATGCGCTTTTCGATTCCGGCGCTCTGCAGGGGACCTGTCGATTGCTTTCCCGGCCAGGAGGCATCCCGCGAGCGTGCGACGAGTGGTGTCGGGGGCACCTCCCACAGGTCCACAGGATGGCGCGTGTACTGACGCGGCACCGTCCTCGTGAACGCATCGCTCGTGCCGGTACGGCTCGGCGCCTGGCTTTGACATCGAGAAGGCGCCCGGAAGGGCAATGGCGCTGCCTCTCGACGATTGCAGCTCTTGTTCGACCCGCTTCTTCAACAGCCGGCTGTTAATGACTGCCACATCCTGACCTTTTGAGGATCAGAATCGCCGTAGGAGGCACGCCTTGTGAGGGTTGGTTTGCCTAGCTCTCGCGCCGCTCTGTGCCGACCGCCGAACGGCCGGTGCTGCGCCCGCCGGCAAGGGGAAAAGGCCTCAGACCCTCGCAAAGGCCTCAGCCGATGTTTGTATTTCTCTCGACGAATCAGATCTCCCGACGCCGCGAGGCCGCTGATTGCCGCGGCTGCTGTGCCCTGCCGACTGCTCCGTCCTCGATCGAGAGAAGACGACGGCCAGTCACCAAAACCACCTCCTGTCCGACGACGACGACGACCAGCCCTGTCGACCGACACAAGCCCCGAACCTCTTTCATCCACCTACGTCCGATGTCGACCGGAAACAGCAGCAAGCCCGCGGACGAGGACGCCGTTGGCGTGCTGCCGGCGCTCGGCCGCGAGGCTGAGCAGGAGCTCGACCTCGAGAAGCGGTCGACCTCGGCCGCCTCGTTCGTCGACGAGGCCGACGACGACGAGCTTACTCCCGAGCAGGCCAAGGTCGAGCGGCGCTTCCTCTGGAAGCTCGACCTCTGCCTGTTGACGTGGGCGTGGTGCGCCTACTGCATTAAGCAGATTGACAGCTCTGTGCGCCCTCCTCGCGCTTGACTGCCCCTCAAGCTCCGCTTACCCCGGCGTGCCCCCTCTCTCCTCCTCAGAACTATAAGACAGCCTATGCTTCCGGCATGAAGGAGGATGTCAGTCCTGGCTTGGGCCACGGCTGGCCTGTAGCAAGGCGGGCACTCAAGCTGACGCCGCCCGGCTCCTCTCCTGCAGCTCAACCTCTTCGGCAACGAGCTCAATATCATGGACAGCACGTACCGCGTTGGCTACGCGCTCTTCCTCATCCCGTCCCAGCTCGTCCTCGCCGACGGCCGCATCCCGGCGCGCATCTGGCTTCCGGCCCTCGAGTGCGCCTGGGGAGTCTGCGTCGGCCTCATGGCGTGCATGAAGAGCGCGACCGGCATCTACGTCCTGCGCTTCTTCATTGGCGTCTTTGGTCGGTCGTTCACCTTTGCTCTGACCGGAGTGGCTCATCAGCGCTGACGTCAACCGATCTGTCCTGCAGAGGCCTCCTCTTATCCCGGGATACTTCATGTCATCGTCTCCTGGTACACGCCGTCCGAGCTCGCGACCCGGATCGCAATCTTCGGCACGTCCTACCCAGTGCGTCGACCGCGGTCTCTCTTGGGCGACGTAGCATCACACTGATGACTCGCGCTCTCGGCGTGCACCTCCTTCGCAGGGAGCGCAGATCTTCGTGTCGTTCATGCAAGCCGCGCTTGCGGCCGACAACCTCGGCAAGCTCAAGCCTTGGCAGGGTCTCTTCATCGTAAATGCATTGATGGTCGGTCGCCCATCTCCTCTGACCGCAAGAGCAGGAGCTTGGTCTGACGATTTCTCGTGCCCTCCATCCCACAGACCGTCTTCGTTGCAGTCTTCGGCTTTGCTCTGGTGCCTGGTGGGTCGAGCCCTCGACGAGCGTGCGTGTCCAGTGATCCACGCTGACCATCCCTCTTGCGCGCGCCACCAGACGACCCGGCTAAGTCGAACGTCCGCTGGCTCAATGCTGCCGAGCGTGAGATTGCGCGCCTCCGCATGTATCGCGTCCGCAAGCTGCCTCCCAGAGTGCGTCCTCCAGCCCTTCTGTCATAGTTGCAATCCTCAACTGACCCGATCTTTGTGCGCGTGCGCGACCGACAGAAGGTCAGCAAGGTGTTGCTCAAAAAGGTCTTCAGCTCCTGGGTCATCTACGTCTTCTCGGCCACCTACGCGTGCGTTCTGGCGCGCGCCTGTTCTGAGGCTACTGGCGCTTCGTACTGACCCTTGCGCCCTTCCGCCCGTGCTTTGCAGCTGCTGGTCATGGTCGCAGAACTCAAACACGTGGATCATCCTCTTCCTCAAGGCGGCCAAGAACGCCGACGGTACCAAGCGTTTCAGCGTCTCGGAGCTCAATGCGATCCCGATTGGCGGCTGTACGTCCTTGTCCACTTGCCTGTCGACCGCCGCAAACATGTCGCTGACTTTCGATCCTCCTGTCCTTCCTCTTCAGACGTCCTGCAGATCCTGGCGATGCTCGCCTTTGGCTGGCTGAGCGACCGCACGGGCTGGCGCGCGAGCCTCGTCATCGTCCAGGAGGCCACGCTCGTCGTCGGCGCCATCATCCTCTCGATCTGGCCGGCCTCGTTCGGCCTCAAGATGTTTGCGTACTTCACCCTATGGCTCTCCAACGCTGCAGGGCCTATCTTGGTCGCCTGGATGGCCGACCTGACGCCGTGCCCGTCCCAGCGGGCCATCATCATCGGTGTCTGCTGCACCGCCGTCTACGCTGTCGACTCGTTCGCCAATAGTGCGTCCAAGCCGAACCCGTGCGCTCTCATCCGCTCCTGTGAACGCCGCTGACCTCGGCCGATCCTCCTCTTGCAGTTCTGATTTACCCGGCCAAGAAGGCGCCCGACTACCCCGTCGGCTACAAGGCCGCCGCCGCCTTTGCCGTCGTCTCGATCCTCGCGACCGGCCTCTTCTTCCACCTCGACCGCAAGACGCGGGCCGCGCGCGAGGAGAGGGCAAAGGTCGAGTTTGACTGCACCTGCCCGCCACCCGTCCGATGAGCCGCCGCCTTGTCTGTCCCAGCCCTTTTGTAACGCCTTCTAGATTTGTATAACGGTAGTAGATGCGTGTTTTCTTTATCGAGCTCAGGGGCCACGCCAGCGCACGGCCATCGACAGACGCCTTCATGTGACAGCGTCGGCAGCTTGACGATGTTCTCCTGGACCCGGGACGGCCGAACAGGGCGACGGCTGCAGGCGAGCCGAATCAGCAGGAGGGCCTGCAGGGGCGATCGACGGCCGAGCGTGGCCCGCCTGCGACAGGCCTCGGCCCTCTCCCTTTCCTCCGCTCGAGCAGAAGGCGGCGGCGTGGCTTGCCTCCGCGCTCACCGGTCGCCCTATCGCCCCCGGCCGGCCGCCCTCGAGACCCTCGACCGCCTGCCAGCAGCCCCCCACACCAGCAGTCGCCGTGCCCAAGCAGCAGCTAGCCGGAACGACCAGTCCCGCACGCCTCGCCACAACCTCCGAAGCGAAGAGTCCTCCTCCACTCGGCCGGTCGACAACTCCCCCTTCTGCAGCAGCGCCTTTCCCCTCCTCCTCCTTGCCTCCGGCTACCGCCTCCTGCTCCATCAGCGACCATCCCTCCGACGCAGAGACCTTCGTCCGCGGCCTAAAGAGAACTCAAACCCCTGGCCCAGTCCGCCCGCCCGGCCCGCTCGCCTCAGCCACCGTCGCTCCTCGACCGCACCTTCCTCGACGCAGGCTCACTTCGGTCGTCGTCCGAGACCCTCTCCTCCTCCTCTCCTCGCTCCGGCCGTTATCCATCCATCGCCTCAGTTAGCAAGCAGCTTCTTGCCGGTCCTCGCCAGCAGCACGACCCCTTTCGGCAGCACAATCAACAAAAAGGCAAACCAGCGCGCGATGCCGTACGCCCCGCCCTCGTCGTCGGGCCGGGACCTTCCTTCTTCGGGAGACGACGCAGCCTATCGGGCTCGGGCGACCCCCTCCCCGACGACCTTTGGTGGCAGCAACAGCCCTCACGGTGGCAGCAGCAACGGCACCCATGGCGGTCCTCGCCACAGCAGCGACCAGCACGGTTCATCGCACTCGAGGTCGGCTTCGGCCGCCTCCTCCCACCTCGTGAACGGCAGCAACGGCCACTCGCGCTCGCCCTCGCTCGGCGGGACTGCCCAGCCTTCGCGCTACCTTCGGCGCATCCCAGTGCCCTCGCCCGAACTGGGAGGCAGTCCCATCGAGCCTTCTGCGCCGCGCATGTCGCGCCAGCCCTCATCGGGCTCCTCGGGTGGCCGAGCGCTACCGATGCAGCAACAGCAGTCGTATGGGGCAGCTTCGCCCCTCCGGTCCTCGACGCCCGTCAACGGGAGTGACCTCGGCCACGGTGGTGGCCTGATGGCTGCCCCGCTCGCTCCGTTCAACGGGCAAGCTCAGCAGCTGTCGCCGTCGGCAACGAGGCAGACACCGTCGCCTCAGCCGTCCTCGCACGGCCACGGCCGCGTCGACGGCATCTCGCCTCCGCCCAGGTCGTCGTCCTCGCAACAGCAGTACCTTCTGCCGGTCGACCGGCCGAGCGACAACATGCTGCCGACGTACCCGCCTCCGGCGCCGCCTACCGTTCGGCATGGCCGGCCGCTGCCAGCTTCGAAGCCGGTGGGCACGCACGCTCCGGGCAAGGACAGGAAAGGCAAGCCGGTACCGCCGGCAGGCAAGGATCATCACAGCAAGCGCGATCTCTACTTCCTCCATCGGCACAAGCCCGCAAATGGCGCGAATGGCGCTACCGGCGACGCCCATGAGGCGCCGGCCGCTGCCGAGAGGGAGGAGGAGGGCGTCATCGCCGTCCCCTCTGGCCGGCACACCAAGAAGGCCGGAGCCAAGGCGGCGCCGGCCGAGAGCGAGCTCTCGCCCCTCCTGCCGATGCTCCCCTCGACGACATGGTCGCTCGAGTCGGAGCTGGCCTTTGTCGACCTGCCCAAGAACAAGATCACCAAGGAGCGTCTGGCCGGCTCGGCCGAGGTCGAGCCCTTCTCGCCCTCGTCCCTGCCCTCGACCCGACGCATGTGGGAAGCTGGCCTCTGCGAGGTCCAAGACGAGGACGGCCACTTTGTGCCCTTCAGCGAGATCATCCGCGGCGACGGCGGCCGGCGGACGGCCGTCTTCTTCATTCGTCACTTTTGGTGTGGTGCGTCCCGTGGCCTTCCCGATTCGTGCGGGGAAGAGCAGGTCACTGACGGCTTTCCCATCCACCCAGGCCAATGCCAGGACTACATGGCCAACTCCATTCCTGAGCTCGATGCGGCCGTGCTCGAGCGCCACAAGATCGACGTCGTCATCATCTCCAACGGCCACTGGCAGATCATCAAGAAGTACCGCGGTGCGTCGCAGAGCGCGCCCTCCTTGCCGAGCGACTCACACTGATCACGCTTCTCTCCGCCCCACGCTCTGCGCAGAGATCTTCAACTGCCCCTTCCCGGTCTACGTCGACGGACCGCGACGGCTGTACAACTACCTCGGCATGACGCTCCTCAACAACGACTTTGGCTCGCTCAAGCAGGCCGACCGGAGCCGGTACAACGTCAACACGGTTCCCGGTCAGCTCGTCCGCGGTATCGGCAACGGCCTCTTCCGCATGCCGCTTCGCGATCCGGGCAAGCTCGTCCAGCTCGGTGCGTTCCCGCGACAGGCTTCTATCGAGATGGACGGCAACGGGCGCAACTGACCTCTTTCACCTTCTTCCGCAGGCGGCGAATTTGTGTTCAGCAACGCGTCGACCTGCACATTTGCGCACCGGATGATCAACACGTCGGACCATATGGAGGCCGTCGACGTCCTCGCAGAGGTCGGTATCGACCCGGAAGAGTTTTTCCCGGCCGACGGCGGCCTTACGCCGACAGCGTCGCTCGTCCAGCTGTCGTCGCGGACGGTCACGAGCAAGGAGGCCATCAACGACCAGCTCGATTCGGCTGCGAGCGTCATCACGGCCGAGGACGAGCGCCGGCTCGAGGAGAGTTACTACGAGCGTAGCTGGGAGGCTCGACGCGAGGCCGAGCTCGAGCGCATGCGTAAGGCCAAGGAGGACCGTCGAGCCGGCCGGTCACGCGTCGGCAGCTTGGCCGCCCGAGGCAGTCCCGCCTCGCCCAACCCTGGCAGTGGGAGTAGCAACGGCCATCCGTTCGCCGACGCTGGCGACGTCTTTCGCCGCCGGGGCGAGCTCGACGACGACTATGACGACGATGAGGGCGACGCCGGCCGGGACCACCTAACCGAGTACGAGCGCGACCGCGCCAACCGGCCGTGGACCGAGGACGAGCAGATGGCGATGCTCGCTTCGGGCCTCTCGTGCGTCCGCGTTGTCGACAACGATGGCAGTGGCGGCGGCGGCGGCGGTGACGACGACGAGGGCCAGCCTCCCTCGCCCGCCGAAGGCCGGCCGCGCGAGGACAGCACGGCCACCTGGCGGACAAACGGCAGCCAGTTTGAAGGCTCGCGGCACTCGGCCTCGAGTAGCGTTCGGTCGGCCCTCGGTGCCACTAGCAGTAGCGGCGCCTCCCCTACCGGCGGCCTCGGCGGCGCCCGCTGGTGATCGACTTCCTCTCGGCAACTTCATCTCGTCCCGGTCCTCTTCTTGTCCTCTCTCAACACCTGTCTGTCTGTGCATCTCCTCCTCTCCCCCTCTCTCGCTCGTAATCTGTCTGCACCCGTTGCTTGTCTCTCGCGCCCAACCATGAATTTTGTCGGATCAGCTGGCTCGCGTCGCGATCATCGGGAAGAAATTGGCATTGCCAGAAGTCGGGTGGAGGGACGGAGGGATAAGGGAGTGTGGCGAGGTGATCATCGACCGGCTAGTGGGCAGCGGCCATCTTCTGCTTCTTGCTGTTGTGCTTGTGGCCCGAGTGGTCCTTGACGGTCGAACCCGCCTCAAGCTTGCCTGGCGCGACCTCTTTGCTCTTCGACTTGGACGGCTTAACCTCGGCGACGGGCGGAGCCTGGTGCTCGTCCATCTCATCCTAAAGGAGCGAAAAACGAGCAGGGCGTCAGATCTTGCCCGATCATAGCGCTCTCAAGGTCGCGCGAGGCGCACCTCGGGCTCGGCCCAGTCCTCCCAGCCGTCCTGGAAGATGTCGAGCAGGGCCTGCTCCTTGGCTTCGTCCGACCGTTTACTCTTCATGATGCGCTGCCACTTGACCCACTCCTTGTCGTCGAGCAGGCAGGCGTCCATCTCGGCCTTGAGCTTGTCGTGGTCGAGCTTCTCGCCGATGAAGACGAGCTCCTGGATTATGCGTCCGAAGCGTGTGTGTCAGTCGACGGCCACGCCGGAGGCAGCGAGAGGCCAGCGCAAGGAGGCGAACCTGCCGGCGGTCACCCCAATCGCCTTGGAAGTCCTTCTTGATGGCAGCCTTGACAGAGGGGACGTGAGCCATGGGCCAGCTCTCCTCGGGCTCCGTGCAGAGCCATCGACCGCCGCCCGACAGGGTAAACATGATCTGCGGTTATATGGGTGCGAGAGTAGCGGTCAGCTAGGGCTCGATGGCGACGCAGAACACGAGCGAGCCTCACGCCAGCCTGGCTCCACTCGCCAAAGATCTCGTTCCGGGTCGCCAGCCAGCAGAAGCCTGCAGGAGGACGACAACGTCAATTCTTCATCTGCTGGAGCGATGGAGGCGCTAGACTCACCTTTGCTCCGGAGCAAGGTCTTCCAGACCGGGTGCTCGCGCTTGAACTGGGCCCGAGCGGGCAGATCGAGCGCCGCCTTCTCCTCAGCAAGAGTCTGGGCGGCCGTTCGCTCGGGCTCGTCGTCGTCCGACTCGCCCGACTCCGAGTCGTCGTCGCCAGACTCCTCGTCCTCTTCGTCCTTCTCAAAGCTCGTCTGGATTACGGCAAAGGGCTTGCACATGAGCTCCCAGAGGCGCTCCGGATGGAATGGCCGGCGCTCGCGGTAGACAAACGAAGAGATGCCGTATCTGCGTGGGAGGCGGTCTGAGGTCAGCGACGATTCCTTCACCCAAATGCGAGGGCCGGGCACGCACTCGAGCGTCTCGGGCTTTGGGATGCGCCGCGTCGAACCGTCAGCGGCGACGTGCGTGATCATGTTGTCCTCCTTGAGACTCTGCAGCCAGCCCGCTCCAGTTGCCGCCTTCTCAAAGTCGAACAGGTTGGTGTTGAGAATCTCCTTCAGCGGAACGCGTGAGCGCGTTGTTGAGAACACCTTGGCAGAGCTGCGAAGGCGCAGGCGGCACAGGTCAGTCGGCTGCCCCTAGCATCGGGTGGAGTCGTCGAAGAGGTCGGACGTACGGGTTGAGCGTCCTGACGAGCGCCTCCACGCGCGCTACATGCTCCGGACTGCAGACGTCGGTTTTATTGATCAGGACGACATTGGCGAATTCGACCTGGTCGACGAGCCTGAGAGGTTTTGATGTTGAGGTTAGCGATTGTCAACCTCTTCGTCGGCCGGCCTGACAGGGCGGGGGGACGTTGACACGTACAGGTCTGTGACGTTGCGCTCATCCTCGGGCGTGACCTGGTCGCCATGCCGGTCCGACAGAAAGTGGTCGGTGTCGAAGTCGTCCAGGAACGAGACGGCCGAGACGACGGTGACACAAGTGTCGAGGCGCGCAACTTTGCTGAGCCCGCCGGCGGCGATGAGCGCGGCAACCTTGTGCCGCGACTCGGCCGTCTGGCCTTCGGAAGGCGGGAGGGAGGCCTCAATAGCCTCGAGATCGGCCTCTTCGAGCGACTCGGCAAACTCACTGCATGACGGACTCGAGTCAGGTACAGACGGACGGCAGGATCGGGGGAAGGACGGAAACACACGTTGTGAAGGTCTCAGCGACCTGGATAGGCTCCGAGATACCGGTACTCTCGATCAGCAGGCAGTCAAACTCGCCTGCCTCGGCTAAAGTCGCGACCTCCTCGAGGAGATCGGCTCGGAGCGTGCAGCAGATGCAACCTAAGGAGCAGGCAAAAGGCTGGCAGGTCAGCAAGACGACCTCCCTTTGTTGAAGAGGCGCACACCCGACGGACCGTTCCTTGAAACATGCGAAGGATGGGCCGGTCAGCATGCCGACCGATATCCCCTCTAATAAAAGGGCGGACACTCAACGCACTGCATCTGGACGACCGTCTCGTGCCTCTTGGTCATTTTGTGGTTGGAGAGCAGGGCAGCGTCGATGTTCTGTATACGAGCGAGCCCTCATGATTAGCTTCCGACCGAGCGTTTCACCCGGCTACAGCCTTTTGACTGACGAGGGCGCCCATGTCATTGACGATGACGGCGCACCGCAGACCATGGTCCTTGCTCTGAGGAGCAAACAAAGGCAAGTGAGTCTGTCAGCCTTCTCCTTCTCATCAAGAAGGTACATGTGCGGCAGCCGACCTTGAGGATGTATTCGAGGAGCGTCGTCTTGCCCGCGCCGAGAAAGCCTGAGAGCAGCGTGACGGGCAGGCGCGGTCGTGACGAGGACGAGGAAGAGGAAGAGGCGGCAGCGACCATGACGATGGAGGAGAATGCGGCGTCGGAGGCTGTGATGATGAGAGGGATGCGGTCGAGGGAAGACAACGGGCGACGTCGAGTATAGGTCAAGACCCTCTCGCCTGTCCAGGCGAGCCCGCGAATGGCGCTCAGGGTATGTGCCGTGCGAGGACTAGACAGTCAGACGGTCAGCTTCTCGAGCCACCAGAGAGGTCGGAGCTGGAGGACGTGCGAGCGTGACGGTCATGGTCGGCAGCCGGCCGATCCGCAGGGCAGTCGACCGGGACGGCAAAGTCCTCGATTTGGGACGTCCTCATTGGCGAGCGCCGGCTGACTTGCGTGCAAGCAAAACAGCGCCGCTACGACTTGTGCGGAATTTGGGCGACCTGCTGCTTTGCGAGGATGCCTGAGGATCGTCGGCCTAGGAGAAGGAGACAGTGGATGTGAGTTCGGCGGCCGTCAGCGATGATGAAACGTCGGGTCCGGTAAAGGGGCCGACGTCGAGCGCCGACGGTCACGACGAGCGAGCGACGACGCCTGGACGGGAGGGACCCAGAACGTCAGCATGCGCGACGATGGGCCGTGATTTTGAGATGGGAAAAGGTGGGCGATGGAATATCGGGTACAGGGAGCATCAAGGGGGGACCAGCGAAGATGGGAGGGGGAGGAGCCGCGCGCGCGGACGAGCATAGCCAGACGAGGCGGAAGATGGCGTGTGCAAGGGGAGGCCAGGTGCTCAAAGCAAAGGAGGGATTCCTTTTAAGGGGGG
>Ga0308160_10000419_pt1 | contig 83916 bp, 74 predicted proteins | sample PhyFR1_FD_201036 | JGI IMG/M metagenome (GOLD analysis project Ga0308160, IMG submission 201036) | Phyllosphere microbial communities from UC Gill Tract Community Farm, Albany, California, United States - DLSLF.R1 | ecosystem: Host-associated > Plants > Phyllosphere > Unclassified | place: USA...
CAGTTCGTCCATGGCCTTGGTGCGCGCCGTTTCGAGCGCGGCGGCGTCGCGCGCATAGATCGTCAGCGCTAGATGGCAGGCGCCGGGGCGGAACGCTTCGTCCCAGTGTTCGGGCGCATTGACGTCGACGTCGCGCAACTGTTCGGCGCGCGCCGCCATGCCTTGCTGGAAGGGCAGCGGAAAACTCTTGAGCGAGGCCTCCGGCAGGCCCAGGGCCTTTAAGCCTTGGAAGCTGAGTGCGGCACCGGTCCAGGCGTCGCGGTCGTCGGTCCAACCGGCTGCGGAAGGGATATGGGCGGCCAGGCGGCGCACAAGGTCGCGTCCTCCTTCCGCATCGTCGAAATGCAGCATCGCGTGGATGCCGACATAGGGTTCGGGACGCGAACGCAGGATCAGGGCCTGGATGTCGTCCAGAGCCAGCGTCACCCGTTCGCGCTGGAAGCGCGCCTTCAAATCGTTGAGCAGGCCCATGTCAGTAATCGACTCCTTCCGGCTGCGAGATCGTGGCGCTGAGCGTGTCCAGCGCCTTGCGTGTCGCCTCGTCCGTAGGCGGATGCGCGGCCATGGCGTCGAAGAAGGTATCCAGCGCCTTTTCCATACGCTGGTAGCGGCGGGTGTCGACCACGGTCACCTGCGGGTTGGCGACAAACCAGCCGGCGGCATCGATCTGGTGCGATGCGATGAAGTCTTTCACCTGCGGGCTGGCGATGCCCGGCCAGCCTTCCACGTTCGCGAACAGCAGGTCCATCAGTTCCGGAATCTTGGTCGCGAAGTCATTGATATAGCTGTCCCAGTCGCCGTCATAGGTGGTAGCAAACAGGATTCGGGTGTCGTTGTCGAAGAAGACGAAGCGCATGTCGTGCAAGGTGGAGACACGCTGGGCGCCATCCATATTGCCGTTGGTGAGATCGAAGATGCGACGCAGACGGTCGGCGCCGCCCGGCTTGAGCGGCGCGATCGCGGTCAGTTCGGACACGTTGCCGGACTGCTTGCCCGCGCGCCCCGCCGATTTGGCGCTGCCCTTCAGGTCGGGATTGTGCTTGCGCACCATCGCTTCAAGTGCGATCTTGGCGAGATGCGGCGCGTCGTGCGCCACCGCATCGATGCGGCGCCGGACTTCCTGCAGCCAGGTTTCGTCGTCCAGGCGTGGGTCGGTGGTCTTGTCGGTCATGGTTCGGGTTCCTCAGTCTGGGATATCGGAAGGCTGTGATGGCTCCGTGCGTGGTCGCGCGTTCATCGCATGGCGATACGCGCTCGAACGCTCGTAGGCTGCACGCCGGATGCGCATGATGCCGCCCAGCGGCCGGTGCGCCTGGATGCCGTTCCAGGGGTTGAAGGAAAGGATGTCGTCGCCATACACCTGGCGCTGCGGCGTCGCAGTGGGCTGTGGGGGGAAGCGCAGCGTGGCGATGGGGCGGTACGGGGAGCGCTCCTCGCTCCACCGTACGGCGGCGTCCTCGACCGGCATCGCCGCCAGGTCAACGCACAGCTGCGCCGACAGTTCGTATTCGGCGCCATGTTCGGCAAAGAAGGCGCTGACGGCGTCGCGCATGCAGGCGTCGTGCACCTCGCTCAGCGGCTGGCCGGCCAGCGCGCGCACCTCTGCGGACCTGGGCGCGAGCGCGAGCTTGGCAATGTAGTCGCCGAAGCGGATTGCCGCCTGCGTGTGGTAAGTCTCGCCGAGCGGATGGTGGTTGTCGCGGGCCAGGCCTTCGAGCGTGGCGCCCGGTTCCATGCCCAGCGCCTGCACCAGCTCTTTCGCGCCGCGCGCGGTGCCGGCCACCAGCCGTTGGAAGGTATCCGGCGCATGTGCGTTGGCTTCGAGCAGTGCCAGCATCTGCTTGTACTTGGGGATGGTGCCGAAGGCGAGCACCGGGAAGTTCACCATCAGGAAATCCTGGTTGGCGCCGGCGATGTCGGGCGACAGGCGCTCGCCCTCCACGCCCATCACCTTGAGCGCGAAGCCACGTGGCGCCGGGATCTTGTCGGAGTGGATGTCGCCGGGCGCCGAGGACAGGCGCGCGACAACGTGGTAAGTGCGCGCCTCGGCGAAGATCCCCTGGCGCAGCTCGGGCGGCAGATCCGCATGCACCTCCAGTTCGCCAACCAGAAGTCCATTCGACTTGGCATGGGCGTCGCGGATTGCGTGGCGGTGACGCTCGAAAGCGCAGCGGTTGGTGGCCGCCATCTGTGCGACGATCTCACCGGTAAGGCGCGCCTCGTCTTCAGAAACTGTTTCGACATCTGACGCGTAGGGAACAGGACGCAAAGCAATACCCCTCAAAAAGTTGCATTAAAAGCATCATTAAGGGGTATGTTAAGAGATAATTTGTTGCGCTGCAACCGAGAGCACGCTCTATCGTGCTGCTTGACGCTGTAACTGCCTGAGCCCAAGGGAGCGCGCACAAGACCAACGATGGAGTAGATTAGCCAGGCGTTTTTTGACAAACATAGACCATGGAACAACCCAAGATCAATTGGCTGAGCACCCCCATCGACAACGACTACGTTTCCGCGGAAAGGTATTTGAGCTTGCTGTTCAAGCCACGTAAATGCCGCAAGCTGTTACGGAAATTGCGCGCCGCACCGATGTCGGAATACCCGGCCAAAGATATCTTGCGTGCCTCGCGCACGCCGATGTCGGAAGTCGCCGCCTTTGACTGGGGCCGCCAGCAACAGCAAATCCGCGACGGCGAGGCGCTCGGCCCCATCCTGCTCGTGCGTCAGAAAGATGGCGCATCCTTGATCATTGCCGACGGCTTTCACCGCATGTGCGCGCTATTTGCCGAAGATGAGCTGATCAAGGTGCCCCGCAAGATTGCCTGAACCTGGCTGGCAGCAGGGACCGGTCTCAGTGCCTGCCGAGGAAAGCCGCAATCTGCGGATCGGTCAGCTCCGGCTCCTCGACCACCGGCAGGTGCCCGGTCGCCGGCAGCGAAAAGAACTGCGCCTGCGGGATCGCGCGCTGGACCGCGGCATGCTGGGCAAACGGCACGGTCTTGTCCGCCTCGCCCCAGACCAGCAGCACCGGCAGCCCGGCCTTGCCGACCTTTTCGAAGTCCGGCAGCGAAGATTCTGTGACCACATGCCGCATGCTCGACAGGATCGCGCGGCCGAAACCGTCGTAGCGCATCTGCGGCTGAAAGCGCTCGGCCCAGCCGGGCACGCGTTCGGGATGCGGGAAGTCTTCGAGCTGGCTGCCGGCCAGCTTCGGCAGGTACCAGGAACGCATCAGCCACTCGCCCACGCCCGGCCAGGCCATCACGCTGATGTCCTGCGGCTGGTTGAGCGGCGCCACCAGCACCAGGCTGCGCACCCGGTCCGGATGCTCGGCGGTGAAACGGCCGACGATGGCGCCCCCCATCGACAGGCCGAGCAGGTCGGCCCTGGGCAGCTGCAGCGTGTCCATCAGCTCCAGCAGCTGGTTGGCGAACAGCTCGCGGTCGTAGACGACGTCCGGGCGGTCGCTCCAGCCGCGCCCATACAGGTCGAAACGGATCACGCGGAAACCGCTCGCCGCCAGGTCGGCGCTGGTCTTGTCGAACACGTAGTTCGGCACCGAAAAGCCATGCACCAGCACCACTGGGCGGCCCTGCTCGGGGCCCTCGATGCGCACGTGGACGATGCCATGCGACAGCGTCACGAACTGGCCGGGCGCCTGGCGCCGCGCGGAAGCGTCGAGCGGGCCCTGCTCCAGGTTGCGCGCCAGCGGAATCGCGGCGAGGGTGAGGACGAGGGCGCCGCCGAGGGCAAGGAGGATTTTGCGGAATGCGGTCATGATTGCATATTGCACACCAGACCGCTGCGCCGCGTCAATCGCCGGCGAGCATGGAGCCGGTCTCGCGGTAGCGCTGATGCCAGGCGAATGCCTTTTCCAGCACATGCGGGGTCTGGCCGCCGCGCTGCTGCGCCTCCGCCACGTACTCGCGCAGCATGGTCTTATAAGGTTCGGCGGTGCAGCGGTCGATGATGACCTCGGCACGCTCGCGCGGGGCCAGGCCGCGCAGGTCGGCCAGGCCCAGTTCGGTGACGACGATGTCGACGTCGTGCTCGGTGTGGTCGACATGCGAGACCATCGGCACGATCGAGGAGATCTTGCCGCCCTTGGCGGTGGCCTTGGTGGCGAACACCGACAGGTAGGCGTTGCGCGCGAAGTCGCCCGAGCCGCCGATGCCGTTCATCATGTGGGTGCCGCCGACGTGGGTCGAATTGATGTTGCCGTAGATGTCGGCTTCCAGCGCGGTGTTGATCGCGATGATGCCGAGGCGCCGGATCACTTCCGGATGGTTCGACACTTCCTGCGGACGCAGCACCAGGCGGTCGCGGTAGCGGTCGAAATCGCGGAACACCTGCGCGCTGCGTTCCGGCGACAAGGTGATCGAGGAGCCGGACGCGAATTCCAGCTTGCCGGCGTCGAACAGGTCGAAGGTCGAGTCCTGCAGCACCTCCGAATACATGGTCAGGTGATGGAAGGGGCTGTGGACGAAGCCGGCCAGCACCGCGTTGGCGATGCTGCCGATGCCGGCCTGCAGCGGCAGCAGGCTGCTGGTCAGGCGGCCCTTGAGGATCTCGTCCTCGAAGAAGCGCACCAGGTGGCCGGCGATGGCGGCGGTTTCCTCGTCCGGCGGCAGCACCGAGGAGGTGCTGTCCGGCTGGTCGGTGATCACGATCGCGACGATCTTCTCGGGCGGGATCTCGATGCAGGGCGTGCCGGCGCGCTGCTCGACCGACATCACCGGAATCGGCTCGCGCAGCGGGCGCTTTTTCGGAATCCAGATGTCGTGCAGGCCTTCCAGGCCGGTAGTGTGCGCCAGGTTGATCTCGACGATGACCTTGTCGGCCAGGATCGCGAAGCTGGCGCTGTTGCCGACCGAGGTGGTGGGCACGATCGCGCCGGACTCCGTGATCGCCACCGCTTCGACCACCGCCACGTCGACCGGCTTGATGTGGCGGCTGCGCAGCTGTTCGACGGTCTCGGACAGGTGCTGGTCGATGTACATCACCTCGCCGCGGTTGATGGCGGCGCGCAGCACCGGGTCGACCTGGAAGGGCATGCGGCGCGCCAGTGCGCCTGCTTCGGTGAGCAGCTTGTCGGTGTCGTTGCCGAGCGAGGCGCCGGTCAGCAGCGTGATCTTGAGCGGCTCGCGGCGGGCGCGTTCGGCCAGCGCGGCGGGGACCAGTTTGACGTCGCCGGCGCGGGTGAAGCCGCTCATGCCGACGGTCATGCCGTCCTTGATCCAGCTTGCCGCTTCGGCAGCACCGGTGACGCGATTGCGCAGCCGCTCGCAGCGGATGCGATCCAGGTATTCAGTCTTCATGGCTTTGTTTCCAGACGATCTAATTGAGCCGGTAATCGACCGGCAGCAGGGGCGGGGGAAGGTCGGCGTCGCCTAGCGCCATGCGCAGGTCGATCTCGATGGTGCGGCACATGGCTTCGAGCGGCAGGTCGTGGTCGGAAGTGCCGAAGGGCTCCTCGATTTCGTCGCCGAGGGCGTCCAGGCCGAAGAAGGTGTAGGCGACCAGCAGCGTCACCGCCGGGGTCAGGTCGCCGATCGCGTCGACCAGGCCGAAGGGCAGCAGCCAGCAATACAGGTAGGCGGTGCGGTGCAGCAGCAGGGTGTAGGAAAAGGGCGTAGGGGTACTGCGGATACGCTCGCAGGAGGCGGCCACACCGGTGATCGCCGACAGGTTGCCGTCGATGGCCGGGACGATGCAGGGATCGACACGGCCTTCGCGCCGCAGCACGCCGAGGTCTTCGCCCATCGCCAGCATCAGCGCGTACGGCAGGTTGGGCAGCTGGTGCAGGCGCTCCCATTCGTCGGGCTCGACCCAGGGCATCACGTCGCGCGCGGGATCGCTGCCGCGCAGGCGGTGGCGCAGCGCATGCGCGACGGCGATGCCGCGCCGGATCATGCGGATGCGCAGCGGGCTTTCATCGACCAGCGTCAGGCACTGGCGCGCCAGGTTGCGGCTGCGCAGGACCAGTTCGCCCCATTGCTTGCGACCTTCCCAGTAGCGGTCGTAGGCGGCGTTATTACGAAAGCCCAGGAAGATCGCGAGGGGCAGGCCGATCAGCGTGAAGGGAATGGTGCCGATCGTGAATTTGTGACCCCAGATTGCGCCGTGGCTCCAGGTGACGAGCACCGCCAATAGGGTGGTGCCAAGCAGGCTTTTCCAGATGTTGGGCAGGACCGAGCCCCGCATTATCAAGAACAGGCGCAGGGGAGAAGGGCGGTCGCGGACGATCATGCCTCGTCCGCCGTGTGCCTCAGTGGCAGAAGTAAATCGGAAACTTTGTAACTCGGCATGATGGAACCCGGAACGGCTGATGTCGGTGCTGCCATTGTGCGCCAGGCACGCAAAGACTCTGCGCTCGCTTGGGCCAAGGCTTCCTTCATTCTGAACTTGCGACGCGGAAATGCCTAATTCTCATTCCTGATGACGGCCATGCGTGCATTGAATGGCGCAGTGCAGCATGCGCGGTAGATTGTTGCCGCAAGTCATGACCATGGCGGCGGCGATATCGCACAATTTTTATCCGCAAGGAAACTTTGAGCCTTCATTGCCATGCTGACTAGACTGCTGAAACTCAGCAAGACCAACCTGGTTTATTTCGCGGCATTCATCTTGTTGGTGGCAGTGATGCCGCTTAGCGATCCCGACTATTTCTGGCATCTGAAAACCGGCGAATACATCGTGGCCCACGGCGCATTGCCTGCCGGCGACGTTTTTTCGTTTACGCGGGCCGGACAGGCCTGGGTGCTGCACGAATGGCTGTTCGAAGTGCTGTTGCATCTGGTCTTTGCCAGCGCCGGCGATACCGGCGCCAAGGCACTGGTGGTCATGCTGGGACTCGCCGCGCTAGGGCTGGTGTTCGGGATGGCAAAACGGCTGTCCGCATCGGACGGTCTGGCGTGGATTCCGGTGCTGATTGCCGCGCCCGTGCTGATCAGCAGCTTGGCGCCGCGCCCGCAGATGCTCACCTACCTGTGCTTCGCGCTCTACCTGGGAGCGCTGCTGGCGTTTAAATACGCGGGCAAGATCCGCCCCCTGTTTGCCCTGCCGCTCGTGATGGTGGTATGGGTCAATGGCCATGCCGGCTATGCGATCGGAATCGCGCTGCTGGTCCTGTTTGCCGTCTGCGAGTGGCTGGGGTGGTTGGCTCAGCCGGTGCGCGACCCGGCGCACAAGCGCCGGCTGTTGCGCCTCACACAGGCGGCCTGCCTGGTCGTGCTGGCCAGCCTGGCCAACCCGGGCATGTTCGAGCGCTGGCTGTACCCGTTTCAGGTGCTGGGGATGACGGTCAACGCTGTGATCCAGGAATGGCAGAGCCCGGATTTCCACTGGTTCCCAGCGAAAGCCTACCTCGCGCTGATGCTCTTGCTCCTCATTGCCAATGTCTACGCGGCGCGCAAGCCGGACCTGACCGAACTGGCCTTGCCGCTGTTTTTCGCATTCAATGGTTGTATTGCTGTCCGCCATATGCCGCTCGCGGTGCTGGTGCTGGTGCCGTTCACCGCGCTGGCGCTGGCGCGTTCGCCATTCGCTGACATCGGCGCCCGCGTGCGCGGCTCGGCGCTCGTGTGCTGGTACATGGCGCGTCGCGGCATCGGCAGGGAACTGGGCAAGGGCGAGTTCCTGCTCAACTGGCTGATGGCCTGCGTCATCGCCTTGTGCCTGCCGGTCTATGTGCAGGGTGTGCGGCAGGAAGCGAAGGCGGCGGTTCCCGACGTCAAGATCGTAGGGGCGACCGACTTCATCGCCGCGCGCGGCCTGGGCGGCAGGCTGTTCAACGCTTATGGCGACGGCGGCTACCTGATCTACCGGCTGGCGCCGCACGCCAGGGTTGCGATCGACGGCCGCGCCGACCTCTACGGCGACCGCTTCATCGAAGACTACATGCGGGTCTATGGCGGTGCCGACGACTGGCAGTCGAAGTTCGAGCGTTTTGGCGCCCACCTGGCGGTGCTGCCGCTCGACGCTCCGATCCGCCAACTGTTGCTGGCGAGCGCAGGGTTTCGCGAGGTCTACCGCGACAAGTATTACGCCGTGCTGCAGCGCGATCCGCCGGCGCAGAAGGCCAGGGAGGCCGTATGACGTCCCCCTCCGAACTGGTGGCCCTGCAGGAAGTCCTGTACCGCTCCGGCAATCCGACCCGGCGCTGGCTGCACTGCATGCGCCGCGACTGGATCGTCGCCGCGCTGTGGCGGCATGCGCAGTGCGGCGGGCAGGCGCTCGAAGTGGGACCCGGTTGCGGCGTGTACCTGCCGGTGCTCGCCGGGCTGTTCGAGCGCGTGGTGGCGGTGGATATCGAGACGGCCTACCTGCGCCACGCCGACCGGCTGCGCCAGACCCTCCCGAACCTCGAACTGGTATGCGACGACATCTGCGCCTCGTCGCTGCCGGCGCAGTCCTTCGACCTGATCCTGTGTACCGAAGTCATCGAACACATACGGCATTCGCCGGCCGCGCTGCGCGGCATGCAGCGCCTGCTGAAGCCCGGCGGCGTGCTGGTGCTGTCGACGCCGCAGCGTTACAGCCCGCTCGAGCTGGCGGCGAAGATTGCGTTCCTGCCCGGCATCATCCAGCTGGTGCGGCGCGTCTACCGCGAACCGGTGATCGAGACCGGTCACATCAACCTGATGACGGCGCGCACCGTGCGCCAGCAGCTGCAGGGCGCAGGCTTCCAGATTGTCGAGCAGCACCGCTCCGGTCTGTACCTCCCGCTCATCGCCGAGTTCGGCGGCGAGCGCGGCCAGCAGTTCCTGCAGCGGCTGGCGGACAAGCTCGGCCGCGGCATCGGCAGCCACCTGCTATGGACCCAGTATTACGTGGCCCACGGCAGCGTGCGCTAGCGGCTTCGGTGCCGCTGCGCTTCGCCGTCGTCGGCCTGGTCGGCAGCGCCGTGTACTACGCGCTGCTGTGGAGCATGGTGGAACTGGGTGGCGTGCCGGTGCTGCCGGCAAGTACGTTCGCCTTTGCCGTGGTCGTGCTCGAGAATTACCTGTTGCATCGCAGTTGGACCTTTTCCAGTTGCGCGCCGCATCGCCAGGCGCTTCCACGCTTTGCGCTGATGGCAGGGTGGGGTGCGGTGCTCAACGGCATGGTCATGGACACCTGCCTGCGCTTCGGCTGGCATTACCTGCTGGCCCAGACACTGGCGCTGGTCGTGGTGGTGGCATGTAATTTCATCGGTACGTTGTTGATATTCTCGCGGAGGACCTGAAGATGCTGCTCGGTGAACAAAAAGAGATGCAGGCGCCCCGCAGCCTGTCGGTCGTGGTCCCGGTGTTCAACGAGCAGGAAGTGCTGGCCGATTTCCACTGCCGCCTTGCGGCCGTGCTCGACAGCCTGGGCTTGCGCACCCAGGTCATCTACGTCAACGACGGCAGCACCGATGGCACGCTCGAGGCGATCGCACAACTGGCCGAGCATGATGCGCGCGTGGTGCTGGTCGACCTGTCGCGCAACTTTGGCAAGGAAATCGCGCTCACCGCTGGCCTCGACCATGCCGATGCCGATGCCGTCGTCGTGATCGATGCCGATCTCCAGGATCCGCCGGAACTGATTCCGGAACTGGTTGCGCACTGGCTGGACGGGTATGACGTCGTGTACGCGAAACGGACTTGCCGCGACGGCGAAAGCGTGACCAAGAAAGTCACCGCATTCCTGTTCTACCGGCTGATGCAGAAACTGAGCCGGGTGCGCATTCCGGAAGATACCGGCGATTTCCGCCTGCTCAGCAGGCGCGCGGTGCGCGCGGTCTGCCAGATGCGCGAGCAGCATCGCTTCATGAAGGGCCTGTTCGCGTGGATCGGCTTCCCGCAGAAGGCGGTGCCGTACCGGCGCGCACCGCGCCATGCCGGCGCCACCAAGTGGAATTACTGGAAGCTGTGGAATTTTGCACTGGAAGGCATCACCTCGTTCACCTGCCTGCCGCTCAAGATTGCCACTTATGTCGGCCTGTGCAGCGCCCTCGGCGCCTTCGCTTATGGCCTGTATATCGTGCTGCGCACGGTTGCTCTGGGCAGCCCGGCGCCCGGCTATCCCTCGCTGCTGGCAATGGTGACCTTTCTTGGCGGCCTGCAGCTGCTCAGCATCGGCATCATCGGCGAATACCTGGCGCGCATGTTTGACGAGAGCAAGCGCCGGCCGCTCTATTTCCTGAAGGACGGCCAGCCACGCGACAGCCTCCGCCTCGCAGCGCCGTTCTGGGACGAGTATGCGGCGCTCGAGCGCCGCCTCAGCAAGACCACCTGAGCGACCTGAGCGCTTGCAACACGTCTTCAGCCGGGCATGGCCGGCGGCGCACCAGCCTGGATGCGCTGCCAGCTGCGCAGCCCGGCAATCGCCTCTTCCTTGTTCTTCGCCTCGATCTCGATCCAGGGTGCCTGCGCGTAGGCGGTGGGCATCACGGTGATCAGGTCGGCATGCTGGCGGTCGTTGAAATCTTCGCGGCCGTTCGAGATGTGGACCAGCTGGTGCGCCGGGTCCGGCCAGGTCGCGCGCGCCCGGGCCAGCATCGCGGCCACGCTCGGGTCTTCGTAGCTGGACAGCTTTTCGCTGACGATGTGGTGGTGGGCATCGAACACCATCGGCACCTGCGCGCGGGTGCAGACATCGTGGATCTGCTCGGCGTTGTACGCATATTCGTCGTTCTCGAGGCAGAGGCGGGTGCGGATCGCATCGGGCAGGGCGCGGATGCGTTCGACCAGGGCGTCGCTGCGATTGGCCTTGCCGCCGTGGACCTCGAGCACGGCCCAGGGCGAGCGCGGCTGCTGCAGCAGGTCCATGATGTCGGCGTGCATCTGCAGGATCTTGATGCTGTTGGCGACCACATCCGGCGAATCCGAGCTGAGCACAACGAACTGGTCCGGATGCATCACCAGGCGCAGCCCCATCGCCGTGGCGCGCTGGCCGGTGCGGGCCAGGCTGGGTGCCAGCTTCTGCATCACCTCGCGGCCGACGTCTTCGTCGAAGAAGGGGAAGATCGAGGACGGCATGCGGTACAGGCGGATGCCTTCGCGCTTGCAGTACTGCAGGGCGCCGTCCAGGGTCTGGATGTTGTCGCGGTAGATATCGTCGAGCAGCTTGCGCTGGCCATCGTCCGAATGCTCCAGCAGCCGCTTGCGGGTGATGGTGCGGTAGCGGACGTCCTTCGATACCGTGATGCAGACCAGGCCGAGCTCAGGAGACATAGTGCGCCAGAATCGTTGATGGGCAGGCCATGTTCCCGCGAATCGCCCGCACCGTCAAACCAGTTCCGCGCCGCAATCAATTTCCAAAAACCGGGGTCAGACACCGATTTTTGGAAAAAGCTCGTAGGATATTTCCAAAATTCGGTGTCTGACCCCGGTTTGATTTAGAGCAGGGGAAGGGTGACGGTGAAGGTGCTGCCCTGGCCCTGGCCGGGGCTGCTGGCCGTGACCTGGCCGCCGTGCAGTTCCACCAGTTTGCGTACCAGGGCCAGGCCGAGGCCGAGGCCGCCCTGGGTGCGGTCGAGGGTGCGCGAGCCTTGGGTGAACAGGTCGAACACCACCGGCAGCAGATCGGGGCCGATACCGGTGCCGTTGTCGCGCACCGTCAGGCGCGCCTGGCCTTCGTGCGCGTCCAGCGCGACCCGGATGTGACCGCCCTCGGGCGTGTATTTGGCGGCGTTGTTGAGCAGGTTGGCGGCCACCTGCACCAGCCGCGTGTGGTCGCCGTCGACCGTCAGCGCCTGTTCCGGCAGCGCCACCTCGAACCGGTGGCGGCGCGTCTCGAGCAGGGGCCGCGACTGCTCGACCGCTTCGCTCACCACGCGCCGCATGTCGACCGGCTTGTGAATGATGGTCACCAGGCCGCGCGTCACCCGCGAGACGTCCAGCAAATCGTCGACCAGGTGGCGCATGTGGGCGACCTGGCGCGCCACGATCTCGCTGATCTGCTTCACGCGCGGTTCGCCCGAATACGCGATGCGCAGCATGTCGGCGGCGCTGCTGATCGGCGCCAGCGGATTGCGCAGCTCGTGGGCCAGCATCGCCAGGAATTCATCCTTGCGCTGGTCGGCCAGCTGCAGCGCTTCTTCGGCGTGCTTGCGTTCGGTGATGTCGATCGCGATCGCGTGCACCACGGTGCGACGGCCATCCTCGGCCAGGCCCAGGCGGCCGCGGATGTCGATCCAGATCAGGCGCCCGTCGTCGGCACGGTGGATGCGCGGCGTGGCACGGTACTCGCCGCCTTCGCGCACGGCGCGATCGACGGTTTCGCGCATGGATTCGCGGTCGTCGGGATGCACCAGCTCCCACAGCTCGTCGACGTTGCTCCAGCTCTTGCCGAACACGCTGTGCAGGTTGGCGGCGAAGCTGACCTCGCCATTGAAAGGATCGCGCTCCCACACCGCCATGCGCGCCGCGACCAGGCCCTGCTGCAGGCGCTCCTCGCTGTAGCGGACCGCACGCTCGGCCTGTTCGAGCTGGCTGACGTCGGTCGCGGTGCCGAACCATTGCATGATGCGCCCGCCCTCGTCGCGCAGCGGCGTGATCGCGCAGAAGAAGCTGTGGTACCGGCCGTCGGCATCGCGCAGCGGGAAGGTCATCTGGTCCGGCTCCCCGCCGGCGACGGCTGCGCGCCAGCGCCGCATCACCTCGGGCAGGACGTTCGGGTCGTGCAGCGTCTGCCAGTCGTCGTTCAAGAATTCGCCCGGCGCGGTGCCGGTGAACTCATACCAGCGGTCGTTGAACCAGACGATCCGGCCGTCCGGCTCGGCCATCCACACCAGCTGCGGAATGTTGTTCGACAGCTGGTGGAAGCGGCGCCGCTCCGCCTCCAGGTGCGCGTGCTGTTCGTACAGGCGGTCCAGCATGCGGTTGATGGCGCCGGCCAGGCTGACCACCTCGCGGCTGCCGGCCAGCGGCGCGCGCTGGTGCTTGACCCCGGCGTCGCCCAGGCTGGCGGAGAAGGTTTCCAGGCGGCGCAGGTCGCGCGTCAGGCCCTGCGCCAGGCGCTGGGCCAGCAGGAACACCAGCAGCGCCAGCGCGGCCGTGATGGCGCCGATCAGCAGGTATTGCGGCGCCGGCGCCTCGAGCGGGTTCGCCAGCCTGCGCTCGTCCTCGCGCAGCGTCAGATCGAGGTGGGCCAGGGCGGGCGGCAGCGGCACCTGCGCGGCGATCTCGTGCGCCGCGGCCTTGCGCGCGCCGGCCGGCTCCAGCACCGCCCACGGCGCCGGCTTCAGATCGGCCAGGCGCACCTTGTACATCAGCGCGCCCTCGGGCGTGCGGGTGCGCGAGTAGCGCAGCAGGTAGACCCCGAGCAGTTCGCCGTCGTGCAGGGCCGGGCGCTCGATGCCACTGGCCAGGCGCTCGCGCAGCCAGGCGATTTCCTTCGGCCCGAAACCGGTCGAACCGTTGTCGGCGATCGCCTTGCCTTCGAAATCGGTGAACAGCACCTGCACCGGAATCCCGTTCATCTGGCGCATGCCGTGCAGGAAGGGCGTCAGGTAGGTTTCCTTGCCGGCGCTGTCGACCAGGGCGTTGGCCAGGATCGGACTGGCGGCAACATCCGCCAGGCGCGTGCTGAGCGCTTCGAGGTTGTGGCCGACGGTGCGCGCATGGAAGGCGACTTCGCGCTGCTGCAGCAAATCGTTGGCGTGCTCGCGCTGGCGGTCGATCAGCCACAGCGAGACGATCGAGATCAGCAGCATGGCGGCCGCGGTCAGGATCGCGGCGGCGATCGCGAAGCGCCGCGACAGCCGGGCGGGAGGAGATGCCGGCGCCATGCTCACTCCTGGGCCGGCACCAGGACGCCGTCGTTCCGGTAGCGCGCCATCAGCAGCTCGTTCGGGCCCAGCGCCTCATGACGGGCGGGCGTGAACGGCGGCGCATAGTTCTTGACCAGACCGCGCCAGGCCGGCAGCTTTTCGAGCGCATCGCGCACCTGCTTGCGGTCGGTGCTGCCGGCGCGCTCGATCGCCTGCGCCAGGATGTGGGTCAGGTCGTAGGCATGGGCGGCACCGACCGGTCCCTTGATGTCTTCGATGCGCCGCACGTTCGAGACTTTCGCGGCGCTGGCCAGGAAGCGCCGCACGCGCGCCGGATCGGCCTTCCAGAAGCTGAAGGTCTGGATGACCGTGAAGTCGACCTGCTGCAGCGCGGGCCCGGCCTGCTTGACGAACTCGCCGCCGGTCACGCCCCAGTGGCTCAGGATCGGGATGCGCTCCGCTTTCGGCAGTGCCGCCACTTCGCGCACCAGCACCGCGGCTTCGTCGTCGTTCGCGACCAATACGATGGCTTCGGCGCCGGCCGCGCGCAGCTGCTGGTATTTGCCGATCAGCGAGGCATCGCGCCAGTTGTACCAGGAGGTGCCGACGATGCGCATGCCGCGGTTGGCGTCCACCGCGCGTTGGGCCGCCTCGGCATTGCTGCGGCCCCAGGAGGTGTTGGTCAGCAGCAGCCCGATGTCGTCCAGGCGGCGCCGGTGCGCGGACTGCATCAGCTTCGGCATCGCCAGCGAATCGCGCAGCGACAGGCGGTAGACGTAGTTCGGCCGCATCTCGTTGTCGACGATCCCATCGGCCGAGGACCAGACCGCCATGAACAGGGTCCTGGTCGAACGCAGGACCGGCAGCTCTTCGATGATCACGGGACTGAAGCGGCCGCCGAACACCGCCACCAGGTCCGGCATGCGCGCGAATTCCTGGATGTTGCGGATACCGCGCGCCGGGATCGAGCGGTGATCCTTGATCACCAGTTCGAGCGGCCGCCCGCCGAGCACGCCGCCGCCCGCGTTGATCTCGGCGATCGCGCTGCGCATGCCCAGCTCGACCGCCTGGGCCGAGGTACTGTTGTCCAGTCCGAATTCGCCGTCGATCCCCAGCAGTACCGGTTGCGGTCCGGCCGCCTGCGCCAGGCCTCCCGACAGGACAAGGCAGGCAAGGCTGCAACGCAGCCGGCGGGAGAAACGGGACAGGAAGCGGGGAGTCACTGGGCGGCAATCGATTAACAATGGATTTGTGCCATTTTAACTTTTTTACCCCTGGCGCCCGCTTTCTTCTTGTCCAGGCTACCCGGCTTTCTGAAAGCTAAGGAACGCCCCGTCGGCGCCGCTTTCGGCAGAATGGTCGCCATTGCGAACCCTGCAAAGGAGATGACCATGGCAAACCAGCAGAAAGACGATTCCATGTCGCGCAGCGACACCACCGCGCCGGGCGGCGCCCAGCCGGTGCAGCAGCAATCGGAAGCCGGCCAGACCGGCAGCGAAGTGGCGGGCAAGGTCGGCGGTACCGACGCCGCAGCCGGTGCGCAGATGGCCGGCGCCGGCAACCGCGGCGGCAGCGGCGTGCCGCAGCAGGGCCCTGACGCCGGCGCAGGCCAGGCCCAGCAGCTCAGCCCCGGCACCGGCGCGGCGGTGGCCGGCGGCACCGGCCTCGGCGAAGCGGCCAGCGCCGACGATGCGCGCGTCGGTACCAGCACCGGGCAGGGTGCCAACCTGACCGGGGGCGACGCCAGCAGCGGCGACATCCCGCCGCCGAACAATAAAGGCGGCGCCTCGGCGGCTTGAGTCGTCCGCCCCCGTCGTTTCGTACGTCGTCCCCGCGCAGGCGGGGACCCAAGTTCTCTCTTCACCCCTGCGCCTCGGCGCGCCACCCGCTTCTTCCTGTCCCCGAATCCCGCCTGCGCACCCGCGTGTCGAAAAAATGACGCGCGACTTCGCGATAGCAAGATTTGACAAACATGGCCAGGAAATCAACGACACAATGCGCCCCATACCAAGAACAGTTTGATGGCGCATTTTCGGGAGATGACATGAACGAGTCGAAGGCAGGCAAGGCGATCGCACGCACCGCGATCGCGAGCGCAGTATCGGTACTGGTGCTGGGGATGGCGGCGCAGGCGCAGGCCCAGGAAACCCGTCCTGGCGAAGCGCAGACGGTGATCGTGACCGGCGTGCGCGCCGCGCTCGAACAGTCGCTGCGCCAGAAGCGCAATGCCGATGCGGTGGTCGAAGTCGTGACCGCCGAAGACATCGGCAAGATGCCGGACAAGAACGTCGCCGATGCGATCCAGCGCCTGCCCGGCGTGAACACGCAGTCGTCGGCGGGCGGCGAGGGCGGCTTCGGCGAGAACGACCGCGTCAGCCTGCGCGGCACCAGCCCCAGCCTGCAGCAGACCCTGTTCAACGGCCACGCGATCAGCACCGGCGACTGGTTCGTGCTGAACCAGATCGGCGGCAACGTCGGCCGCTCCAGCTCCTTCTCGCTGCTGCCCTCGGAACTGGTCGGCTCCATCGTCGTGCAGAAGAGCGCGACCGCCGACCTGGTCGAAGGCGGCGTCTCCGGCGCCATCAACGTGATCACGCGCCGCCCGCTCGACTTCAGGCAGGCGCTGACGGTCGAGGCTTCGGTGCAGGCCAACTACAACGACCTCGCCAAGAAGACCGAGCCGCAAGTGTCGGCGCTGGTCAGCTGGAAGAACCCGGCCAACAACGTCGGCGTGCTGCTGCAGGGCTTCTCGGAAAAGCAGAGCGTGCGCCGCGACGGCCAGGAAGTGCTGGGCTATACCCCGATCAGCGCGAGCAGCGCCGCCGCCATCGCCAATCCGGCGCTGGCCGGCGTGGCGGTGCCGACCTTCATCGGCGCCGCGCTGTTCGAACAGAAGAAGAAGCGCGAAGGCGGCGCCTTCGACATCGAGGCCAAGCCGTCGCGCGACTTCGGCATCGACCTGAACGGCTTCTACTCGAAGCTGGAAGCGCCGCACCAGAACACCAACTGGCTGGCCGCGCCGGCCAACTCGATCAACAGCAGCGGCCTGATTCCGCAGAACCCGGTGATCCGCAATAACACCCTGGTCGGCGCCGGTTTCGTCAGCAACTCGGGCGAGGTCGACAACATCTACCGCCCGAACGCCGGCGGCGAATCCTGGTATCTCGACCTGAACGCGCGTTTCCGCGCCAGCGACGACCTGAGCTTCACGGGCCGCGTCGGCAAGACCCATGGCGTCGGCTACGACCGCGACGACGTCTACTACCAGAACAACGTCGACGGCGGCATGGTCTACGCGCTGAACGGCCTGACCCCTGCCAGCGTCAGCTACCCAGGCGGCAACCCGGCGCGTCCCGGCACTACGGCCTGGGCCGGCGGCGGCGAGGCGCAATCGGTCGACCAGGAAAAGTATGCGCAGATCGACGGCGAGTACCGGCTGCACGACAATCCCTGGGCCAGCGCGATCCGCTTCGGCGCCCGCTTCACGGACCACAAGCGCACCGCCGAGCACCCGCTCGAAACGCGGCCCGGCCCGAACGGCTTCAGCAACCCGGGCCCGGTGTGGAACGGCAGCATGTACCCGTCGGACTTCGGCAATGACCTCGGCGGCAGCGTTTTCAACGGCTACTTCAAGTACGACGGCGCGGCCCTCGGCGCCTGGGGCGCGGTGCCGGGCAACCGCCTGCTCGACTACACCTTGCGCCACAACTGGCTCGACGAATTCCAGGTCGGCGAAAAGACCGCGGCCCTGTACGGCATGGCGGAATTCGGCGGCGACGGCTGGAGCGGCAACGCCGGCCTGCGTGCGGTCGAGACGCGCCAGACCACGATCGTCAACCTGCCGGGCGGCACGGCGCCGATCCTTGGGTCGGCCTTCGGTCCCTACACCCCGACCACCTTCAAACGTACCTACCGCGACTACCTGCCGAGCGTGAACCTGAAGTTCGATGTGCGCCCCGACCTGGTGGTGCGCGGCGCGATCGCCAAGACCGTGGCGCGTCCCGACTACAGCGCGCTGGGCGGCTCGGTATCGCTGAACGACGACGCCCTGTCCGGCAGCGGCGGCAACGTCAAGCTCGACCCGGTGCGCTCGACCAACTTCGACCTCTCGGCCGAATGGTATTTCGCACCGAAGGCGATGCTGTCGGCCGGCCTGTTCTACATGGACTTCGGCTCCATCGTTGCCCAGGGCACCAGCACCGGCAGCTACTACAACAACAAGCGCGGCACCTTCACCGATTACCAGATCACCTCGCCGTACAACACCGGCGCCAAGAACAAGGGCGTCGAGTTGAGCTGGCAGCAGCCCCTGATGAACAACTTCGGCTTCCTCGCCAACTACACCTACGCGGACGGCGAACTGGATGACGGCGGCGAGATGCTGAACTCCTCGAAGAACACCTGGAACCTGACCGGCTTCTACGAGAACGAGCGCTTCAGCGCGCGCCTGGCCTACAGCTACCGCTCGTCGTACAAGGCGGGCGTGGACCGCGGCGCCAGCCAGCACGTCGACAGCATGCCCTCGCTGGCGGCCTCGGTGAACGTCAAGCTGACCGAGCACCTGGCGCTGACCTTCGATGCGCTCAATCTCACCAACGAGACCATCAAGATGTACGCCGAGAACAAGGACCGCCCGCGCGCCTTCTATTCGAACGGCCGCACCTTCTACCTCGGCCTGCGCGGCAAGCTCTGATCGTGCCACATCGCGTGGAAATCGCCTGGGCCTGCCTGTCCAACCTGGTCGGCGAAGAAGCCTTCTCGGCCCGGCTGTTACTCCGCAACGCCTCGGATGCGCCGATCGCGGCGGGCTGGCAGCTGTACTTCAACACCTGCCGCCGCGTGCTGGCCGACAGCGTCGATGCCGGCTGGCGCATCGACCACCTGAACGGCGACCTGTTCCGGCTGCGCTCGACGAGCGGCGCGGACTGGCAGCCCGGCGAGGCCTTCGAGATCGGCTACGTGGCCCAGTTCTGGGCCATCAGCGTGACCGATGCGCCGCTCGGTTTTTATCTGATCGAAGCGGACGGCAAGGTCACCGACCTCGGCGACCCCGAGATCCAACCGTTCACCCGCCCGGAGCAGCTGCACCGCCATGCGCGCGACCTGCTGCCGTCCCTCGATGCGGCACGGCGCTACCGCGAGAATGCCGCGCTGCGCCTGCTGCCGATTGAGGAGGTCGGGCGCATCACGCCACGGCCGCTGCATGCCGTCTTCGGCGATGGGCGCTGCGTCCTGTCCGGCACCGCCGACATCGTCGCCGGGCCCGCGCTGGCGGGGGAAGCGGCCTTTCTGCGTGCGCTGCTGGCCGAGCTGCCGGACGCCGCGGGTGCCGTGGAGGCAGCGCGCATCGTGCTCGAGATCGGCGCGGTCGACGCCGAAGGGCCGGAAGCCTATGCGCTGGAGATCGGGCCGGCCGCGCTGCGCCTGCGCGGCGCCAGCGCCCACGGCGTCTTCAACGGCATCCAGACCCTGGCGCAGCTGCTGGCGCCCGACGGCACGCTGCCTTGCGGGCAGGTGCTGGATGCGCCGCGCTTCGGCTACCGCGGCATGATGCTGGACGTGGCACGCCACTTCTCGTCCACCGCGACGGTGCTGCGCCTGCTCGACTGCATGGCCGTCTATAAGCTGAACAAGCTGCACCTGCACCTGACCGACGACGAAGGCTGGCGCCTGCAGATCGATGCGCTGCCCGAGCTGACCGCGATCGGCTCCAAACGCGGCGTGGCCGGGCAGGGCGCGGCGCTGCCGGCGTCCTTCGGTTCCGGCGCCGACGTCGAGCGTTCGGCCGGCACCGGCTACTACGACGCGGCCGACTTCATCGCCATCCTGCGGTATGCGCACGCGCGCCACATCGAGGTGGTCCCGGAATTCAACATGCCGGGCCATGCGCGCGCCGCCGTGCTGGCGATGCGCGCGCGTCACGAGCGCCTGCGCGCGCAGGGCGACATCGAGGGCGCCGAGCGCTATCTGCTGAGCGACCCGGACGATGCCTCAAGCTACGAATCGGTGCAGATGTGGCGCGACAACGTGATGTGCATCGCGCTGCCCTCGGTCGACCGCTTCTTCGACACCGTGGTCGCCCATGTGGCGGCGCTGTACCGCGAGGCCGGCGTGCCGCTGCGTGCCGTGCACACCGGCGGCGACGAGGTACCGCTGGGCGCCTGGCTCGGCTCGCCCGTCTGCCGTGCGCTGATGCGCGAGCGCGGCTGGCTCGATGTCGGCCAGCTGCACGCGGATTTCGTCGAGCGCTGCCGCGCGATCCTGGCGCGGCACGGCCTGGCCTTCGCCGGGTGGGAAGAGACGGCGCTGAAGCACGGCGCCGCCACTGCGGAAGGCTGCGCGCCGGCCCAGCACGAGAACACCCGCAAGGTCGAGGGCGCGCCGCTGCCGCTGCCGCGGCCCGCCTTCGACGGCCCGGGCTTTCAGGTGTATGCCTGGAACAATGCCTGGGGTTCGGGCAAGGAGGACGTGGCCTACCGCCTGGCGAACGGCGGCTACGACGTGGTGCTGGCGAATGCCGCCAACCTGTATTTCGACCTGGCCTACGCCAAGGACCCGCAGGAGCCGGGCTACTATTGGGCCGGCTTCGTCGAGACCCGCCATGCCTTCGTGTTCTGCCCGCTGGACATGATCGCCAGCGCCGCCAGCGATCCGATCGGGCACGCTATTGCGCCCGAGCGGCTGGCGGCGATGACGCGCCTGTCCGCCGAGGGCCGCACCCGCATCCTCGGCCTGCAGGGCCAGTTGTGGGGCGAGAATGCGCGCACGCGCGAACGCGTCGAATACCTGGCGGCGCCGCGCATGCTGGCGCTGGCGGAGCGGGCCTGGGCGCCCGACCCCGGCTGGTGCCGGATCGACGACCCGGCCGCGCGCGCGCAGGCGATTGAGGCCGACTGGAACGAGTTCGCCAACCGCCTCGGCCAGCGCGAGCTGCCGCGCCTGGACCGCGCGCCGCTGGCTTACGGCTACCGCCTGCCGCCGCCGGGCGTGCTGTGCGAGGGCCGGACCATCCACGCGAATGTCGCCCTGCCGGGCCTGGCGCTGCATTACACTCTGGACGGCAGCGTACCGACCCCTGCCAGCCCGCGCTACACGCAGCCGGTGGCGGTGCCGCCGGGGACGGCGCTGTGCAAGGTCGCCACCTTCGACACCCGCGGCCGCAGCAGCCGTATCGTCACCATCGCCCTGGAGCCGCACGCATAGATATGGACAAGGCAGACCCGCAACACCTGGCGCCGCATCGGCCTGACGTCAACAGGATGCGCCACCCGCTGGCCTGGGTGCCCAGCCTCTACCTGGCGCAGGGACTGCCGTTCTACAGCGTGGCGCTGGTGGCGGGCCTGATGTTCAAGAGCATGGGCGTGCCCAACGAGCAGATCGCGCGCTGGACCGGCGTGCTCGGCCTGGCCTGGGTCTTCAAGGCCTTGTGGAGTCCCTTCCTAGAACTCTTCCGCAGCAAGAAGCGCATCGTCGTGGTGCTGCAGATCGCGGGCGGCATCGCGCTCGGCGCGTTGGCGCTGGCCCTGCAGCTGCCGGCCTGGTTCGCGCTGGCGATCGCGCTGCTGGCGGTGGTGTCGCTGGCATCGAGCACCCACGACATCGCCGCGGACGGGCTGTACATCGCCAGCCTGTCGGCCAGGCAGCAGGCGGCCTACGCCGGCTGGCAGGGTGCCTTCTTCAACGGCGCCAAGTTCCTGTCGCTGGGCGGCCTGGTGATCCTGGCCGGCTACCTGGAACAGCGCGTCGGCGCGCAACTGGCCTGGTCCACCGTGTTCGGGCTGCTGGGCGCGCTGATGGCGGGACTCGGCCTGTATCACCTGTGGGCGCTGCCCGGGCCGCAGCCGGCGGCATCGGGGGCGGTGCCCGGCGCGCGTGCTCCGCTCGATGTGCTGGCCGACGTGATCCGCGCCTTCTTCGCCAAGCCGGGCATCTGGCTCGGCATCCTGTTCATCCTGCTGTTCCGCACCGCCGAGGGCCAGGTGCAGACCATCGGCCCGCTGTTCCTGCGCGACGCGCGCGCCGTCGGCGGCATGGGCCTGTCGACCCAGGAAGTGGGCGCGATCTACGGCACCGCCGGCACCGCCGCCTTCCTGGTCGGCAGCATCCTGGGCGGCTATTTCACGTCCTGGCTGGGTCTGAAGCGTGCGATGGTGTTCCTGATCCTGGCGATGAACCTGCCCAACCTGGTGTTCTATTACCTCAGCATGGCCCAGCCCGAATCGCTGGGCGTGGTCACCGCCTCGCTGGCGGCCGAGATGTTCGGCTACGGCTTCGGCTTCGTCGGCATGATCCTGTTCATCATGCAGGTGATCGCGTCCGGACCTTATCAGACTGCCCACTATGCGCTGGGCTCGGGCTTCATGCAGCTGGGCTTCGTGCTGTCCAAGGTGGTCAGCGGCGACATCCAGCGGGCGCTTGGCTATCAACACTTCTTCCTGTGGGTGGTGCTGTCGGCGCTGCCGGTACTGTTGCTGACACGCTTCGTTCGGCTCGAACCGGAAAAATAAGCAGGCAGGGCTTGAAATACTCCGTATATACTCCAACTGGAGTATAAGGAGAGTATTTATATGAAGCTTGTCGAAGCCAAACCCAAATTTCCGGACACCGAAAAGGTGACCATCAACCTCGGCCTGGTCGATCTCGCGCAGATGGACCTGCTGGTCGAAGAAGGCTTCTATACCAACCGCACCGACTTCGTGCGCATGGCGATCCGCAAGCAGCTGGAGCTGCACGGCGAGGCGATCCGCCAGACCGTGATCCGCAAGCGCTACGTGATGGGCTTGCAGCGCTACACGAAAGCCGAGCTGGAAAAGACGGTCGCCCAGGGCGAACGGCTCGAAATCCACGTGCTCGGCCTGGCTTCCATCGACGACGACGTCACCCCCGAACTGGCACGCGAGGCGATCGCCTCGATCCACGTGCTGGGCGCCTTTTTAGCCTCGAACGCCGTCAAGGCGGCGCTCGCAGACCGCATCGAATCCTAAGGAGCCGGTCATGAAACCCTATGAAAAATTCGTCGAGAACATCCTCGGCGCAGTCCGTTCCAGCCAGGGCAAAGACCCGCTGGCCGCCACCGCGATCATCCAGGAAGCCTTGACGGCGGCCGGCTTGATGGGCGGTGCCGCATCGCCCGCCTCGGCACGACCCGCCGCCCCGGCGCAGGACAAGGCCGCCAGCTTCGTCGACCTGAATCCGCCACCGGCCTGGGCAGCAAAATTCCGCCGGCAGACAGCGCAGCCCGACGGCACCAACACCGATACCAATACCGGCGCCGGTACGGCGATGCCGGACTGGGTCGCGCGCTTCACGTCGAATTTGCCGGGCCAAGGCGCGGCCGGCAGCAAGGCCATCGACGCCACCACGCACGGCCCGGGCCAGTTCCTGGAGGGCAGCTTCAGCAACGAGGCCGGCACCCGCAACTACCGTCTGTATGTGCCGCGCAAGCCGGCAAGCGGACCGCGTCCACTGCTCTTGATGCTGCATGGCTGCAAACAGAATCCGGTGGACTTCGCGGCCGGCACCACGATGAACCTGCTGGCCGAAGAGCAGGGCTGCCTGGTGCTGTACCCGGAACAGGCGGCCCATGCGAACCACTCGCAGTGCTGGAACTGGTTCGAAGGCGCGCACCAGCAGCGCGGCGCCGGCGAGCCTTCGCTGATCGCCGGCATGACGCGGCAGGTGCTGCGCGAGCACGGCGGCGATGCCGACCGCGTCTTTGTGGCAGGCCTGTCGGCCGGCGGCGCCATGGCGGCGGTGATGGCGGCCAGCTATCCCGAGCTGTATGCCGCCGCCGGCGTCCACTCCGGCCTGCCGGTCGGCGCCGCGCACGATCTGATGTCGGCGCTGAACGCGATGAAGGGCGCCCGCAAGAAGCCGGCGGCGGCAGCCAGCGCGCGCAAGGTGCCGACCATCGTGTTCCACGGCGACCGCGATGCCACCGTCCACCCGTCGAACGGCGATGCGGTTTACGGGCAGTTCGCGCAGGCCGCAGGCGTGAAGGAAACCGCGGAAAATGGCAACGGGTACACCCGCAGCGTGGCGCGCGACGCCAGCGGACAGGTGGTGGCCGAGCACTGGCTGCTGCACGGCGCCGGGCACGCCTGGTCGGGCGGCAGCACGGCGGGTTCGTACGCAACATCATCCGGACCGAATGCATCGCGCGAGATGTTGCGCTTCTTCCTTCAGCAGTGATTTGCTATCCTTGCGACTTCACACAACGGAGTTACACGATGGTTTCCCTGCAAGAGCAGCTGCTCAAGGCCGGCCTGGTCGACAAGAAAAAGGTCAAGCTGGCCAACCAGGAAAAGAGCAAGCAGCACAAGATCGAGCTGCGCACCGGCGACAAGAAGGAAAACGAGGCGCGGCTGGCGGCGCAGGAAATGCAGCGCAAGCAGGCCGAGCGTGCGCGCGAGCTGAACGCCCAGCGCGATGCGGCGGCGGCGCAGAAGGCCGTCGCGGCCCAGATCGCGCAGATGGTCACGACCAACCGCCAGCCCAAGGGCAATGGCGACATTCCCTACAACTTCACGATCGGCACCAGGATCGAGCGCATCCACGTTTCGGAGAAGGTGCGCGACCACCTGGTGGCGGGGCGCCTGGCCATCGTCAGCCATGGCGGCGGCTTCGAGCTGGTGCCGCGCGTGATCGCCGACAAGATCGCCGAGCGCGCGCCCGAGATCGTGGTGCGTGTGACGAAAGCCGCACCGCAGGCGGTCGAGGAAGACGATCCCTACGCGGACTTCAAGATCCCGGACGACTTCACCTGGTAAAGCGCGCTCTTCAGCGTTTCTTGATGGGGAGCGCGAGCCAGCCGCCCCAGCGGCCCTCGGCATTGCGCTCGACCATCTGGATGTGCGGCCGCGTGCTGTCCAGCCGCCACAGCGACTGTTTATCGAGCCAGTCCTCGTACATCGAGCGGAAGCGCGGCCATTCGCCCTGGAAGTCCAGGCAGGCGTAGCAGCCGGCCGGCAGCACGCGCAGCCCCATGCCCAGGTCCATGCCGCCGTCGTCGGCATGGCCGAAGTCGTAGCAGTATTCGCGCTCTCCCGTAAAGCCGGGATCCTCATCGAACACCCCATACCAGGGCCGCACCGCTGTTGCGCCGGCCGCCGCATCGAGCCGTTCGCGCTCGCGAATCACGTCGTTGCAGGCGATCGACAGCGCGGCGCCGGACTGGCCGAAGAAGCGCTGGTAGCGCAGCGTGACGGCCGGCAGCATGCGCACGGCGATGCGCGCGGCGATCGTGCCCGGCGCCGGCGGGCAGTAGGGCGCCAGCAGCACCGCCAGGTTGTCCGGTTCGGCCACGAAGAAACTGACGTCGCTTTCGCGCCCGACTTGCCGGTCCATGTAGTCGCGCCAGCCGCCTTCGCGCCAGGCCTTGGCCGACATCGAGAATTGCTGCTTGAAGGCCTTGGCGAAGGCCGCGTTGGACGGGAAGCCGCAATCCTGGGCGATGCGCACGACCGGTACGTCGGGCTCGTGGCGCAGCAGATGCGCGGCGCGGCGCAGGCGGCGCTTTCTCTGGTATTCGACGGCCGAGAAGCCGGTCAGCTCGCGGAAGATGCGGTCGAAGTGGAAAGACGAATAGCTGGCCGAGGCCGCCAGGCTTTTCAGCGCCAGCGGGTCACCGACCGAATCCAGCATCAGGTCCATCACTTCGTACAGGCGCGACACGCGCGAGGGCGGCTTCATTCGAACGTTATTCAGGGAATAATTACAAATATGAAATGAGACTATTCCGTAAATAACCCACCTTTGGCAAGCATTTGCCGCGTATGCATGCCGCGGGTGTTGTCAACGTGTCTGTTTCGTCATCTCCAGCTTGCCGGTATCGAAGCCCTGGCGCTCGAGCCGGTCGAGCAGGGCGGCCAGGGTCTGGCGCGGCACGGTGGGCGTGCGCGACAGGATCCACAGGTATTCGCGCTTCGGCTCGCTGACCGCCGCCAGCTGGTAGTCGGGGTCGAGGTCGATCACCCAGTAATCGCCCCATACCATCGGCAGGAAGGACAGCCAGCCGGGCGCGAAGCGCACCTCCAGCTTCGGCGAGTCGGCCGGGCCGATCTGGCGCGCCTGGCCGACGACTTCTTCGTAGCGTCCGTCGGCGCGGCGGCAGCGGTTCAGCACCTGCAGGCTGCCGTCAGGGAGCTTGCTGTAATGCGCGGTCGTGTTGCTGTCGCACTGTTTCTGGAAGCGGTTCGGGTACTTGGCGATCTCGTACCAGGCGCCGAGGTAGCGCGGCACGTCGAGCGAGGCGATCGGCTCGAGATCGGCATCGCCCTGGCGCTCGCGCGCGGCGGCCATCACGGTGAGGGTGGCGCCGAGCAGGCCGAGGGCGATCAGGGCAAGGCGGGAAACGGGTAAAGGCATGGCGTTCGTCGGGTTGCTCATCGAAACGCCATCCTAGCAGGACGGCGCCGGCAGCGGCGCCGTCGAGCAGTTCAGGGGGCACCAATGCCGCAGCCGGCAAGCGAACCCAGGAACAGCGCCAGCAGGAACAGGATGACCAGCACGGTGCGCACGCGATCGGTCGGCATGGCAGCCTCCTCGGACGACTCGATGTAGGGTCATTGTGTGGCCAGGCGTTTGAGCACACATCAAGGAGTAAGGCTGGGTTGAGACAAACTTAAAGGCGTGCGGATTGGCTGAACTTATCCGCGCTCCACGTAAAACGCCAGCCTCGCGGCTGGCGTTCGGGCGTCGGTACAAGCGGAAACTTACTGCAGCCTGTTCGCCCGCTGGGCCTGCAACTGCTCGTGGATCTGCTCACGCAGCTGCTGCGCGTTCGAGTGCGTGTAGTCCTTGTTGACCTCGAGCTTGATCAGCGGCTTGATGTGCGGATCCAGATACATGCGCAGGGCGCCGAGGAACTGCGGCGAGGCCGAGATCACGAGCTGCTGGAAGCGGCCTTCGCGGTGTGCTTCCATCAGGTAGTTCGAGATGTCTTTCACGAACTGCTCGGCTTCGTGTTCCTGCGGCGTCTGCGCCGGCTGGTAAGCCTTGTTCGGTGCGCCGGCCTTGGCGTTATGGGCAAAGCCCGCCGCCTCGTTGCCGCCGATGTTGTGGCTGCTGCCGGCTGCGGACGTCCGTCCGACCTCGTCGGTATTGATGTCCGAGATGCGCATGCGCGCGGCGGTACTGACCATGTCCTCGATTTCTTCCAGCGGTTCCGCCGGATCGGCTTCCGAAAAAATCCTCGCGCGGCCCGCGTTGGCCGACACAATCCAGGTCGTCTGCATGTTACCCCCTGTCAGTCTATGAAGCGTGAAGGATGGACCGGCGTGCGCGCGGGATGCCCGGCTTGCCTGCCGATCATGGTTTGAATTCAGTATAGCCAAGCTTGCAAACGGCTGGCGTCACGTATCCGGCGGGTAAGGAACAGGGGCGGGCACGGGCTTGTGTTCCAATGGCTGTCCAGGACAAAGGAGCCGACATGACCCAGACGTTCAAGGCAGGCGACAAGGTGGAGTGGCACGCGGCGCAGGGCGCGGTGCGCGGCACCGTCAAGAAGAAACTGACGGCGCCGACCGACATCAAGGGCCATCACGTGGCGGCGTCGGAAGAGAATCCGGAGTACCTCGTCGTGAGCGACGAGACCGGGGCCGAGGCTGCGCACAAGCCCTCGGCCCTCAAGAAGATCTGACTCAGGCAGCCAGTCGGAGCTGAGCCGTCTGCACGGCACGGCCGGCCGGCTGCGCGGCCTGCTCGTCGAAGCGGAAGGTCGACACCAGTTGGGCCAGCGCCTCGGCCTGTTCGCGCATGGCGTCCGATGCCGCGGCCGCTTCCTCGACCAGGGCCGCGTTCTGCTGGGTCGCCTGGTCCATCTGCGCCACGGCCTGGTTGACCTGCTCGATGCCGGACGACTGCTCCGCGCTGGCCGAGGAGATCTCGGCCATGATGGCGGTCACGCGGCCGATGCTGTCGACGATTTCATGCATCGTCGCGCCGGCATCCGACACCAGGCGGCTGCCTTCTTCGACCTTGCCGGCCGAGTTGCCGATCAGTTCCTTGATCTCCTTGGCCGCCGCAGCCGAGCGCTGGGCCAGGCTGCGCACCTCGGACGCCACCACGGCGAAACCGCGGCCCTGCTCGCCGGCGCGCGCCGCCTCGACGGCCGCGTTCAGCGCCAGGATATTGGTCTGGAAAGCGATGCCGTCGATGACGCCGATGATGTCGACGATCTTGGCCGACGATGCGCTGATGGCCTGCATCGTTTCGACCACGCGGCCCACGGTGGCGCCGCCACGGCTGGCGACCGTTGATGCCGCCTGGGCCAGCGCATTGGCTTCGCGCGCATTTTCGGCGTTCTGGCGCACGGTCGAGGTCAGTTCTTCCATCGACGATGCGGTTTCCTCGAGCGAACCGGCCTGCTGCTCGGTGCGCGCAGACAGCTCCAGGTTACCGGCCGAGATCTGGTTGGCGGCATCGACGATGGTGCCGGTGCCCGTGCGTACCTGGCTGACGATGCCCACCAGGTTGGTATTCATGTCGCGCAGCGCGGCCATCAGGGCGCCGGTCTCGTTGCTGCCATGTGCGACGATGCGGCTGCTCAGGTCGCCGCGTGCGACCGTCTGCGCCACCGACACCGCTTCCACCAGCGGCGTCGCGATACGACGGCCGATCCACCAGGCGAAGCCAATGCCGGCCAGCAGGGCCAGCAGCATGAGGCCGATCTGCATGCGCTGGCTGTCCTGGAATTCACGGTCGACGCGCACCACATCCGAGCCCACCGCGTCCTGCTGGTATTTGACCATCGCGCGCAGCGACTCGGTGTACGCTTTCACGCGCGGCACCATGTCGGTATCGAGGAAACGGCGCACCGCCTGGACATCGCCGGAGGCCTTCTTTTCGAGCGCCGTCTTGCGCGCCACGCGGTAGGCATTACGCTCTTTATTGACCGCTTCAAACAGGGCCTGCGCGGCGGGATCGGTGGCGATGCTGGCCTGGATCTCCTTGTGCAGCACGTCGGAACGCTTGGAAGACTCGGTGATACCGTCGAGGAAGAATTTTTCGTCGATCGGATCGGCCACCTTGATGGCCGCCAGCGTGCGCGCCGCGTTCACCTCGATGATCGATTGCCACTCCTGCAGCATGGATGCGCGGTGGAAGCTTTCGCCGGCCAGCTTCTTGGTCAGCTCGTCCGCCTTGTTCATCTGGCCGATGCCGATGCTGACCAGCAGAACCATGGCGAACAGGACGATGCCGAAACCTGCCAGCAGCAGCTTCCGGATGTTAATGTTGTTAATGTTCATGATTTATTTCTAATGGACCAGATGAACTCGTCATTATAAATATTGCCGTGTGGAAATGTGTGAGTTTTCGCTGATGCCTTCGCAAAACAAGGGCAAACTTGTTCTTGTCTTAACGGATTTTTCAGAAGGTGTGGCGTGGCAGAAACGCTTTGCCTCGGACGCACCAAAAGGATGCGTTATGCAATGCCCATTCGATTGCCTGCTGCGCGCCATCCCTTCCTTGCCCGACAATCCGCATCCGGGACCCTAGCAGGCGGGGTCCGCTGGAACAGGCAGACCACAGCTGGGCGCCGGCACGGGCAGCGCCCGCCTTGCCTTGTCCTTCCTGCAAGATGGTAAAGTAGAGTGTCCGCTTCCCGGGGGAGCGGGCACCGACAACTTTATCCCGGGTGTACCGTGAACCTGTTCCAACATCTCTCCCTGCTGGCGCTGCTCGTGCTTGCCGCCGGCTTCCTGTCGCTGACGGAGATCTCGCTGGCCGGCGCGCGCAAGATCAAGCTCAAGCTGCTGGCCGAGGCCGGCGACGAGCGCGCCCTGAAAGTCATGCAATTGCAGGCGCAATCGGCCGAATTCTTCGCCGCCTCGCAGATCGGCCTGAACACCGTCGCCATCCTCGGCGGTATCCTGGGCGAAGGCGCGCTGCGCCCGTATTTCACGGCATGGCTGTCCTTCTTCTACAGCGGCCCCGGCATCGACACCATCGCTTTTGCGCTGTCCTTCCTGTTCGTCACCATCCTGTTCATCCTGTTTTCCGACCTGATGCCCAAGCGTCTGGCGATGATCGCCCCGGAGCGCATCGCGGTGGCGATGATCGGTCCGGTCCAGATCTTCATCCGGCTGTGCCGGCCGTTTTCCTGGGCCCTGAACCTGGTGGCGAACCTGCTGTTCCGCCTGTTCGGCGTCGAGACCACGCGCGAGGACCGCATCACCTTCGACGAGATCTCGGCCATCGTCGAAGCCGGCGCCCAGGCCGGCGTCCTGCAGAAGCAGGAGCAGCATTTCATCGAAAACGTGTTCGAACTCGAATCGCGCGGCGTGAGCTCGGCCATGACGATGCGCGACAACGTGGTGTTCTTCAACCTCGACGAAACCGAAGACGGCATCCGCAAGAAGATCGCCAACTACCCGCTGTCGAAGTTCCCGGTGTGCGACGGCGTCATCGACCGCGTGATCGGCTACGTCGACACGCGCGACATCCTGGTGCGGCTGCTGAACAAGCAGTCGGTGTTCCAGCTCAACGAGTCGAGTATCCGCACGGCCCTGATCGTGCCCGACGCGCTGACGCTGTCGGAACTGCTGGACCGCTTCCGCGCGACCAAGGAAACCTTCGCGGTGGTCATCAACGAATACGCGCTGGTGGTGGGCGTGATCACGCTGAGCGACATCATGCTGACGGTGATGGGCAACTGGGGCGGCGCGCTGGATGAGGACAAGCAGGTCATGCAGCGCGACGACGGCTCCTGGCTGGTCGACGGCAGCACGCCGGCATCCGACATGAAGCGCATGCTGGACCTGAAAGCGTTGCCGGAAGAGGAGAACTACGAAACCGCCGCCGGCTTCATGATGTACATGCTGCGCAAGGTGCCCAAGCCGACCGACAGCGTGGAGTACGAAGGCATGCGTTTCGAGGTCGTGGACGTGGACCACTACCGGATCGACCAGCTGCTGGTGAAGCGCCTGCCGTCAGACCCTTCCCAACTTTAGAAAGCCCACCATGCTTCCTGCTATTTCTCCCAAAAAGATTGCCGCATCGCTCGATGAGCTCTGGTCGCCACGGGTCGTGGCGGAACTCGACGATTCCTACGTCAAGGTTGCCAAGGTCAAGGGGATGCTGGCCTGGCACAGCCACGATACCGAAGACGAGTTGTTCTTCATCCTGCAGGGAAGCCTGCGCATCGAAATGGAGGCGGGAACGGTCGAGCTTGGCGAAGGCGATAGCTATGTGGTGCCGAAAGGCGTGCGCCACAATCCGGTGGCGGATGAGGAATGCCTGATCATGCTGATCGAGAAAAAGACGACCCTGCATACCGGGAACGTCGACACGGACAGGACGCGCTCGCTGCAAGAGCAGCTGCGCCCGGTCGCTTAAGCAGAGGAGTACACAAATTCTAGGTTTCCTGATCCGCATGGCGATACTTAAACCGAAGCCGGTGATCGCTATTGCTCTATGCCTGCTGGTAGCGTTGGCCGGCACGATGACCTATGCCGGTTTCCTGGTCGTCGGGGTGGTGGCCGATCATCTCGGCACGGGCAGGGCGACGGCAGGACTGCTTCTTGCCGGTGTCCTTGCGCGATTTCCCTGGATAAGACATGGCAAGCTGCGCATTGTCGGCCTGTTGCCGAAAACTGTACGCCGGCCGTTTATCGTCAGCCTGTTTGCATTCTGCCTGTTGAGTTTGCTGTCTCAGGGTGAGTACGTGCCGGGACTGTTCACAGGTTTCGCTACGGCTTTTTTGCTTACTTACCCTTGGTTCAAGAAAATGATCTTCAAAGCCGGCCAAAACCCGCGTCAAAGCATCGACGACAACATCATTGACGGCGAATTCAGGGAAAAGAAAGAGTAAGGGACGGTTGCATCGCGCTGGCCGGATGCCTGGGCCGCGCTGCCGGCCCCAGAAACAAAAACGCCGACCTGCGAAGGTCGGCGTTTTTGTGTACTGCTGAATTCTTGGTGGCCCGGGGCGGAATCGAACCACCGACACAAGGATTTTCAATCCTCTGCGCTACCGACTGAGCTACCAGGCCAGGAGGCGTCATAGCCAGCCGAGCGCGCGTTGCCAGGTGCTCATCCATTTGTGGGCGCCGTCGATGCCGGCGTACAGTCTCATCTGCGCAGTCGTCTCGACGATTCGAGTGCGTGACGCGCACCGGTATGCCTGCGTGCCTGGGAAGCCGGCCGCATGAGCCCATTCAGCGCCAGAAGATCACGTACGCGAGGCAGCCGAACAGGCTCCACTTGAAGATGTAATACAGCGTGCGGTTCCATGCCTTGAGCTTCTTGCTGAAGCGCCGTAACAGGTACAGGTAGCGGAACGCTTGGTTGAGCCCGCCGGTCCGATCGCCGATCTCGTTGGGGGACGCCGACGCGCGCAGCAGAAAGCCGCCCATCAGCCGGTTCACGGCCTGCGCCCAGCGGTATTTCATCGGCCGCTCGATATCGCAGAACAGGATGATGCGATCCCGGTCGGTACGGTTCGCTGCGTCATGCAAATAGGTTTCGTCGAATATGACGTCCTCGCCATCGCGCCACGCATAGGGTATGCCATCGACGACAATCGCGCAGCGGTCGTCGTTGGGCGTGACGAGCCCGAGATGATAGCGCAGCGATGCGGCAAGCGGGTCGCGATGGCGGCCAAGGGTGCCGCCCGCGGGCAGCATGGCGAACATCGCCGCCTTGACGGACGGTATCCGCTGCAGGATCTCGACGGTGCGCGGGCACAGGCTTGCCGCGGAGGGATGCGGATTGACGTACCACTTCAGGTAAAAGCGTTTCCAGCCCCGGCGGAAAAACGAATTGAAGCCGATATCATTGTATTTTTCGGACGCCTGGATGCGGCTCGCTTCATGCAGCGCCAGCGCCTCATCGCGAAATGTGGGCCATTCCTTTCGCAATTCCGCCAGCTCGGGAAAATACGAGGAAGAAATGTAAGGCGTGGTCGGCACTGCGGAAAACAGATAGGAAAAACAGTTCAGGGGCGCGGTGAACGTCGAATGGTCGGAAAGCTGCCTGAAAAACCAATGACGTGCCCGGCCGCGCCTGTGCACGTACATCGTACAGGCCACGAAGAGGAGCAGAATCAGCCATCGCATCGATCCCTCCCAGTAACGCACGCAACGGAAACACGGCTGCGAGCCAGTACTCACATTGCAGCAGAAGGCAGCTTGCGGCACTAGGCGCGGTGCCCAGCAGGCCTGATCTTGATCAAACGGATTGCAGAGGTGGAATGAATTTGCTCCAGCGAAATCGAAGCCGGGTAGCGCAGGGACTTCGGGCCGATCGATCCGGCAGCCTGCACGCCGAGGCTGACTCGGAATCGATCTGATGGCCAGCTGAAAATTACATCGTCCACTTTGCCATCAGGGTGGGCGAGTTGCGCGAATAGTCCTGTCCGTCGATCTTGTAGCGATGGATTTCGTAGCGCAGGCCGGCCTGGAAGCTGCCCTTGGCGTCGATAGCCCACAGCAGTTCCGGACGCAGGAATACTTCGGTGCCATTCACACCCGTTCCATTGACCAGCGATAGCAGGTTGAAACGAAGCCGTTCGCCCGCGAACGGTTTCGACATCAGGACCGAGCGCCACAGCGTCTCGCCCTTGTAGAAATTGGTATTGCGGCGCAGGATGCCCGACTCGAAGTAAGCGAAGCCCGGCACATTGAAGTTGAAGGAGATGCCGTGGTTGTAGGAGCGGAAGTCGGCGTAACTGGCGCGCTCATAGCGCGCGATCAGCGATACGTCGGCAATCGGGCCGAAGGCCAGGTTGCGGCCGCTGATCTTCCCCAGGCTCAGGCGTGGATTGAAGACTAGCAGGCTCTGGTTGGGGCTGTTGCCGCCGAACGAGCCGGCGCCGGCGCCGCCGACGTTCTCGCCGTTGAACAGCTCGGCATCGACGTACACATCGCCGTACTTGAACCCTGCGAAATATTCGAACTGGTACGTTTTCAGCTTCTCGTCGTCGGTCCCGGTGCCGAGCAGCGGATCGGTCCTGGAACGGGTTGTATACAGGGCGTTCAGGTTAGCCACCTGGAACTCGGCCGCCAGCACGGTGCCGGTTGCGGCCAGTGCAGCAATCGCTACCGTACTGCGTATCACATATTTATTCAGACGCATTGAATCTCCATTTTCGACAAGTCGCTTCCCGTGCTGCAGCGACACGGAGCCGGGACGCTGTCGGTATTCGCCGGGTAGGGATACGCCCGCAGCAGGACCGCTGCGGGCGCTGGACAAGCACCGGACTGCGGTCAAGCCGGTACGGCTTCCTGCACGCCCCTGTCGAGCATCGGGTTGTCGCTCGCCGGAACATGAATTGCCGCTGCGCGCGGACTGGTGTCCTGCAAGCCTTTGTGGATCACACCGTCCTGCATCACCATCGCAATCCTGGCGGGCTCCGTCATGATGCGCAGGTCCTGCAGCGGGTCGCCGTCGACCAGCACCAGGTCGGCGAGGAAACCGGGGCGAATCTGGCCCAGTTCATCCGGCCGCATCATGATGTCGCCGCCCAGGCGGGTCGCCGAGACCAGCGCTTCCGTCGGGGTCATGCCGATGTAGTCCACGAAATACTGGAGGTCGTTGGCATTGGTCCCATGCGGCATCCACGCAAAGCCGTAGTCGCCGCCCGGCAGGATGCGGATGCCGCGCTTGTGCATCTGGCGCAGCGACGCTGCCGCCGCTTCCAGTTCTTGCGGGTATCCCATTTGCTCGGCGATTTCAGGCGTGATGCCATATTCCGACGCGTTGAAGCTGGTACGCACCAGCCAGCCGATGGCGGGCGCCACGAAGTGCCGCGCCTTGTTCGCCTCCAGCATGTCCAGTGTTTCTTCGTTCGCAAAACTGGCGTGGAAGATGATGTCGATCCCGTGGCGGAGACACTGCCGCACCGACTCGTCGGAGCGCGCGTGCGCCGCCACCCGCTTGCCGTTGCGCTTCGCCTCGCTCGTCAGCATGGCGACTTCTTCGTCCGAGAACGGCGACAGCTCGGCCGGCAGGCCGGCAATGTATTCGCCCGACAGGTTGATCTTCAGGTGGTCCACGCCGTATTTGATGAACATGCGCGCGGCCTTGCGCACTTCCTCGGGGCCGCTCACGATGTGGCCGAAACTCAGTTCCTGGAACGGCAGGTGGGGCAGGGTGTTGTCGCCGAGACCGCCCAGGGTGGTGATCTCCTGGCTGCCGGCCAGGTAGCGCGGCCCGACGCACTGGCCGGCGGTGATGGCATTGCGCAGGACGATATCGAGACGCGGCTTGGCGGCGGCCGCGCCGATGGCCGAGGTCCAGCCCATGTCGAGGTAGCGCTTGGCGACGTCGACGCACCACAGGATGTGTTCTTCCGGCGGCATGAACTGGATGGCCGACAGCGTCGGCTGGTCGTTCCACGAAAAGTGGGTGTGGGCTTCGGTCATTCCCGGCATCAGGAACTTGCCGCCGCCGTCGATCACCTGGTCCGCGGCGCCCGCCACCTTGTTCGGGAAATGCGCTACGTCGACGATCCGGTTGCCTTCTACGAGGACTTCACCTTTGAATACGTCGTCGCCACTGCCATCGAAAATCGTGACATTGGTGATTGCAATCTTTTTCATGTCTGTCTCCTCTGGCCCCCAGGGCCTGGTTATTTCGAAGAACTCAAGAATTTCGCCAGCTGTTGCATGCATTCCTGCGGACGCTCGAAGGTGGTCCAGTGGCCGCAGCCTTCCAGCACCACCATGTCGCTGCCCTTGATACGTTCCGCCATGGCCGCCACGCTGGCCGCAGGCGCGACGCCGTCCTGGTCCCCCGTGACCAGCAAGGTCGGCACCGCAATGTCTTCGATTGACGCCGCCTGCGCCGTCGCCAGCGCCCTGCAGCTTTGCCCGTAGCCTTCGGGCGTCTGGCGCATCACGCTCTCGCGCACCAGGGCCAGCACGGCCGGCTGCTGTGCCTTGGTTTCCTTCGACGTCGCGGCGCCCACGATGGCATCGGCGATGTCCTGCATCGCGGCGGCGCCGCCCGTGGCTGCCTTGTCGGCGCGCGCCAGGATGCCGGCGCGTCCCGCATCCGGTGGGCACACGAGCGGGCCGAACAGCGCGAGGCCAGCGACCAGCGCTGGGCGCTGCGTCGCGATGTGCTGGCAGACGATCGTGCCCATCGAGTGGCCCAGGAAGGTGGCCCTGGTAATGTCGAGCTCGCGGCACACGGCCTGGACCGCGTCGGCCATGCTGGCGATGTTGAGTTCGCCGGGATCGGCTGAGGAGCGGGCCGGCGAGCGGCCGCTGCCCGGCAGGTCGATGCGCACGATGCGGTGGCCTTGCAGCGCGGCCATCACCGGGGTCCAGGTATTGCTCGAGCCGCCCAGGCCGTGGACGCACACGATGGCGGCGCCTTCGCCTTCGACTTCAACGGTCAGTCCTGCAACGATGTGGGTCGTCATGTCATTTTTCCTTTTAAACGAATTGGTTTTCGATGGCACCGATGCCGTCGATCTCGACCCGCACCACGTCGCCAGCGGCCAGGAAGCGCGGCGGCTTCATGCCCAGCCCGACGCCCGCAGGGGTGCCGGTGGCGATGACGTCACCCGGGTACAAGGTGATGCCGCGCGAAATCGTCTCGATCAGGGTCGGGATGTCGAAGATCAGGTTTTCGGTCGGTCCATCCTGGCGCAGCTCGCCGTTGACCCAGCAACGCACGCGGGTCCGGGTGCCGTCGAGCTGGTCGGCAGTGACGATCCACGGCCCCATCGGGCAGAACGTGTCGAACGACTTGCCCATGTCCCACTGCTGGTGGCGCATCTGGACGTCGCGCGCGGTGACGTCGTTGACCACCGTGTAGCCGAACACGTGCCCCATGGCGTCGGCGCGGGCGATGTTTTTGCCGCCTTTGCCGATGACGACCGCCAGTTCGGCCTCGTAATCGATTTGCCCGGAGATCGCGGCGCCCGGCAGCATGACCTTGTCGAACGGGCCGACGACGCATTCGGGCACCTTGGTAAACACGATCGGCCAGGCGTCGGGATTGGCGTCGTTGTCCTTGAATACCGAGGTTTGCAGTTCCTTGGCATGGGCGTGATAGTTGCGGCCCACGCACCAGACGTTGCGGCGTGGTACCGGGATCGGCGCCAGCAGCTGGACCGAGGCGAGCGCCACTGCCGGCCCCGCGGTTGCGGGAAGCGGGCCGCCGTCGGCGAGCAGCTTGATGATCGCCAGGGCGCCTTCGGCCGCCGTGTTCCCGGGAAGCTCGAATGGCGTGACCTGCTCTCGGTCGTCGGAAACAAGTCCGACGAAACGGCGTCCATCGAGTTGATATGTTGCGATTTGCATGTATTCCTCCAAGTATCCGGCCGGGACCGATTGACGTTCGGACCGCTGACCGTGGGAGGAGTCTAGGAACAAAGGGGCACATGCGCTTATCAACCCATGGCTGGGCTTATCGGCGGGTCCAACTGCTTATCAATGCGTCTGATATCTTTTTGAATGACGGATATCGCCTCGCTGCCAGGACTACAATTTACATATAGATATGACCGGCAATGCCGGCAAGGGAGACAATATGGCAGAGTCGTATGCATTCTACGAAGGAACGTTTGGACAGGCGATCGTGCTGGAAACGTGTACCGACCTGGTCGCGCACGCGCACTCCGAGTCGCAGATCGTGTTCTGGCTGGGCGGTGCGCGGGCCCAGGCCAACGTTGGCCCTGAGGTGGTCGGGTACGACGAAAACGTGGGCCTCGCGACCAATGCGTATCAGTCGCACGACATGACGCGGCTGGATGGAACGGGACCGGCGGTGTTCCTGGTGTTTATGATTTCGCGAAAGTGGCTGAATGAACTGCGGCAGGCGACCGGCCGTCCCTTCGTTTTTCCGTCATCGCGCATTCCGATCGATGCCGACTTGCGCCAGGCCTGCTGGCGGGTGCTGGACCTGATCCTGTCGGCGCGCGAACCCAGGGACGGGTTGAATGGCCTGGTCGAGCAGTTGATCAGCGCCACCATCAATGCCACCACGCGCGGACCCGTGGTCGATCCCAAGCGCTTGCTCCCGCCCTTGCTCGACCACCGCCTGCGTAGCGCGATCACGCTGATGCGCAACCATGTCCACGATAAGATCGGACTCGATGCGATCGCGCACCAGGTCGGTCTGTCGCGCGCGCATTTCTTTACGCTGTTCCGCGATCAGCTTAATACGAGTCCGCAGGTTTTCTGGAGCGCCGTTCGGGTGGAAGAGGCAATGCGCCGGCTGATCGTCCAGGGCGGATCGTTGACATCGGTCGCACTCGACCTTGGATTTTCCGCGCCCAGCAATTTCTCCCGTTTCTTCAAGGAGCACACCGGCGTGTCGCCCTCCACCTTCCGGCGTGCCGCGGTGGGGGCGATACCGGCGACAGTGACGGGCCTGGCAGCTTAAAACCCTTACGCCAGCGCCAGATCCCCCGGCGGTACGCGAAGTATCGAGATCCGTCGAGCTTGGTCGACGGTGACGACTGATTGACGGTTTGCGCCAAGCTGCGAGGCATTGCGCAGGATGCTCGAAGAAAGCCCGGAAATGGGCCGGACATGAGAATTTCCAGTTCCGGAAACAAAAACGCCAACCTGCATGGGTTGGCGTTTCGTGAGGCATGTTCTTGGTGGCCCGGGGCGGAATCGAACCACCGACACAAGGATTTTCAATCCTCTGCTCTACCAACTGAGCTACCAGGCCAAGGCGGCGCATTGTAGCACATCCGCGCGGCATAGCAATAGCCCCGGCGCTCAGCTCAGCATTTCTTCAGCGTTTCGCGTGCTGCCGGTCCAGCGCCAAACGCAGCTCCTTGCGATATTTCGCTTCCTCGAAGCGGCGCAGTTCGTCCGGCGTGGACGGCTGCAGCGGGCGCACCGCGACCGGCTTCTTGTCGTCGCCGACCGCCACCATCGTGAAGAAGCAGCTGTTCACGTGGCGTACTTCCTGGGTGCGGATGCTTTCGGCCAGCACCTTGATGCCGATTTCCATCGAGCTGCGGCCGGTGTAGTTGACGGCCGCCAGGAAGGTCACCAGCTCGCCCACGTGGATCGGCTGGCGGAAGGTGACCTGGTCGACGCTCATCGTCACCACGTAGGCGCCGGCGTAGCGGCTGGCGCAGGCGTAGGCGACCTGGTCGAGCAGTTTTAAAATGTGGCCGCCGTGGACGTTGCCGGAAAAATTAGCGGTGTCCGGGGTCATCAGCACGGTCATGCTGAGCTGGTGGTTGGGTAGATTCATGAAGCCTTCCTCGACAATCAACGGGTGCCGACCATGCCGCGCACCGATGCATTCAACTTGACCGGATCATAGCCCACGCCATCCTTGAAGACGATCTCCACGTTCTCGATGTCCTGGATGCGGCGGCTCGGGTCGCCACCCACGACGACCAGGTCGGCGTTCTTGCCCGCTTCGACGGTGCCGATGCGATCCAGTTTGCCGAGATAGCGCGCGCCGTTGGCGGTCGCGACCTGGATCGCCTCGACCGGCGTAAAGCCCGCTTCGACCAGCAGTTCGACTTCGCGGTGGTCGCCAAAGCCGGGCAGCACGCCGCCGTTGCCGGTCGGGTCGGGGCCGGCCAGCAGCAGGCCGCCGGCGCGCACAAAGGCCAGCTCGAAAGCCATCTCCTTCTTCAGCGCCGCTTCCTGCCTGGCGGCGCGCGCCGGATTGGCAGCGGCTGCGGCGCGTGCCGCCAGGTGGCTGCGCAGCGATTCGGCCGACATCATCGCCATCTGCTTTTTCGACAGCAGCGGGCGGGTCGCGACGAAGGATTCGAAGACCGGCAGGGTCGAGGTGATCGCCACCTTGCGCGCCACTAGGTCGCGGATCAGGCTTTGCACCTCCGGGCTCGACACCTCCAGCTTTTCCCAGGAGGCGCTGATCTCGGCGCCGGACGGGCACACGTCCTTCTTCCGGTTGGGGACGAACTCCGTGTCCGTGAAGACCGGGCCGTGCTCGAGGTTGTCGATGCCGAGTCTGGCCGCCTGGCGGTAGTCGACCGAGCACAGATGGCCGGTGATTTTCGTGCCGTGCTTGTGGGCCTCGGTGATGGCGGTGGCCAGCACGTCGGCGGGGATGTTCATGTAGGCCTTGAACGACGTCGCGCCTTCGCCGGCCCAGAAGGCCACGGTGCGGCGCGCCTGCTCGCGTTCGTCCATCGCCGTCATCTGCGGGAAGCTGCTGGCGCGGCCTTCGAGGTAGGGACCGGTCACGTCGATGTGCGGGCCGGGGATCTGGTTGGCGTCGACCAGGCGGCGGATGTTCAGGTCCGTATAGGGTTCGATGCTGCCGGTGGTGCGCATCGTGGTCACACCGGCGGCCAGGTACATGCGCGGCGCCGAGAACGCGATCTCGGTGACGAAGAAGCCCGGCGGCGGGATCCTGTCGTCTTCGTCGAGGTTGATCGAGGCGGTGTACATCAGGTGGTTGTGCATGCCGACCAGGCCCGGCATCAGGGTGCGGCCCTGCAGGTCGAGCACCTGGGCACCGCCTGGCGGCGCGGCCGCGCCATCGAGGATAGTTTCGATGCGGCCATCGCGCAGGATCACGGTGCGGTCTTCACGCGCCGGCGCGCCGGTGCCGTCGATCACGCGCACGTGGGTCAGCGCCAGCAGCGGCGCATCGACCTTGATGAACTTGCGGACTTCCGCGGACGGCGCCTGCGGCAGCCGTCCCGGGGCCGGTGGCTGCGCCTGCAGCTGCGTGTGCGCGAGGGCGCCGAGCAGGCCGGCCAGCAGAAGCGGTATGTGCCTCATTCCCATGGGGTCTCCTTGTGCATGACATCGCATGCTGACACGGAAACCCCAGCGAGGCAACCGCCGGCTTAGAACTCTTCCCAGTCGTCGGCGACGGCGGTGGGCCCGGCCGGTCTGGATGGTTTGGCGGCCCTGGCCGGCTGCGCCGCTGCGGCTTTGCGCGTGCCGTGCGCAGGCGCCTGCTTTGCCCGCGCGGGTGCCGCAGCCGCAGCCGCCGTCGCCGGTGCCGCCGGCTTGCCTGCAGCGGCAACGGCCAGGGCAGGGCGCGCAGCCGAGGTCCTGCTGGCGGGCAGGTCGACCCGGAACACCGACACCAGTTGCTGCAGCTGCTGCGACTGCGCCTGCATCGACATCGTCGCCGCGGCCGACTCCTCGACCTGCGCCGCATTCTGCTGGGTGACCCCGTCCATCTGCGTGATCGCCTGGTTGACCTGGGCGATGCCGCTGGCCTGCTCGCGGCTGGAGGCGACGATGTCGCTCATGATGGTGCTGACGCGCTCGATGCTGGTGACGATGTCGCGCATGGTCTCGCCCGCGCGGCCGGCCAGGGTCGAGCCTTCGGTCACGCGGCCGGTCGAATCGTCCATCAAGACCTTGATTTCCTTGGCCGCCGAGGCCGAACGCTGGGCCAGCGCGCGCACCTCGCCCGCCACCACCGCAAAGCCGCGTCCCTGTTCGCCGGCACGCGCCGCTTCCACCGCCGCATTCAGCGCCAGGATATTGGTCTGGAAGGCGATGCCGTCGATGACGCCGATGATGTCGGCGATGCGCGCCGAGGACGCGTTGATCGCACCCATGGTTTCGACCAGCTGGCCCACCATGCGGCCGCCCTGCTGCGCGACCTGGGACGCCTGCGCCGCCAGCGTGTTGGCCTGCTCGGCGTTGTCCGCGCTGTGCTGGATGCCCTGGGTCAGCTCCTCGATCGAGGACGCGGTTTCCTCGAGCGCGGCGGCCTGGCTTTCGGTGCGGCGCGACAGCTCCTGGGCTTCGCCCGACAACACCGCGATCGATTCGCCGATGGCCGCGCTGCCGTGGCGGACCTGGCCGACGATGCCGGCCAGGCTGTCGCGCATGTGCTGCAAAGCGGCCATCAGGCTGGTCTGGTCGCCGTCCGCCAGCTTGACCTCGACGCGCAGGTTGCCGGCCGCGATCTCGCCGGCCACCGCGGCCGCCAGCGCCGGCTCGCCGCCGAGGCGGCGGAACAGCACGCGCGCGAACACCTGGGCGGCGAGGATGCTGGCGATCAGGGGGGCCAGGCACAGGCCGACCAGCAGGGTCGCGCTGTCGTGGGCGGCGTCCAGCGTTTCGCCGGTGCGCGCCGCGATCGATTTCTGCTGCAGCGCGAGCAGCTCCCTGACGCGGGCGATGTAGCCGTCCATGAGCGGCGCGAAGCCTTGGGCGTAGAGCGTCCGCGCCTCGTCGTGCTTGCCCTCGGCCTTCAGCGCCATGAGGCGCCCGTGCGCCGCCAGGTACTGCTCGTGCGCGGCGCCGATCTGCGTGTAGAGGGCTTTCTCGTCCGCGCCGTCGAGCAGCGCGCCGATCTGCTGCTGCAGCTCGGTGCTGCGCTTCGACTGCTGCACGGCTTCGTCGGCGAAGGCCTTCGCCGGTTCGCCATCCGGCGCGCGGGCAAGCGCGGCGGTGCGCTCGGCGGACATCGAGATGTTCAGCAGCCAGTTCGATACCAGCCGCTCCTTCGCCAGCGGGTGCTGGGTCAGTTCCCTGGCGTCGTTCGCCAGCGTCTGCAGGCGCCAGATGGCGATCGCGGTCGACACGAAGGAGAGAATGATCACGATGGCGAACGCGAACCTGAGCTGGTTCCGTACGCTGGCGGTGGGGGAGGTCGGCACATCGGCTCCTGGTTGATTAAGCGCTGCCCTGAGCTGGCGCAACAATCTGCTAGGATGCCCCCATGTCACTTCTGCTCGTTCCCGGCTTCATGGCCGATGAAACCCTGTGGGCCGACCTCGAAGCGCCGCTGGCGCCTTTCGGGCCCCTGCATTACGCCGACCTGCGCCACGATGGCTCGATCGAAGCCATGGCGCGTCGCGCGCTGGAAGCCGCACCGCCGTCCTTCCTGCTGGTCGGGTTTTCGATGGGCGGCTACGTCGCACGCGAGATCGCGCGGCTGGCGCCCGAACGCGTGCGCGCACTGGTGCTGATCGCCACCTCGACCCGCCCGGATACGCCGGCGCTGCGGCAGCGCAAGGGCGCGATCGGCAATGCGGCGCCATCGATCGCCTTCAGTGGCCTGAGCCGCATCGCGGTCGCATCCTCGCTGCATCCGAAAGAGCGCAACAACGAGGCGCTGATCGAAAGGGTGCGGGCGATGGGCATGCGCCTGGGCGGCGAGGTGTTCCGGCGCCAGTCGATGCTGGAGCGGCCCGGCGATCTGGACCGCCTGCGGGAGATCCGCTGCCCGACCCTGGTGGTGGCGGCCGCGCAGGACCAGCTGCGCAGCATCGAGGAGGCGCGCGAGCTGCAGGCCGGGATTCCTGGCGCCACGCTCGAAGTCGTCGAGGACAGCGGGCACATGATCCCGATCGAGGCGCCGCAGCGCCTGGCCGCGATCATCGTGCCCTGGCTGGCGCGCTATCAGGGACCGTAAGGCGTGTAAGCGATCCCGTTGGCGATCAGCTCCGCCACCGCCTCGATGTTTTCCTTGCTGTCGCTCATGAAGCCCAGCACGTGGTTCAGCGAAGCCTTCTTGCTGTCGAGGATGTCCAGCCAGTACGCGTAGCCGCCCGGATCGGGGGCGCGGTGCAGGATGTTTTTGTACAGCCGCATCACGATCTCGGCATTGGTGGGCGCGCTGCCGTACAGGTCGGCGAATTCCTGCGAGTGCACGAAACCGTCGGCGACGTTCACCAATGAAGCGCCTGCCTCCAGGCGTTCGAGCCAGTAACCGAGACCGCCCAGGTCGGGCTCGCGGTCGAAGGCGGCGCGGTACAGGCGGTAGGCCTGGGCCGGTATGCCGTCGATGTCCAGCGCCACGATGTGGTCCGTGAACTGCAGCCGCTCGACGTCCAGCAGGGTGTCGTTGCCGTCGCTGTCGCTGCCGCTGCGCTGGTCGGCCACGTGCCAGCCGGCATCGTCGTGCGTGATCTTGTAGTTCTCCAGCTTGCCGCCGTAGGTCGCGGTGTCCTTGCCGAGGCCGCCGACCAGCAGGTCGGTGCCGCCGCCGCCGTGCAGGACGTCGTCGCCGGCGCCGGCGTCGAGCTTGTCGTCGCCGACACTGCCTTCGACCAGGTCCTTGTCGTCGCCGCCGGTGACGCCCACGCCGGGAATCGCCGGGGGTGGGGGTGGGGGCACGACCACCGGCGGCGGTGGGGGCGGCGGTGGCGGAGGAGGTGGCGGCGGTGGCGGCGGCGGTGAGGGCGGCGTGACCGCCTCGACGAAGTTCGCCGCCGTCAGCGCGTACATGTCCACGTTCTTCAGGGTCAGCACGGTCTGCAGCTTGCCGTAGGCGCCGGCGCTGCCGTCCCAGTCGTACTGCAGCAGGGTGTCGCTGCCGTTTTGCAGCAGGCGCAGGTGGCCGTCGGCAAACGAGTCGACGCCCTTGACGAAGGTGCTCGCCAGCGGTCCCAGTTCGATCCGGTCGCCCTTGGCGCCGGCCTGGAAATCGGTGACCGTGTAGCGGCCGCCCTGGCCCAGCGCGCCGGGATCCAGCTTGAACAGGTCGCGCCCGGCGCCGCCGGTGGCGACGATCGGATTGTCCGCATTGATCCAGCCGCCGACCAGGAAGATGTCGTCGCCGTCGCCGCCCAGCAGCGTGATGGCGTGCGCTTGCGACGTGTTGCTCGGCAAGACTTCCAGCAGGTCGTCGCCGGCGCCGCCATTCAGCGTGGTCTTGCCCATGCTGGCGATCAGGTAGTCGTTGCCGTCGCCACCCAGCGCCAGGTCGTTGCCTTCGGTGGCGTCGATGATATCGTCACCGATGCCGCCGCTCAGGGTGTCGTTGCCGGGGCCGCCGCTGATGGCATCGTCGCCGTCGCCGCCATCGATGCTGTCGTTGCCGCCCTTGCCGTCGATGGCGTCGTTGCCGATGCCGCCCGTGATGGTGTCGTCGAGCGGACCGCCCGGCAGTTTGTCGTTCTGGTCGGTGCCGGCGATGAGCTGGCCTTTGGTGCTGCCGTCCGCCGGCCAGCCGGCCGTGTTCTCGGGCAGCAGCTTGGTCCAGTCGACGTTCTGCAGGGTGACGACGTCGACGAAGGCGGCGTTTCCGGATGGGCCGTCCTTGTCGAACTGCAGCACGGCGTCGGCGCCGTGCTGCACGAAGCGGTACCAGCCGCTGGAGAAGGGCGTGGTGCCGGTCCAGTAATCGAAGGCGTTCAGGACGTCGCCACCGGCGCCGGCCTGGAAGTCGGTAATGGTGAACTTGAGCAGGGGCTCGTAGGACGGCAGCGAGAAGCTGTCCTTGCCGGCGCCGCCGGTCATGGATACGCTCATCGTCCCCGCCACCCGCAAGGGGCTGACCATGATGGCATCGTCGCCGTCGCCGCCGCGGACCACGACCGCCCTGCTGCTGCCGGCGAAGACATCGCCGACGATGGTGAGCCTGTCGTCGCCGGCGCCGCCATCCAGGGTGTCGCTGCCGCTGTAGCTGATCAGCTCATCGTTGCCGGCGCCGCCGAACAGCACGTCGTCGCCGTTGCGCTCGTCGGTGCCGTAGTTCGGCCAGGTACTGTCTTCGCCGCTGATCGTGTCGTCGCCATCGCCGCCGTCGATGCTGTCGCTGCCGAAGCCGCCGAGGATGAAATCCTTGCCCTGGCCGCCGCTGATCGTATCGTCGAGCCAGCCGCCCGTGAGGCTGTCGTCGCCGTCGGTGCCGTTCAGTTTGATGCCGGTGTTCGAGCCGTCCGGGTTGTAGCCGTTCCAGAAGTTATCGGCCGTGAGCTTCGTTTTGTCGACGTTCTTGAGGACGAGGATGTCCGCCACGCCCATCGGGCCGCTGCCGTCCGGGTCGGCCTGGATCGCGGTGTCGGTGCCGCGCTGCACCACCAGCAGGGGACCGCCCGCGGCGAACGGATTTTTCCCGTTGCTGACGAAGGCGGACAGGTCGATCAGGTCGCCGCCGGCGCCGGCATCGAAATGCTCGATCGTGAGCGTGTTCTTGTAACCGTACGCGAACGGATGATCGAAAATGCGGAACAGGTCGCTGTCGGCGGCGCCGTCTGCCGTGATGTCGACGCGGGTATTGCCCGAGAAGTGCAAGTTGAAGATGTCGCGGCCGCCGCCCCCAAGCAGCTTGAAGGCGACGGTGGGCACCGGATTGGGTACGCTCGTGTAGAAGTAGTTGGACACCGACAGGGTATCGTCGCCATCGCCGCCGTCGAGGGTATCGTTGCCGGCATGGGCCGACAGCAGGTCGTTGCCGGCGCCGCCGGACAGCATATTGTGGCCGCTGCCGTAGGCGTACAGGAAGTCGTTGCCGCCGTCGCCGTTCATGACATTGTCGCCGAGCCAGGTTTCCAGCGTGTCGTTGCCGGCGCCACCGGACAGGGTATCGTTACCGATGCCGCCGTTGTAGTAATGCGCACCGCTGAGATAGTCGTCGCCGTCGTCGCCGAACAAGCGTGTGTTGCCGATCGTGACCGTGAGGCTGTCGTTGCCCTCGCCTCCGTGGATGAGGTCGGCGCCGGCACCACCGTCGATGCTGTCGTTGCCGGCGCCGCCGTCGATCGTATCGTCGAGCAGGCCGCCCTTGATGGTATCGGCCTGGGCGGTGCCGGCGATCGTCATGCCGGTCGAGGAGCCGTCCGGGCGTATTCCTTGCGGGAAGTTGTCGCCGGTTAGACTGGCTGGCGCCACGCCTTTCAGGATGGCGAGGGTCCTGAATTCGCCGGGACCGGCGGCGCCGTCGCTGTCGAACTGCACCAGCGTGTCGCTGCCGTCCGCCTTCAGGCGCAGATAGCCGAGCGGTCCGAAGGGGTTGCCCGACGGTAGTGAGCTCATCAGGGACAGGACGTCCAGCACGTCGCCGTTCGCCCCAGCCTGGAAGTCCTTGATCGTCAGGGTGTTGGCGGCAGGGTAGTAGGAGGAGAAGCGGTAGGTGTCACGGCCATTCCCGCCGCTCGCTTCGACCGTCACGTCGGTCAGCACGCGGTCGCTCGACACGCTGATGAGGTCGTCGCCGTCGCCGCCCTCGACCACGATGTGGATGCCGGTACTCGCGCCCAGCTCGATGGCGATGGTGTCGTTGCCGGCGCCGCCGCTGGCCATGTCGTTGCCGCGGCCAAGATGCAGGAAGTCGTCGCCGTCGCCGCCGTCGAGCGTGCTGTCGCCCTGCGTGGCATAGCCGGTGTCGTAGTTCGTCCAGTTGGTCGTCAGCGCTTCCAGCGTGTCGTTGCCGGCGCCGCCGTGCAGCACGTTCGAGCCCTTGTTGTCGGTCAGGATGTCGTCGCCGGCGCCGCCGTCCAGCGTGTCGTTGCCGAGACCGCCTTCCAGTTTGTCGCTGCCCTCGCCGCCGTCCAGGCTGTCGTTGCCGCTGTCGCCGAGCAGCACGTCGGCGCCGCCGCCGCCGTGGATGATGTCGTTGCCGTATCCGCCGCTCAGCGTGTCGCCGGCGCCCAGCACGCTTTCGTTACCGCCGTCGATGCTGTCGTCGCCGGGGCCGCCATCGATCGCGTCCTTGCCGTCGCCGCCGCTGATGGTGTCGTCGAGCCAGCCGCCGGTGAGGGTGTCCGCGCCGGCCGTGCCGGTCAGCAGCATGCCTTTGGTGCCGCCGCTCGGGTCGAAGCCGCCGACGAAGGCGTTGGGCGTGAGCGACGCCAGGCCGATGTTCTTCAGCGTGACAATGGGCGTCGGGCTGTATTCGCTCCCGGTGCCGTCGAGGTCGAGCGAAATCGTCACGTCGCTGCCGGTCTGGGTGGCCACCAGGCGCTTGGCCGCACCGAAGGGATTGCTGCCCAGGTCGTAGGGAATGAGCGCGAGCAGGTCGAGCTGGTCGCCCTGGGCGGTCGAAAAATCGGTGATCGTGGTGGTGCCCCAACCCCAGCCGGAAACGAAGCGGAAGGTATCGGCGCCGTCGCCGCCGCTGGCACTGACGCTCGAATTCGAATTGCCGTAGAAAATCAGCAGGTCCTTGCCGGCGTCGCCGCTCACGCTGACCGTACGCTGACCATTGAGCAGATACCCGTTGGCGACGCCGATGGTGTCGTCGCCGTCGCCGCCGCGCAGGACGTCGTTGCCGTTGCCGCCCGAAAGCGTGTCGTTGCCGGCGCCGCCGTCGAGCAGGCTGGCGCCGGTCGAGTAGCTGCTCAGCAGGTCATTGCCGGCGCCGCCCAGCAGGGTGTTATCGCCGGCGTCGTCGCTCAGCCGGTCGTCGTCGAGGCCGCCGACCAGGGTGTCGTTGCCACGGCCGCCGTCGAGCATGTCGTTGCCGGCGCCGCCGTCGAGCGAATCGTTGCCGTTATAGCCGAACAGGGTGTCCGCGCCGTCCAGCCCCGACAGGGTGTCGTCCATGAGATTGCCGGACAGGCCATCGCTGCCGGCGGTGCCGGTCAGGGTCAGGCCTTTGGTGGTGCCCGCAGGGTCGATGCCGCCAACAAAGTTATCGCTGGTCAGCTGGCTCGGCAGGACGTTTTTCAGGTGGAGCAGGGTCTGCCAGGTCGTGTAGTTCGGCACCTGAACCTGGAGCAGGGTGTCGGCGCCGTCCCGCACCAGTTTCAGAGACCCGTTCTTGAAGGGGTTGCCTTCGTAGAAGCTGCCCAGCAGATCGAGGACATTGATACGGTCGCCGCCGGCGCCGGGCTGGAAATCGCCGACCTCGATCCGGGCGCTGCTGTCCGGCAGGCCGAGGACCGAATGCAGGACATAGGTGTCGGTCCCGCCGCCGCCGCTGACGCTCACGCGGCCGGTGGTGCGGTCGTACATGGTCAGGCTGATGGTGTCGTTGCCGTCGCCTGCGTCGATGCTGGAGGCCGCCGCACCGATCGACCTGAGCGAGACCGAGATCTGGTCATCGCCGGTGCCGCCCGTGTAACTGGCCAGGTCGCTGCCGGTCAGGATGTCGTTGCCGGCACCGCCGTCGAGCAGGCCGCGGCCGCTCCATCCAGCCTCCAGGAAGTCGTCGCCATCGCCGCCGCGCAGGGTGTTCAGGCCGCCATCGTCGGATAGCCGGTCGTTGCCGGCGCCGCCCTCGAGCAGGTCGTCGCCGGTGCCGCCGTCCAGGGTGTCGTCGCCGCTGCCGCCGACCAGCAGGTCGTTGCCATCGTCGCCATACAGCCGGTCATGGCCGCTGCCGCCGTAGATCGTGTCGTTGCCGGCGCCGCCGGAGAGATAGTCGCCGTCGTAGGTGTAATAGGGCAGATCGTTCGACTCGTCGCCGCCGTTCAGCAGATCGTCGCCGCCGTAGCCATTGATGGTGTCGGCGCCGGCGCCGCCGGACAGGGTGTCGACCAGGTCGCTACCGTTCAGGGTATCGGCTTTGTCGGTGCCGCTCAGGTTGAGCGCAACCGGACTCAGGCCGGAGCGGAAGTAGCCAATGGTCCCGTAAGAAGCATAGGCATTGCCCGCCAGGTCCGTGACCGCGCCAATTTCCAGAGACACCGTGTAGTTGGTCGCGTACTCCAGCCTTTGCGGCAGGTGCACGGTCAGCGTATTGCCCGAAATCGTGATCGCCGAACTGCTGGCGACGTCTGCGGAAAAGACGGGTGTGTAGGCGCCGTAGTACAGGTACAGGCTGAACTTGCCGCTGCCGGCCTGGATCGCTTCGTTGAAAGTGAAGACAAGATCGCCCGCCGCCGGTTGTCCGTCTTTCGGCATGCTGACGAGTTGCGGCGGCGCGGTGTCCGTGCTCATGTTGGCTAATAATTTTGGTAAAGAAGGAACTATCTCTCAGCCCATCAATACAGTCCAGAACTTCTTTAAAAAGAATGGCTTAGGTGATTTTCTGTGATATTTCCTACAGGAATATACGAAAAAAAACGGGATGGCGAACCATCCCGTTTGGGTTACTGCAGACGCTGAATTCAGGCCTTGTTGCCCAGCGCGTAGATCGCCTCGGCCACGCCGTGGCCGTACGCCGGATCGGCACGCAGGAAGTGGCCGATCTGGCGGTCCTGGATCGCGGCATCGGCCTGGCTCAGGCTGCCGGCGATGTTGGCGATCAGGTTGCGCTTGCCATCCTCGCTCAACAGGCGGAACAGGTTGCCGGCCTGGGTGTAATGGTCGTCGGTGGCGCGGGTGTCGTAGCGTCCGGCGACGCCTTCGAGCTGCCAGCCGGCGTCGCCGTGGCCGAAGCCGCCGGCTGCCGGCATGCTTGCACGCACCGGGTCATAGTTCGCAGCCGCGCCGCCGTTGGCGATCGCCATCGCGCCGTCGCGCTGCTGGTTGTGGAAGGGGCAGCGCGGGCGGTTCACCGGCAGGTGCTGGTGGTTGGTGCCGACGCGGTAGAGCTGGGCGTCGTGGTAGGCGAACAGGCGTGCCTGCAGCATCTTGTCCGGGCTGTAGCCCATGCCCGGCACGATGTTCGACGGCGACAGCGCGGCCTGTTCGACATCCTGGTGGTAGTTGTCCGGATTGCGGTTCAGTTCCAGGATGCCGACCGGGATGCGCGGGAACTCGCCCTGCGGCCATACTTTCGTGAGGTCGAAGGCATCCCAGCCGGTTTTCGCTTCCCAGGCGGCGCGCTGTTCGTCGTCCATGACCTGGATCTCGACGCTCCAGCGCGGGAAGTCGCCTTTGGCAATCGCATTGAACAGGTCGCGCTGGGCGTAGTCCGGGTCGGTGCCGGCCAGGCGTACCGCCTCTGCCGCGGGCAGGTTCTTGATGCCTTGCAGGGTCTTGAAGTGCCACTTGACCCAGACCCGCTGGCCGTCTTCATTGATCAGGCTATAGGTGTGGCTGCCGAAGCCGTCCATGTGGCGGTAGCCGTCCGGGGTGCCGCGGTCCGAGAACAGGATCGTTACCTGGTGCAGGCTTTCCGGGGCGCGGCTCCAGAAGTCCCACATCATCTGGGCGGATTTCAGGTTGGTCTGCGGATCGCGCTTCTGGGTGTGGATGAAGTCGGGGAACTTGATGCCGTCTTTCAGGAAGAAGGTCGGGGTGTTGTTGCCGACCAGGTCCCAGTTGCCTTCTTCCGTATAGAAGCGCAGGGCGAAGCCGCGCGGGTCGCGTTCGGTGTCGGCCGAGCCCTTTTCGCCGCCGACGGTCGAGAAGCGCAGGAAGGTCTCGGTCTGCTTGCCGATGGCGTTGAACAGCTTCGCCTTGGTGTACTTGCCGATGTCGTGGGTGACGGTGAAGGTGCCGTAGGCGCCCGAGCCCTTGGCGTGGACCACGCGCTCGGGGATGCGCTCGCGGTTGAAGTGCTGGAGCTTTTCGATCAGGTGGAAGTCCTGCAGCAGGACCGGACCGCGCGGACCGGCGGTGATCGAATTCTGGTTGTCGGTGACGGGGATGCCGGAGGCGGTAGTGAGATCGGTCATGGCTGCTTCCTGATGAAAGTTATTGGCTATCGAATTTTTAAATTCGATAGATTTTCTAGTTCGCGACCATGGTAAGCCGGGCCGGTCATTTGTGCAAACTATCTATTTATATCTCTTCCATAGGGAAAATAAATGCTGACCCAGCGCTGTAAAGACAGTACGATATTGCGTTAAATCATCAAATTTTCTTCGGGATTGACCCGTGTTGCATATGAAGGCCGAAATCCTGCCCGCCACCGAGCTGAAACTGTCGGAATTGATCGCTTCGCTCAGCTATGCCCTCGACATCACCGAGGGCCAGCCGCCCGGCCATTGCTTGCGCGCGTGCTGGATCGGCATGCACATCGGCCGCGAGCTCGGCCTGCACGACGCGCGCTTGTGGGAGCTGTATTACACGCTGCTGCTGAAGGACCTGGGCTGCAGCAGCAATGCCGCGCGCATCTGCGAGCTCTACCTGACCGACGACCTGGATTTCAAGCGCGACTACAAAACCGTCGGCGACAGCCTGCCGCAGGTGCTGGGCTTCGTGCTCAAGCACACCGGCCTGAAGGCGGGCCTGGCGCAACGCTTCCGCAGCGTGATGACGATCCTGCGCGAGGGGCCGGAAATCGCACGCGAGCTGGTCGCCACGCGCTGCCAGCGCGGCGCCGAGATCGCGCGCCTGCTGCGCTTTCCGGAAGGCGTGGCCGAGGGGATTTATTCGCTGGACGAGCACTTCAACGGCAACGGCAAGCCGGAACGGCTGGCCGGGGAGGCGATTCCCTTGTATGCGCGCATCGCCCTGCTGGCCCAGGTGATCGACGTCTTCCATACCGCGAGCGGGCGGGCCGGGGCCCTGAAGGAAATGCGGGCGCGCTCGGGGCAGTGGTTCGATCCGATGCTGGTGCAGGCCTTCGAAACGGTGGCGGAGTCCGGCGCGTTCTGGGGCACGCTGGCCTCGGCGCGCATCGACGAGGCGGTGGTGGGCCTGCTGCCGGCCGGGGCAGGGCAGCAGCATCTGCTGGACGATGACTACCTCGACGACATCGCCGCCGCCTTCGGCCAGGTGGTCGATGCCAAGAGCCCCTACACGAGCGGCCACAGCGCGCGGGTGGCGCTGTACACCGACATGATCGCCGAGTCCCTGGGCTTGACGATGGAAAGGCGGCGCTGGCTCAAGCGCGGCGCGCTGCTGCACGATGTCGGCAAGCTGGGCGTCAGCAATAGCGTACTGGACAAGGCGGGCGCGCTCGACCGCGCCGAGTGGGATGCCGTCAAGCTGCATGCGGCATTCACGGAAACCATCCTCGGGCGCATCGGCGCCTTTCGCGAACTGGCCGCGATCGCCGGCGCGCACCACGAGCGCCTGGACGGCAGCGGTTACCCGCGCGGCCTGGCGGCGGACGACATCCGGATCGAGACGCGCATCATCACGACCGCCGACATCTTCGACGCGATCACGGCTGCACGCCCCTACCGCGGCGCGATCCCGATTCCGCAGGCGCTGGAGATGATGCAGAAAACGGTGGGGACGGCACTCGATCCGGACTGTTACGACGCCCTGGTGCGGGCGGTGGAGCGAGTGCCTCTAGTCTAATTTAGACGATGGTCAGGGTGACGTCGATATTGCCGCGGGTCGCGTTCGAGTACGGGCAGACGCCGTGCGCGGCTTCCACCAGCTCCTGCGCCTGCGCGCGGTCCATGCCCGGCAGGCTCACCGCCAGTTCCACGGCCAGGCCGAAACCGGCCGGGATCGGGCCGATCGAGACGCTGGCGTCGATGGCCGCGTCGGCCGGCACCGCGATTTTCTTCTGGCCGGCGACAAATTTCATCGCACCCATGAAGCAGGCCGAGTAACCGGCGGCGAACAGCTGTTCCGGATTGGTCGCATCACCTTTGCCGCCCATTTCCTTCGGCGGCGCCAGGCGCACGTCCAGCAGATTGTCGTCGGTGGTCGAACGGCCGTCGCGGCCGCCGGTGGTGTGTGCCTTGGCGGTGTACAGGACTTTGTCGAGTTTGGTGGTCATCGCGTTACCCTTTCATGAGTGGTTGGTGCTTCGATGGATGAATCATAGCGCAAAATTAAATAGCGCGCTATCTAATTGGCGCAATCGGGACGATAGCCCGAAATGATGACAGGGTTTCATGGCCGGCCGAACATCTGGGTCCAGTAAGGCGTGCGGTTCTCGTTGGCCGGGTTCACCGCCCAGGCCGCGCCCATCTCCGTGACGGCCGGATTCATGATGTTGGCGCAGTGGCCCGGGCTGTCCAGCCAGCCCGCCATCGCCTCCTTCACCGAATGCTGGCCGGCAGCGATGTTCTCGCTGATCTGGGTCCAGCGGTAGCCGGCGCGGGTGGCGCGCGCGGCCGGGTCGCTGCCGCCCGGCTCCTTGTGGCTGAAGTAACGCTTGCTCGCCATGTCCTGGCTGTGACCGAGCGCGGCCTGGGACAGGGTCTCGTTCCAGACGATGGGCGGCGCCGCGCCGAAGGATTGGGTGCCGCAGGTGCGCGGGGTGGCGCGCGCCTGGTTGACCAGGGCCACCAGTTCCTGGCTCAGCTGGCCTGGCTCGGGCAGGGTGGGGAAGACCAGCGGGTGGGCAAGAATCACCTGCCACTCGTTGCCGAAGCGCGCCGTGCCGACCGCCGAGAATTCGCTGCTCAGGATGCGGCCGCAGTACTTGTCGCGGATCGCCGCCATCGCCGCCTGCGCGTTGTCCGGCCCGGTCACCGAGATCATCTCCGCGAGGTCGGAGCGGTAGCCGGCCTGTTTCAATGCCGATTCCAGGAAGGTGCCGGCGCCGATGTGCACGCTGGCGAGCACGCGCTCGCTGGTCAGCGGTTCGGCGGGCAGGGCGGGCCGGCCCGCGCAGGTGCCGGGCGCACTGCGGTAGGCGTTGATCAGGCCGGCGAGTTCATCGCTCATTTGCTTATTCTGGCGTGCAAACGCAGGCGGCGCGGCCACGGCGGCGCAGGCGAGCGCAGCGGCCAGCAGTCGGGAAGTCGAGGACATGGAATATGGGTGGGTGTTCGGAAGAGATGCTTCTCACGACATGGGGCCGGCAGCCTGGAAATCAAGCGGTTGCGCAACACATGCATATGCGAAAACCATGATGAAACCTTGGCATTGGGCAAAGTTTAAATTAGGATCAACGATCCGATTCACCAGATTCATCCATGGAGACAACACAATGAAGCGTACCCTGTGCAGCGCCCTGATCGCGGGCCTGTTCGCCGGCTTTGCCCACACCGGCGCAGCCGTCGCCCACCCGGCGGCGGACGCATCGAGCGCCACCAGCGCAACTGCCGGCAGTGCCCGTTCCGGTGTCGACACCGGCGCAATGGACAGCGCGGTACGCCCGCAGGACGACTTCTTCCGCTACTCGCAAGGCAAGTGGCTGAAGGACGTCGATATCCCGAACGACCGCTCCAGCTGGGGCGCCTTCAATATCGCCGCCGACAATGTCGAGACCCAGATCCGCACCCTGATCGAGCAGGCCGCCAACGACAAGAACGCGAAAGCCGGTTCGGATACCCAGAAGATGGGCGATTTCTACGCCAGCTACATCGACGAAGCGCGCCGTAACCAGCTCGGCCTGGCGCCGTTGAAGAGCGAACTGGCGCGCATCGACGCCCTGAAGGACAAGAAGTCGCTGGCCAAGGTGGCCGCGCGCTTCGAACGCATCGGCGCCGGTTCGCCGGTCAACATGGGCGTCCACCAGGACAACAAGGATTCGACCCGCTACATTGTCGACATCTCGCAGTCTGGCCTGGGCATGCCCAACCGCGATTTTTATCTGCAGGACGAAGCCCGCCTGAAGGACACCCGCGCCAAGTACCTGGCCCACGTCGAGAAGATGCTGAGCCTGGCCGGCCACAAGGACGCGGCGAAAGAAGCGCAAGCCATCGTGGCGCTGGAAACCGAGATCGCCAAGGTGCAGTGGAGCGCCGTCGAGAACCGCGATCCGGTCAAGGGCTACAACAAGATGAAGGCCGCCGAGCTGGCCAAGCTGGCGCCGGGCTTCGACTGGGCCACCTACCTGAAGGATTGCGGCGTTGCCGGCAAGGCCAATGATGTGATCGTCAGCCAGCCGTCCTACCTGCAAGGCCTGGACAGGATCATCGCCGCGACCCCGGTCGAGACCTGGAAGTCCTATTTCACCTTCCGCCTGATCAGCGCCTACGCGCCTTACCTGTCGCAGCCTTTCGTCGACGAGAGCTTCGCCTTCCGCGGCACCGTGCTGAGCGGCGCCAAGGTCAACCGTCCGCTGGACAAGCGCGCGATTGCCGAAGTCAACCGCGACCTGGGCGAAGTGGTGGGCAAGGTGTATGTGCAGAACTACTTCCCGGCCGAGCGCAAGAAGCAGGTCGAGGAGATGGTGCACAACTTCCTGCTGGCCTACAAGGAACGCATCGAGACCTTGGACTGGATGAGCCCTGATACCAAGAAGCAGGCCCAGGCCAAGCTGGCAAAGATCTCGGTCAAGGTCGGCTACCCGGACAAGTGGCGCGATTATTCGTCGCTTGCCGTCAAGCGTGACGACCTGGTCGGCAACGTGATGCGCGCGCGCGAGTTCGGCCACCTGTACGGCGTGAACAAGCTGGGCAAGCCGGTCGACCGCGGCGAGTGGCACATGACCCCGCAGACCGTGAATGCCTACTACAGCCCGGAGATGAACGAAGTCGTGTTCCCGGCCGCGCGCCTGCAGGCGCCGCTGTACGACGCGGACGCCGAACCGGCGATCAACTACGGCGCGGTCGGCATCTCGATCGGCCACGAGATCAGCCACGCCTTCGACGACCAGGGCTCGCAGTACGACGGCGACGGCAACCTGCGCAACTGGTGGACCAAGGAAGACGGCGAGAAGTTCGCGGCCAAGGGCAAGGTGCTGGTGTCCCAGTACGCGTCCTACAGCCCGGTCGAGGGTTACCACCTGAACGGCGAACTGACGCTGGGCGAGAACATTGCCGACAACGCCGGCGCGATCATGGCCAGCCGCGCCTACAAGATCTCGCTGAAGGGCAAGCCGGCACCGGTCATCGACGGCTACACCGCCGAGCAGCGCATCTTCATGGGCCTGGCCCAGGCACGCCGCGGCAAGGCCCGTGACGCCGCCCTGATCGCCCAGGTGAAGTCGGACCCGCACTCGCCGGCCGAGTTCCGCGTGAACGGCAGCCTGCGCAATCACCCGGGTTATTACGAAGCCTTCGACGTCAAGCCGGGCGACAAGATGTACCTGGCGCCGGAAGACCGTGTGATTTTCTGGTAAGCCGCCAGCCGTCGTTCCCGCGCAAGCGGGAACCGGTGCCGGGCGCCTTCAGCCAAACAAAGCCAGCCTTCGGGCTGGCTTTTTTCATTGTTACGCCAGACGTAACAAACAATCCCCTGTAGCGCTATTTTTCCGATTGGAAGTGGAAATTATCATTTCCCTGTCAGCAAAACGCTCACAACAAGGCGACTGACGTGCCACCGTCGCCAGGTGGCACACCAGAACAACGCGCGGCGCGGTGGCGGCGCCGCGCACCCTGAACGGAAAAACAAGATGAAAACCAAGCTGCTTCTTCCTCTCCTCACCGCCATGACCCTGGGCCTGGCCGGCACCGCGCTGGCCGCCGTCCAGCCGTCCGATTTGCGCGGCAAGGCCGTGTCGGCTTCGACGCCGGTCGACCAGGTCATCGTCATTACCGACGCGACCCGCCACCTCAACGTCACCGGCGGCTCGACCGTGCGCTTCGTCGTTGGCGAGCGTTCATTCAGCTGGAACTTCCAGAACGGCAGCGCCCATGTGGTGCCGTTCGACCTGCAGCAGATCGCGCCCTCGGGCCTGCTGACCCACCGTGTCGTGGTTTACGTGTCGGATAATCCGCTCTACCAGAATAATTGAGTAACATTGCGCGCTATGCGCAAGGATCTCGATTACGGACTACTGCATGCAATGAACGCGTTCGTGCATGTGATGGACGGCGGCAGCTTCACGGCCGCCGCCGACCACATGGGCATGTCCAAGGCGCAGGTTTCGCGCCTGGTCACGCTGCTGGAAAACCGGCTGCAGGCCAAACTGCTGCACCGTAGTACCCGGCGCATCGTCGCCACCAGTGCCGGCGAGCGCTACGCCGCGCACTGCAAGGCCATCCTCGACATGGTCGCCCAGGCCGAAGGGGAGGCCGGCGGCGCCGGGCATGCGCTGTCCGGCCGCTTGCGCCTGATGAGCATGGCGACCTTCGGCAACCGCTACGTCACGCCCCTGGTCAGCAGCTTTTGCGCGGCCAACCCGCGGGTGACGGTCGAATACAGCTCGTCGCAGAGCCCGCCCGACCTGCTGGCGGAAGGCATCGACGTCAGCATCTACCTGGCGCAATACCTGCCCGATTCGGCCCTGGTTGCACTCAAGCTGGGCCGCATGTTCTCGGTGCTGTGCGCGGCCCCGGACTACCTGGCGCAACGCGGCCAGCCCCAGCATCCGCACGACCTGGCCCGGCACACCTGCCTGCGCCTGGTGAATTCCTCGTTCAGCGCCTGCTGGCAGCTCGACCGCGGCGACGAACACCTCACCTTCGACCCCGAAGGCCCGCTGATCGGCAATACCGCCGAGGTGCTGCTGGACGGCGCGCTGCACGGACTGGGCATTGCGCTGCTGCCGGCCTACAGCGTGGTCGACGGCCTGCGCAGCGGCAGGCTGGCCCAGGTACTGCCCGGCTGGCGCTCACCCGAGATCGGCATTTTCGCGCTCTTGCCCTCGGGCCGTTTCGTGGACGCCAAGACCCGCGCCTGGATCGACCTGCTGAAGGAAGAACTGCCGCCGGCCATCGAGCGCGACATGGCTTACTTCGCGGACGACGCCCGGGAAGCCTGACGGCGGCGGCGCGCCAGCAGCATCAGTCCGCCCATGCTGGCGAAGGTCAGCGCCATGCTTGGCTCCGGCACTTCGGCCTGCAGCTGGGCCGCGGCCAGCGACTGCAGGGATGCCGCGATCTTCGGATCGATGCCGAGGTCGCGCGCCACGTATTCGTTGGCGCCCAGCGAACGCGGGTCGAGGCCAGTGACGTTGCCGAAGATGGTCAGCGCTTCCAGATAGTAGCCATAGGAACTGGCGTGGTAGGCGTCCGGCGCCCACAGATTGATGCCGGTGACCGTGTTGTCGAAGGGATTGACGTCGGCCAGGCCGCTGGCGAACGCACGGTTCCAGGCTTCGCCGACCGGGATCACGTCGCTGATCAGGTTCGAGGCCTGGTCCGCCTTGTCGTAGCCGGCGCGCACGTCCAGCGCCATCTGTTCGATCGGCTTGCCGTACCAGGCGCCGCCCGGTTTATAAGTCTGGTCGGCGCGCGACCAGGTCGAGGTCAGGCGCACGTCGACGTTCGGGTTCTGGTCGTGGAAGGCTTGCGCCAGCAGGCCGGAATATTTGATCAGCGTGGCCGGATCGCCGGGTTTCGAGGCGTCGAGCGTGCTGTAGCTCTGCAGCAGGACGGTGTCGAAAAGTTTGGCGATGGTGCCGAGCTTGTTGATGTAATGCCAGTCCACGCCTTTGCCGGGCGAGGTTTCCAGGCTGACGTCGTAGTGCAGACCTGCCTGCTCCGTGAAGGCCTTGAACAGGGCGGGCACACCGCCGATGCCGGTGCCGTTCAGGTCCGTTACCGTGTTGGGGCGGTAGTTCTGCACGGTCGGTGCGGCGCCGGCCGGGTCGCCATAGGTAAAGCTGTTGCCGATGAACAGGATGGCAGTTGCCGATGCCGGTGCGGCCGCACACGCCAGCGTACAAGCGGCGGCCAGGGCGAGGGCTGGGCGGCTGAGGGAGAAATGGAATCGCATGGGTTCGCCTTTATCTCTTGGTTGGTCTGTATTAGCGAAGTAGCAATAATTATGCCGTCTTCATATTTTTCTAATGAAATCAGGCTTGTTGCATATTCTCCCTATCGCTCAGCAGTTGAAATGTAAAATTCGCCGACATTTCTATTTGACAATCATTTTCCTGCTGGATCAGGTTCCGATCCACGCACCGGCCCGGCGCTGCGCCGGCAGCGTTCCGAACAATATTTGACCTGGTCCCAGTCGCGCTCCCACTTCTTGCGCCAGCTGAAGGGCAGGCCGCAATGGGCGCAGGTCTTGACCGGCAAATCCGGTTTCTTGCGCATCTTCATAGCGGGACAGGTGAGGGCGCGCCAGCGCATTACAATCAGGCATCCAAGGAAAGGAAAATCCATGCGTTCGACCCTGATTCCGCTGCTGCTCCTGCTCACCCCTCTGGCCCAGGCCCAGGCGCCGCTGACGGTCAAGATCGGCAGTGCCTCGCCGCTGTCCGGTACCGGCGCCCACCAGGGCAAGGACATCGAGAACGGCGCCCGCATGGCCATCGACGACCTCAACGCGAAAGGCGTCAGCATCGGCGGCCGCAAGATCCAGTTCGTGCTGCAGGCCGAGGACGACGGCGCCGATCCGAAGATGGGCACGGCGGCGGCGCAGAAGCTGGTCGACGACAAGGTGGTGGCGGTGGTCGGCCACCTGAATTCGGGCACCACGGTGCCGGCCTCGAAGATCTACAACAGCGCCGGCATTCCGCAGATCTCGCCGGCCGCGACCACGCCGCTGTACACCCGGCAAGGCTACAAGACGGCCTTCCGCGTGGTCGCCAGCGACAGCCTGGTCGGCAAGACCCTGGCTGCGTATGCGATCAGGACGCTCAAGGCGAAAAAGATCGCGGTGATCGACGACCGCACCGCCTTCGGCCAGGGCCTGGCCGACGAATTCACAAAAGGCGTCAAGGCAGTCGGCGGCGCCCAGCTGGTCAGCCGCCAGTTCACCAACGACAAGGCGACCGACTTCAACGCCATCCTCACCCAGATCCGCGCCCGCCAGCCGGACGTGATCTTCTATGGCGGCATGGACGCGGTGGCCGGCCCCATGCTCAAGCAGATGAAAGCGCTCGGCATCAAGGCGAAATTCGTCTCCGGCGACGGCGTGTGCTCGGAAAAGCTGCCGCAATTGGCCGGCGATGCGCTCGGCAGCGACAAGGTGATCTGCGTGGTGGCCGGCGGCGTCAGCAGCGCCGAAGAAGAAAAGGCGGCCGCCGCCTTTGCCGAGCGCTACCGCCAGCGTTACAAGATTCCACTGCAGACCTACGCGCCCTACGCCTACGACGCGACCATGGTCTTCGCCCAGGCGATGCAGCAGGCGAATTCGACCGACCCGGCCAAATTCCTGCCGGCGCTGGCGAAGATCAGCTACCACGGCGTCACCGGCGACATCGCCTTCGACCCCAGCGGCGACCTCCGTAATGCCGCCCTGACGCTCTACACCTACCGTGACGGCAAGCAGGTCAAGCTGCAGGTTGTTCGTTAGACAAGGGCGACGCAAATACATTTGTACGAATATAATTGAGGGTTCTCGAAGTAAAGAGGACTCTCAATGCAAATGGTTTTATCCGCGGGATTCATCCTGCTTGTCGTCCTGTGGGGCATCCTGGCGCCGGACAATATGGCGTCCATCTTCAACGACGTGCTGGCGTCGCTGACCCGTAATTTCGGCTGGCTCTACCTGTGGGTCGTGCTCGGCCTGGTCGTGTTCGCCGCCTTCGTCGCCTTCAGCCGCTACGGCAACCTGAAGCTCGGCGGCGAAGACGAGGAACCCGAGTTTTCGGCCGGCAGCTGGTTCGCGATGCTGTTCGCAGCCGGCATGGGCATCGGCCTGGTGTTCTGGGGCGTGGCCGAGCCGATCTCGCACTATGTCACGGCGCCGCCCGGCATCCAGTCCGGCACGCCGGAGGCGGCCAACGCCGCGATGCGTTACGTGTTCTTCCACTGGGGCCTGCACCCCTGGGCGGTGTACGGCATCGTCGCGCTGGCGATCGCCTTCTTCCAGTACCGCCGCAATGGCGATGCCCTGATCAGCACCGCCACCAGCGCCTTGCCCTGGCGCGCGGTGCGTTCGATGTCGGGCCTGTTCAACGGCCTGGCGGTGGTCGCGACCGCGTTCGGCGTCGCCGCTTCGCTCGGCATGGGCGCGCTGCAGATCAACGGCGGCCTGCAGGCGGTGTTCGGGATCGACGTCAACCCGCGCTGGCAGGTGGCCATCATCGTCGTCACCACCGCCATCTTCGTGACCTCGGCGGTGAGCGGGGTCGAGAAGGGCGTCAAGCTGCTGTCCAACTTCAACATGGTGCTGGCGGGCCTGCTGGCGCTGGCCGTGTTCATCTTCGGACCGACGGTGGCGATCATCGACACCTTCAGCAATACGCTGGGCAGCTACCTGAACGATTTCGTCAGGATGAGCCTGCGGGCCACGCCTTTCCGCGACAGTAACTGGGTCGGCACCTGGACCATCTTTTACTGGGCCTGGTGGATTTCGTGGTCGCCCTTCGTCGGCCTGTTCATCGCGCGCGTCTCGCGCGGGCGCACGATCCGCGAATTCATCGTCGGCACCGTGCTGGCGCCCTCGCTGGTGGCCTTCCTGTGGTTCTCGATCTTTGGCGGCAGCGCGCTGACGATGCAGATCTGGCAGCACGTGCCGATCGCGGCGGCGGTCAAGAACGAGGTCGCGACCGGCCTGTTCGCGATGTTCAGCGCGATGCCCTTCGGCCTGGCGATGTCGGCCGTCGCGACCCTGCTGGTGCTGGTGTTCTTCGTCACCTCCGGCGACTCGGCGGTGCTGGTGCTCGGCATGATGAGCAGCGGCGGCAACCCGAATCCGCCGAACCGCGTCAAGATCGTCTGGGGCGTGCTGGTGGCGGGCATCGCCATCAGCCTGCTGCTGGCCGGCGGCCTGCAGGCGGTGCAGACCGCGACCATCGTGTTCGCCCTGCCGCTGACGGCGGTGATCGTGCTGATGGTGCTGTCGCTGTGGCGCGCCATGCGCGAGGACTGGGCCGCGCAGCAGCGGCACGAGCGCGAGATGCGCAAGCGCCTGCGCGAGATGGCGGCGCGCTAGCCTCGGCATGCTGCCGGGCGTTCGGCGGCGTACGTTGCCGGACACGCGATCCCGCTACACTGGCAGTGTCGAGATTGCCGTTCGAGGTGCCTGTGCGCTACATGGATTTCAGTTCCTGGCAGGGTGTGTTCAGCACGCTGATGAGCCTTGCCGTGTTCACCCTGCTGGGGGTCGGCATCCGCGTGCTGATGATGCAGACCATCCAGCAACGCAGGGAGCGCATGAACCGCCAGATCAACGAACGGCTGCGGACCCTGATCGCGGCCTATAAAACGCTGGGTGGTTCCTTTACCGGCGAACTGACGGTCGACCCGACCCATCTGCGCGAACTGCGCGCGGCCGCGCCGGCCGCGCCAGGGGAGGCGGCTCCGGCTGCTGCCGCCAACTCCGACCGCGCACGGCGCATCCGCGACGCCGTCGAGGCGGCGCTGGCCGACATCCTGCTGCTCGGCACCGAAGAGCACTGCCGGCTGGCCGGACAGGCCGCCAGCGACATGGCGGCCGGGCGCCCGATCCACACGGCCGAGCTGGTCGTCTCGCTGCGCGACTTCATCCGCGAAGCGCTCGACCTGGACCCGATGCCGAAGGACGTTGCGATCCCGCTGCAGGGCCCGACCCGCACCCAGGGCGGCGGCGGTGGCAAAGGCGGTGGCCGCGGCGAGGGTGGGGGCGGTGGTGGGAAAGGCGGCGGCGGCGGAGGTGGTGCCGATGGCGGCGGCGGCGGCATGGGCATGGGACTCGGCATGGGGCTCGGAAGCGGCCATGCCGATCGCGACCACGCCGGTTGAACGCACAGCCGGCGCTCAGCCCGCGCTCAAACCCGGCTCAGTCGGTTACCACGTGCCACACGTTCATGGCTTTATCGCCGGTCTTGTCGCCCGGTTTCTTGTCCTTCACGAAGGTGTACAGCGGCTTGCCCTGATACGCGAGCTGGCGGTTGCCGTCATCGCGCGTGACGAAGGAGTAGGGGGCGGGCAGCGGCACGTCACCGGCCTGGACCGGCGGCCAGTTCTGCGCGCAGGTGCCGGTGCAAGCGCTCTTGCCGCTGTTGGGCGTGTCCTTGTCGAAGGTGTAGACCGTCATCCCTTTCGAGTCGACCAGCATGCCGTTGGTCTTCTTGACCGGAACGACCGGATCGGCGGCGAGGGCGGACACTGAGAAAAGGCCGAGCAGGATTGCAGAACCAAGGCTGACTGATTTCATGGGAGTCTCCTGTGAACGGTTGAACTGCCCGGCCATTGTAGGCCTCCCATGAATCGCGGGCGCACTTTGTGTATTAGCGTACGGACAATGGAACGCGCTCAAGGCACCATGGAATCGTATTCATTGCACAACTTTAAAGGAGCACGATCATGGGCAAATATTTCCTGGCGTGGATTCTTGGCGTTCCAGCTATCGTCCTGGTTCTGATCTACATGTTCTTCCATTAAACCCTTAACGGATTCACGCTCACCGTGAATCCGTTTTTTTATGGCCACATGGCCACTCAGGCCAGCAGCTTCAACAGGGCTTCCGCACCCGCTTCCGACGAGGCCGGATTCTGGCCAGTCACCAGTTTGCCGTCCGTGACCACATAGGATTGCCAGTCGGCGCCTTTCGAATACTCGCCGCCGTTTTTCTTCAACATGTCTTCAACCAGGAAGGGCACGACCTGGCTCAGGCCGACCGCGTCTTCCTCGGTATTGGTGAAGCCCGTCACCTTCTTGCCCTTGACCAGCGGGCTGCCGTCGGCCGCCTTCACATGGCGCAGCACGCCCGGTGCATGGCAGACCAGGGCGACCGGCTTGTCGGCCGCCACCAATGCCTCGATCAGGCCGATCGAATCCTTGTCCTTGGCCAGGTCCCACAGCGGGCCGTGGCCGCCCGGGTAGAACACGGCATCGAAGTCGGCTGCTTTTACCTCGGACAACTTGCCGGTCGAGGCCAGCACGGCTTGCGCGGCGGCATCCGCCTTGAAGCGGCGGGTGGCATCGGTTTGCGCGTCCGGTTCGTCGCTCTTCGGGTCGAGCGGCGGCTGGCCGCCGGCCGGCGAGACCACGGTGATGTCGGCCCCGGCATCTTTCAGGACGTAGTAGGGCGCGGCAAACTCTTCCAGCCAGAAGCCGGTCTTCTTGCCGGTGTCGCCGAGCTGGTCGTGGGAGGTCAGTACCATCAGAATCTTTTTCATGTCGGTTTCCTTTCAGTTGTCAATCAATCTTGGGCGACGCGGACGACCAGCTTGCCGAAGTTCTTCCCTTCGAGCAGGCCATTGAAGGCTTGCGGGGCGTTTTCCAGGCCGCCGACGATGTCTTCGCGGAACTTGATCTTGCCTTGCTGGAGCCACTCGCTCATCTGCTTGAAGAACTCGCCATAACGATGGCCGTAGTCGTCGAAGATGATGAAGCCCTGCATGCGGATGCGCTTGGTGAGGAGGATGCCCTCCAGCAGGCCCAGGCGGTCCGGGCCGGGAGGCAGGGCCGTCGCGTTGTAGTTGGCGATCAGGCCGCACACTGGAATGCGGGCCTTGGTGTTCAGCAGCGGCAGCACGGCGTCGAACACGGCGCCGCCCACGTTCTCGAAGTAGACGTCGATGCCGTCCGGGCAGGCCTTCGCCAGTTGCTGTGCGAAATCCGGCGCGCGGTGGTCGATGCAGGCGTCGAAGCCGAGTTCCTCGACCACGTAGCGGCATTTCTCGGCGCCGCCGGCAATGCCGACCGCACGCGCGCCCTGGATTTTCGCGATCTGTCCCACCAGCGAACCGACTGCCCCGCTGGCGGCGGCCACCACCACGGTTTCGCCGGCCTTCGGCTGGCCGATGTCGAGCAGGCCCATGTAGGCGGTAAAGCCGGGCATGCCGAGTACGCCAAGCGCACGCGAGGATTGGGCCACGTCGTCGCCCAGCTTGTTCAGGCCGCTGCCGTCGGACAGCGCGTAATCCTGCCAGCCGCTATAGCCCAGCACCAGCTGGCCGACCGGGAAGTCCGGGTTGCGCGAGGCTTCCACCCGCGATACGGTGCCGCCGACCATGGTGGCGCCGATCTCGACCGGCGCCGCATACGAGGGCGCATCGCTGAGGCGGCCGCGCATGTAGGGATCGAGCGACAGGAACAGGGTGCGCAGCAGGACCTGGCCTTCCTGTGGCGTGGGCACCGGCTCGTCCAGCAGGCGGAAGGTGTTGGCGTCGGGGGCGCCGTGCGGACGCTGCTGCAGTACGAAGCGGCGGTTACGATTGCGGTCCTGGGTCATGGCGTATCCTTTCTGGGAAATTCTTTCTTGGCGTCTATTAGACTGGTCGTCTAGAAACGGTCTAAAAAATAGGGCGGCATCATGGGCCGCCACCTTTGCTCAGCCGGGCAAGAGCATGGCCCGGGTCGATAGCATCGCATTATGCAGCGCACTGGGGTCGCGCCGCAGTTTCGTCAGCAGGGCCGCACCCAGCCACATTTCGTACAGGGCCAGGGCAGCCTCCGGCGCCACCACGCCGGCCCGGATCGAGCCGTCGGCAACACCCTCGGCGATGCAGTCTGCAATGCGCTGCACGATCCGGTTCGTGCCCTGCAGCAAAACTTCGCGCATGGCCTCGGACATGTCGGCGACTTCACCGCTCAGCTTGACCACCAGGCACTTGCTGCCGGCACAGGCGTCGTCCGCCAGCACCAGCCAGCTGTCCCAATAGCGTATCAGGCGGGCCAGGCCCGGGTTGCCGTCGGCTGCGAGTGTGCTGTCCAGCTCGGCCAGGTAGGTGTCGACGTAATCCTCGAGCAAGGCCTTGCCGAACAGTTCCTTCGACTTGAAGTAATGGTAGAAGGAGCCCTTCGGCACGCCAGCCGCGGACAGGATCTCGTTCAGGCCGACGCCCGAATAGCCCTTGCCCATGATGATGGCGCGGCCGCTGGCAAGGATATGCTGGCGCACGCTTTGCTGTTCGCTGCTCATGGAAACCATCTTAGCACCAATTAGACCAGTCGTCTTGGAAGCGGCTTGTTCAGCTCTTGCGGACGAATTCCGACTTCAGGCTCATCGCGCCAAAGCCGTCGATCTTGCAGTCGATGTCGTGATCGCCTTCGACCAGGCGGATGTTCTTGACCTTGGTTCCCTGCTTGACCACGCCACCGCCGCCTTTCAGCTTGAGGTCCTTGATGACGGTGACGGCGTCGCCATCCTGCAGCACATTGCCGGCGGCGTCGCGCCACACGCGGGCCGTCTCTTCCGCGGCGGCCTCGGCCTTGACCGGCCATTCGTGCGCGCATTCCGGGCAGACGTAGTTGCCGGAGCCGTCTTCATAGCTGAGTTCGGATGCGCAGGCGGGGCAGGGTGGCAGGGAGTTCATGGTCGGCTTTGGGTAAGTGAGGGGGAAGGGGTTCTTGTGCGGCTGAATTCTGGTGGCGCGGGGCCGAATCGGCGCGCCGATACCAGCATTTTCAATCTTCATGCCGGGGCATAGCCGCTATAAATATATCTGTGCGGCATTTTATATTAACCATTAGTAATGTGCTATTCTTAATCGTGAAGAATCTCGATCCACGCACTCTCTCATATCAATGAAAAAAATATTGTTTGTCGTCCTCGCGGCGTCTGCTTTGCAGGCGTGCACTTCGGTCAATGTCAGAAAAGTCGATGCATCTGCCCATGCCATGAAACTGGTCTGCATCGAGCAAAACCCCAAGGTCATTGTGGATGACATGTTGTCGGTGCTGGAAGAGGGATTCCAGCGTCACGATATCCGCACGATGATTTACCAGGGTAATCCGCCCGATCGCTGTGACTATACCCTTTGGTACACGGCGACCCGTGGATGGGACCTGGCGCCATTCCTCAACCGTGCCGAATTGCGACTGCGCTATAAGGGCGAGACGATTGCCTCGGCAAACTACAAACATTCAGGTGGATTTGCTTTGAACAAATGGGCGAGTACCTCCACCAAGATATCGCCTGTTATCGATGAATTGCTTTCCGGTTTTGATAAACCGGTGAAGTAAGGCGGGAAGGCGCTTGCAAGAGCGCCTGATTGCTGGCCACAAAACAAAAACGCCACCCGAAGGTGGCGTTCTGCTTTACTGCTGAATTCTTGGTGGCCCGGGGCGGAATCGAACCACCGACACAAGGATTTTCAATCCTCTGCTCTACCAACTGAGCTACCAGGCCAAGAGAGGCATGATTATAGCCAGCGGTTTCCAAGCCCGCAAGTCCTGAGCGGCAATTTTTTCAGCGCCGGGCAAGCCGGCCCCCGTGCACAGCCTGGCGAAGCCGCCTGAGGCAAAGGGATATAATGTCTTCATGACTACACAGACCTCTCCCACCTCACCATACCGTGCCGACGCGCGCCGCAGCGACGTCTGCATCGTCGGCAACGGCGCGATCGCCAAGACTGCTGCCCTGGGCCTGTCCCAGGCGGGGCACAGCGTCACCTTGCTGGTGCCGCCCGCGCGTCCGGGGGCGGAAGAAGCGTCTGCATTGTCGGCTGGGACTGAAAAACCCTGGGACGTGCGCGTCTATGCACTCAACCACACTGCGCAGAAGCTGCTGTCTTCGCTGAAGGTCTGGGGCGCGCTCGACATGGCGCGGGTGGCGCCGGTCGACGCCATGGACGTCAAGGGCGACGGCGAGCAGGGCGGTCACCTGGGCTTCGATGCCTTCGGCGCCCATACCGGCACACTGGCCTGGATCGTCGAGGACAGCAATCTGAACACGGCGCTGGACGCAGCCCTGCGCTTCGCCCAGAACGTCGACATCGTCAGCGGCCGCGCCTGCAAGCTGACTTGCAGCCCGCTGGGCGCCAGGGTCGAGCTGGAAGAAGGTGCCAAAGATGGCGTGAAATTCGTCGAAGCCCAGCTGCTGCTCGGCGCCGACGGCCGCGAATCCTGGGTGCGCGGCCAGTGCGACATCGGCATCGATTACCGCTCCTATCACCAGCGCGCCATCGTCGCCAATTTCGCCTGCGAGAAGCCGCACCACAACGTCGCCCACCAGTGGTTCACCTGCAAGGAGGGCATCATTGCCCTGCTGCCGCTGCCGGGCAATAAAGTGTCGCTGGTGTGGTCGGCGCCGGAAACCCTGGCCGATACCATCATGGGCGAGTCGCTCGGCGAGCTGGCGATCCGCCTCGGCGAGTATTCGGAAGACAAGCTCGGGCTGCTCAAGCCGCTGCAGCCGGAAGCCGTGAAAGCGATCCCGCTGGCGCTGGTACGTCCGCATGCGATCACCGCGCCGCACGTGGCCCTGATCGGCGACGCCGCCCACGCCGTGCATCCGCTGGCCGGGCATGGCATGAACCTCGGCTTCGCCGACATCGTCGACCTGCTGCGCATCCTGGATGCGCGCGAAGCGCACCACGGCATCGGCGACGAGCGCGTGCTGGCGCGCTACGCCCGGGCGCGCAAGGAAGACGTCCTCCTCATGCAACTGGCCACCGACGGGCTCGAACGTTTGTTCGGCGCCAATCTGGAACCGGTACGCGTGGTCCGCAATTTAGGATTAAACTTGCTGGATAAGTTGCCGCTAGTAAAGCGCAGACTCATCGCCCACGCCCTTGGTAAATAAGTGGGCAAATAATTTTTTAGGAAATATATTCATGGTCAAGACCAAACTCGCCGTCCTGCTGGCGGCCGGCCTCGTTACATCCTGCGTCGGCGCGCAGAATTCGGTCGAGGCGACCATCAAGAAGAACATCGAGCCGCGCCTCGGCGGCGCCAAGATCGAATCGATCAAGGAAACCCCGTACGGCGGCCTGTATGAAGTGCGCGTCGCCGGCGACATCCTGTACACCGACAAGAAGGGCGAATACCTCGTCATCGGCCACGTCTACGATACCAAGACCACGCGCGACCTGACGCGCGAGCGCATCGACGAGATCAACAAGATCAAGTTCTCGGACCTGCCGCTGGGCGATGCCATCAAGCAGGTCAAGGGCGACGGCAAGCGCGTGATCGCCGTGTTCGAAGACCCGAACTGCGGCTACTGCAAGCGCCTGCGCCAGACCACGCTGAAGGACCTGGACAACGTCACCATCTATACCTTCATGTACAACATCCTGTCCGAGGATTCGTTCGAGAAGTCGAAGAACATCTGGTGCGCGCCGGACCGCAGCAAGGCCTGGGACGACTGGATGATCGGCGGGAAGGCCGCCCCGGCGGCGGCCCCGAACTGCGCGACCCCGAACGACAAGGTGCTGGCGCTGGGCCAGAAGCTGAAGATCCAGGGCACGCCGGCGATCTTCTTTGCCGATGGTTCGCGGATTCCGGGTGCTGTGGACCTGGCGACGCTCGAGAAAAAACTGGAATCGATCAAGCAGTAAGTTTGCGTGGGCACGGGGTGCCCACCCTACTTTATTCCGGTAGGGTGGGCAGCCCGTGCCCACGTCACGCACAATAAAAGCAGCACCTCCGTCCAAAACTAGGGAGCAAACACGTGGTCACTTTGAACATCAACGGGCGCGACCAGCAGGTCGACGCCGATCCCTCCACGCCCATCCTCTGGGCGCTGCGCGACAACCTCAACATGACCGGCACCAAGTTCGGTTGCGGCGCGGCCCTGTGCGGCGCCTGCACCGTGCACCTGAACGGCGAGGCGATCCGCTCCTGCATCACGCCGATCTCCGCCGCCGCCGGCCAGAAGATCACCACCATCGAAGCGATGGAAGCCGACAAGGTCGGCAAGGCCGTACAGGACGCCTGGGTCAGGCACGACGTGCCGCAGTGCGGTTACTGCCAGAGCGGCCAGGTGATGAGCGCGACCGCGCTGCTGCGCGTGAACAAGGCGCCGACGGACGCCGACATCGACAACGCCATGAGCGGCAACATCTGCCGCTGCGGCACCTACCAACGCATCCGCGCGGCCATCAAGGATGCCGCCAAGACCATCGCGTAAAGAGGAGCCGACATGCGAGCAGAATGGTTCAAGAACGCGGGCTTAATCAGCGCCGCGGCGGGTACGCGCATGGCAAGTTCGCGCCGCGGTTTCCTGAAGGCCGGCGCGGTCGCCAGCGGCGGCCTGGTGCTGGGCTTCATGCTGCCGGGCGGCGGTCGCATGGCGCGCGCGGCGGAGGGCAAGCCGGTCGTCTACGCGCCGAACGCCTTCCTGCGCGTGGCGCCGGACAATACCGTCACCGTGATCGTCAACCGCCTCGAGTTCGGCCAGGGCGTGCACACGGCGCTGCCGATGGTGATCGCCGACGAGCTGGACGCCGACTGGACGCAGATGCGCGCCGAACTGGCGCCGGCCGGCGAGGCCTATAAAGACCCGGCCTTCGGCATGCAGATCACCGGCGGCTCGGGCACCATCGCCCACTCCTTCACCCAATACCGCGAAATCGGCGCCCGCGCCCGCACCATGCTGGTGGCCGCCGCCGCCGAGCAGTGGAAAGTGAGCCCGGCGCAGTGCCGCACCGCCAAGGGCGTGGTCTACGGCCCCGCCGGCCAGAAAGCGAGCTACGGCGCCTTGGCCGACGCCGCGATGAAGCAGCCGGTCCCGGAAGCGGTCACGCTGAAGGATGCGAAGCAGTTCCGCTACATCGGCAAACCGATGAAGCGCCTGGATGCGCGCGCCAAGTCCAGCGGCCGCCAGCAGTTCGGCATCGACTTCAAGCCGGAAGGCGCGAAGGTCGCGGTGGTCGCGCACCCGCCGGTGTTCGGCGCCAAGGTCGCCAAATTCGACGCGTCGAAAGCGAAGGCGATCCGCGGCGTGCTGGCCGTGCTGGAGATCCCGGTCGACCGCGGTGGCCGCGGCATCGCCGTGATCGCCGATGGCTACTGGCCGGCCAAGCAGGGCCGCGACGCGCTGGAGATCGAATGGGATACCGCCGGCGTCGCCAAGCTCGATTCCGCCGCCCAGCTGGCCGAATTCGACGCGCTGGCCAAGACCCCGGGTGCGGTCGCGCGCGAAGCCGATACGGGCAAGCTGGCCACGGCCGCGAAGAAGATCTCGGCCGTCTACGAATTCCCGTATCTGGCGCACGCGCCGATGGAGCCGATCAACTGCACCGTCGACCTGAAGGATGACAGCTGCACGCTGTGGGTCGGTTCGCAGTTCCAGACCGGCGACCAGGCTGCCGCCGCGAAAACGGCCGGCCTCAAGCCGGAGCAGGTGACCCTGCACACGATGATGGCGGGCGGCGGCTTCGGCCGGCGCGCGGTGCCGAGCTCGGACTTCGTGGTCGAGGCGGTCAACATCGCCAAGGCGTGGAAGGAAGCAGGGAACAACGGCCCGGTCAAGATGATGTGGAGCCGCGAAGACGACATCCGCGGCGGCTACTACCGTCCGTCCCACCTGCACCGCGCCGAGATCGGCCTGGACGCGCAGGGCAATATCCAGGCCTGGGACCATGTGATTGTCGGCCAGTCGATCGCCGCCGGCACACCTTTCGAAGGCTTCATGATCCAGAAGGGCGTGGACAGCACCATGGTCGAAGGCATGGGCGCACCCTACGACGTGCCGATGAACCTCAGCGCGCACATGGCCAAGGCCAATGTGCCGGTGCTGTGGTGGCGCTCGGTGGGCTCGACCCACACCGCCTTTGTGATGGAAACCCTGATCGACGAGGCGGCGCATGCGGCCGGGATGGATCCGGTCGCGTACCGCAAGAAGCTGATCGATCCGAAACACGCGCGCCACCATGCGGCGCTGGACCTGGCGGTGGCCAAGTCCGGCTACGGCAAGAAGACGCTGCCGAAAGGCCGCGCCTGGGGTGTCGCCGTGCACGAATCCTTCGGCACCGTGGTGGCCTATGTGGTCGAGGCGTCGATCGGCAAGGACGGCACGCCGAAGCTGCACAAGGCGGTCGCCGGCGTGCACTGCAACCTGGCGGTGAACCCGCTCAGCGTGGCGGCCCAGGTCGAGGGCGCGGCGCTGATGGCGCTGGGCACCACGCTGCCGGGCGCGCGCATCACGCTGAAGGACGGCGTGGTCGAGCAGCAGAACTTCGGTGACTACACGGTGGCGCGCATGAACGACATGCCGCAGGTCGAGGTGCACATCGTGCCTTCGAACGACCCGCCGACCGGCCTCGGCGAACCCGGCCTGCCGCCGCTGGCGCCGGCCTTCGCCAACGCCCTGTTCAAGCTGACCGGCAAGCGGCTGCGCAAGCTGCCCTTCGACCTGGCTTCGGCGTAAGCGCATGAACGCCCCTGTCGTTGGCATTTTGCTCGCCGCCGGCAGGGGACGCCGTTTCGATCCGCTGGGGCAGCGCAACAAGCTGCTCCAGCCGCTGCCCGCTGCCGGCGGCGATCCGGTGGTCGTCGCCAGTGCGCGCAAGCTGCTGTCCCTTTTCGATACCGTGATCGCCGTGGTGCCGCCCGACGATGGCGGCGTGGGCGCGCTGCTGTCTTCCCTTGGCTGCGAAGTCACCGTCTGTCCCGACGCCGACACCGGCATGGCGGCGTCGCTGGTGCAGGCGATCCGCCATTCCCTCTCTCACGATCCGCAAGCCTGGCTGGTGGCGCTGGGCGACATGCCGCACGTGGCGCCTGCCACCTTGCGGCTGCTGGCCGATGCGCTGGCGGCGGGCGCCGGCATTGCCGCCCCGGTGCTGGACGGCCGGCGCGGCAATCCGGTCGGCTTTGGCCGCGTCCACCTCGATGCGCTGCTGGCGCTGTCCGGCGACCAGGGCGCGCGCCGTCTGCTGCAAACCTGTCCGGTCGCCGAGATCGCGGTGACCGATCCCGGCATTTTCAGAGATATCGACACCCCCGCCGACCTGTAGGTATGCATACGTTTTGAACACCTTTCGCCGAAGAATCCGATTACACTACGGTGAAAAAGTGAGAGATTGTTCATCGCCATGAAAAAAACCAGTCAGAAGAAACCGGCCGGGGTGCAATACACCATCGTGCCGAAGGACCTCGCGGGCCACCTGTTCAACGTCACCGTCACCGTTGCGGCACCAAACCCGGAAGGGCAGGTGTTCGCGCTGCCGGCCTGGATCCCGGGCAGCTACATGATCCGCGAGTTCGCCCGCAACATCGTGCGCATCCGCGCGGAGTCCGGCGGCCAGCCGGTCGAACTGGTCAAGCTCGACAAGCACACCTGGCGCGCCGCCCCGGTGGCCGGCCCCTTGACCCTGCACTACGAAGTCTATGCCTGGGATATGTCGGTGCGCGCCGCCCACCTCGACCAGACCCACGGTTTCTTCAACGGCACCAGCGTGTTCCTGCGCGTGCAGGGCCAGGAAGCGGTGCCGCACCAGGTCGACATCCAGCGTCCGGGCCACCCGGATGCCAGCGATTGGCGCGTGGCGACCTCGCTACCGGAACTCGGCGCCAAGCGCTACGGCTTCGGCACCTACATCGCCGCCGACTACGACGAGCTGATCGACCATCCGGTGGAGATGGGCGAGTTTGCGCTGGCATCCTTCAAAGCCTATGGCATCCAGCACGACATCGTGGTCACCGGCCGCGTGCCCAACCTGGACATGGAGCGCCTGCAGCAGGACCTGAAAGCCATCTGCGAAACCCAGATCGCCTTCTTCGAGCCGAAGACGAAAAAAGCGCCGATGGACCGCTATGTGTTCCTGACGATGGCGGTCGGCGATGGCTATGGCGGCCTCGAACACCGCGCTTCGACGGCCCTGATCTGCTCGCGCAACGACCTGCCGACCACCGCCGCTTTGAGGACCGCCGAGCGCAGCGAAGGCTATATCACCTTCCTCGGCCTGTGCAGCCACGAGTACTTCCACACCTGGAACGTCAAGCGCATCAAGCCGGCCGTGTTCGCGCCCTACGACCTGCAGGTCGAGAACTACACGCCGCTGCTGTGGCTGTTCGAAGGCTTCACCAGCTATTACGACGACCTGATGCTGGTCCGCAGCGGCATCATCAGCGAAGCAACCTATTTCAAACTGCTCGGCAAGACCGTCGGCAGCGTCTGGCGCGGCAGCGGCCGCACCAAGCAAAGCATCGCCGAATCCAGCTTCGATGCCTGGACCAAGTACTACCGCCAGGACGAGAACGCGCCGAACGCCATCATCAGCTACTACACCAAGGGCTCGCTGGTCGGCCTGGCCTTCGACCTGACGATCCGCGCCAAGACCGGCGGCGAGAAGTCGCTGGACGACCTGATGCGCACGCTGTGGGAGCGCTACGGCCGCGATTTCTACGCCGGCGCGTCGGGCAGCGGCCGCGGCATCACCGAGAAGGAAGTGGAAGCGCTGTTCGACGAAGTCAGCGGCCTGCGCCTGAAATCCATCTTCGAGCGCCATGTGCGCGGCACCGACGACATCCCGCTGGCCAAGCTGTACGCGCCTTTCGGCGTCAAGGTGCTGGATGAGCGCAAGACCAGCAAGCCTTCGTTGAACGTCGGTCTCGGCCGCGATCCGCTGGGCGCCAAGCTGACCCAGGTCCATGAGGGCGGCGCGGCCCACCAGGGCGGCCTGTCGGCGGGCGACATCGTGATCGCGATCGACGGCCTGCGCGTCAACGGCAACCCGTCCAACCTGGACCAGCTGTTCGCGCGCTACCGCGTCGGCGATACCGTCGAGGTGCACGTCTTCCGCCGCGACGAGCTGATGCGCTTCGACGTGACCTTGCAGGGCTGCGTGGCGCCGAGCGTCAGCATCGGCGTGGCGCCGGCGGGTGCGCGCCGGGCGGCGGCGATTGCGCGGCCTAGCGCGAGCTGAAGCCGGCCACCAGCGCGGCGATCTCGTCGGGCCGCTCCCTGTGCGGGACGTGGTAGGTCCCGGGCAGGAGACGGACCTGCGCGGGGCCGCCGGCATGTTCCGCAATCGTCTCCGGGTGCCTGGACGAACCGTATTCGTCCAGCGCGCCGTGGATGGCCAGCACCGGGCAGGTCACCGCCGGCAGGACATCCAGCAGCGACCACGCCGCGAATGCCGGATCGAGCCAGGTGCCCAACCAGGCATCGAGTACCCAAGTCGCTTTGCTGCCGTGGTATTTCTCCAGGCGCGACTGGGCGCGTGCGTCCTCGAACCGCCCTTGGGCTTCCAGTAAGCCCGCCCGCGTTTCCTCGCCGACGAAGGCCTGCGCGGATTCGGTGATCAGTCCCTCGCAACGTTCCGGATACTGGGCCGCGCAGTGCACGGCCATGCCGCCGCCGACGCTATGTCCGAAGGCGATGAAGCGATCCACACCCAGGCGCTCGCACACTAGCGGGAAGTAAGTGCGTGCTTCGTCGGCGATGAAGTCCAGTGCCAGTTTTCCTTCCCGCCGGTCGGAACGGCCGAAGCCGAGGCGATCGTAGGCGATCACGTCGCGGCCGGTCGTGACCGCGAGCAGGGCGGGAAAATCGCGCCACAGATCGACGCACCCCAGGGAGTCGTGGAACAGGACGATGGGCGTTGTTTTGCCGGCCAGTTGGTTGGCGTCGGTATGGCGCCAGAGCCGGCTGAACAGGCGACCCTGCGGATGATCGATCCAGACGTCGCTGGCCAGGAGTGGGGAGGTGTTCATCCCCCCATTATGCCGCAAGCGTATTTTCGTAAATTATTCCGACGCCTGCGGCCCCGCCAGGCTGCGCAACTGGTAGCGCCTGCTGTCCGCGAACAGGAAGGTTTCCGAGAAGGTGAGCTTGCCGCCCGCCTGCGCCAGCTGTTGCGGTGGCGGCAGCGGCGTGCTGCGGCGCACCGCGTCGAGGGCGACTTCGGAGGCGTCGGGGTCGCGCGAGCGCTGCACCGCGACTTCGGTCAGCCGGCCGTCGCGGTCGACCGTGATTTCCAGGACGACGATGGCCGGCAGCAGGGGCGGCAGCGTGCCGTCGTAGTTGTGGCCGGGATTGTGCTCGATGACGTGGCGCGCGACCTGGGTCTTGTAGTCGTCCAGGCCCGCCGGCGAGGGAAGCGATGCGGGCTTCGAAGCAGGGGAAGAGGTGAAGGGACGGACCACCGCGCCGGCAACATGCCCCACGGTGGAGGCGACGGCGGTCGTGGCCGTGATCACAGTCGAGCATCCGCTCAAGCCTGCGATAATCGTTAGAAGAATCAGGCTTGAGCGGATGATCGTTTTCATGATCTAGTCAAATAAACGTCGCAACTCCGTGCCAGGATCGGGCGCGCGCATGAAGGCCTCGCCCACCAGGAAGGCATGCACGTTGGCGTCGCGCATGCGCTTGACGTCGGCCGGCGCCAGGATGCCCGACTCGGTCACCACCAGGCGCTCCGCCGGGATGTTCGGCAGCAGGCCGAGGGTGGTGTCGAGCGTGACTTCGAAGGTGCGCAGGTTGCGGTTGTTGATGCCCAGCAGCCTCGTTTTGAGGCGCAGCGCAGCGTTCAACTCATCGCCGTCATGCACTTCGACCAGCACATCCATGCCGAGTTCCTGAGCACAGGCTTCGAGTTCCGCCATCAGGCCGTGGTCCAGGGCCGCGACGATCAGGAGGATCGCATCGGCACCCATCGCCCGCGCTTCATACACCTGGTAGAGGTCGACCAGGAAATCCTTGCGGATCACCGGCAGCTCGCAGGCGGCGCGCGCCTGTTGCAGGTAGGCGCTCGAGCCCTGGAAGAATTGTTCGTCGGTCAGCACCGACAGGCAAGCCGCGCCGCCTTTGGCATAGCTTTCGGCGATGGCCGCCGGCTGGAAGTCGGCGCGCAGCACGCCCTTCGACGGCGATGCCTTTTTCACTTCGGCGATCACGCCGGCGCGGCCGGCCTCGATATTGCGGCGCAGGCTGCTTTCGAAACCGCGCAGCTTGGCGCGCAGTTCGGTGTCGGTTTCGACTTCGCGGCGCAGGCTGTACAGGTCGCGGTGTTTTTTTGCGGCGGCGACTTCATCGGCCTTTACCGCCAGGATCTTGTTGAGGATGTCGGACATGGGAGACCTTCAGGATTGCCGGGACAGCGCCAGTTTGACGCCGAGCCAGACGAACAGGCTGCCGGTGACGCGCTTGAGCCACAGGGACACGACAGGGCTTAGCTTGACGCGCTCGCTGGCCCGGGCCGTGAACAAGGACAGCGCGTTACACCACAGCATGCCGTTAACATTAAAGATGCAGCCGAGGACGATGAAGGCCAGGGCCTTGTTCGGCGCATCGGCATCGATGAATTGCGGGACGAAGGCAAGGAAGAACAGCGCCACCTTCGGGTTCAGCACATTCGTCAGGAAACCTTGGCCAAAGATTTTTCGGTAGGGCAGGGGCGCTACGGCCGGTGCAGCGGCGCTTTCCGTGACGCGCTTGCTGCGCAGCAGGCTGAGCGCCATCCATAAAATATAAGCCGCGCCAACCAGTTTTATGACCGTGAACGCGGCGGCAGAGGTTGCCAGCACCGCGGACAGTCCGAGCGCCGCAGCCAGGATGTGCACGAAGGTGCCGGCGCCGATGCCGAACGCGGCCGCGCTGCCGGCGCGCCAGCCCTGGGTGGCGCTGCGGGTCATAATGAGCAGCGAATCGGGGCCGGGCAGAATGTTGAGCAGCAGCCCCGAGAGAATGAAGAAGGGCAGGTCGTGGATGCCCAGCATCTCAGTTCGCTGCGCCCAGCTGGCGGGTCACGCTGACGAACTGGTCGAGCTTGGCCAGCGCCGCGCCGGAAGCGATGGCGGCGCGCGCCTTCTGCAGGCCTTCTTCGATCGACGTTGCCACGCCTGCCGCATACAGCGCGGTGCCAGCGTTCAGCGCCACGATGTCGTGCGCCGGACCCGGCTCGCCGCGCAGCGCTTCCATCACGCGCAGCTTCGATTCGGCGGCGTCGGCCACTTTCAGGTTGCGGCTGGCGATCATCTGCAAACCGAAGTCTTCCGGGTGGATTTCGTATTCGCGGATCTCGCCGTTGATCAGTTCACCGACCATGGTGCCGGCGCCCAGCGAGACTTCGTCCATGTTGTCGCGACCCCAGACCACCACCGCATGTTCGGCGCCGAGGCGCTGCAGCACGCGCACCTGGATGCCGACCAGGTCGGGGTGGAACACACCCATCAGGATGTTCGGTGCGCCGGCCGGATTGGTCAGCGGTCCCAGGATGTTGAAGATGCTGCGCACGCCGAGTTCGCGGCGCACCGGCGCCACGTTCTTCATCGCCGCATGGTGGTTCGGGGCGAACATGAAGCCGATGCCGGTCTGCGCGATCGACTGCGCGATCTGCTCGGGCTTGAGGTCGATCTGCGCCCCCAGCGATTCGATCAGGTCGGCGCTGCCGGAAGACGAAGACACGCTGCGTCCGCCGTGCTTGGCCACGCGCGCGCCGGCTGCCGCCGCCACGAACATCGACGCCGTCGAAATATTGAAGGTGTGCGCGCCGTCGCCGCCGGTGCCGACGATGTCGAGCAGGTGGGTGGTGTCGGCCATCGGCACCTTGGTCGAGAATTCGCGCATGACCTGGGCCGCGGCGGTGATCTCGCCGATGGTTTCCTTCTTCACGCGCAGGCCGACCGTCAGCGCGGCGACCATGGTCGGAGACAGCTTGCCCGACATGATCTCGCGGAACAGGTGCAGCATCTCGTCGTGGAAGATCTCGCGGTGTTCGATGCAGCGGAGGAGTGCTTCTTGAGGGGTGATCATGGCAGCGCCTTTATCTTTGCACGTCGTCCCCGCGAAGGCGGGGACCCAAGTTCGCAGCGACACGAAAACCTGGATTCCCGCCTGCGCGGGAATGACGATTTATCTTTCGAGGAAGTTCTTCAGCATCGCATGCCCGTGCTCGGACAGGATGGACTCGGGGTGGAACTGCACGCCTTCGATGTCGAATTCCTTGTGGCGCACGCCCATGATTTCGCCGTCGTCGGTCCATGCCGTCACTTCCAGGCAGGCCGGCAGCGAGGCGCGTTCGATCGCCAGCGAGTGGTAGCGGATCACGGTGAAGGGACTTGGAAGCCCCTTGAACACGCCTTCGCCGGTGTGCGCGATCTTCGAGGTCTTGCCGTGCATGACCTGCTTGGCGCGGATGATCTTGCCCCCGAAGGCTTCGCCGATCGCCTGGTGGCCGAGGCACACGCCGAGGATCGGTTTTTTACCCTTGAACTCTTTCAGCACGTCGACCGAGACGCCGGCATCCTTCGGGCTCTTCGGGCCGGGCGAGATGCAGATGCGGTCCGGGTTCATGTCGGCGATCTGGTCCAGCGAGATCTCGTCGTTGCGCACGGTGCGCACATCCTCGCCCAGCTCGCCGAAGTACTGGACGATGTTGTAGGTGAACGAGTCGTAGTTGTCGATCATGAGCAGCATGTCAGAACTCCCCATCCAGTCCGTCCTGGACCTGTTCGGCGGCGCGCAGCACGGCGCGCGCCTTGTTTTCCGTTTCCAGCCATTCCATCTCGGGGATGGAATCGGCGACGATGCCGGCCGCCGCCTGCACATACAGGTTGCCGTCCTTGATCACACCGGTGCGGATCGCGATCGCCACGTCCATCTCGCCGCCGAAGCTCAGGTAGCCGCAGGCGCCGCCGTAGATGCCGCGCTTCACGGGCTCCAGCTCATCGATGACTTCCATCGCCCGTACTTTCGGCGCGCCGGTCAGCGTCCCGGCCGGGAAGGTGGCGCGCAGCACGTCCAGGTTGGACATGCCTTCTTTCAGCTCGCCCTCGACGTTGGAGACGATGTGCTGCACGTGCGAGTATTTTTCGATGACCATCTGGTCGGTGACTTTCACCGTGCCGGTCTTGGCGATGCGGCCGATGTCGTTGCGCGCCAGGTCGATCAGCATCACGTGCTCGGCGACTTCCTTCGGGTCGTTCAGCAGCTCGTGGGCCAGCTCGGCATCGCGTTCCGGCGTCGAGCCGCGCGGACGGGTGCCGGCGATCGGGCGCAGCGTGACCTTGCGGCCGCCTTCGGGCGCCGATTCGTTGCGGACCAGGATCTCGGGCGAGGAGCCGACGATCTGCATGTCGCCGAAGTTGTAGTAGTACATGTAGGGCGACGGGTTCAGCGAACGCAGCGCGCGGTACAGCGACAGCGGCGAATCCACGTAGGGCTTGCGGATGCGCTGGCCGATCTGCACCTGCATCAGGTCGCCGGCCATCACGTATTCCTTGGCCACCGCCACCGCCTTCAGGTAGTCCTCCTTGCTGAAGTCGCGCACGGCCTCAGTGCGGACCGAGGACGAGGTGACCGGTGCGTCGACGCTCCGGCGCAGCATCATGCGCAGGTCCTTCAGGCGCTGCCTGGCCTTGGTGTAGGCCTCGGGCTGGGCTGGATCGGCGTAGACGATCAGATACAGCTTGCCCGACAGGTTGTCGATCACCGCCAGCTCTTCGGTCTGCATCAGCTGGATGTCCGGCAGGTTCAGCTCGTCCTTCGGCGCTTTGCCGGCCAGCTTCTTCTCGATGTGGCGCACGGTGTCGTAGCCGAAGTAGCCGGCCAGGCCGCCGCAGAAGCGCGGCATGCCAGCACGCAGCGCGACCTTGAAGCGCTGCTGGTAAGCCTCGATGAATTCGAGCGGATTGCCCTGGTGCGTTTCGACGATCTCACCGTTCTTCTCGACCGTGATGCCGTTGCCGTCCATGGTCGCACGCAGGATGGTCTTGGCCGGCAGGCCGATGAAGGAATAGCGGCCGAAACGCTCGCCGCCCACCACCGACTCCAGCAGGAAGGTGTTCTTGCCGGCGTCCTGGCTCTGCGCCAGTTTCAGGTAGAGCGTGAGCGGGGTTTCGAGATCGGCAAAAGCTTCCGCGATCAGGGGAATACGGTTATAGCCTTGCGTGGCAAGCGATTTGAATTCGAGTTCGGTCATGCTTTTCTCCGGGCCGGCCGAGGGGAGGGAGGTCGGGCGGCGTTTTCTTCAAAAAACCTGCCGGCTTGGTGTGCACGCGGGGCGTGCGCCGGCAGCAATCAGTCGGGTTAGTTAGCCCAGGATTGCCAGCGTCGCCACAGCCAGGCCTCAAGGGCGCCGGTTTGGTTGACGGTGTGTTTTTTGGTGAAAAACATGTATAGATAAGTTAGTTTGAGGTGCTGTTGTGTGCAGATATCAGCTTCGCTGCAGCTAGCAGCGAATTAACTATACCATCGGAATTAATAGTTTGCACAGGCATTCCGTGGTTATATCCATATGGCACTGTGAGCACAAAACAACCGGCGGCGCGCGCGGCCTCGGCATCGTTGCTCGAATCGCCGATCGCCACCACGGTTTCCGGTGCCAGGCCGAAGTCGCGGCAGACCTGCTGCAGGGGCAGGGGATCGGGCTTCTTCTTCGGCAGCGAATCGCCGCCGTAGACCAGCTCGAACCAGGGCGCCAGGCCCTTCCGCTCCAGCAGCGGCAGCGTGAACGCGATCGGCTTGTTGGTGACGCAGGCCAGGCGCAGGCCGAGTTCTTTCATGGCGCGCAGGCCTTCGATCACATCGGGGTAGAGCGTGGCTCTCTCTCCGTTGATCGCCAGGTAGTGGCGCTGGTAGGCGGCCATGGCCTGGTCGAACACGGCGTCGACTTTGCCCGCGTCGTAGTCCAGCAACAGCACGTCGCGGATCAGCTTTTCCGAGCCCTTGCCGACCATCGGTTCGATGGTCTGCTGGTCGATCGGCGCGAGGTCGAATTCGGCGCGCATGCCGTTCAGCGCCAGTTCGAAATCCGGCACCGTGTGCAGCATGGTGCCGTCGAGGTCGATGATGGCGGCCTTGATTGCCGCAGCGCCGGCCTTCATCCTTACTTCGCCTGTACCGAAGCCAGCTCGGCGCGCATCGAATCGATCACGGCCTTGTAGTCCGGCTTGCCGAAGATGGCGGAACCGGCCACGAAGGTGTCGGCGCCGGCCGCTGCCACGGCGGCAATGTTGTCGGCTTTGATGCCGCCGTCGACCTCCAGCATGATGTCGCGGCCGGACTCGTCGATCATACGGCGCGCCATCGCCACTTTCTTCAGCGCTTCCGGAATGAAGGATTGACCGCCGAAGCCCGGGTTGACCGACATGATCAGGATGATGTCGATCTTGTCCATCACGTGGTCGAGGTAGTGCAGCGGCGTGGCCGGGTTGAACACCAGGCCGGCCTTGCAGCCGTTATCGCGGATCAGCTGCAGCGAGCGGTCGATGTGTTCCGACGCTTCCGGGTGGAAGGTGATGATGTTGGCGCCAGCCTTGGCGAAGTCGGGGATGATGCGGTCGACCGGCTTGACCATCAGGTGCACATCGATCGGCACCTGCACGTGCGGGCGGATGGCCTGGCAGACCATCGGGCCGATGGTGAGGTTCGGAACGTAGTGGTTGTCCATCACGTCGAAGTGGATGATGTCGGCGCCGGCGGCGACAACGTTCTTCACTTCTTCGCCCAGGCGGGCAAAGTCGGCGGACAGGATGCTAGGAGCGATGCGGTAGGTGGTCATGGCGGTCTGCAAGTCTGCAATTCAGAAAGACCGTTATTGTACGACGGCGCGCTTTTCGCCACCGTTGTATGATGGCGCCTTAGAAAAAAGGAAACAAGATGGCCGCCTACGATTTCGCGATCAATGTCAGGACCCAATACCTCCCGGAGCAATCCAAGCCCGAGCGGACGCTGCACGTATTCACCTACACGATCACGATCAAGAACACCGGCGACGTGCCGGCCCAGCTGATCTCGCGTCACTGGGTAATTACCGATGCCAACGGCAAGACCCAGGAAGTGCGCGGCCTGGGTGTGGTCGGCCACCAGCCGCTGCTCAAGCCGGGCGAAGAATTCGAGTACACCAGCGGCACCCAGCTGGAAACGGCCCAGGGCTCGATGACCGGCGAATACTTCTTCGTCGCCGAGGATGGGCATCGTTTCGAGGTGCCGATTCCGGAATTCGTGCTGTCGCTGCCGCACGCGCTGCACTGAGCAGTCGGCGTTAAAGCTTGGTTGGCGCTTATTTGCGGCCGGAGAACATCGTCCACCAGACGATGAAGACCAGCAGGCACAGTGCCGCGCCTGCTTCCAGTACCAGTATCCACATAACACGGTTCCTTATGTTTTCGACACGTCGAAGTGTACCTGTCCGCAGCCTGGTCGGGTTGGTTTCCATGGCGAGCCTGCTGGCCGCCTGTACGACTGCGCCCACCCGGCCTGTGCCTTCGCCCCAGCCGAAGCCTCAACCGAAACCGCCGGTGACATTGCCGCCGCCGGCCGCGCCGGTGCCGTCGGCGCCGTCCCAGCAGCCGCCTCAGTCGACTCCCGCTGCGCCGCTGTTCACGCCGGTCGGCTTCGAGGCGCTGCCGGGCTGGCAGCAGGACGACCTGCGCCAGGCCTGGCCGGCCTTCATGGCGTCCTGCCGCGCCCTGGGTGCCAAGCCGGACTGGAAAACGCCTTGTGCCAGCGCCAAACTGGTCGATGCCGGCAATGGCGTGGCCATCCGCCAGTACTTCGAAACGTATTTTGTGCCGAACCTGGTGCGTGCCGCCGACGGTGCGGATACCGGCCTGATCACCGGGTATTACGAACCGATGCTGCACGGCTCGCGCAAGCGCGGCGGCGCCTACCAGACCCCGCTCTATAAAGTGCCGGATGATCTGGTGACGGTCGACCTGGCCAGCGTCTATCCGACTCTGAAAGGCATGCGCCTGCGCGGGCGCCTGGTCGGCAAGACCGTGGTCCCTTACAGCACCCGCGCCGAGATCGAGCGCGCGCGCCTGCCGGGCAAGGAATTGGTCTGGGTCGACGACCCGGTCGAGGCCTTCTTCCTCGAGGTGCAGGGCTCGGGCCGCGTGCAGCTGGACGACGACGGCGCGGTCGTGCGCATCGCCTACGCCGACCAGAACGGCCATCCGTACAAGGCGATCGGACGCTGGCTGGTCGAGCAGGGGGAACTCACCAGCGCCGAAGCCTCGGCCCAGGGCATCAAGGCCTGGATCGCCGCCCACCCGGAGCGCCGCCAGGAACTCTTCAACGTCAACCCGAGCTATATTTTCTTCCGCGAAGAGCGCTTGCCGGATCCGAGCGTGGGGCCGAAGGGGGCGCTGGGCGTGCCGCTCACGCCGAGCCGTTCGGTGGCGATCGACCCCAGCTTCCTGCCGCTGGGCGCACCCATCTTCCTGGCGACCAGCGAGCCGGCCAGCGACGTTCCGGTGCAGCGCCTGATGATGGGGCAGGACACCGGCGGCGCGATCCGCGGCGCGGTGCGGGCCGACTTCTTCTTCGGCTTCGGCGGCCAGGCGGCCGACAACGCGGGCCGCATGAAGCAGCGCGGCCAGATGTGGGTGCTGCTGCCGCGGCCGGCGACGGTGCAGGCGGCGCGCTGAGTTCCGGAAGCGCTTAGAGGGTGTAGACAAAATCAATAACGTAGCTGTGGCATGCTATCCCGATGTCGAAGGAGCATGCCATGGCAACGAGAGATCGACTCGACGGCATTAAGCCGTCAAGCAATGCAGGAGGCAGGCC
>Ga0308160_10000421_pt1 | contig 83391 bp, 69 predicted proteins | sample PhyFR1_FD_201036 | JGI IMG/M metagenome (GOLD analysis project Ga0308160, IMG submission 201036) | Phyllosphere microbial communities from UC Gill Tract Community Farm, Albany, California, United States - DLSLF.R1 | ecosystem: Host-associated > Plants > Phyllosphere > Unclassified | place: USA...
CCGTGTACGAAGGCGAATACCTGCTGGGCACCTCGATCGCGCGTCCGCTGATCGCCAAGCGCCTGATCGAGATCGCCAACCAGACCGGCGCCGACGCCATCTCGCACGGCGCGACCGGCAAGGGCAACGACCAGGTCCGCTTCGAACTGGGCGCTTATGCGCTGAAACCCGACGTCAAGATCATCGCCCCGTGGCGCGAGTGGGACCTGCTGTCGCGCGAGAAGCTGCTGAAGTACGCGGAAGACGCCGGCATCGACATCGACATGAAGCACAAGAACGGCGGCGCGCCGTACTCGATGGACGCCAACCTGCTGCATATCTCCTTCGAAGGCCGCCACCTGGAAAACCCGAGCGCGGAAGCCGAGGAATCGATGTGGCGCTGGACCGTGTCGCCGGAACAGGCGCCGAACGAGGCGGAATACCTGGACATCGAGTTCGTGGGCGGCGACATCGTCGGCCTGAACGGCCAGGCGATGAGCCCGGCGCAAGTGCTGACCGAGCTGAACCGCCTGGGCGGCAAGCACGGCATCGGCCGCCTCGACCTGGTGGAGAACCGCTACGTCGGCATGAAGTCGCGCGGCTGCTACGAAACCCCGGGCGGCACGATCATGCTGCGCGCCCACCGCGCGATCGAGTCGATCACGCTGGACCGCGAAGTGGCGCACCTGAAGGACGACCTGATGCCGCGCTACGCCTCGCTGATCTATAACGGCTACTGGTGGGCGCCGGAGCGCGTCGCGCTGCAGACCCTGATCGACCACACCCAGAAGAACGTCAACGGCTGGGTGCGCGTCAAGCTGTACAAGGGCAACGTGATCGTGGTCTCGCGCGATTCGAAGACCGACTCGCTGTTCGACATGAACATCGCGACCTTCGACGAAGACGGCGGCGCCTACAACCAGGCCGACGCCGGCGGCTTCATCAAGCTGAACGCGCTGCGCATGCGGATTGCGGCCAAGGCGCGCGCCAAGCGCGGCCAATAAGGCGGCCAATAAGGCCAGTAAGTCGCGCGCCGCGGATGCGGCAAGCACTTCAAACCCGGCGCCGGGCACGGCTGCCGGGTTTTTCATTTTTTGAATACCGAATCGGCGGCGCGACGCGGTGCCGATTGCGCCAGCCGGAAGCCGAACAGCCCTAGGCGTTCGCCACCAGCGCAGGCTGCGACGGCGCTGCCTTTGCCGCCTTTGCCGCCTGCGCCGCTGCGCCGCTCGTTCTGGCACCGGCCGCCGGCGCATCGAAATCGTAGGTGGCCGCGTCGTGCACTTCCCAGGCCCCCTCGCCCAGCAGGTGCAACACGTGGGTGTGGTGGCGCAGCACGGCGGCGCGGTGGGCGATGCTGATCAGGGTCGTGCCGCTCTCGCGCAGGCGCGCATACAGCGCGGCTTCGTTGGCGCTGTCCAGGGCGCTGGTCGCTTCATCCAGGATCACGATGCGCGGCGCGTGCACCAGCACGCGGCCGAAGGCCAGGCGCTGCTGCTCGCCGACCGACAGCAGCTTTTCCCAATCCTGCACCGCATCCAGCCCACCGACCCGTTCGACCAGCTGCGGCAGGTGTACGTCATGCAGGATCGCCAGCAGTTGCTCGTCGCTCAGTTCGGTGTGGGTACCCGGGTAGATCAGCTGGCTGCGCAGCGTGCCGGCTTGCAGGTAGGGCTTTTGCGGCAGGAAGAAAAAGTCTTCGATCGGTGGATGGTGGATCGTGCCGCTGCCGGTGTCCCACAAGCCGGCGATGGCGCGCAGCAGCGAGCTCTTGCCGCAGCCGCTGTCGCCGGTGATGAGCAAGGCGTCGCCCGGCTTGAGCGTCAAATCGAGGTCCTTGATCAGCACCCGGCCCGAGCGCGGCGGATGCAGGGTCACTGTTTGCAGCGCCAGCTGTTCGCCGGGACGGCGCTCGATGCGCGCCGGGGCCTCAGCGTCGGGCCCAGCGCCGGCCGTGGCGCCAGCAGCGGCTGGCGCCATGCCCGGCAGCACACGCTCGGACAGCGCTTGCAGGCGGTCGATGCCGGCCACGAAGCGGCTCAGGCTTTCGAAATTGTCGACGATGACGCCGACCGCGCCGAGCACCGCGGTGAAGGCGCCGGCGGCCTGGATCGCCTGCCCGACTTCGAGCTCGCCGGCCAGCACGCTCTTGGCCAGGATCGCGCTCGGCAGCACCAGCGTGAGCTGGCTGAAGGTGCGCTGGAACAGGTTGAGCGTACGCTGCTTCCTGATCAGGCGGGCAAAGTTGTGGATCACCTTGTTGAAGCGGTTGTCGATGTGGGCGCGCTCCTGCGCCTCGCCGCGATAAAAGGCGATCGATTCGGCGTTCTCGCGCACGCGCATCAGGCTGAAGCGGAAGTCCGCCTCGCGCCGCAACTGCCAGAAATTCAGGTGGATCAGCGGATTGCCGAACCAGGTCAGCGCGACGATGGTGCCGGTCAGCGCATACACCGTCAGCACCGCCACCAGCACATGCGAGATCTTCCACAGCACGGCGCTGAACGCCACCAGCTGCATGATCGAACTCAGAAAGATCAACAGGAAGTTAATCGAGCGGCCGGTGAAGGTGTCGATATCCTGGGCAATGCGCTGGTCCGGGTTGTCCATCTCGGCGTCGGATTCGAGCGCGTAGTACTTGCGTCCGTTCAGGTAGCCATCCAGGAAGCGGCCGGTGAGCCAGCGCCGCCACTGGTTGGCGAACATGTCGCGCATGTAGTAATAAAACGCGTAGCTCGGCACCGCGAACGCCAGGATGAACAGGCAGGCGCGCACCGCGTTCCAGAAGCGGCCGCCGTTCTTGTCCGCCAGCGCCGAGGTGATTTCCCCGGCCTGGTCGTTCAGCATCACGGCGACCTTGGTCTCGACCAGCATCAGCACGATCAACAGCAGCAGCATGCCCCAGGCCCTGCCCTTTTCCTCGCCCAGCCAGTAAGGCTTGGCGACCCGGATGAATTGCTTCCAGGCCGCCAATGACAGGGATGCGCGGCGGCGTTTCTTGGGAGATGGCTTGCTCATGATTGTTGCTCGATTGCTGTATTGACTCCAGCATACAAGCCCGCGCCGATCCGTTCAGTGCGGAAACAGACATAGCACCCAGCAAAACATACGGGACAGAAACGGGTCAGCCAGACGGATCAGAAATGGAAATTCGCCGTCACGCTGGCCCAGCGCGGCGCGCCCGGCGTGTAGCGGTAGCCGCTCTTGTTGATCGCCGCGACGTAGTTCTTGTCGAACAGGTTGTAGACGTTCAGTTGCAGATCCAGCCAGCGCGCCACGCGGTAGCTCGCCATCGTGTCGACCACCGTGTAGGCGTCGGCATAGGCCGGCGTGCCGACGGCGCCGTCGCTGCCACGCAGCAAGCGGCCCTGGTAGCGCACGCCGCCGCCGACCTTCAGGCCGAACGGGAAGGCATACGTGGTCCAGCTGGTGAACGACTGCTTGGGCGTGTACGACAAGTTGTTCTCGCCGCCGGCGGTAACGACCTTGCCGGCCTGGACGCTGGTGTCCATGTACGCGTAGCCGGCATTGACCGACCAGGCCTTGGTGATCTCGCCAGTCGCCGACAGTTCCACGCCCTGCACACGCTTGCGCCCGCTCTGGAAGTACAGCAGCGTGACCGGGTCCTGCTCGACGTCGTTCTTGACGTCGGTGCGGTACAGCGCCGCGTTCAGGCCCAGCTTATGGTTCATCATCTCGATCTTGCCGCCGATTTCGGTGGTGGTGCTGACCTGCGGCTGGTAGATCGGGTTGGCGGCGCTGTTGGCGCTGGCGCTGAGCGTCAGGTTCGAGCCGGGCGGGTTCTTCGAGGTCGCCCACAGCGCGTACACGCTGCTGTTCTCGGTCGGCTTGTACAGGCCGGACACCTTGCCGCTGACCAGGTTGTCCGACAGTTCGATGTGGGCCGGGATCGGCGTCCCCACCGGCAGGGTCGGGTTGGCGGCGGCGGTGGCCAGCGTGACCGCGTCGTAGTTGGTGTCGAAGTGGTCGATGCGCAGCGAGGCGCCGAACAGCCATTGCTCGCCCAGCTTGATCGTGTCCAGGAAATACGCCGATTCGGTATCGATCTGGCCCTGGCTGCGGGCGCCGCTGCGCACCAGGTTCAGGCCGCCGATCGGCGCGCTCGGGTCAGGGCGGTAGAAATTCGACGGCTGCAGCACGCCTGCGCCGAGGTAGCTGTAGTTTTGCTGCTTCTCGCTGACCAGGTCCAGGCCCGAGACCAGCGTGTGGCGCAGCGCGCCGGTCGTGAAATCGGTGGTCAGCGTGGTCTGGTTGGCCAGCACCTTGTTTTCCTGGTCCTTCACGGTGCGCAGTGTTCGGTTGAAAGTCCAGGTCGACGGATCGGCGCTCGGCGTATTGATTGTCGCGGCCGAGCTCATGAAGGAACTGAGCAGGTAATTCTGCTTCGTCTTGCCGTAGCGCGTGGTGCTGCGCAGGCGCATGCCGTCGCGGAATTCATGCTCGAGAATCGCGGTGGCCATGTCGGCCTTCACGTGATCGTAGTCGGACAGCTCGCCGTAAAAGTTGTTCGGGTCGACCGCCGGCGCGGTCGCGATGAAGGGCCGCTTCGGGTCCGGGCTGGTGTAGCCGGGCAGGCCGATGGTCGGCACGCCGCCGTCCGGACGGTTGTCCTGCTTGACGTGCAGGAAGTCGAGATACAGCTTGGTCGGGCCGCGCAAGCCGAAGGCCAGCGACGGCGCGATCGCCCAGCGCTTGTCGCGCACGAAGTCGCGCGCCGGATTGCCGTTGTCCTGGTCGAGCGCGTTCAGGCGAAAGGCGATGCCGCGTTCGCGGTCGATCACCTGGTTCAGGTCGGCGGTAGCGCGCGCCGTATGGGTGCCGCCCTGCAGCGACGCGTCGGCGAAGCTGCGCAACTGCGGCTGCTTGGTGTCGAGGTTGATCGAGCCGGTCGGCGCGCTGCGCCCGCTGTCGGTGCCTGCCGGGCCTTTCAGCACGTCGATCTGCTCGATGTTGAAGACGTCGCGCGAGATCGAGCCGATGTCGCGGATGCCGTCGACGAACAGGCTGCCCGAGGTGTCGAAGCCGCGCAGGTAGATCGCGTCGCCGGTGTTGGTGCTGCCGTTTTCGCCCAGGAAGAAGGTGCCCACGCCCGGCGTGTTGCGCAGCGCTTCGGTCAGCGTGGTGGCGCCCTGCTGCTCGAACAGCTCTTTCTTGATCACGATGAGGCTCTGCGGCGTGTCGACCAGCTTTTCGGTGTACTTGGCCGATTGCGGACGCTCGGCCTTGAAGTCGTTGTCGCGCGCGCCGACCACGCGCACGCGGTGGGGGCCGTCGTGGTCGTGGTCGTGGTCGTGGTCGTGGTCACGGCGGGCGTGTTCGCGGTCGTCGCCGTCGCTGCGTTCCTGGGCGGCGGCGGCTGCTGCTGCGGGCGTTGCCGGCTCGGCCGCCGGTGCGGCCGCATGCGCGGCGAACGGCAGCATCAGCAGCGCCAGGGCGGCGCCGACGCCGGCAGTGCGCGGCAAGGTAGGATGTTTACGGCTGCGGATGGTGTTCTGGGTCGTAGTGGTGGTGGTCATGGTCGAGCTCGTGTTGTTATTGATCGGTTATCGGAACGTCACGCACTCTAACAAGCTTCGTCGATAATGTAAACGCGAATCATTATCATTTGCGTTTTGGTTAATCTGCGCGCCTGGTCTTACACTTTTTGGCGCCGCTTTGATAACCGAACATGATCGAACGTGACTCGAAGTCACATTTCTGTTGCATACCTACAGCAACTTTCCTGCGGAAACGCTCGCGTAATGTTAAAGTTCGGAAGTAAATACCCTGCTTTGGAGCAAGTATGTTTCGCAATTCGAGCATCAAGACCAAACTCAGCCTGGGTCTGGGAACGATCGTCGCGCTGAGTCTGCTGGTGCTCGCCCTCGCCTACGACAATTACGCCCGCCTGTCCGCCGCCAACCGCTGGGATCGCCATACGCTCGAGGTGCTGCTCGAAACCAACCATGTCTCGACCTCGGTGCTGCAGATCCAGTCGTCGACGCGCGGCTTCCTGATCACCGGCAGCGACGACCTGCTGGCGCCGATCCAGGCCGACTACGCGAGCGCGCGCCAGCACGCCGAGCGCGCGCTCGCGCTCACCGTCGACAACCCGGCACAGCAGGAGCGCCTCCGGCGCCTGCAGGCCATGCTGGCCGAATGGATGGGACACTCGATCCAGCCCAACATCGACGCCCGGCGCCGCCTCGGCGAGGCCGGCGCCAGCGCGGTCACGCCCGACATCGGCAAGAAGGTGCTCGCCGGCACCAGCGCGATGAACGGCATCCGCAGCCTGATCGCCGAGGTCGAAGCCGACGAAAGCCGCCTGCTGTCCACGCGCGCCGACGAGTCGGCCTCGCGCGACCAGCGCATGGCGATCGTGCTGATCGGCGGCGCACTGGCCACCGTGCTGCTGGGCGCGCTGGTCGCCGGCGGCCTGCTGGCCTCGGTATCGAAGCCGCTGGCCAGCCTGCTGGAAGCGGCGCGCGGGATCGCCGGCGGGCGTGCGGGCGCGCGCGCCCAGGTGCTGTCCGAGGACGAACTGGGCCGCCTGGCGCGCGAATTTAACCGCATGGCTCAGGCCATCGAAGACAGCCAGGCCAAGGAACTGGCGGCCACCAACGAGCTGCGCGCCAAGGTCGACGCCCTGCTGGACGCAGCCTCGAAAGCCGCACGCGGCGACCTCACCGGCACCATCACGGTGCGTGGCGAAGACGCCATCGGACGCCTGGGCGAAGGCTTGGCGGCGATGGTCGGCAACCTGAGGAGCCTGCTCACCAACGTGCAGCGCGCCGGCATCCAGGTGACGACGTCGGCGACCCAGATCGCGGCCTCGGCGCGCCAGCAGGAAGCCACCGGCATCGAGCAGGCCCAGACGAGCGTCGAGGTGCTCTCGACCACCAAGGAGATCTCGGCCAACACCGCGCAGCTGCTGCGCACGATGGAAGAAGCGACCGAGGTCGCCGACTACACCACCGCCGCCGCCGCCGAAGCCCAGGACAACCTCAAGCGCATGGACCAGAGCATGCAGCAGATGGTTGCGGCGACCGACACGATCGGCGCCAAGCTGGCCGCGCTGTCGGAAAAAGCCAGCAACATCAACAGCGTGCTGACCACGATCACCAAGGTTGCGGACCAGACCAACATCCTGTCGCTGAACGCCGCGATCGAAGCCGAAAAGGCCGGCGAGGCCGGGCGCGGCTTCGCGGTCGTCGCCAGCGAGATCCGGCGCCTGGCCGACCAGACCTCGGTCTCGACCTGGGACATCGAGCAGATGCTCAAGGAGATGCAGTCGGCGGTGTCGGCCAGCGTGATGGGCATGGACAAATTTGCCGAGGAGATCCGGCGCAGCGTCGACGAGACGTACCACGTGGCCGCCCAGTTGTCCGAGATGATGGACCATGTGCGCAAGCTGGCGCCGCGCTTCGACCTGGTGCTGCAGGGGATGCAGTCGCAGGCGGTCGGCGCCTCGCAGATCTCGGAGACGATGATGCAGCTGTCCGACGCCACCCAGCAGACCGTCGATTCGCTGAAAGCCACCAGCGAGGCCGTGCACCAGCTGCAGTACGCGGCCGGCGACCTGCAGCAATCGGTCGCGACCTTCTCGGTCAGCAGCTAGGCGGGCGCGCGACGATGAAGGTGCTGGTGTTTCACATCGGACGCGGGCGCTACGGCTTGCCCCTCGGCGCGATCGATCGCGTGCTGCCGGTGGCGCGCCTGGCGCCGTTGCCGGGCGCGCCGCATTTCGTGCCCGGCCTGCTCGACCTGCACGGCGAGGCGATTGCGGTGATCGACCTGTCGCGCCTCGCCGGCAGTCCGCCCGAGGCGGTGCGCTACGACACGCGCATCCTGCTGGTCGAGGTGCCGGCGGCGGGACGCCCGCGCCGCCTGGGCCTGAAGGCCGAGCGCGTCGCCGGCGTGCTCGAGCTGGCGGGCGAAGCGCTCGAACGCGACGTCGCGGCGGCGCCGTGGCTGGGCGCGGTGATGCGTGATCCGGCGCCCGAGCCGGGGTTTGAAGGCGCCCTGCTGCAGTTGCTCGACCCTGCGAGACTGCTGGCGCCCGAGGTCGAGGCGCTGCTGTTCGGCGAGGCGGGCGCGGCATGAACCTGCGCGACCTGATCAAGGCCAGCGCCGGCCTCGACCTGCCGCAGGCGACGCTCGAGCGCGCGCTGCGCGCGCTGCGCCGGCACGGCGACGGCCCCGATGCCGATGCGCCGCAACCCGGCACGGCGGAATTCGACGCCCTGCTCGACCTGGTGGTGGTGCCCGAATCGTGGATGTTGCGCGACCCGGCCGTGTTCGCGACCGCGCTGGATTTCGTGCAGCGGCGCCTGGCGCGGCAACCGGCCGTCCCCCTGCGCATCCTGTCCCTGCCCTGCGCCGGCGGCGAAGAACCGTATTCGATCGCGCTGACGCTGGCCGAAGCCGGGATCGGGCCGGAGCGCTGCCGCATCGACGGCTTCGACCTGTCGCGCGCCGCGGTCGAACGTGCCCGCGCGGGCCGCTACACGCGCAATGCCTTCCGCGGCGCCGAGCTGGCCTTCCGCGAGCGCTGGTTCACGCTCGAAGGCGACGAATACCTGATCGATCCGCAGCTGCGCGCCTACGTGCACCTGCGCCAGGCCAACCTGTTCGCACTCGACGCGCACGCCCCGCCGGGCGGCTACGACCTGGTGCTCTGCCGTAACCTGCTGATCTACTTCGACGAGGCCGGCCAGCGCCGCGCCGCGCAGGCGATCGGCGCCGTGCTGGCCGACGACGGCTTGCTGCTTGCCGGCTATGCCGAGACGCCAGCCTTGTGCCGCCATGGCTACGTGCCGGCGCCGCAGGGCGGCGTGTTCGCGCTGCACAAGGCGGCCGCGTCCGGGCGCGCGCCTGCGCCTGCCCGTGCGCGCGCACCCGCGCGCATGCTCACGCGCGCGAGGCCGTCGGCGCCGCGCGCAGCAGCGCCCGCGCCCGCGCCGGCACAGGTCGCGCAAGACCTGCTGGCGCGCGCCCGGCGCCTGGCCGACGCCGGCCAACTGGCCGAGGCGCAGGCCGACTGCCGCGCGCTGCTGGCGCTGCATCCCGCGCACGCCGATGCCTGGTTCCTGCTCGGCTTGATCAGCGATTGCGCCGGCGATAGCGCAGAAGACCGCGGCGCCGCCGAACGCTACTGGCGGCGCTGCCTGTACCTGCAGCCCGACCATTACGACGCCCTGTGCAGCCTGGCGCTGCTGCACGAACAGCGCGGCGACGACGCGCGCGGCGCCGGCCTGCGCCAGCGCGCCGCGCGTGTCTTCGCCGCTGCAGACAAAGGCGACGGAGACGAGCCATGACCCATCCGGCCGACGCCATGCTCGAACTGGACGACTGCTGGCGCCGCATCGGCGTGGCCGGCGACCGCAGCTGCGCGGCGCTGCTCGAGCACGTCCACTGCCGCAACTGCCCGGTCTACGCCGATGCCGCGCAGCGCCGCCTGCAGCGCCCGGTCGATCCGGAATACCGCGCCGCCTGGGCGCGCGAGCTGGCACGTCCGCATCCGCCGCAAGCGGCGCTGGACGCTGCCGCGCTGGTGCTGCGGGTCGGCGCCGAGTGGCTGGCCGCGCCGATGGAGATGGTGGCCGCGGTGGCGCCGCTGGCCAAGCCGCACCGCCTGCCGCATCGCGGCGGCGGCGGTTTGCTCGGCATCGTCAACGTCGATGGGCGGCTGCTGCCGGCGGTGTCGCTGGCGGCGCTGCTCGGCATCGATGGCGCGGGCAGTGATGGCGGCATCGAGCGCGCCGCGCCGGCGCCCGCCGGACGCCACGCGTTCGCCCGGCTGCTGGTGCTGGCCTGTGGCGGCCAGTCGTATGCGCTGCCGGTCGACGAGGTGCACGGCGTGCTGCGCTACGCTGCCGCGGCGCTGCGCGTGCCGGCCGCGACGCTGCAGCGCACGCCGTCGGCGCTGCTGGCCGGCGTGATCGATGCCGAAGCGGCGGGCGCCGCGTCAGGCATCGGCCTGCTGGACGGCGCCCTGCTCGAACGACGCCTGCGGGAGGTGCTGCGATGAGCATCGACGATCCATTCGACGCGGACCTGAGCCAGTACTCGATGCTCGAGCTGTTCCGCATGGAGGCGCAGGACGGCGCGCGCGTGCTGACCGACGGCCTGCTGCGGATCGAAGGCGGCGACGCCGCTCCGGCCACGCTCGATGCGCTGATGCGCGCCGCCCACTCGATCAAGGGCGCGGCCGCGATCGTCGACCTGGCGCCGGTGGTGCGCCTGGCGCATGCGATGGAAGACGTGTTCGTCGCAGCCCAGCGCAGCCGCCTGGCGCTCGGTCCGGGCGCGGTCGATGCGCTGCTCGCCGCGGTCGACCTGCTGCCGCGCCTGGCCGAATCGGATGCGCCGGCGGATGCCGCATCGGCCGCCGCGGCAGGCTTGGACGCCACGCTGGCGGCGCTGGCTGCGCTGCAAGGCGGCGCCGCAACGGCCTCGCCTGCGCTGCCGTCGCCCGCACGCGCGAGCGCGTACGCGCCGGCGCCCGCGTACCCGTCCGAAGCTGCGCCCGCACAGGAAACCGCACCGCCAGCGCCCGCGCCGGCCGCAAGCGTGGCGGCGACGGTCGACGACGAACTGCTGGCCCTGGCCTCCCAGGCGCGCCTGCACGCACACCGGCTGCAGCCCTGGATCGCCGGCATGCAGCGCTACCGGCGCCAGCAGCGCGGCCTGTTCGAGGCGCTCGACGCCCTGGTCGACGCCATCGCCAGCCACGGCGATGCGACGCTGCGCGAACGCGGGCGCGTGGTGCTGGAACGCGCGCGTCCGCTCGAGGACAACCTGCACCGCAGCATCGCCGAGGCCGAGGCTTACGAACAGCGCGCCGGCTCGCTCGCGACGCGCATGGTCGACGGCGTGCTGGGACTGCGCATGGGCCGCTTCGGCGACGGCGTGCACGCGCTGCCGCGCATGGTGCGCGACCTGGCGCGCAGCCAGGGCAAGGAAGTGCGCCTCGACGTGCGCGGCGCCGAGGTGCTGGTCGACCGCGCGCTGCTGGCCGAGATGGAAAGCCCGCTCGGCCATCTGCTGCGCAACGCCGTCGACCACGGCATGGAAACGCCGCACGAGCGCCTGCTGGCGGGCAAGCCGGCCAGCGGCACCATCGTGCTGGAGGCGCGCCACCGCGGCGGCATGCTGGCGATCGACGTGCATGACGACGGCCGCGGCGTCGATCCCGAGCGCATCCGCCGCGCGGCCATCGAGCGCGGTTTGGCGGCGCCGAGTTTCGCGCCGGCCCTGAGCGACGCCGAGCTGATGGCCTTTTTGTTCTTGCCCGGCTTTTCCTTGAAGGAGGCGCCGAACCAGGTCTCAGGCCGCGGCGTCGGCATGGACGTGGTGCACGAAGCGGTCCAGGCCCTGCAGGGCGCGGTGCGCGCCGAGTCGCGCCCCGGCCAGGGCTTTCGCACCGCGATCACGCTGCCGCTGACCCAGTCGATCGTGCGCGCGCTGCTGGTCGAGGTCGCGGGCGAAGCGTATGCGCTGCCGATCGCGCGCATCGAGAGGGTGATGCGCGTGGACGCCGCGCAGGTGCGCACACTGGGCGGGCGCCAGGTGCTCGAGGTCGGCGCCGAACAGCTCGGCCTGGTGGCCGCCGCGCGCGTGCTCGACTTGGGCGAACCGGCCTCGTCGTCCCAGCTGGCGCTGGCGGTGATCGGCGCCGGGCGAGAGCGCTACGGCCTGGTGGTCGACGCCATCCTCGGCGAGCGCAGCCTGACCGTGCAGCCGCTCGAGCCGACTTTCGGCAAGCTGCGCGACGTCGCCGCCGCCGCCCTGCTCGACGACGGCTCGGCCGCGCTGATCCTGGACGTGCCCGACCTGCTGCAATCGATCGCGCGCCTGTTGGACGCAGGCGCCGCGCTGCAGCCGGGCGCGGCGACCGGCGCCGAAGTCGAGCCGGCCGGCGCGCGCGCCGTACGGCGCATCCTGGTGGCCGACGATTCGCTGACGGTGCGCGAGACCCAGCGCAAGATCCTGGCCGCGCATGGCTACCGCGTCGACACCGCGATCGACGGCATCGACGGCTGGAACCTGCTCAAGTCGGGCGACTACGACTTGCTGATCAGCGACGTCGACATGCCGCGCCTGGATGGCATTGGCCTGCTCAAACGCATCCGCGCCGACGCGCAACTGGGGCGGCTACCGGTGATGATCGTGTCGTACAAGGACCGGCCGGAAGACCGCGCGCGCGGCCTTGAAGCCGGCGCCGACCACTACCTGGCCAAAGGCGCCTTCCACGACGCCTCGCTGCTGGACGCGGTGCGCGACCTGATCGGCGCGCCGGAGGACACGCCATGAAGATCGGCATCGCCAACGATTCGACCATCGCGGCCGAGGCGTTGCGCCGCGTGATCGTCGCCGGCGGCCATCGCGTCGCCTGGATCGCGCGCAACGGCCTGGACGCGGTGCGCCTGTGCGCCGACCTGCCGCCCGACTTGGTGCTGATGGACCTGGCGATGCCGGTGCTGGACGGGATCGAAGCCACGCGCCGCATCATGCGCGAGCACCCGTGCGCGATCCTGGTCGTGAGCGCCAACCCGCAGGACAATCCGGCCGAAGTGTTCCGTGCGCTCGGCGCCGGCGCGCTCGACGTGACCGCGGTGCCGGCGCTGCTGGGCCAGGCCGGCGGCGAGGCGGCGCTGCTGGCCAAGATCCGTACCATTGGCAAGCTGATAACAGGCACGCCCGCGGCCGAGGCCATGGTATCGGCCACCTCCGCGGGGCCGGCCACACCGCTCAAGCGCCTGGTGGCGATCGGCGCCTCGACCGGCGGCCCGGTGGTGCTGGCGCGCCTGCTGTCGCGCTGGCGCCCGCCGCCCGACACCGCGGCGGTGGTGGTGCAACACATCGACGCCGCCTTTGCCGGCCGCCTGGCGCAATGGCTGGACGGCCAGGCCATCGCGCCGGTGCGCCCGATCGGCGACGGGGATGCGCTCGAGGGCGGCGTGGTGCAATTGGCGCGCACGAATGACCACCTGCGCCTGGCGCCCGGCCAGCGCCTGCATTATGATGCCCATCCACGCGACGCGGTCTACCGGCCGTCGATCGACGTGTTCTTCGAGTCGGTGGCGCGCTACTGGGCACACGATGCCACCGGCGTCCTGCTGACCGGCATGGGCCGTGACGGCGCCGCCGGCCTGCTGGCGCTGCGCCGCGCCGGCAAGACCACGATCGCCCAGGACCAGGCCAGCTGCGCCGTGTACGGCATGCCGCGCGCCGCCGCCGAACTCGACGCGGCCGAGCGCATCCTGGCGCCGGACGCCATCGCCGCCGCGCTGTCTGGAGCCGCCGGCGAGCGCCCCATTTCCCCGAACTGACGATTGAATCAATGCTTGCAAGCCCAACCCTCCCGACCGATCCGCTGGCCCCCGCCGACGAGAAGGTGCGCGTGCTGCTGGTCGACGACCAGCCGATGATCGCCGAGGCAGTGCGGCGCATGCTGGCCAGCCATCCCGACATCGCGTTCCACACCGTGACGCGGGCCGAGGACGCCTGCCGCGCGGCGCTGGCGCTGCACCCGACCGTGATCCTGCAAGACCTGGTGATGCCCGGCACCGACGGGTTCGACCTGATCCGCGCCTACCGCGCCGAGCCGGCGCTGGCCGACGTGCCTGTGATCGTGCTGTCGGCCAAGGAAGAGGCGAGCCTGAAGGCGATAGGGTTCGCGGTCGGCGCCAACGACTACCTGGTCAAGCTGCCCGACCAGCTCGAACTGGTGGCGCGCATCCGCCACCATTCGCGCGGCTACATCAGCGGCCTGCAGCGCGACGCCGCCTACCGTTCGCTGCGCGCCAGCCAGCAGAACCTGGCGCGCGCCAACCTCGAGCTGCAGAAGCTGGCGGCGCTGGACGGCCTGACCGGGATCGCCAACCGGCGCCGCTTCGACGAGGCGCTGCGCCTCGAGTGGCAGCGCGGCCGGCGCCAGAAGACCTCGCTGTCGCTGCTGCTGTGCGACGTCGACCACTTCAAGCTGTACAACGACCATTTCGGCCACCCGGCCGGCGACCTGTGCCTGAAGAAGACGGCTGCCGTGCTGACCGGCCAGCTCAAGCGCCCGGCCGACCTGGCAGCGCGCTATGGCGGCGAGGAATTCGCGATCCTGCTCCCGGATACCAGCATGGATGGCGCGCTGCAGCTGGCCGAAGGCTGCCGTGGCGCGCTCGACCGTCTGGCCCTGCCGCATCCGAACTCGCACCACGGTACGGTGACGATGTCGATGGGCGCGGCCTCGACGGTGCCGGGCGGTCACATGACGCTGGAGACGCTGGTGGCCCAGGCCGACGAGGCGCTGTACGAAGCCAAGCGCAGCGGGCGCAACCGGGTGGCGGCGAGCACGTATTAACTTGACGACAACCCGGGCGTGGTCGATGATTGCCGGCGGCACGGCATGGCGCCGCTGCCAACGACCTCGGAGACGACACAATGAAACGATTCATCCTGGCCGCCGCGCTGCTCGCGGGCGGCCTGGCCGGACCCGCGCAGGCTTTTGACAAGGCCGACGACGCCCAACTGCACGCGGCCATCGCCGGCAGCCACCGCAACAGCGCCAACGCGGCGCGCGACAGCTGGCGCCATCCCTACGAAACCCTGACCTTCTTCGGCATCAAGCCGAACATGACCGTGGTCGAACTGTCGCCCGGCGGCGGCTGGTATACCGAGATCCTGGCCCCCTACCTGCGCGACAACGGCAAGCTGATCGCCGCGGGTGCAGCCTTCGACCCGGCCAAGCGCGGCACGGTGGCCTTCAAGAAAAAGCTGGACGCCAATCCGGCTGTGTTCGGCAAGGTTGTGCAAGGCGTGTTCGACCCGCCATCGAAGTACGACTTCGCGGCACCCGGCAGCGCCGACATGGTGCTCACCTTCCGCAACCTGCACAACTGGATCGACGACGGCGGTGACGAAGAGCTCAAGGCCGTTTTCAAGGCGGCGTACGCCAGCCTGAAACCGGGCGGCGTGCTGGGCATCGAAGAACATCGCCTGCCGGAAGCAATGCCGCAGGACGCCAAGACCTCGACCGGCTACGTGCACGAGTCGTACGTGATCAAGATGGCGGAAAGCGCCGGCTTCAAGCTGGCCGCGAAATCCGACATCAACGCCAATCCGAAGGACAAGGCCGACCACAAGGGCGGCGTGTGGGCCTTGCCGCCGACCCTGACCAACCGCGACCAGGACCGCGACAAATACCAGGCGATCGGCGAGAGCGACCGCATGACACTCAAGTTCGTAAAGCCGTAAATTCAGGCTGTGTGCGCTGCGGCGAATGCAAGGCCGCAGCGCGCATCCCTCGCACCTCCCTATCTGAGCAGGTTGGACAGAGAACACCGGATATCAGGCCGTTCCCACGCCGGCAAGGCACGGCGTCCACTTTGTCGAAAGAATCAATGATCGACACCTTGATCTCCTATCCGCTCCCGCTTTTCTTGCGCGATCCAAGCAGTGCGTGCCTCTATTCCCATCAAAATCTGTTCGGCATATCAGCAGCGCGCGCAATTCGAAACATCGAAGCTCTTTCGATGTTTATCAGCATTTGCCAATTGAAATTACTGAATGGCAAACTCATGCTACCAGGCACTTAATGTTCCTGAATTTGATGCCTAAGCTGAGGCTTACCTAGCACGACTCAATTTTCACGCATTGATTCAATCGCCGTGAAACTCAAGATAATGCTTCGAGATTTTCGAAGCAACACTCCTAGAATCTCTCATTTTTCCGATATCACCGATCGCGTACTCTAGCGCGGTTGGAAATTCAGCAAAAAGCAGCGATCACGCATGTTGTCAATCTCTCATTGACAGCATCGCTTTCATATATCTGCCACACCGGCTAACGAATTTTCGTATATGAATCGATCGCTCGAAATCCGCGACAGACCATTTAACGCTGTCAATTCGTTAAGCAGCAGTTCAACCAATCGCATGGGCCAACATGAATACTTCAACCCTTAAATACGATATCCCTGCCGGCATTGTCGTCTTCCTGGTGGCATTGCCACTATGCCTCGGCATTGCACTGGCATCTGGTGCACCACTGCTTTCGGGAATTATCTCGGGAATTATCGGCGGCATCGTCGTCGGCATGGTCAGCGGCTCGCAAACCAGCGTGAGTGGTCCCGCGGCCGGCCTGGCCGCCGTGGTATTGGCGTCCATTACCAAACTGGGCGCTTTCGAGATTCTGCTGGTGTCAATGCTGATCGCAGGCGTTCTTCAATTGGCGATGGGCATATTTCGCGCAGGCTTCATCGCGAACTATATTCCGTCCAGCGTCATCAAGGGCTTGCTTGCGGCAATCGGCGTTCTTCTGATACTCAAGCAGATTCCGCACGTGATCGGCTACGATCATACGAACGACGGATTTTCGTTTGCGGAAGGGAACGGCGAAAATACGTTTTCCGTGATCGCGGGCGCCTTCAGCGCCATCCAGCCGGGCGCACTGATCGTCGGTCTGCTCTCGGTATTGATCCTGCTGTACTGGGACAAGACGCCATTCAAGAACGTCAAGCTGTTGCCGGCGCCGCTGATCGTCGTGGCGCTCGGCGTACTGCTCAACGTGTTGTTCGCTCAGTTCATTCCTGCCCTGAGCATTGGCCAGACGCACCTGGTCGACATCCCTGCGATCGATACCGGCAACCTGGGTACCTACTTCCACCTGCCGGACCTGCAACATTTTGCCAATCAGGATGTCTGGATCGTCGGCATCACGATCGCCATCGTCGCTTCGCTCGAGACCCTGCTGAATATCGAGGCCGTCGACAAGCTGGATCCCCACAAGCGCGAAACGCCGCCCAACCGCGAACTGGTTGCGCAAGGTGTCGGCAACATCGTGGCCGGTTTCCTCGGCGGCCTGCCTGTCACCTCGGTGATCGTCCGCAGCTCGGTCAATATCCATTCGGATAACAGGACAAAAGCATCGGCCGTATTGCATGGCGTGCTGATGCTCGCCAGTGTGCTCGTCCTGAGTCCATTGCTGAACCTGATTCCGCTGTCGGCGCTGGCAGCGATCCTGATCACCACCGGCTATAAACTGGCCAAGCTGTCGCTGTTCCGTGATATGTACAGCAAAGGCTGGTCGCAATTCCTGCCTTTCGTAATCACCGTCGCGGCGATCGTGTTCACCGATTTGTTGACCGGCGTGCTGATCGGATTGGCCGTCAGTATCTTTTATATCTTGCGCAGCAACTTCCGCACGCCTTACTCGATCGAGCAATATCGCATGCATATCGGCGAGGTCATCAGCATGGAACTGCCGAATCAGGTTTCCTTCCTGAATAAAGCGACTATCAAGTCGACCTTGTGGGAAATTCCGAACGGTTCGAAAGTGCTGATCGATGCAAGCAGCTCGGATTTCATCGACAACGATATTCTCGAGATCATCCACGATTACCGCACCGTGGCCGCCGAGCGTGATATCAAGCTGAATATCGTCGGCCTGCGCGATGAATACAGCCTGCACAATCCGATTCAGTTTGCGCCTGCCCTGGACAAGGAAACGCAAAAGAATCTCGACTTCGAAACCGTATTGCAGCTGCTAATTGACGGCAACAAGCGTTTCATGACGGGACGCGAGACGACCAAGTACTATTTGCACCAGGTCGATGCCACCTCCGTCAGCCAGCACCCGATGGCGGTCATCGTCAATTGCATCGATTCGCGCACATCGCCGGAAATCGTGTTCGATGCCGGCCTCGGGGATTTGCTGACGATACGAATTGCCGGCAACGTCATCAACCGCGACATTATCGGCAGCCTCGAAATTGCATCCAAACTCGGCGCCAAGCTGATCGTCATTAAAGGACACTCGCATTGCGGCGCGGTCGGCCTCGCCGTTCAAGATGTGAAAGCCCACAATATCGGCGCGATCACCGAGAAGATTCAGGTGGCGGTTGAACAATGCCAGTGCGCGTCCGCGCTCCATCACGGACATGACGCCAAGATCGACGTCGAACAGGTGACGAGGCAAAACGTCGAAAACTCGCTTGCCCAAGTCATCGCCGGGAGCGAGTATCTGCGCGAACGCATCTCTCGCGGCGAAATGGGCTTAATCGGCGCCTATTACGATATCGGCACGGGCGAAGTCCAGTTCGGCAAGCTGGTCGAGCCCGAGACATTCGACGACAGCGCCGTCCTGGCGCACTGAAGGCGGCGTTGAAGCGGCGCGCGCTTCAGATCGTCACCGGCTCCGGCTCCAGCTCGACGCCGAAGCGCGCGCGCACGTCATGCTGGATCGCGCGCGCCAGCGCCAGCACCTCGGCGCCGGTGGCCCCGCCGTTGTTGACCAGCACCAGCGCCTGCTTTGGATAGACGCCGGCGTGGCCGAGCGTCCTGCCCTTCCAGCCGCACTGGTCGATCAGCCAGCCGGCGGCCAGCTTTTCAGTGCCGTCCGGCTGGCGGTGATGCACCAGCTCAGGCCACTGTGTCAGCAGGCGCGCGCAATGCTCGCCGGTCACGACCGGGTTCTTGAAGAAGCTGCCGGCGTTGCCGATCTCGGCCGGATCGGGCAGCTTGCGGCGGCGGATTGCGATCACGGCGTCGCTGACCTGGCGCGGCGACGCATCGACGATGCCCCGCGCGTCCAGCTCGCGCGCCAGCTCGGCGTAACGCAGGTTCGGGGCCCAAGCGCGCGGCAACGCGAAGGTCACGTCCAGCACCGCCAGCTGCGCCCCTTGCGCGTGCTTGAACACGCTGTCGCGGTAGCCGAAGCGGCAGTCAAGCGCCGTCATCGTGCGCGTGGTGCCGCTGGCGAAGTCGAACGCGGTGAGCGAATGGAACACGTCCTTGATCTCCAGCCCATACGCCCCGATGTTCTGGATCGGCGACGCGCCCACCGTGCCCGGTATCAGGGACAGGTTTTCCATGCCGCCCAGGCCTTGGTTGACAGTCCACTGGACGAAACCGTGCCAGTTCTCGCCTGCGCGTGCGCGCACGAGGACGCGGCCGTCTTCTTCACCGACGATCTGCTTGCCTTCGAGCGCCATGTGCAGCACCAGCGCGTCGACGTCCTGCGTCAGCAGCAGGTTGCTGCCGCCGCCCAGCACCAGGCGCGGCAGCGCTGCCAGCGTGGGATCGACGGCGAGCGCCGCCAGCTGGGCCGGGTCGGTGACGCGCAGGTAGCGCCGGGCGCGCGCGGCGAGGCCGAAGGTGTTGAGCGGCTGGAGCGGGAAATCGAGGAGGATGGGCAGGTCGGCTTGCATGGCTGGGGCAGGATGGTTTGTGGCCGATTATAAAGCTTCACACGAGGCTCGCAGCCGTATCCAGCCCGGTGCTACAGGTAAATACCAGCCCTGCCCGGCGTGCCCGTTGTCCGCTACAATACCCATATTCGTTATCGAGCAAGAAAAAAGGAACATTCAAGATGCCATCGTTTGATGTGGTCTGCGAAGCAGACATGGTCGAAGTCAAGAACGCCGTCGAGAACTCAAGCAAGGAAATCGAAACCCGCTTCGACTTCAAGGGCACCTCGGCCAAGGTCGAGCAGAAGGAAAAGGAAATCACCCTGTTCGGCGATTCCGACTTCCAGATCAGCCAGGTCAAGGACGTGCTGTTGAACAAGATGACCAAGCGTAAGGTCGACGTGCGTTTCCTGGACGAAGGCAAGATCGAGAAGATCGGCGGCGACAAGGTCAAGCAGGTGCTCAAGGTGCGCAACGGCATCGAGAGCGAGGACGCGAAGAAGATCACCAAGCTGATCAAGGAAAGCAAGATGAAGGTGCAAGCCTCGATCCAGGGCGAATCGGTGCGCGTGACCGGCAAGGACCGCGACATCCTGCAGGAAGCGATCGCCCTGCTGCGCAAGGACGTCAAGGATCTGCCGCTGACCTTCAATAATTTCCGCGATTGAATCCGCACACGAGCCGCCACTGAGCCGTCACTGAGCCGCCACGAAGCAGCAACAAAGTCGGGTCGTCCCCTTCGGGCAGGCCACCCGCTTGCGGTAGAATCATACTTTTCGGTAGGGAAGTCTAAGGATAGCAATGAAACGTGTTGATGATTTCCGCCTGCGACTGGGCAACAAGGAGTACGTGCCCATCATGATCGGCGGAATGGGTGTGGACATTTCGACGTCCGAGCTGGCCCTCGAAGCTGCCCGTCTCGGCGGTATCGGCCACATCTCCGATGCGATGGTGCCGGACGTGTCGGACCGTAAGTTCGATACCAGCTTCGTCAAGGAAAAGACCAAGCTCTACAAGTTCAACATCAACAACATGGACAAGTCGGTGGTCCAGTTCGACCTCGACCGCCTGGCCGAAGCGACCCGCCTGCACGTCGGCGCTACAATGGCCGCCAAGAAAGGCGACGGCCTGGTGTTCGTCAACTGCATGGAAAAGCTGACCATGAACGCGCCCAAGGAAACCTTGCGCGTGCGCCTGTCGGCTGCGCTGGACGCCGGCATCGACGGCATCACCATGTCGGCCGGCCTGCACCTCGGTTCGTTCGAGCTGATCAAGGACCATCCGCGCTTCCGCGAAGCCAAGCTGGGCATCATCGTGTCGTCGGTGCGTGCGCTGCAGCTGTTCCTGCGCAAGGTCGCGCGTCTGAACCGCAATCCCGACTACATCATCGTCGAAGGCCCGCTGGCCGGCGGCCACCTCGGCTTCGGTGCCGAGGACTGGAAAAACTACGACCTGCACACGATCATCGACGAAATCCTGGCCTACATGAAGGCCGAGAATCTCGACATCCCGCTGATCGCGGCCGGCGGCATCTTCACCGGTTCCGACGCCGTCTCGTTCCTGGAAAAAGGCGTGGGCGGCGTGCAGGTGGCGACCCGCTTCACCGTGACCCACGAGTGCGGCCTGCCGGACAGCATCAAGCAGGAATACTACCGCGCGTCCGAGGAAGACATCATCGTCAACGGTGTCTCGCCGACCGGCTACCCGATGCGTATGCTCAAGAGCACGCCGGCGATCGGTTCCGGCATCCGCCCGGGCTGCGAATCCTACGGCTACCTGCTGGACGCGACCGGCAACTGCGCCTACATCAACTCGTACAACCGCGAAGTGCAGGCCAATCCGGACAGCAAGAACATCCAGGTGTTCGACAAGACCTGCCTGTGCACCCACATGCGCAACTTCAACTGCTGGACCTGCGGCTCGACCACCTACCGCCTAAAGGACACGACCCACAAGCTGGCCGACGGCAGCTACCAGGTCCTGTCGGCCAAGCACGTGTTCGAGGATTACCAGTTCAGCGTCGACAACCAGGTCGCACTGCCGGCGCGCGCGGAAGCGGCTGCATAAGCGGCTGCATAAGCGGCTGCATCAAACCATTTCGAGTTCCGGACGGAACGAAACTCCCGAGGTACTGTCCAAGAACAGTTGACCTTGCAACAGGGAGCGCCGCATGTTCGAACTCGAGCCCTGCGCCCGGGCCGTCCTCCTCACCGACGACGCCGGCGCCATCACCACCTGGAACGCCGGCTGCAGCGCGCTGTTCGGCCTGCCGGCCGAGCAGGTTCTCGGCCGTTCCATCACCACCCTGTTCACGCCGTCCGGGCGCGACGCCTGGAGCGCCGGCTGGGGCGCGCTGGCCACCCGTCTTGAAGGCGCCGAGCTGCAGCTCGACCTGCAATGCGCGCAGGCGCGCGTGTGCGCCGCCAGCCTGATCCTGGCGCCGCAATTCGATGCCGGCGGCGCGCTGCGCGGCTGCGCGGTCGCCATCGTCACCGAGTTCGACCGCGACGCACCCGAAGCCGAACACGTCGCGCGCACGCCGTTGGCAAAGGTGGTCGATGCCTTCCCCGGCACCTTCTACGCGCTCAACCGCGACGGCCGCTTCATGCTGTGGAACCGCAACCTGGAGCGCGTGACCGAGATGGCCCCGGAAGAGCTGGCCGCCGCGCGCGGCCCCGACCTGCTCGACCTGGCCCAGCGCCCGCCACTGGTGAACGCGATCCGGCGCGCCTTCGAGCAGGGCGAGGAAATGAAGCTCGAGGTCGACTACGTGTCCAAGAGCGGGCGCGAGTACCCGATCCTATTGGGCGGCAACAAGGTGCGCTGCAACGGCGGCGAGTACCTGTTCGGCATGGGCATCGACATTGCCGCGCGTCGCGCGCGCGAGCGCGAGCTGCGCCTGCGCGAGCGCGCGCTGCACGCGGCGTCCAACGGCATCGTGATCACCCGCCACGAAGGCGCGGACAACGTCATCGAGTACGTCAACCCGGCCTTCGAGCGTATCACCGGCTACACGGCGGCGGACGCGATCGGCAAGGATCCGCGCTTCATGGCCGCGCCCGGCATGGACGCCGCCGAGCGCGCCCAGCTGCGCGAGGCGGTGAAGGCCGAGCGTGCGCTCAACGTGGTACTGCGCAACCTGCGCAAGAGCGGCGAGCTGTTCTGGAACGACCTGAACATCACGCCGGTGCGGGACGAGCACGGCGTGGTCACCCATTACATCGGCGTGATCAACGACGTCACCGCGGCCAAGCAGCGCACCGCCCACCTCGAGCACGAAGTCAACCACGACGCCCTCACCGGCCTGGCCAACCGCACCCTGCTGTGGGACCGGCTCGAACAGGCGCTGCACCTGGCCCAGCGCCAGAAGAGCCTGGTCGCCACCGTCCTGCTCGACCTGAACAACTTCAAGGCCATCAACGACACCTTCGGCCACGAAGCCGGCGACGTGGTTTTAAAGGTGGTGGCGCGACGGCTGCAGGCCTCGGTGCGCGACAGCGACACGGTGGCGCGCATGTCCGGCGACGAATTCGTGCTGGTGCTGGCCAACCAGCCGTCGCTGCGCTTCACGCTGCGCATGATCGAGCGGCTGCGCCAGAGTTTCGCGATCCCGGTGGCGTTCGGCGGACGCGAGATCCCGGTCGGCGCCAGCGTCGGCGTCTCGCTGTACCCGCACGACGGTGCCACCGCGGCCGAACTGGTGCGCTCAGCCGATGTCGCCATGTACCACGGCAAGGGGAGCGGCCAAAGCGACGTGCATTTCTTTTCGGCCGACATGAAGTCGAGCACCGAGGCCAAGCTCAGGCTCGAAACCAACTTGCGCGAGGCGCTCGAACGCGACGAACTGTTCCTGCTGTACCAGCCGCGACTGTCTCTCCACAGCGGCAAGATCACCGGCTTCGAGGCACTGCTGCGCTGGCGCCATCCCGAGCACGGCGTGCTGCCGCCCGCGCGCTTTTTGGCCGAGGCCGAGGAAAACGGCTTGATCGTCCAGATCGGCCAGCGCGTGCTCGACCAAGCCTGCGCCTTCGCAGCGCGCCTGCGCGCACTCGGCTTCGTGCTGCCGGTCGCGGTCAACGTGTCGCAGCGCGAATACAGCCAGCCGGGCTTCGTGGACGCACTGAGGGATTGCCTGGCGCGCCACCGGCTCGATGCGGGCGGGCTGGCGCTCGACCTGCGCCTCGACGGCCTGATCCGCAATCCGGCGCTCGGGCGCGAGCTGGCCGTGCAACTGCGCGAGCTGGGCGTGGCGCTGTCGGTCGACGGCGTCGGCGCCGGCCTGTGCGACCTGCTCTACCTGCAGCAGCTGTCGGCCGCCCAGATCAAGCTGGCGCAGCGCGCCGTGCACGACAGCCCGGACGGCGGCAGCGCCGTGGCCAAGAGCCTGATCGACATCGGCCACAACCTGGACATGGAGGTGATCGGCGAAGCGGTCGAGACCCGGCCGCAGATGGAATTCCTGAAGTCGCATGGCTGCGACCATTTACAGGGGATGTGGTTTTGCGAGCCGCTGGCGGCGGAGGCGGCGCAAAGGCTGCTGGAGGAACGTCAACCCGCCTGACAGTGTCTCTCCGGCGCACTTGAACAAGGTCGTCCCGGCGCAGGCCGGGACGACGACGTCAGCCTTCGGCGGTGATGCGCTGGATCAGCGCCCCCAGCACCTCTTCCGCCATGTCGTTCGACACCTGGCAGGTGCCGGCGTTCTCGTGCCCGCCGCCGCCGTATTCCAGCATCAGCGTGCCGATGTTGGTGTTGGAGGTGCGGTTCAGGATCGACTTGCCGGTCGCGAACACGGTGTTCTGGTTCTTCAGGCCCCACAGCACGTGGATCGAGATGTTCGTGTCCGGGAACAGCGCATAGATGATGAAGCGGTTGCCAGCGAAGATCACCCTCTCTTCGCGCAGGTCGAGCACCACCAGGTTCTGGTGCACGCGCGCGCAGCGCCGGATCTGCTGCTTGCACAACGCGTCGTGCTCGAAGTACAGCGCGGTACGTTCGAGCACGTCCGGCAGCTCCATGATCTGCTCGATCGTGTGATTGCCGCAGTACGCGATCAGGTCCATCATCAACTGGTAGTTCGAGATGCGGAAATCGTGGAAACGGCCCAGGCCGGTGCGCGCGTCCATCAGGAAGTTCAGCAGGTTCCAGCCCTTTGGATCGAGCACTTCCTCGCGCGAAAAACGCGCAGCGTCGCCCTTGTCGACCGCTTCCATCATGTCGCGCCAAGCGGCCGGGAAGGCGCGCTCGCCGCCGAAATGGTCGTACACGACCCGCGCCGCCGACGGCGCCGTCGGGTCGATCACGTGGTTCTCGCGCTTGCCGGTATTGCGGATGATTTCGGACAGGTGGTGGTCGAACGCCAGGTGGGCGCCGGCGACGTACGGCAGGTTGGTCGTGATATCGCGCGCGCTGATCGCGATCTTCCCGTCCTGCATGTCTTTCGGGTGGACGAACAGGATCTCGTCGATCAAGTCCAGGTGCTTGAGCAGCACGGCGCAGACCAGGCCGTCGAAGTCGCTGCGGGTTACGAGGCGGTATCGTTTGGGAACGGCAGACATCGGCATACCCTTTCATTTCCATGAGGATGTCGTCGATCATACCCTGCAACATTTCTAAAAGGAACCAAGTCGACAGGAAAAAATAGGCGCAAACGCCGCCGGCGTGCAATCCAGCAGCGCTTTCCTGCAGGCTGTCGCATGGCCATGGCGATCCATGCCGGATGCGGGTACAGTTGCACCATCCCAACAGCGCGTTCGGCAGGCTCGACAGCTGCCGCCGCCGCGCTCCATTATTATTGGCTTCATGCAAACATCGCGCTCATCCCAGCCCGCCGTCTCGACCGCCCTCGCCCGGCTCTACCACGCCTTCGACGCCGTGGCGACCTGGGTGACGCAGCTGTCGTGGTGGAAGTTTTTCCTGTTTGCGGCGCTGCTGCTGGTCGCAGGCAAGATCCTGCAGGACGAGCTGTTTTCCGCCAGCGACGACGACAACGTCCGCATCGAGCGCAGCGGTCACAAGGCCGAACCCAGCGTCACGATCGACGACAGCGGCATCTACATCAACCAGCGCGGCAAGAAGCCGATCGTGATCAATCCGAACGACATCGCGGCCAAGGCGCAGGCTGCGGCCAAGCAGGCCGAAGCCGCGAAAACCGCGGCCAAGGCAGCCGAGCAAGCCGGACGCGCCGCCGAAAAAAGCGCGCAGGATGGCGCAAACAATGCGGACGGCGACAAGGACAAGGACAAGGACAACGACGACAGCGACGACAACGCCGCCGCTCCGGACGCACCTGCCGCGCCGGCGGCGGCCGCACCTGCTGCTTCGGCCGCACCCGCTGCTCCAGCTGCCCCGGCTGCAGCGGCAGCTCCACCTGCTCCAGCTGCCGCCAAGGCCATCGCCGGCGTCAACGGCGACGCCGTCCACATCGACCTGCCGCCGCAGATTGGCGAAGAACTGTCGAACGCGATCGAAGCCACCATCGACGACGCCGCCGAAGCCAAGGCGCGCAGCTACCACAAGCAAGCCTCGACCTGGTTCACCAGCTTCGTGTGGCTGCTGATCCTGGCCCTGTTCGGCACCAAGGCGCTGGTCGGCGGCAAGAAACGCGCCGAAGCCGAGATGCAGAGCGCCACCGCCGCCGCCGAACGCGAATCGATGCAGCGCCAGCTGTCCGAAGCCAAGATGCAGGCCATGCAGGCCCAGGTCGAGCCGCACTTCCTGTTCAACACCCTGGCCTCGGTCGAGCACCTGATCGAGACCAATCCGCCGCGCGCCTCGGCCATGCAGCGCACGCTGATCCAGTACCTGCGCGCCGTCATACCGCAAATGCGCGATGCCAACCTAGTCACCAGCCTCGGGCGCGAGCTCGACATGGTCACCGCTTACCTCGACCTGCTCAAGATGCGCATGGAAGAGCGCTTGAGCGTCGAAATCAACGTCCCGGATGGCTTGCGCAGCGCCGCCTTCCCGCCGATGATGCTGCAATCGATGGTCGAAAATGCGATCAAGCACGGGCTAGAGACCAAGCCCGAAGGCGGCTACCTGAAAGTCGGCGCCGAGATCGTCGACAGCAAGCTGAGCGTGACCGTCATGGACGATGGCGTCGGCTTCGGCGTGGCGCCCAGCAAGGGCACCGGTTTGGGGCTGTCCAACATCCGCGAGCGCTTGAAACTGCTGCACGGCGACGCCGGCCACCTGCACATCGGCGCCAACAGCCCGAGCGGCGTGATCGCGACCATCGAGGTGCCTTACAAGTTGGCAAAGTAAACACCCTGCTACTTGCTTGTCCAGACAATTCGTTGAATAATCGACACACTTCATTTTGACGCGTTCGACATGCCTACCGCAATCATTGCCGATGACGAAAGACTGATGCGCGACCTGCTGCGCACCCGACTGTCCCAGGTGTGGCCGGAACTGCAGATCCTCGGCGAAGCCAAGAACGGCGATGAAGCCGTGCAGCTGGTGCAGGAGCTCAAGCCGGACCTGACCTTCCTGGACATCCGCATGCCCGGCAAGACCGGCATGGAGGCGGCGCGCGACATTGGCGACGCCAGCCAGGTGGTGTTCGTGACCGCTTACGACCAGTACGCGGTCGAGGCCTTCGAGCGCGGCGCCATCGATTACGTGCTCAAGCCGCCCGAGCCCGAGCGCCTGAAGATCACCGTCGAACGCCTGAAGGAACGCCTGGCCGCGCCGCAGGGCGCCGGCGCCGCTCCCGACATGAGCCAGACCATGAGCGCGATGCTGTCGCAGTTGGCCGAAAAGATCGCCGCGCCCAAGCCGAAGCACCTGCAGTGGATCCAGGCCAGCATCGGCCAGGACCTGCGCATGATCCCGGTCGAGGACATCCTGTTCTTCCGTTCGGACGAGAAATATACCTGCGTCCAGACCGCCGGCTTCGAAGCGCTGATCCGCAAGCCGGTGCGCGACCTGGCCGACGAACTCGATCCCTCGCTGTTCTGGCAGATCCACCGTGCAACCCTGGTCAACGTGAATGCGATCGAAGGCGTGACACGCGATATTCGCGGACGCCACTTGGTGTTAGTCAAAGGTCGCCCCGAAAAGCTCGAGGTCAGCCGCAGCTTCTTGCATCTGTTCAAGCAGATGTGAGAGAGACGAGTCGGCCCGGTTGTTGAGCCTCAAACCAAGTTCAAGCCATGCCGGGTAAGGTAGATGCCGGTCCCGTGCCACGGGGCGCCCTTTGCATTTACCGATGAACCTTTCGCGCCGCACATGTCCGGCCGGCCGGCCCGTCGTCTGGTCCGCAGCCTGTTTTCTGATGGGTGCGACCGTCGGCCGCTGGCTGAAGCAGCGCGCCCAGCAGGAGCTGAAAACCGTGCAGGCCAACCGCCAGATCGTCCAACATGCCCACGAGGCCATCATCTCGGCGGACGCGGCTAACGTCGTCGTGATGGCCAACCCGGCCGCCGCGCAATTGTTCGGTACCAGCGTCGAAGACATGATCGGCAGTCCACTGGGGCGCTTCATCGACAGCGGCACCCAGGTCGAGGATGGGCCGGCCGAGTATTTCCGCGCCGGTGACGGTCGCGCCGGCCGCCGCGCCACCGACTACGCCGTCATCGGCATGCGCGCCGACGGCCGCCGCTTCCCGATCGAAGGCTCGATCTCGCGCCCTAACGGCGGCGCACCCTTCTATACCGTAATCGTGCGCGACGTCTCCGAGCGCCAGCGCGTGCAGGAAAAACTGACGCGCTCGCACGACCAGCTGCGCCAGTTGTCGGCGGCGCTGCAGACCATCCGCGAGGAAGAACGCACCCACATCGCGCGCGAGCTGCACGACGACCTCGGCCAGATGCTGGCCTCGCTGCGCATGGACCTGACGCTGCTGCAGCAGGCCGACCGCGCGCCGGACGACAGCCTGCGCCTGATTCACGGCATGGAGCAGAACCTGCTCACCGCCATCACCTCGTTGCGCCGCATCGCCACCAACCTGCGCCCGCGCGCGCTCGACGAAGGCGGCCTGTATTTTGCCCTGCAGGGCCTGCGCGAGGATTTCGTCGAGCGCTACGGCATCCCCTGCACGCTGCTGGCCGACGAAGCCGAGCTGCGCCTGGACGACGCCGCCAGCACCGCGATCTTTCGCATCGTGCAGGAAGCGTTGACCAACATCGCGCGCCACGCCCACGCCGGCAGCGTGACCATGAACCTGTTCCGCCTGAACGGCGACCTGTTGATCACGATCCGCGACGACGGCCTCGGCATCCGGCCGGAAGACATGGAAAAGGCCGAGTCGCTCGGCCTGATCGGCATGCGCGAGCGGGTCTGGGCGATGAACGGCGAGATCACCGTCAGCGCCGACGAGCCGCCCGGCACTCGCATCGACATCGTCATGCCGGTGCAGGATCACCTGGCCTGAAGCTCAGTTTCAGCTCAGTTTCTGCTCACTTTTAGCACCCCGTATCGACGACCGCGACCTTCGCCGGCGTGACCACGCCCGCACTGGACGTCGCTTCCGAATACGTCGCCTTGCAGCTGGCCGCGGTGGTAGCGCCCTTCGGCGATACGATCAGGTCGCGGCCATTGACCTTGAGCGTCCATTCATCGCTGCTCAAGCCGGCCGCATCCGCGGTGGTGGTGGCCGACGACGGGTAGCCGACCACCATCGGCACGCTGATCCCTTCCATGTCGACCGGCGTGGTGGAGGACCCGTTCACCAGTGACTTGCCGTGCGTCATGGTGTACACCGCCGTCAGGGAGCTGCTCGCCGCATGGACGGCAGCCCGGCGCGCATCGCTGCCGAGGTCGGCAAACTTCGGCAGCGCGACGGCGGCCAGGATGCCCATGATGACGATGACGACGATCAGCTCGATCAATGTGAAACCGCCCTGTACCGCGCCAGATGCTGGGCGCTGTACCGCGCGTTGGACTGACGCGGTACGAGCTTGCGTGACTTTCAAAACCATTCTCCAACAAAGATGTGGGTTGAGGGCTCCAGGCCCGGATCGTCGCCTGCGTGCATCAGTGGAAAATGGTGACAAACAAAACCACAACTTGATGTTGAGCAACTTACTAATGCTAGCGTAATTACGCAATAAATTGCCGTAAATCAATAATTTAGACTGTGCCGTTCGCTTGTTCGAAGTCAGTCTGTGGCAAGAAGCCAACATTTCGTTATGTCATCAAAGCGACATACACGTTCGATAAGATGCGTGCCGATCACGATGCGATCCCGACAAGATTGCGTCGCATGAATCGTCCGACACCTTATTGGAGAAATCTCAATGCAAGTCAAACGCCTGGCCGCTGCCCTGATCGCTGCGACCCCGCTGTTCGCCGCCGCCCAAACCAACGTGACCCTGTACGGCGTCGTCGACATGGCCGTGGAATCGGCCGACAACGGCGGTCCCAGCGGCCGTCACACCTTCGTCAACTCGGGCGACCAGTCGACCAGCCGCTTTGGCTTCCGTGGCACCGAAGACCTGGGCGATGGCTTGAAAGCCGTCTTCAACATCGAAAGCGGCTTCACCGCCGACAATGGCGTGAGCGACTCGGCCGGCCTGTTCCAGCGCCGCGCCGTGGTCGGCCTGGATGGCGCCTTCGGCCTGCTGACGCTGGGCCGCGAATACTCGCCGATCGCCTCGATCGGCGCCGCCACCGACGAACTCGGCCAGGGCTTCTACGGCAGTAACCTGTCGGCATTCGGCTCGGGCCGCGTGACCCGCCGGCTGGCGAACTCGGTCAACTACCGCAGCGCCGACTTCATGGGCTTCAAGCTGCTGGCCACCTACGCCGCCGGCGAAAAGACCACCGGCCCGAACGGCGACCTGAAAGGCATCGGCCTGGAATACACCAACAGCGGCCTGTACCTGGGCGCGGCTTATCACAACGTCAAGAACAACGCGACCGTCAATGACAAGGAATACGGCGCCGGCGCCGCGTACGTGTTCTCGCAGCTGAACGGTTTCGAGATCAAGGCCAATTACCTGGGCTCGGATCCGGCCGGTCCGAACAACCGCTTCAAGGAATACAATCTGGGCGCCGGCTACCCGTTCGGCGCCAACAAGGTGCTGGTCAACCTGAAGCAGGACAAGCTTGAAAACGGCGCCAAGGGCAACGCCTGGGCGCTCGCCTACACCTACGCGTTCTCCAAGCGCACCAACGTGTATGCGACCTACGCCAGCATGAACAACAACAACCTGGCCAGCTTCGCGCTGAACTCGTCGTCGAACAACGTGGCGCCGCAGAACACCAGCGTGACCCCGGCCGTGACCCTGCTCGGCGCCGACCCATCGGTGTTCGCGATCGGCTTGCGCCACACGTTCTGATCGATTAGATGTCGCCCCGGCGAAGGCCGGGGTCCATGTGGGTTTCCAACTTCGGAGACGATGCATGGGCCCCGGCCTGCGCCGGGGCGACGTTTATTTCAGCCGGCAGGTCAGGAGCCAGTAAAACTCCCACCGCTGTATCTTGATCTCACGCACACTGCTCGCCAGGCGCTTGCGCAGCGTGCTGTCGGTCGGATAGCTCTTGGGCTGCTCGACCCGATTGCCGTCCGGTCCCACCACCATGTGATAGGTATTGCCCTGGGCGTCGGTGCGCGCCACGGTCGGGCTGCCGCCTTCGACGTACTCGTCGTCGAGCAGCACCAGCAGCGCATCCTTGCCCACGCGCGCGCGCAAGGCCTTGAGGAAGGGCTCCTGCTCGTCGCGTTTCAGGCGCGACCACGTGAAGGCCAGCAGCACGGCATCGAAGCCGCCCAGTTCCGCCGGCACGTCGGCCGGGCGGGGCGCGGCCACGCAGGTCGCGCCCGGCACTAGCGCCTCGGCCGCCTCGCCGTGACCGCAACCCAGTTCCAGCACCTTGTGCCCGGCCAGCAGGCGCGCCAGCTCGGCGCGCACCTCGTCGAGGTCGGCGCCCTGGTCGGACTCGTGGCCCTCTTCGTGTTCGTAGCCGTTCTCGTCTTCGTAATCGTCGTGATCCATCATCATGCTTACAACTCGTAGTTCTCGCTGGTGCCGCGCATCGCCGACTCGACCATCTTGCGGTTGAGCGTCGGCGCCAGCAGTTCAATGAAAGTATAAATATAACTGCGCAAATAGGCGCCCTGCTTCACCGCCACGCGCGAAATGTTCATGCCGAACAGGTGCCCGACCGGGATCGCGCGCAGGTTGCGGTCGCGCTCCGGATCGAAGGCCATGCCGGCGATCACGCCGATGCCCATGCCCAGCTCGACATAAGTCTTGATGACGTCGGCATCGATCGCTTCCAGCAGCACGTCCGGCTTGAGGTGGCGCAGCTCGAACGCATGGTCGATCTTGCTGCGGCCGGCAAACGCGCTGTCGTAGGTGATCAAAGGATACGAAGCGATCTCTTCCAGCGAAATCGCCTTCGAACGCGTCAGCGGATGCTCGTGCGGCACCACCACCACGTGCTCCCATTGGTAGCACGGCAGCGTGATCAGGCCGTCCACCGCGGCAATCGACTCGGTCGCGATGGCCAGGTCGGCCTGGTCGTTCTTGACCATCTCGGCAATCTGGCGCGGGTTACCCTGCAACAGCGATAATCTGACCTTCGGAAAGCGCACCATGAAGGCTTGCACGACCTTGGGCAGCGCGTAGCGCGCCTGCGTGTGCGTGGTGGCGATCGTGAAGCTGCCGCTGTCCTGGGCGGCGTATTCCTTGCCGATGCGCTTGAGGCTATCGATCTCCTGCATGATCAGCTCGACCGAGCTCAGCACCAGCCGGCCCGGCTCGGTCAAGCCGCGGATGCGCTTGCCATGGCGCGTGAAGATGTCGACCCCGAGCTCTTCTTCCAGTTCGATGATCGCCTTGGAGACGCCGGGCTGGGAAGTGAACAGTGCCTTGGCGGCATCGGTCAGGTTGAAATTCTGGCGGACCGCCTCGCGCACGAAGCGTAATTGGTGTAGGTTCATTGCCCTTCTTGTATTGATGAAGACCTTAGACGCATTTTACAAGCTAGCTTATGCCTCTGGCGCATATAAGCAAATAAATTCTCAGTAGTTTGGAATATAGCTCTATTTTATTAATATTCGGCCTACCTTGCCGGGTCATGCCACCTCGGCCCGACAGTTCCACCAGGATCACACCATGTACCGTTACGACAAATACGACCATCTCATCGTACGCGAACGCATCGCCCAGTACCGCGACCAGGTCCAGCGCCGCCTCGCCGATGAGCTGACCGAAGAAGAATTCCTGCCGCTGCGCCTGCAGAACGGCCTGTACATGCAGCGCCATGCCTATATGCTACGCATTGCCGTGCCTTACGGTTTGTTGTCGACCGCGCAAATGCGCATGTTCGCCCACATTGCGCGCAAGTACGACCGCAATTACGGCCACTTCACGACGCGCCAGAACATCCAGTTCAACTGGATCGAGCTGGAACAGACGCCGGACATCCTGACCGACCTGGCCTCGGTCGAGATGCACGCGATCCAGACCTCGGGCAATTGCATCCGCAACACCACCACCGACGAGTACGCCGGCGTCGCCGCGGACGAAATCATCGATCCGCGTCCGTTCTGCGAGATCATGCGCCAGTGGAGCACCTTCCACCCCGAGTTCATCGCCCTGCCGCGCAAGTTCAAGATCGCCTTCAATGGCGCCGTGCAAGACCGCGCCGCGATCGCGATGCACGACATCGGCCTGACCGCGGTGCGCAACGAGGCTGGCGAAGTCGGCTTCAAATTCATGGTCGGCGGCGGCCTGGGCCGCACCCCGATCCTGGGCAGCGTGATCAACGCCTTCGTGCCGTGGCAAGACCTGCTGACCTACACCGAAGCCGTGATGCGCGTGTACAACCAGTTCGGCCGCCGCGACAACAAGTACAAGGCCCGTATCAAGATCCTTGTGAAAGCCATCGGCGCCGAGGAGTTCGCACGCCTGGTGGAAGCCGAATTCGCCGACCTGAAAGGTGGCCCGGAAACGCTGACCCAGGAAGAACTGGACCGCGTCGCCGCCTACTTCGATCCGAAGCCGTACGCCCAGCTGCCGAACGTTGCACTGAACGCCGGCCACGAAGACAACAAAGCCTTCGCTAACTGGCTGCAGCGCAACGTCAAACCGCACAAGGTGCCGGGCTATGCCGCGGTCGTGCTGTCGCTGAAAAAGACCGGCGTGCCGCCGGGCGACGCCACCGCCGAGCAGATGGATTTCGTCGCCGACCTGGCCGACGAGTACAGCTTCGGCGAACTGCGCGTGACCCACGAGCAGAACCTGGTGCTGGCCGACGTCGAGCAGTCGAAATTGTTCGAAGTCTGGGAGCAGGCCAAGTCGAAAGGCCTGGCCACGCCGAACATCGGCCTGCTGACCGACATGATCTCCTGCCCGGGCGGCGACTACTGCGCGCTGGCGAACGCGAAATCGATCCCGATCGCGGCCGCCATCGCCAAGCGCTTCGATGACCTCGACTTCCAGCACGACATCGGCGACATCGAACTGAACATCTCGGGCTGCATCAACGCCTGCGGCCACCACCACGTCGGCCATATCGGCGTGCTGGGCGTCGACAAGGACGGGGCCGAGTGGTACCAGGTCTCGATCGGCGGCGCGCAGGGTAACCAGGCGTCGATCGGCAAGATCATCGGCCCGTCGTTCTCGGCTTCGCAGATGCCGGAAGTGGTCGGACGCCTGCTCGACGTGTACGTCAAGAACCGCGTCGATGGCGAACGCTTCATCGACGTCGCATCGCGCCTCGGTACGGCGCCGTTCAAGGAATATGTGTATGCCACGCCGATCGCGGCGGGCGAACTGGCCGTCGGAGAAGACCAACATGCCTGAGTTTCAACAGCACCCGCAGATCATCAAGGGCCGTGAAGTCCTCGCTGACGATTGGACCGTCCTGCGCCTGGCCGAAGGTGAAGCCCCGGAAACGGTCGAGGTCCCGGCCGGCCGCGTGATCGTGCCGAGCACGGTCTGGCTGGCCCAGCGCGAGGCGCTGGCTGCCCGTGCGGAAGTGGCGCAGTTGGGAGTCTGGCTGGCCTCCGACCAGCTGGCCACCAGCATCAAGGACGACTTGCCTAAGTTTGCGGTGATTGCCGTCGACTTCCCGAAGTTCAGCGATGGCCGCGGCTACTCGATCGCCTACAACCTGCGCAAGCGCCTCGGCTACACCGGCGAGCTGCGCGCGATCGGCGACGTGCTGCGCGACCAATTGTTCCAGATGCAGCGCTGCGGCTTCGATGCCTACGCCACGCGCCAGGACCGCAACATCCATGACGCGCTCAAGGGTTTGAGCGTGTTTTCCGAAACCTACCAGGCCGCGGTCGACCAGCCGCTGCCGCTGTTCCGCCGCCATCACCGCGACGTGCCGCCCGAGCACAGCGACGCCGGCGCGGGCATCTGAACCCAGGAATAGTATGAGCGACCTGAACGCCAAGGTCTCCGCCACGCGCGCCATCCTCGAGCAGGTGGCGCGCGACTACTCGCCGGCCGTATTCGCATCGAGCCTGGCCGCCGAGGACATGGTGTTGACCGACCTGATCTTGAAAGCCGGCCTCCCGATCGGCATCTTCTCCCTCGAGACCGGCCGCCTGCACAAGGAAACGCTGGCCGTGCTGGACGCGGTCAAGGAAAAATACGGCCACACCATCGCGATCTACCAGCCGCGCGCGGAACTGGTCGACGAGTACGTGAGCAAGAACGGCCTGAACGCCTTTTACGACAGCGTCGAGATGCGCAAGGCTTGCTGCCAGGTGCGCAAGGTCGAGCCTTTGGGGCGTGCGCTGGAAGGCAAGCAAGCCTGGATCACCGGCCAGCGCCGCAGCCAGTCGACCACGCGCGCCGAACTGGCCGTGCAGGAAGACGACGCCGCGCACGGCATGCAGAAATTCAATCCGCTGGCCGACTGGGATGAAGCCGATGTGTGGGCCTACATCCGCGCCAACGACGTGCCTTACAACGCCCTGCACGATCGCGGCTACCCGTCGATCGGCTGCGAACCCTGCACCCGTGCGATCCAGCCGGGCGAGGACGTGCGCGCCGGCCGCTGGTGGTGGGAAAGCGCCGATTCCAAGGAATGCGGCCTGCACCTGGTCGACGGCAAACTCATTCGCATCAAATCCGTGGCCGCCTGAGTGCGGCCGCGATGAACAAGGCACCGACATGACGACTTTTAGCGATACACCAGTCCTGGGCGACGTGAATGCGCGCCACCTTGACGCCCTCGAATCCGAAGCGATCCACATCCTGCGCGAAGTCGCGGCGGAGTGCTCGAACCCGGCCCTGCTGTTCTCGGGCGGCAAGGACTCGGTGGTGCTGCTGCGCCTGGCCGAAAAGGCCTTCCGCCCCGGCAAATTTCCCTTCCCGCTGGTCCACATCGACACCGGCCACAACTTCGACGAAGTGATCGCCTTCCGTGACGCCCGCGTGGCGGAACTCGGCGAGCGCCTGATCGTCGGCTCGGTCGAGGATTCGATCAAGAAGGGCACCGTGCGCCTGCGTAACCCGCAAACCGACTCGCGCAATGCCGCGCAGGCGGTGACGCTGCTGGAAACCATCGCCGAGCACGGCTTCGATGCCTGCATCGGCGGCGCCCGCCGCGACGAGGAAAAGGCGCGCGCCAAGGAGCGCATCTTCTCGTTCCGCGACGAATTCGGCCAGTGGGATCCGAAAGCCCAGCGTCCGGAACTGTGGGATCTGTATAACACCCGCGTCCACCCGGGCGAGAACATGCGCGTGTTCCCGATCTCGAACTGGACCGAACTTGACGTCTGGCAGTACATCGCCCGCGAAAAACTGGCCCTGCCCTCGATCTATTATGCGCACCAGCGCCAGGTGATTCCGCGCAACGGCCTGCTGGTGCCGCTGACCCCGCTCACGCCCGCGCGCGAGGGCGAGACCGTCGAGACGCAGACGGTCCGCTTCCGCACCGTCGGCGACATCTCGTGCACCTGCCCGGTGTCGTCCGATGCCGACACGGTCGGCGCGATCATCGCCGAGACCGCGATCACCCAGATCACCGAGCGCGGCGCGACCCGCATGGACGACCAGACCTCGGAAGCGTCGATGGAAAAACGCAAGAAGCAAGGATATTTCTGATGAACGCCGTAACTGAAACCCTGAATCATGCCGCCGACCAGAGCGGTCAAGCCTCGCTGCTGCGCTTCATCACCGCCGGCTCGGTCGACGACGGCAAGAGCACGCTGATCGGCCGCCTGCTGTTCGACAGCAAGGGCATCTTCGCCGACCAGCTGGCCGCAGTGTCGCGCTCGAAGCACAAGCGCACCGTCGGCGACACGATCGACCTGTCGCTGCTGACCGACGGCCTGGAAGCCGAGCGCGAGCAAGGCATCACGATCGACGTGGCCTACCGCTACTTCGCCACGCCGAAGCGCAAATTCATCATCGCCGACACCCCGGGCCACGAGCAGTACACGCGCAACATGGTGACCGGCGCCTCGACCGCCGACGCCGTCATCATCCTGGTCGACGTGTCGAAGGTGAAGCTGGGCGACGACGGCAGCGTGGAGCTGCTGGTCCAGACCAAGCGCCACTCGACCATCGCCAAGCTGCTGCAGATCGAGCACGTGATCGTCGCCGTCAACAAGATGGACCTGGTGAACTACGACCGCAAGGTGTACGAGCGCATCGTTGGCGCCTACACCGAATTCGCGAACAGCCTGGGCCTGAAGGACATCACCGCGATCCCGCTGTCGGCGCTGGCCGGCGACAACGTCGTCGAGCGCGGCGACAACATGGCGTGGTACGAAGGCCCGACGCTGATCGAGCTGCTGGAAGGCATCTCGGTCTACGACGAGGCGCACTCGGCCCCGTTCCGCTTCCCGGTGCAGCTGGTGGCGCGCCACAACGGCCACGAAGCCAATGATTTTCGCGGCTACATGGGCCGCATCGAGTCGGGCAAGGTCTCGGTCGGCGACAAGCTGGTGGTGCAGCCGTCCGGCGTCGAGACGACCGTCAAGGCGATCCATACCTTCGATGGCGAACTCACGAGCGCCGTGGCCGGCCAGTCGATCACGCTGCTGCTGAACGAATACGTCGACGTCTCGCGCGGCGACGTGCTGGCGGGTGCGGATCAACCGGCGACGCTGCTCAAGCAGGTCGTGGCCGACGTCTGCTGGATGGCCGACGAGCCGCTCGACGTGCGCCGCAAGTACTGGATCAAGCACGGCACGCGCCAAACCATGGCCAAGGTGAAGGCGGTGCAGAGCATCCTGGACGTCAACACCCAGCAGCGCAGTACGCCCGACAATCCGGCCACTGGGCTGAAGCTGAACGACATCGCACGCATCGAGCTGACGGTGCAGCAGCCGCTGGCGGCGGATGCGTATGAAGCCATCCGCGCAACGGGCGCCTTTATCCTGATCGACGAGGTCACCCATCAGACGGTCGCAGCGGGTATGATTCGGTTGGAACAGTAACCGTAACGAAGGGCGAGCATGGCTGGGCTGGGAAAAGTCTACTTGGTTGGAGCCGGTCCCGGCGCAGCTGACCTCATCACCGTGCGCGGCGCGCGCCTGCTGGCGCAGGCCGACGTGGTGCTGTACGACGCCTTGGTGACGCCCGAGATGCTGGCCCTGTGCGAGCAGGCCGACAAGATCTCGGTCGGCAAGCGCTCCGGCCAGCGCTCGACCGCGCAGGCGGTCATCAACGAACAGCTGGTCGAATGCGCGCGCAAGTATCAGCGCATCGTGCGCCTGAAAGGCGGCGACCCGATGCTGTTCGGGCGCGCCGACGAGGAATTGCGCGCGCTCGAGCTCGAAGGCATCGACGTCGAGGTCGTCCCCGGCATCACCACCGCGGTGGCCGCCGCCGCCGCAACCAGGCAGCCGCTCACCAAGCGCGGCGTCGCGCGCAGCGTCGCCTTCTTCACCTCCAGCACCGCTCCGGACCACCCGGAGCACCCTGCCCTGCCGGAAACCGACACCATGGTGCAGTACATGGGCGGACGCGAAGCCGCCGCCACCGCCGAGCGCCTGCTGGCCCAGGGACGCCGTCCCGGCCTGCCGGTGATCGCGGTGGAAAATTGCAGCCGCCCGGACCAGCGCGTGCTGCGCCTGACGCTGGCCGACCTGGCCAAGGGACTCGATGCGGGTCCGGACGCGGCGGGTGGTCCGGTGCTGGTGATGATCGGCGAAGCGCTGGCGCGGCGCGACCGGCAGCCGGACGATACGGCGCCGCCCGCATTTCCCCCCGAAGCATAAACCTTCGCGATCAATCGGCCGGCGCGTGCGCGGCCAGCCTGGCTTCCAGCGCCAGCGCCGCGCTGCTGGTGGCGACCGCGATGCCATTTACCCGTTCCAATGCCTGCCCCAGGCGCACACCGGTGCGTCCGCCGCATTCCTGCAGGTGCCAGCGCGCCAGATCACGCCGCATGGTCGCGATTTCTTCGCGCAGGCCGGCCAGCATGGCGCGCAGCCTGCCTTCGCGGTCGGCCGCCAGGCGCGGCGCGGCGCCGTCGGGCTCGCTATTGGGCGCGCCGTCGGCTCGGCCGTCTAAGGGGCTGTCCGCGGCGCCGCTGTCGAGGTGGGCCGACATCGCGTCGATGCGCGTGCGCATGCGCTGCAGGCGCGCGCCCATGCGGTCGAGGCGCCGGGCGCAACGCAGCTCGACCAGCCGGCGCGGCAGCCAGACCGATCGCTTGATCCGCCCGCCGAGCGCGCGCGCCGCGGCGCCGAACCGCGCCTTGAGTTTGATTGGGGAAGCCATGACGGGGCAGTGTCGGCGCTCCGGCGGAGGCTGTCAAACGCCGGCAGGCAGATAGCAGCATGATGCGGCGCAAGGATGCGTCGCCGTTTGATGCTACTCGGTGGCGCCGAGCGCGGACAGGCAGTATTCGGCCATCGCCGCCAGCACGCCCGGGTCTTCGCCGACCGCCGCCACGGTCGTGAACGCGACCTCAGGATAGGCCGCGCGCAAGCCGTCGAGCAGTTGCGGCAGGTCGCGCAGCAGATGGCCGCCCTGCCCCAGGAACACCGGCACCACGGTTACCGTGCGCACGCCGCGCGCGATCAGGCTTGCTACCTCGTCCGGCAGGCTGGGCGTCATCAACTCCAGGAACGCCAGCGAGACCGCCACGTCCGGGCGGCGCGCCGCGGTCAGTTCGCGCAGGCGCTGGAACGGCGCGGCCCAGCCAGGGGCGCGGGCGCCGTGCGCGAACAGGATCAGGGCTTGGTCCATCGATACTTCCATTAGTGTCGCTCCACCCATCGCAGGGCCATGATCGCCAATAGCAGGAACAGCAGGCTGGGCGCCGCGGCCGTGAGGAAGGCCGGCCAGGTCGACAGCATGCCGATGTGAGAAAACAGCGAGTCGATCAGCAAGAAGCTCACGCCGATCATGATGCCGATGAAGATCTTCAAACTGATGCCGCCGCTGCGCGTCTGCAGATAGCCGAACGGCAGCGCGATCGCCATCATCACGAAGATCGACAGCGGGGCAATCAGCTTTTTCCAGAATGCGATCTTGAAGCGCTCGGTCTCCTGGCGGTTCTCGGCCAGGTGGCGGGTGTAGACCGCCAGCTCGTTGGCCGACATGCGTTCCGGGTCGGAGCGCGAGACCGACAGGATCTTCGGCGTGATTTCCGAAGTCAGGTCGAACGACGGCAGCTTGCGCGTAGAGACCGCGGCGGTGTCCAGGCCGAAGGTGCTCTGGACGGTCTGGCCGGTCGGCACCGGCGCACCCGGCTCGGGCAGCACGCGGCTGTTGGAAAACACGTTCTCAGTCACGTCCTGCAGGCGCCACACGCTGTTGCCCATGAAACTGGCGCTGGCCGCGGTGAGCAGCGAGCGCATGCGCATGCTGTTGTCGAATTCGTAGATGTGCACGTCGCGCAGCGAGCCGTCCGGCTGGATCTGGCGCGCGTTGAAGAAGCGCGAGCCGGTGACTGGGCTCTTCGGGCCGGCGGCATGCACCACGTCCTTGGTCCACATCCCCGAGCGGAATTCGGCCGATACGGTGGCGCCGCGCGCCGACAGGCGCACGCGCTCGGCCAGCGGCGCGGTACGCGGCGTGACCAGCTCGCCGAAGATGAAGGTGATCACCACGAACACGACCGCGATCTTGGCCAGCATCCAGCCGGCCATCTGGGTCGACATCGAGGACGCGCGCATGATCGTGAATTCCGAGCTCTGGGCGAACTGCGCCATCGTGTAGATGGTGCCGAACAACGCGGCCACCGGCATCACCTCGTACACGTGGCCCGGCAGCAGCAGAAGTACGTACAGCATCGCATGCTGCAGCAGGTAACCGCCCTTGCCGACCGAGGGCAGTTCCTGGGTCAGGTCCATGAAGGCGATCAGGCCGAGCAGGCCGGCGAGCGCGAAGGCCACGGCCTGCGCGATGCTGACGAAGAAGTAGCGCTGTAGGATCTTCATGCGCGGTTCTCCGGTGCGGCGCCGCTTTGCAGCAGGCGGCGGCGTTTCCATGAATTGGCCAGCATCGCCGGATGCCAGCGGCTGTGCACGTTCAAGCGCCAGGCGAACAGGCCCAGCACGATCAGCAGCACCAGCAAGTGCAGCGGCCACCATGACATGGCCAGGTGCAGCTTGCCCTGCTTGACCGCGTTCTCGACCACCTTGGTCAGGTTCAGATAAGTAAAGAAGATCAGCACTGCCAGGATCAGGTTGGCCGCCGCGCCCGCGCGCGGGTTGGCGAAGCCGAGCGGGATCGCCAGCAGCATCAGCACCACGCACATGATCGGCGCGCTGAAGCGGTATTGCAGCTCGGCGTCGCGGTAGTGGTTATGCGGCATGGCGATCAGCGCCGCGGTCGACAGGCCGGGGACGCCGGAATCGCCCAGCACCGGGCCGGCGTTGCCGACCCGCATGCGGTAGCGCTCGAACTCCATCGCCTGGAAATCGGCCTTGCCCGGCGTGCCCTGGTAGCGCCGGCCGTTGCGCAGCACCAGGTACTGGCCGCCCTTGCCGTCCGGTTCGATCTGGCCCTGCTTGGCGACCACGGTGGTGGCCACGCCGTTGTCGATTGTGTTGACGAACACGTTCTGCACCACGGTGGCGGTGTGGCCGTCGGCGCTTTCGACGAAGAACACGCGGTTGGTCGCGGCCGACTCGCGGAACTGGCCGGGCGCCACGCGCTTGAGGTCTTCGCGCTTCTCGAAGCGCTCGGTGAATTCGTTGGCCTTGAGCTGGGCCCAGGGCACGACGCCCAGCGACAGTACCGCCACCACCGCGGCGATCGGCAGGCCGAACACGAGCACCGGACGGACCCAGCGGCTCAGCGACTGGCCGGAGGCGAACCACACGACCATCTCGGAATCGCGGTAGCTGCGCGTGACCGCGGCCAGCACCGAAATAAAACTGGTGAGGACGAGGATGGTTGGCAGATAATTCAGCACCGAAAAGCCGATCAGGGCCAGCACGTCGCTCGATGCGACCTTGCCGCCCGCGGCCCGACCCAGGATCGAGATCAGGGTCCAGGTCACGAGGATCGAAAACAGGATGGTAAAGGTGGCGCCGGCCACGCTGGCCAATTCACGCTGTAGGGCGCGTCGGAAAATCATTCGCTAGTTATAATTGCAGGTTAGGCAGTCAAGCACAAACGGAGAACCAAATGGACTTTAGCATAAAAGCATTCGACACAAAAAACACGCTGACCGCAGCCAAATCCGGCTGCGTGGCAGTGGCGGTGTTCGAGAACAAGAAACTGTCGGAGGCAGCCAAAGCCCTCGACCTGAACGGCGAGATCAGCGCGGCCGTCAAGTCGGGCGATATCTCCGGTAAAGCCGGTTCCACCCTGCTGCTGCGTGGCGTGGCCGGCGTGACCGCCGCACGCATCCTGCTGGTCGGCATGGGCGCGGACGACGCGGTCGGCGCGATCGGCGAGAAAAGCTTTGCCAGCGCCGTCGGCGCCGTCCTGAAAACCTTCGCCACGCTCGGCGCGCAGGATGGCATTATCGCATTCCCGCTCGAGAATGTGAAAGGCCGCGATCTGAACTGGGCGATCCGCGCGATCGTCATCGCCGCCAACGAAGCCGAATTCCGCACCGACGCACAAAAGAGCAAGAAGGATCCGGCCATCGCCGGCGTGCGCAAGCTGGCGATCGCCGTGCCGGCGGCCAGCCCCCAAGCCAAGGCCGTGCTGGCGCAATCGATCGCGATCGCCAACGGCATGAACCTGACCAAGGAACTGGGCAACCTGTCGCCCAACGTCTGCACCCCGACCTACCTCGCCAACACCGCGCGCAAGCTGGCCGAGGACTACGACTTCGACGTCGAGATCCTCGACCGCAAGCAGCTCGAGGCGCTGAAGATGGGCAGCTTCCTGTCCGTCACCCGCGGCAGCGACGAGCCGCCGAAGTTCATCGTCCTGAAGCACATGGGCGGCAAAAAAGGCGACGCCCCGACCGTCCTGGTCGGCAAGGGCATCACCTTCGACAGCGGCGGCATCTCGATCAAGCCGGGTCCGGGCATGGACGAAATGAAGTACGACATGTGCGGCGCCGGCTCGGTGCTGGGCACCTTCCGCGCGATCGGCGAGATGAACATCAAGCTGAACGTGATCGGCATCGTCGCCGCCTGCGAAAACATGCCGTCGGGCCGCGCCACCAAGCCAGGCGACATCGTCACCGCGATGAACGGCACCACCATCGAGATCCTCAACACCGACGCCGAAGGCCGCCTGGTGCTGGCCGACGCGCTGACTTACGCCGAGCGCTTCAAGCCGGCCGCCGTCATCGACATCGCGACGCTCACCGGCGCCTGCATCGTCGCCCTGGGCCACCACAACTCGGGCCTGTTCACCCGTCACGACGACCAGCACAACGCGCTGGCCGAGGAATTGATGGACGCAGGCCGCCAGGCCGGCGACACCGCCTGGCGCCTGCCGATCGGCGAGCTGTACAACGAGCAGCTGAAGTCCAACTTCGCCGACCTGGCCAACATCGGCAGCCCGGGCGGCGCGTCCTGCACCGCCGCGGCCTTCCTGGAAAACTTCACGCGCAACTACGCGTGGGCGCACCTGGACATCGCCGGCACCGCCTGGAAGTCGGGCGCGGCCAAGGGCGCGACCGGCCGTCCGGTGCCGCTCCTGACCACGTTCCTGCTCAATCGTGTATGAGGATGTAAAGCGGCGCGTGCGCTGGCTTAAGACATGATTAAACGGACGCTGCGGCGTCCGTTCTTCATCGTGCAGGACGCGCGCGCGAGCCGTTGTTCAATATAATTTCTGAACGATTTCCACTGCGGAGATGTTCATGAAACGTGCGATGTTCGCGCCGGTCGCGCTGGCAGCCTTGCTGGTTGGCGCACCTGCTTTCGGCGGCGCTCCCGACGGCGCATTCGGCAGCAACGGCCACCCGGCAAGCGACCTGAGATGGCACTTCGACGGCACGCGCGATGCCGTGGCCGTCCACCTCAAGCAGGCGTTGGGCAAGCAGGCCAATCCCTTCGGCCCGACCGCCGACTCGCCGCCGGGCGCCATCTCCGAAGACAGCGAACTGCTGGGCGACTACGTGCCGCATCTGCTCGGCATTCCCGGACCGGAAGTCGCGCTGGACCACGGCAAGTATTTCTATTCCGGCGCCGAAGCCCACAACGCCAGCCAGGAAGCGGCCGTGATCACGCAAGGCCGCGGCGGCGCCGTGCTGGCCCTGGCCGTGCTGCACACGAACTACCGCACTCACCCTGCCGTCAGAGTACTGACGATCATGCGCGCGGATGGAAAAGCCGTCGATCCGGCGATGCAGGCGACCTTCACCGGCTGGGCGCGCGGCGAAATCGACAGGGGCAATGCCCTCCCAGGAGCGCGCTGCTGACGACCGTCATCGACAAGCTGGAAGTGGAGATCGTCCCTGTCGGCGGCTGATGGCCGCCGCAAACTAGAACAGCACGTTGCCGTGGTCCGCGTCTGCCTGCGCGGCCTGCTCCTGCGACTGCGCCCTGGCCGGACGCAGCAGCACGGTCAAGGTGCTCTGGTAAGCGACGCCGGCGCCGTCGAAACGGCTGACGTAGCCATCCAGGCCGATCTTGACGACCAGCTTGCCGATCAACTTGTCGCCGTCGATGAGCGAGGTGGAGCGCGCCTGCGCGACCTCGACCGCGCCGATGCCGTCACGGGCGCAATCGATGGTCAAAGGATCGCGGCTGCGCTGTACCGTGATGCGGCCCGGCGCCACCACGAACCAGCGCCCGGCGCTGTTGGCGAGCACGCAGCCGACGCCGGCGATTTCGCGGTGGTCGAGGATGGTGTGGATTTCGAGTTGCTGGGTCGGGACGTCGCCCATGCTGGCGCAGCCGGCCAAAACAGTGGCCAAGACGGCCGCCAGTGCGAGCGCACATGCGTGCGCGCGGGCGCGAGGGAAAATTCGATGGGACATGGCGTCATCCGGAGTGCATGTCTGGCTGTTTACGGCAGCACTTGGCAAGACATGAGCGCTCAAGGCGCGGCGGATGGCATGTCGAGGGGAGCGAAGCGCGCGACCTGCACGCCGTCGACCTCGACCGTTTCGAGAAACGCGGCCTTCGGGCGAACCCAGGTCCGCCCATCCTGCCCGCGATACACGATCACGGGCGTGTGGTCCGCTTCCAGCTCGGCTTCGCAGACCACGTCGTAGACGCCGCCCTTGTAGTGGCGATAACGCATCGACGCCAACGCGTCAGGCGTTTTCTTCGACCTGGCTGCGGGTCTTTTTCTTGAGACTCTGGATGACCTTGACGAGGCCTTCGACGCCGGCGTTCTCGTCGAGCTCGCTGAATGCGTCCAGCACTTCATTGAGCACGCGATTGCGCACGGCAGCCTCGTCGGCCAACATTTTTTGCGGTTCGGCGGCGGGGCCGGCTTTCTGCACGGCGTCGGCCGGCTTCTGGCCATGGGTCAGCGCGGCTTGCCAGATCAGCCAGCGGCGCTGGGTTTCATATACCAGATACTCTTCCGGCTTGTCCTCGCGGCGCCGGACGATATGGCCATCGCGTTGGGCCCATGCTTCGAATGCTTGGCGCATTGCTGTCCTTTTATAAGCTGATCGTTACCTGACGAGCACCTTGGGTGCTCATCGATGCTTGGCTTGATTTATGCCAATAGTACAATGTGCGTTGGCCTGATGCAACTTTTTCTGAAAGCAGCAAACGATACCGACACGCCTCATTCCTTCCGGGCATTGTTACATCATGTCACAGTTCTGGTCGCTTGACCACTCCCACACGTGCAATCTAACCGCTGAGCAATAATTCTACGACAATTTCGTTGTAATTGACGCAAATAATGGCAATCGTGCATACGGTGTTGCACGCTCACGGCACCTGTTGTCAGCTGCTATCATGCGCAGCGCCCGTCCGCCTGTCCAGACGGATGACTATAATGAACCGACACGATATGAAAATAGCAACCTGGAACGTCAACTCGCTCAAAGTGCGCCTGCCGCACCTGCTGCAGTGGCTCCAAACCAACCCGGTCGACGTGCTCTGCATCCAGGAGACCAAGCTCACCGACGACAAATTCCCCGTGGCCGAGATCAACGCGGCCGGCTATCAGGTCGCGTTCACCGGCCAGAAGACCTATAACGGCGTGGCGATCCTGTCGAAGCACGAACTGACCGACGTGGTGCGCAACAACCCGCACTTCCCGGACGAGCAGCAGCGCTTGATCGCCGCCACCGTGCAGGGCGTGCGCGTGATCTGCGCTTACGTCGTGAACGGCCAGGCGCTCGACTCCGACAAGTTCGTCTACAAGATGGCCTGGCTGGCGGCGCTGCGCGAATGGGTCAAGGGAGAGATGGCGGCGCACGCGCAGTTCGCGATCCTGGGCGACTACAACATCGCGCCCGACGACCGCGACGTGCACGACCCGGCCGCGTGGGCCGGCCAGATCCACTGCTCGGACCCGGAACGCGACGCGCTGCGCGCCCTGCTCGGCCTGGGCCTGAGCGACGCTTTCCGCCTGTTCGAGCAGCCGGACAAGCAGTACAGCTGGTGGGACTACCGCCAGATGGCGTTCCGCCGCAACCGCGGCCTGCGCATCGACCACATCCTGCTCTCGAAGGCGCTTGCGGAGCGCTGCAGCGCCTGCACGATCGACCGCGAACCGCGCAAGTGGGAGCAGCCGTCCGATCACACGCCGGTGATCGCGACCATCGACTGATCGGTCAACACGCCCTCAAGCGAGCGCCGGCACCGGTGACGCCAGCAGCAGCGCCGGCACCTGCGCCGCCGGCACCGGCCGCGCGAACAGGTAGCCCTGCGCATACTGGCAGCCGTGACGGCGCAGCAGCGCCAGCTGGCCTTCGGTCTCGACGCCTTCGGCCACCACCGACAGCCCCAGGCTGCCGGCCAGCGCCATGATTGCGGCGACGATCGCCTGGTCTTCGCTGCTGGCCTCGAGCTCGCGCACGAAGGCGCGGTCGATCTTGATCTTGTGGACCGGGAAGCGCTTCAGGTAGGCCAGGCTCGAGTAGCCGGTGCCGAAATCGTCGATCGACAGGCGGATGCCCATGTCGTTGATCTGGCCGAGCGTCTCGAGCGTCTGGCCGCCGTTTTGCATCAGCGCGGTCTCGGTGATCTCGAATTCGAGCTGGCCCGGGTCGATGCCGGTGTCGTCGACGATCGCGCGGATCGCCTCCGTCAATCCACGGTGCATGAACTGGCGCGCCGACAGGTTGATCGCCAGCGGCACCGCCGGCAAGCCGGCGCGGCGCCAGGCCAGCGCCTGTTCGCAGGCGGCGCGCACCACCCACTCCCCCACTTGCACGATCAACCCGTTCTCTTCCAGGATCGGGATGAAATCGTCGGGTGCGACCAGCACGCCGTTCGGGCCGCGCCAGCGCAGCAGCACTTCCAGTCCGCGCACGGCGCGCTCGCCGGTGGCCACGATCGGCTGGAAGAACAGCTCGAACTCCTCGCGCGCGAGGGCGCCGCGCAGGCGTGTCTCGAGCTCGAAATGGCGCTCGGCTTCGGCATTCTCGCGCTCGGCGTAGAACTGGTAGTTGTTGCGCCCGGCCGCCTTGGCCTGGTACATCGCGGCGTCGGCCTTGCGCATCAGGCCGGCCACGTCCTCGCCATCGTCCGGGTACACGCAGATGCCGATCGAGGGCGAGATGTGCAGCTTGCGGCCCTCGAATTCGACCGGAGCGGCGAGCGCCTCGATGATCTTGTCGCCGACCACGCCGCAATCCTCGGGCGCGCGCACGTCCGGCACCAGCACCACGAACTCGTCGCCGCCCAGGCGCGCCACGGTGTCGCTCGCGCGCACCACACGGCACAGGCGGCCGGCGACTTCCTTGAGCAGGTGGTCGCCGGCCGGGTGGCCGAGCGAATCGTTGATCGTCTTGAAGCGGTCCAGGTCGATGAACAGCAGCGCCAGCTTGCGCTCGTCGCAGCGCGCCGCCAGCAGCGCGCGGTCGAGCCGCTCGGCCAGCAGCGCGCGGTTCGGCAGCCCGGTCAGCGCGTCGTGATAGGCCATGTGGTGCACGCGCGCCTCGGCCTGGCGCCGCTCGACGATCTCGGCCTGCAGCTCGGCGGTGCGCTCGCCGACCCGCACTTCAAGCTCGTCGCGCGCCTGGCGCAGGGCGTCGGCGGCTTCGCGCTGGGCGGTGACGTCGTCGATCAGCCAGACGCTGCGCCCGCCATGCTCGGCCAAGTCGAACGGGCGCCCGAACAGGCGCGCCCAGAAGCGGGTGCCGTCGGCGCGCACCAGCTGGTGCTCGGCCATGTGCACGCGTCCGGCCTCGAAGTCGCGCCGGCTCTGCTCGCGCGCCGCCATCCAGGTGGCGTCGTCCGGGTACAGCGCGCGCACCTTGACGCCGTCCACGCGCCCGGTATCGTAGCCGAACAGCGCTTCCATCTTGCGGTTGCAATGCAGCGTGCGCCCGCCCTCGACCACGGCGATGCCGAGCACCGCATTGTCGAGGATGGCGCGGTTTTCCAGCAGCGCGTTGCGCAGCGATTCCTCGTCGCGCTTCTGGCGCGTGCGGTCCTCGATCATCCAGATCGTGCCCTGGCCGGGGTCGCGCGGATTGACCGCATAGCCGATCAGCTTGGCCCAGAAGCGCGTGCCGTCGCGGCGCACGGCGTAGTTTTCAAGGTGGACCGGGGCGCCCTGCGCCAGCGCAGGATAGGCCTTCGCGCCGAGCTCGAGGTAGTCCTTGTCATCGGCGTACAGGGCGCGCGTTGACAGGCCGATCGCCTCGCCGTCGGCGTAACCGAACATCCGGGTGAAGCTGGCGTTGCAGCGGGTGATCGCGCGCTCGCGCGTGAAAATGATCGCGATCGAGGCGTTGGTCATGATCGCGCGGTTCTCGATCAGCGCCTGGCGCGCTTCGCTGACGTCTTCGACGATCCAGACCGTGCCGGCCTCGCGCGAGCGCGTGTCGACCGCCTTGGCGCGGATGCGGCACCAGAGCGCGCTGCCGTCGCGCCGGCGCAGCTGGATCTCGGCCTTCTCGAACAGGCCGCCGGCCGTCAGCACGCCGACCGCCTCCTCGATGAATTCCGCGTAGGCTGCAGGTGACATGAAGACGTCGGCCGGATCGCTGTCGACCAGATCCTCGACCCGGTGGCCGAGCATCTCGGCCATGCGCGGGTTGCACGACTTGACCAGATGCGGCAGCGAGACGACGATGCCGACCGGCGCATGCTCGAGCACCGTGGCCTGTTCCAGCAGGCGTGCGCGCAGGCCTGCCTGGACCTCGGCGGGCGCTTTCATCTCGGAAAACACGAAGGTGGCGCCGGCAATGCCCGCTTCGCGCGGCAGCGGACGCGCATGCACCTCGACCGCGCGCGCCTCGTGTACGTCGGCGCCGCCGGACAGCAAGCCGCTCCAGCGCCGTTCGCCGGCCAGCGCCAGCTGCATCTCGGACGTGGCCACGGCCGGTACCTGAAACAGCGCCGCCAGGCTGCGCCCCTCGATGTCCGCGCCGACGAGATCCCTCATGGCGGCATTCGCCGACCACACCATGCCCTGCACGTCGCAGGCGCACGCCGGCGCCGCGATCAGCGCCAACGCCTCGGCCACGAAGGCCGGTTTGCTCGTTACACGATCCATCCCTGTTCCTGCTTGGGGCCCGCATGCCGGGGTCCTCTCGGTGTTGGGCAGGATCATAACCCACAAAATCAGCTCATTATTTGAACAGCAAAAAAAGCCCGGCCTGTGTTGCCTTGTCGCAACATAGGCCGGGCTTTTGGGCGAATCCGTGGCAGACCGGCGCCAGGTCAGGCGCGCCGGTTCAGAACGCGTCGCCGGGAACGCGCACCCAGCCCTCCATCAGCACACGCGCGCTGCGGCTCATCACCGCCTTGGTGACGACCCAGTCGCCGCCCTCCTGCCTGGCTTCGGCGCCGACGCGCAAGGTGCCGGACGGGTGACCGAAACGAACGGCTTCATGTGCGCGCCCGCCCGCGGCCAGGCTGACCAGCGTGCCGGGAATCGCCGCGGCGGTGCCGATCGCGACCGCGGCCGTGCCCATCATCGCGTGGTGCAGCTTGCCCATCGAGAGCGCGCGCACCAGCAGGTCGATATCTTCGGCCTGCACCCGCTTGCCGCTCGACGCCGTGTACGCGGCCGGGGGCGCGACGAAGGCCACCTTGGGCGTGTGCTGGCGGCGCGCGGCCTCCTCGACATGTTCGATGAGGCCCATGCGCATCGCGCCGTGGGCCCGGATCGTTTCGAACATCGCCAGTGCCTTGGGGTCGCTGTTGATGGCGTCCTGCAGTTCCGTGCCGCTGTAGCCGATGTCATGCGCGTTGAGGAAGATGGTCGGGATGCCGGCGTTGATCAGCGTGGCTTGCAGCGTGCCGACGCCCGGCACTTCCAGTTCGTCGACTAGGTTCCCGGTCGGGAACATCGCGCCTCTGCCCTCTCCTTCGGCTTCCGCCGCCGGGTCCATGAATTCGAGCTGGACTTCGGCCGCCGGGAAGGTCACGCCGTCGAGTTCGAAGTCGCCGGTCTCCTGGACTTCACCGTTCGCGATCGGCACGTGGGCGACGATGGTCTTGCCGATGTTGGCCTGCCAGATCGTCACCGTGACCGTGCCGTTGTCGGGAATGCGCGCACGGTCGATGAAGCCGGCGGCGATCGCGAACGGGCCGATCGCCGCCGACAGGTTGCCGCAGTTGCCGCTCCAGTCGACGAAGGCCTTGTCGATCGAGACCTGGCCGAACAGGTAGTCGACGTCGTGGCCGGGGCGCGTGCTCTTGGCCGCGATGACGGTCTTGCTGGTGCTGGAGGTGGCGCCGCCCATGCCGTCGATCTGCTTGGCGTAGGGGTCGGGGCTGCCGATCACGCGCATCAACAACTTGTCGCGCGCCTCGCCCGGCGCCTGCGCGGCTTGGGGCAGGTCTTGCAGGCGGAAGAACACGCCCTTGCTGGTGCCGCCGCGCATGTAGGTGGCGGGGATTTTGATTTGAGGAGTTTGGGCCATATTGGTCTCCAATCGTCGTCCCGGCGCAGGCCGGGACCCATAGACATGTTCCGAGTTCGGAAAGTCAGCATGGGCCCCGGCCTCCGCCGGGGTGACTTTGTAGGTTACGCGGCGACTTTGGTGGTCGCCAGGAAGTCCTGCGCGAAGCGCTGCAGCACGCCGCCGGCCTCGTAGATCGAGACTTCCTCGGCGGTGTCGAGGCGGCAGGTGACCGGCACGTCGACCGTCTCGCCACTGCGACGGTGAATAACCAGCGTCAGCGTCGCGCGCGGCGTGCGCTCCCCGACCACGTCGAAGGTCTCGCTGCCGTCGATCCCGAGCGTCAGGCGCGTCACGCCCGGCTGGAATTCGAGCGGCAGCACGCCCATGCCGACCAGGTTGGTCCTGTGGATGCGCTCGAAGCCCTCCGCGACGATGGCCTCGACCCCGGCCAGGCGCACGCCCTTGGCCGCCCAGTCGCGCGAGGAGCCCTGGCCGTAGTCGGCGCCGGCGATCACGATCAGCGGCTGCTTGCGCACCATATAGGTCTCGATCGCTTCCCACATGCGCGTGACCTGCCCTTCCGGCTCGATGCGCGCCAGGGATCCAGCTTTGACCGCACCGGCGCTATCGCGCACCATCTCGTTCTTCAGCGTCGGGTTGGCGAAGGTCGCGCGCTGGGCGGTCAAGTGGTCGCCGCGGTGGGTCGCGTAGGAGTTGAAGTCTTCTTCCGGCAAGCCCATCTTGTGCAGGTATTCGCCGGCGGCCGAGTCCAACATGATGGCGTTGGACGGCGATAGGTGGTCGGTGGTGATGTTGTCGCCCAGGACCGCGAGCGGACGCATGCCGCTCAGGGTGCGTTCGCCGGCCAGCGCGCCTTCCCAGTACGGCGGACGGCGGATGTAGGTGCTCATGGGGCGCCAGTCGTACAGCGGGCTGACCGCCGCGGCCGTGCTTTCCTGGCGCGCGAACATCACGTCGTACACCTTGCGGAACTGCTGCGGCTTGACGCTCTGCTCGACCACGGCATCGATCTCGGCGTCGCTCGGCCACAGGTCGGCCAGGCGGATGTCGCGGTTGGCGGCGTCCGTGCCCAGCACGTCCTTCTCGATGTCGAAGCGGATCGTGCCGGCGATCGCGTAGGCCACCACCAGCGCCGGCGAGGCCAGGAAAGCCTGCTTGGCGTACGGATGGATGCGGCCGTCGAAGTTGCGGTTGCCGGACAGGACCGCGGTCGCGTACAGGTCGCGCTCGACGATCTCTTGCTGGATCGCCGGGTCGAGTGCGCCCGACATGCCGTTGCAGGTGGTGCAGGCAAAGGCGACGATGCCGAATCCCAGCTGTTCCAGCTCGGGCAGCAGGCCGGCTTCCTCAAGGTACAGCGCCACCGCCTTCGAACCCGGCGCCAGCGAAGACTTGACCCACGGTTTGCGCAGCAGGCCCAGCTTGTTGGCGTTACGCGCCAAGAGGCCCGCGGCGATCATGTTGCGCGGGTTGTTGGTGTTGGTGCAGCTGGTGATCGCGGCGATGATCACGGCGCCGTCCGGCATCTTGCCCGGCTCGTTCTCGACCACGCCGGCGATGCCCTGCGCCGCCAGTTCGGACGTCGGCACGCGCTTGTGCGGATTGGACGGGCCGGCGATGTTGCGCACCACGCTCGACAGATCGAAGCGCAAGGTGCGCTCGTACTGCACGTTCGCGAGCATATCGGCCCACAGGCCGGTCTCCTTGGCATAGGTCTCGACCAGTTTCACGAGATCGTCGTCGCGGCCGGTGAGCCTGAGGTATTTGATGGTCTGCTCGTCGATGGCGAACATGGCCGCGGTGGCGCCGTATTCGGGAGCCATGTTCGAGATCGTGGCGCGGTCGCCGAGCGTCAGGTTGGATGAACCTTCGCCGAAGAATTCCAGATAGGCGGACACGACCTTCGACTTGCGCAGGAACTCGGTCAGCGCCAGCACGATGTCGGTGGCGCTGATGCCCTCTTGCGGCCGGCCCGTCAGCTCGACGCCGACGATGTCCGGCAGGCGCATGTAGGACGCCCGGCCCAGCATCACGCTTTCCGCTTCCAGGCCACCGACGCCGATCGCGATCACGCCCAGCGCATCGACCATCGGCGTGTGCGAGTCGGTGCCGACCAAGGTGTCCGGAAACGCCACGCCATCCTTGACCTGCACCACGGGGCTCATGCGCTCCAGGTTAATCTGGTGCAGGATGCCGTTCCCGGGCGGGATCACGTCGACATTTTGAAAGGCGAGCTTGGTCCAGTTGATGAAGTCGAAGCGGTCTTCGTTACGGCGGTCCTCTATCGCGCGGTTCTTGTCGAACGCGTCCGGATCGAAGCCGCCGCATTCGACCGCCAGCGAATGGTCGACCACCAGCTGGGTCGGCACTACCGGATTGACCAGGCGCGGGTCGCCGCCTTGCAGCGCGATGGCGTCGCGCAGGCCGGCCAGGTCGACCAGTGCGGTCTGGCCGAGGATGTCGTGGCACACCACGCGCGCTGGGAACCAGGGAAAGTCGAGATCGCGTTTGCGCTCGATGAGCTGCTTCAGGGACGGCGCCAGCGCAACCGGGTCGCATCGGCGCACCAGGTTTTCGGCCAGCACGCGCGAGGTGTACGGCAGGCCGTCCCAGGCGCCGGGCTGGATCTCCTCGACCGCGGCGCGCGCGTCGAAGTAATGCAGATTGGTCCCGTGCAGGGGCTTGCGATATTGGCTGTTCATAAGAGAGTCGTTGCGTCTTATTTGCGTTCGGCCAGCGGCACGAACTGCAGGTCTTCCGGACCGACGTAGTTGGCGCTCGGGCGGATGATCTTGTTGTCGATGCGCTGCTCGATGACGTGGGCCGACCAGCCCGAGGTGCGCGCGATGACGAACAGCGGCGTGAACATCGCGGTCGGCACGCCCATCATGTGGTACGACACGGCAGAGAACCAGTCCAGGTTGGGGAACATCTTTTTCACTTCCCACATGACCGATTCGAGACGCTCCGCGATGTCGAACATCTTCATCGAACCGCCGTTCTCCGACAGCGTGCGCGCCACTTCCTTGATCACCTTGTTGCGCGGGTCCGAGATCGTGTAGACCGGGTGGCCGAAGCCGATCACGACTTCCTTGTTGGCGACGCGGGCGCGGATGTCGGCCTCGGCTTCGTCCGGGTTTTCGTAGCGCTTCTGGATCTCGAAAGCGACTTCGTTGGCGCCGCCGTGTTTTGGTCCGCGCAGCGCGCCGATCGCGCCGGTGATCGCCGAGTGCATGTCGGAGCCGGTGCCGGCGATCACGCGTGCGGTGAAGGTCGAGGCGTTGAACTCGTGCTCGGCGTACAGGATCAGCGAGGTGTGCATCGCCTTGACCCACGCTTCGGGCGGTTTGAAGCCGTGCAGCAGGTGCAGGAAATGGCCGCCGATCGAGTCGTCGTCGGTTCCGACGTCGATGCGCTTGCCGTTGTGGCTGTAGTGATACCAGTACAGCAGCATCGAGCCGAACGAGGCCATCAGGCGATCGGCGATGTCGCGCGCGCCGGCGATGTTGTGGTCGTCCTTTTCCGGCAGCACGCAGCCGAGGATCGAGGCGCCGGTGCGCATCACGTCCATCGGGTGGGCGCCGGCCGGCAGCGCTTCCAGCGCCGCTTTGACGGCCTGGGGCAGCCCGCGCAGCGACTTTAACTTGGCCTTGTAGCCGCGCAGTTCGCCGTCATTGGGCAGCTTGCCGTGCACCAGCAGATAGGCGATCTCTTCGAACTCGCTGTTGCCGGCGACGTCGAGGATGTCGTAGCCGCGGTAGTGGAGATCGTTGCCGGAGCGGCCCACCGAGCACAGCGCGGTGTTGCCGGCGGCGACGCCGGACAGGGCGACGGATTTCTTTGGCTTGAAGGTCGGTGCTTCGGTCTTGCTGGTTTCGCTCATGGGGGTCTCCTGCTAAGTTATTTGGTTTTGTTCTGGGCAAACAGCGCGTCGAGCTTTTGCTCGAAGCTGTGATAGTCGATGCGGTCGTACAGTTCGGCGCGCGTCTGCATGGTGTCGACCACGTTCTGCTGGGTGCCGTCGCGGCGGATCGCGGTGTAGACGTTCTCGGCCGCCTTGTTCATCGCGCGGAAGGCCGACAGCGGGTACAGCACGATGTCGACGTCGGCGCCGCGCAGCTCGTCGACCGTGAACAGCGGCGTCGAACCGAACTCGGTGATGTTAGCCAGGATCGGCACCTTGACCGCTTCCTTGAAGCGCTTGTACATCTCGAGGCTGGTGATCGCTTCCGGGAAGATCATGTCGGCGCCGGCGTCGACGCAGGCCACGGCGCGCTCGACGGCTTTATCCAGGCCCTCGACCGCCAGCGCATCGGTGCGCGCCATGATCACGAAATCGTCGTCGGTGCGCGCGTCGGCAGCGGCCTTGATGCGGTCGACCATCTCGCCCTGGCTGACGATTTCCTTGTTCGGACGATGGCCGCAGCGCTTGGCGCCGACCTGGTCTTCGATGTGGCAAGCCGCCGCGCCGGCCTTGATCAGCGAGCGCACGGTGCGCGCGACGTTGAAGGCCGAGGCGCCGAAGCCCGTGTCGACGTCGACCAGCAGCGGCAGCTCGCACACGTCAGTGATGCGGCGCACGTCGATCAGCACGTCTTCCAGGCCGGAGATGCCCAGGTCGGGCAGGCCCAACGAACCGGCGGCCACGCCGCCGCCCGACAGGTAGATCGCACGGTAGCCGGCGCGCTTGGCCAGCAGCGCATGGTTGGCGTTGATCGCGCCCACCACTTGCAGCGGATGTTCTTCCTGCACGGCCAGGCGAAATTTGGCGCCTGCGGATTGTTGGTTCATGGTGTTGCCTTTCTCGATGCATTGGTAGATGACGGGTCGGTATGTGCAAAGACCGTGCCAATCACAACGACGGTGGGATAGGCTGGATTTTCAAGGACTTGGGGGCGCGTGGCAAGCGAGGCCGGCGTTGCAGTGTTTCACGATGTTTCATCGTGAAACGTGGGATGGGAGAGCGAAACTCAAGAAGCAGAATACAAAAAGCCGTCGCCCTGGCGAAGGCTATGGCCCATACTGCGCCTCCAGGTTTGGAAGCGCTCCATGGACCCCGGCCTGCGCCGGGGCGACATTTCACCTTATATATTAGTGCGCAGTCGCGCCCGAAGCACCGATGCCGGTTTCCGAACGTACTTCCTGCGCTTCGTAGCCGGCCTTGTCGATGGCCGCGCGTGGGCTCTTGTCCGTAATCGAGAACAGCCAGACACCGACGAAACCGACGATCATCGAGAACAGCGCCGGCGAGGTGTACGGGAAGATCGCGTCCTTGTTGTGGAACACGTCGACCCACACCGACTTCGACACGATGGTCAGGCCCAGCGCCGTGATCAGGCCGAGGAAACCGCCGATGGTCGCGCCGCGGGTCGTGCACTTGCTCCACAGCAGCGACAGGAACAGCACCGGGAAGTTGGCCGAGGCCGCGATCGCGAACGCCAGCGACACCATGAAGGCGACGTTGACCTTCTCGAACACGATGCCCAGCAGCACGGCAACCGCGCCCAGGACCAGGGTGGTGATCTTCGAGACGCGCAGTTCGGTGCCCGGAGCCGGCTGGCCGCGCTTCATGACGACCGAGTAGATGTCGTGCGAGACCGCCGAGGCGCCCGACAGGGTCAGGCCGGCCACGACCGCCAGGATGGTGGCGAAGGCCACGGCCGAGATGAAGCCGAGGAACACGTTGCCGCCCACGGCCTTGGCCAGGTGCACAGCCGCCATGTTGCCGCCGCCCAGCAGTTTGCCGTCGGCGTCCAGGAAGGCCGGGTTGGTGCCGACCAGCACGATGGCGCCGAAGCCGATCACGAACACCAGGATGTAGAAGTAGCCGATCCAGGTGGTGGCCCACAGCACCGACTTGCGCGCTTCCTTGGCGCTCGGGACGGTGAAGAAGCGCATCAGGATGTGCGGCAGGCCGGCGGTGCCGAACATCAGCGCCATGCCGAACGAGATGCCGGATATCGGATCCTTGATGAAGGTGCCCGGGCCCATGATCGCCTCATGCTTGCTGTGCACTTCAACTGCCTTGGCGAACAGTTCGTTCGGGCTGAAGTGGTACAGCGACAGCACCGAGAACGCCATGAAGGTGGTGCCGCACAGCAGCATCACGGCCTTGATGATCTGCACCCAGGTGGTGGCGGTCATGCCGCCGAACAGCACGTAGACCATCATCAGCACGCCGACGATGACGACCGCGATCCAGTAGTCCAGGCCGAACAGCAGCTTGATCAGCTGGCCGGCGCCGACCATCTGCGCGATCAGGTAGAACAGCACGGTGACCAGGGTACCGGCGGCGGCGAAGCTGCGCACCGGCTTCTGGGCGAAGCGGTAGGCGGCGACGTCGGCGAAGGTGAAGCGGCCCAGGTTGCGCAGGCGCTCGGCCATCAGGAAGGTCAGGATCGGCCAGCCGACCAGGAAGCCGATCGCGTAGATCAGGCCGTCGAAGCCGTTGGCGAACACCGATGCCGAGATGCCCAGGAACGATGCGGCCGACATGAAGTCGCCGGCGATCGCCAGGCCGTTCTGGAAACCGGTGATGCCGCCGCCGGCATTGTAGAAGTCGGCGGCCGAGCGGGTGCGCGCGGCGGCCCACTTGGTGATGAACAGAGTCAGGATCACGAACACCGCGAACATGATGATCGCGGTGTAGTTGGTGGCTTGCTTGGTGGTCTGGCCGACGTCGGGCGCGGCCAGGGCGGCGCCGGCGGCGGCCGTCAGGGCCAGGGCGGAGCAGGTGCGCAGCAGGTTCTTCATGCGGCACGCTCCTGCTTGACGGTGCCGGTGGCAGCCGTGGTGGTGGCGCCGGCGGCGTTGCGCTGGATCGCTTCGGTCAGCGCGTCGAATTCGCGGTTCGCGCGGCGCACGTAGATGGCGGTGACGGCGACGGTGAACACGATCACGAACAGGCCGAGCGGAATGCCCCAGGACATGGCGCCTTCGCCGACGCGCGAGCCCATGAAGGACTTGGCGAAGGAGTTCAGCAGGGTAAAGCCGTAGTAGGCGATCAGCACGAGTACGGCCAGGGTCCAGCCGTAGCGCGAGCGCGTGGTGACGAGCTTATGGTAGTTGGGGTCGCTTTTGACCCGTTGAACGAGATCTTGTTCCACTTTTTGTCTCCAATCATTCTAGTGATTTTAGTAGTGCCTTTATTGACAGGCTGAGGTGATCCTACGGCGGTCCCCTTACCCGATTCTTACGGCTGGCGCTGTTTTTGTCAGCTTTGACGATCCCATTTCATCGTTGCAGCTGAAACATGAATTGCCGCGGATGCACTACACTTGAAACATGATCGATGCCCCTGCCGCCCATCTACCCGTGATCTGGACCGTCTCGGTCTCGCGCCTGTCCGGCCTGCTTCGCGACATCACCCTCGAATACGACCACCTGGCCCGGATCGAAGCGCTGCACCTGGGCTTCGACGACGCCGCGCGCCACATCCGCGAGCGCATGGCGAACGAGCACTGCGACGTGGTGATCGCCGCCGGCTCGAACGCCGCCTACCTCAAGGGCCGCGTGGCCGTGCCGGTGGTGGTGGCCAAGGCCAGCGGCTTCGACGTGATGCGTGCGCTGGCGCGTGCGCGCCGCATCTCGCCGCGCATCGGCTTGATACAGCACGGATCGATCATGCCCGAGCTGGACGACTTTGCGCGCACCTTCGGCTTGGGGCTGGAGCAGCGCACCTACACCACGCGCGAGGATGCGCGCGCCGCCGTCGAGGAGCTGAAGGCGCTCGGGATCGAGGCGATCGTCGGCGCCGGCCTGATCGCGGACCTGGCCGAGGAAGCGGGATTGAAATCGGTGTTCGTGTATTCGGCCGCCTCGATCCGGCATGCGTTCGACGACGCGCTCGAGCTGGCGCGCCTGACCCGCCTGGAAGCGGGACGCGGACGGCGTCCCAGTCCCGATGCCCGGCGCGTGCGGCGCGGACTGAACGACCTGCGCGGCGAGTCGAAGGCGATGGAGCGCCTGCGCCAGAGCGTGGTGCTGTATGCGCGCTCGCCGGCGACGGTGCTGATCCAGGGCGAGACCGGTAGCGGCAAGGAGCTGGTCGCGCAGGCGATCCATCGCGAAAGCCCGCGGCGCGGCGCCCAGCGCCCGTTCGTGGCGGTCAATTGCGGGGCGATCGCCGAATCGCTGCTGGAATCGGAACTGTTCGGCCACGAGGAAGGCGCCTTCACCGGCGCGCGCCGCGGCGGCCACGCCGGCCTGTTCGAGGCGGCCAACGGCGGCACCCTGTTCCTGGACGAGATCGGCGAGATGCCGCTGGCGCTGCAAACGCGCCTGCTGCGCGTGCTGGAAGAACGCGAGGTGATGCGGGTCGGCGGCACGCGCCCGGTGCCGATCGACGTGCGGGTCATCAGCGCCACTCACTGCGACCTCGAGGCGCGCGTGCGCGAGGGGCGCTTCCGCGCCGACCTGTTCTACCGCCTGGCGGTGCTGCGCCTGAGCCTGCCGCCGCTGCGCGCGCGCGTGGAAGACATACCGCAGCTGGCCGAATGGTCGCTGAAGAACGCGCTGGCCGCGCTCGACGCCAGACCGCACCCGAACCTGGCGGCCGAGATCGCGGCCTGCGCACCGCTGCTGGCCGCCCACGCCTGGCCCGGCAACGTGCGCGAGCTGCGCAACCTGATGGAGCGCCTCGCCTTGTTCCTGGCGGCCGAGCCGCTGCAGGCGCTCACGCCCGCGTTCATGCTGGCGGTGGCGCCGGAGCTGGGCAATGCCGCGCCGGCTACCGTGTCGACTGCGGCGCCGGCCGCCCTGCCCGCGTCCGCGTCCGGGCAGGCGCCCCCGCCCGTGCCCGCGCGTGCGCGCGAGGAAAGCGCGGCCGAGGCGCTGGCGCGCTTCCAGGGCCAGCGCGACGCCGCCGCGCGCCATCTGGGCATCAGCCGGACCACGCTATGGCGGCGTCTGAAGGCCGGGACCTGAACGCCGCGAGCCTGATCTGAAGGCGAACCAAGCCGTTCGCGTGCGCCGGATGCATCGCGATCCCACCCATAATGCAAAGTCGACAAGACCACGTGTCGCTTTTTTATGGAAGGAAATAATAATGAAACTCAAATCCGCAATCGCCGCCCTTGCACTGGCCGGCCTCGGCGCCGGTGTGACGGTTGCCCTGCCCGCCTCGGCCGCGCCGGCCGGCCCGGCGCTGCAACAAGTTGCCAAGTTCGGGCACCAGGTGACCGGCGTCACGGTCAGCGAAACCGGCCGCATCTTCGTCAACTTCCCACGCTGGACCGAAGATGCGCCGGTCTCGGTGGCCGAAGTCATGAAGGACGGTTCGATCAAGCCCTACCCGGACGCCGGCTGGAATTCGTGGCGCAACGTCTCCGGTGACGAGATCAACCCGGCCGACCACTTCGTCTGCGTGCAGAGCGTGGTGGCGGACGGGCGCGGCAGCGTGTGGGTGCTCGATCCGGCGGCGCCGGCCACCCAGGGCCTGGTGCCGGGCGGGCCGAAGCTGGTTCGGATCGACCTGGCGACCAACAAGGTGGCCAAGGTGTATCCGTTCGACCAGTCGGTGGCGATTCCCGGCTCCTACCTGAATGACGTGCGCTTTTCGAGCGACGGCAAGTTCGCCTACATGACCGATTCCGGCCAGCGCGGCGCCCTGGTCGTGCTCGACCTGGCCAGCGGCAAGGCCAAGCGCGTGCTCGACGGCCATCCGTCGACCCAGGTCGAGAAAGGCGTGCAGGTCCATACCGACGGCAAGGAGCTGCGCTATCCGGACGGCCGCAAGGTGCAGTTCTCGGCCGACAGCATCGCGCTCGCGCCCGACGGCTGGCTGTACTGGAAGCCGCTGACCGGTCATAAGCTGTACCGTATCCAGACCTCGGCGCTGGCATCGAAAGGCCTGGCCGGCCAGGACGTGGCGGGCGACGTCCAGCCGTTCGGCGAAGTCGGCATCTCGGACGGTTTCTGGATCGGCGACAAGGCAAGCAAGGGGAATGGCAACCTGCTGTACGTGACCTCGCCGGAAACCAATGCCGTGACGGTACGCGACTTGTCGCAAGGCCCGTCGGGCGCCCTGCGCACTGTGGTCCAGGATGCGCGCCTGCGCTGGCCGGACACCTTCGGCCAAGGTCCGGACGGCACGATCTACGTGACCACCTCGCACATCCAGGATTCGGCCTTCTTCAAGAAGGATGCGCCGCCGTCCTTGCCGACCGAACTGTGGAAATTCAAGCCGGCCCAATAAGTCCAAGCCGGTTGCGTTTGCGGCCGGCACAGCATATTACCGCTGTGCCGGCTTTGTGGCATGCTAAAGCAGGTCGATACAAATCGCCGTATCATGCATTGTTCATACGGCACGTCCTGTCATCGGAGGCACCATGCAACATGCGCAACCTGCTTCAGTTCCGCCCACGTCGTCCGCTGCACTGTTTTCGCTGATCGGCAACACCCCGCTGGTCGAGGTCACCCGCATCGATACCGGCCCTTGTCAGCTGTTCCTCAAGCTCGAATCCCAGAATCCCGGCGGCTCCATCAAGGACCGCATCGGCCGCGCCATGATCGAAGCGGCGGAAGCGGATGGCCGCCTGCAGCCCGGCGGCACCGTGGTCGAGGCCACGGCCGGCAACACCGGCTTGGGCCTGGCGCTGGTCGCGCGCATCAAGGGCTACCGCGTGGTGCTAGTGGTGCCCGACAAGATGGCGTCCGAAAAAATCCTGCACCTCAAGGCGCTCGGCGCTGAGATCCACCTGACCCGCTCGGACGTCGGCAAGGGCCATCCCGAGTACTACCAGGACATGGCGGCGCGCATCGCGCGCGACATTCCCGGCGCCTGGTTCGCCGACCAGTTCAACAACCCCGACAACCCGCGCGCGCACGAGACCACCACCGGCCCCGAGATCTGGGAGCAGATGAAGCACGAGGTCGACGCCATCGTGGTCGGCGTCGGCTCGTCCGGCACCCTCACCGGCCTGTCGCGCTACTTTGCGCAGGTCCAGCCCGGCCTGGAATTCGTGCTGGCTGACCCGCAGGGCTCGATCCTGGCCGACTACATCAAGACCGGCAAGGTCACCGACGTATCCGGCTCATGGGCCGTGGAAGGCATCGGCGAAGACTTCATCCCGGCGATCGCCGACCTGTCGCGCGTAAAAACCGCCTACTCGATCGGCGACGAGGAAAGCTTCAACACCGCGCGCGAACTGCTGCGCCAGGAAGGCATCCTGGCCGGCTCCTCGACCGGTACGCTGCTGGCCGCCGCGCTGCGCTGGTGCCGCGCCCAAACCACCCCCAAACGCGTGGTCAGCTTCGTATGCGACACCGGCACGCGCTACCTCACCAAGGTCTACAGCGATGGCTGGATGGTCGACCAGGGCTTGCTGCACCGCCCGCAGCTGGGCGACTTGCGCGACCTGATCGGGCGCCGCTTCGACGACGGCGAAGTCGTCACCGTCACGCCGTCCGACACGCTGCTCACCGCCTTCAACCGCATGAGGAGCGCCGACCTGGCCCAGCTGCCCGTGATCGACGCGGGCAAGCTGGTCGGCCTGATCGACGAATCCGACCTGCTCATGCACGTGACCACCGAGCGCGAGCGCTTCCAGACGCCGGTCTCGGCGACCATGACGACCGACCTGAAAACCCTGCGGCCGGGTGCGCGCATGCGCGAGCTGCGCGACATCCTGGACCGCGGCCTGACCGCCGTCATCGCCGACGGCGATCATTTTTATGGCCTGATCACCCGCTTCGACCTTCTCAACCACCTGCGCAGGACTTTGACGTGAGCCATCAAGACGATTCCAATCAAGCCAGCCAACGCCACATCGCCACCCGCGTGATCCACGGCGGCCAGTCGCCCGATCCCAGCACCGGCGCGGTGATGCCGCCGATTTATGCGACCTCGACCTTTGTCCAGGAAAGCCCGGGCGTGCACAAGGGCCTGGACTACGGCCGCTCGCACAACCCGACGCGCTGGGCGCTGGAGCGCTGCGTGGCCGACATCGAAAGCGGCGGCGCGGCCTTCGCGTTCGCCTCGGGCCTGGCCGCCATCTCGGCCGTGCTCGAGCTGCTGCCGGCCGGCTCGCACATCGTCGCCGGCGACGACATGTACGGCGGCACCTACCGCCTGTTCGAGCGCGTGCGCCGCCACAGCGCCGGCCACGAATTCACTTACGTCGACCTGGCCGACCCGCAGGCGCTGGCCGCCGCGCTGCGGCTTGACACCAAACTGGTGTGGGTCGAAACGCCGACCAACCCGATGCTCAAACTGGCCGACCTGCGCGCCATCGGCCAGCTGTGCCGCGAGCGCGGCATCCTCTCGGTGTGCGACAACACCTTCGCCAGCCCGATCAACCAGCGCCCGCTGGAACTGGGCATCGACATCGTCGTGCACTCGACCACCAAGTACATGAACGGCCACTCGGACGTGATCGGCGGCGTGGCGGTGGTCGGCAAGGAAGAGCGGCACCAGAGCCTGGGTGAGCGCCTCGGCTTCATCCAGAACGCGGTCGGTGCGATCCAGGGGCCGTTCGACAGCTTCCTGGTACTGCGCGGAATAAAAACGCTGGCGTTGCGCGTCGAGCGCAGCAACCACAACGCGCTCGAGCTGGCGCACTGGCTTCAAGAGCAAACCAAGGTCGCGCGCGTGCACTACCCCGGCCTGGCCTCGCATCCGCAGCACGAGCTGGCGCGCCGGCAAATGCAGGGCTACGGCGGCATCGTCTCGATCGACCTCGACACGGACATCGCCGGCGCGCGCCGCTTCCTCGAAGCCTGCGAGATCTTCACGCTGGCCGAGAGCCTGGGCGGCGTCGAAAGCCTGATCGAGCACCCGGCCATCATGACTCACGCGACGATCCCGCCGGAGCAGCGCGCGCGCCTGGGCATCGGCGACGGCCTGATCCGGCTGTCGGTCGGCATCGAGCACGTCGACGACCAGCGCGCCGACCTGGCGCGGGCGCTGGCCGCGATTTGACGCTACAGCGGCCGGCTCAGCGCTTCAGGGCTGGAATATCGGCCGGCTTCCACGGCTTGACCGGCTGCGCCTGCAAGGCCTTCTGCAGCGTCTCGATGCCGACTTCGAGCTGGCGGTCGCGCCCGTTGAAGGTCTCGAACGGCAGGTTGTCGACCTCGACGTCCGGCGTCACGCCGACGCCTTCGATCAGCCACGCGCCGTCGGCGCCGAACTGGCCGTTCTCGGCGACGCGCGCCATGCCGTTGTCCATCAGGCCGTTGCCGTCGCTGAGCCAGACGCCGGCGCCGGCGGTGCGCTTGCCGACCAGCGGGCCGAGTTTCAAGGCCTTGACGCCGGCGGCGAAGGTCTCGCCGTCGGAATACGTCAGCTCGTCGGTCAGCACCACCAAATGGCCGCGGAAGGTGTTCTGCATGTTCGAGTAGGGCTGCTTGCCGTTGGACGACCAGAATGCCCAGGAGCGGCGCAGCAGCTTCTCGATGATCCAGCTGTCGATGTTGCCGCCGTTATTGCGGCGCACGTCGATGATCAAGCCTTCCTTGTTGATGTTGGCGTAGAAGTCGCGCGCGAACGCGGCGATGTCGCGCGCCACCATCGCCCGCAAATGCAGGTAGCCGATCTTGCCTTTCGAAGCGGCGTCGACCTGCTGCGCCCTGCTCTGCTCCCAGTCGGCGTAGCGCAGGCTGGCGTGGGTCGCCATCGACACCGGCGTCACGATCAGCGCGCGCGGATGGCTGGCAAGCTTGGCGTCGCGCGGCTTGACGTTCAGCAGCACCTGCTTGCCCGCGGTGTCGAGCAGCGCGTCGGCGATGTCGCGCGCCTCGACCAATGACTTGCCGTTGACGGCGGTGATGATGTCGCCTTCCTTGACGTCGACGTCCGGCGCGGCCAGCGGTCCGGCATCGAGCGGCAGCTCCGGCTCGCTACGGTAGATGTGCTCGACGCGGTAGCCTTCGGGCACGCGGCTCAAGACCGCGCCCAGGCTGGCCGGCGTGCCCTCGGTGGCGGCGCGGCGCACGTCGCCGGGGCGGATCTGCGAGTGCAGCGCCCCGACCTCGCCGATCATCATGCCCAGCACGTCGTCCAGCTCGGCGCGGTCGGTGACCCGCTCGACCAGCGGCGCGTAGCGCGTGCGCACGGCGTTCCAGTCGACGCCGCGCATCCTGGCGTCGTACAGGAAGTCGCGGTGCATGCGCCAGGCGTCGTTGAACATCTCGGTCCACTCCATGCGCGGGTTCGAGCTCACCGCCCAGTCGTCGACCTTGACCTTGGCCTTGGACAGGTCGGCCGGCGCCTTGGCGGCGGCGTCGACGATCAGCATGTCGCCCGGCGCGCCCTTGGCGTAGGTGCGATAAAACACGTGCTTGCGGTCGCCCGACAGGCCGAATTCGCGCACGCCGGTGGCGAAGGTTTCCGGCTTCGGGCTGCTGCGCGAGATCGCCAGCGTCTTGAGCGTGCCTTTGGCCGCCTCGTCGTCGCCGGCGTCCAGCAGGTACAGGCGCTTGTCGTCGACCGCCAGCGCGCGGTAATTGCCGGGCGCGAGAGGGACTTCGTACAGGCGCTCGCGCAGGCCGGCGTAGGCGATGGCCGGCGTTGCCTGTGCCGGCTTGTCCAGGCCGGCCGACTTTATCTTGGCGTCGGCCGCAGCCGTCGCTGCCGCGACCGCCGCGCTCTTGGCGCCGTCCTGTTCGTCGGTGCCCGGCGCCCTCACGGCCGCCTTAGCCGCCGCTTCCGGCGACTTTTCTTCCGGCGCGGTCAGCTCGTCGTCGGGCTTGAACGGGAAGCGCGAACCCGGATCGGACAGCGGCTGCAGCGCCAGCGCATACACGCCGACGCGCTTGTCGAACACCGGCCCCATGTTGCGGTCGCCCCAGGGCGAGGCATTGCCCAGCTCGAAGTGGCGCGCCGACAGAAAGTACAGCCACTTGCCGTCCGGCGAAAACACCGGCGAACTGGCTTCGTAGCGATCGGTCGTGACGAAGGTGACCGCACGCGTGGCCAGGTTGAACATGCCGATCTGGTCGCGCCGCTCGCTGCTCCCCGCGCGCACGAAGGCCAGGTTGCGGCTGTCGGGCGACCACACGACCTGATCGGAGCGCTCGAGGCCAGCCTGATCGGCGTCGTCGATGATGACGTTGGTGTGCTTGGCCAGGTCGAGCAGCCAGGTGCGGCCCTTCTTGTCGGTGTGGGCCAGCCATTTGCCGTCCGGCGACGGATACAGGCTCATGCGGTGGCTGGCGCCGTCGGTGGTGAGGCGTTCGCCGTGGCCGGAACCGTCGGCGGCGTAGCGCCAGATCTCGTTTTCGCCGCTGGTGTCGGCGATCGCGTAGACCCATTTGTCGTCGTGGCTGAACACGGCGCCGCGCGCGCGGGCGTTTTCCGGCACGGCGATCTCGACGCGCCGCTGGCTGCCAGTGCCGGCGATCGTCACACGCCCGCGCGCGGTCAGCACGATGCGCTCGGCTTTGGCGGCGACATCGATATTGGTGAGCGCGTCGAGCGGCGACTTCACGCGGCGCAGGCGCTGCTGGTCGAAGTCCGAGACCAGGCTGGTGTGCACCAGCGCATCGGCGCCGCTGGCGATGTCGAACACGTGCAGGTCGGCGCCCAGTTGATAGACGATGCGGCCGTCGCCGAGCGAGGCGGTGCGCACGTCCCACTCCTTCCAGTGCGTCAGCGCGCGGCGGTCGCTGCCGTCAGGGAGTGAGGTCCACAGGTTGTCGGCGCCGTCGGCATCGCTGATGAAGTACAGTCGGCCGTTCCACCACATGGCGCGGCGGTTGTTCGTGGTGTTTCCCTTGAATAGCGGCTGCGCCTCGTCCTTCGCGCCAATATTGAAGCGCCACAGCTGGGCATACGCGCCGCCGCGGTAGGACTTCACGTTGTCGTTGGTCATCGACAGGCCCATGCGCGTGAAATATACGGTGCGGCCATCGTCGTCCAGCACGGCATCGTTGGCTTCGGCCAGCGGCAGCACGCGCCGACTCAGCTTGACCGGATCGAGGGAGGCGACCACGCGGCGCTTGCTCGGGCCGACCGGGTTTTCCATGCTGACCAATACCTCGCCCTGCGCGGTCCAGCCGAGCACGGTCACGCCGCCATTTTCAAAAGTGATCCGTTTCGGCAGGCCACCTTCGATCGGCATCACATAGGCTTCCTGGGCGCCCTCGTACGAAGCGGCGAAGGCGACGAACTTGCCGTCGCGCGAGATCGCCGCGTGCGTTTCGCTGGATGGATGCGTGGTCAGGCGGGTCGCCTTGCCGCCGGTAATCGAGGTGCGCCAGAGATCGCCCTCGGCGGTGAACACGACCGTGTCGCCGCGCACGGCGGGAAAGCGGACGTAGGGATCGGCGGCCATGGTGTGCTGGCCGATGAGCGCCAGCGACAGCGCGAGGATGGTGTGGGAGACGTTCATGTTCACTTAGGCAATATGCTGGAAAGCATGAGTTTGCCATAGTGAAACGCCGTGTTGTCGAACTCCCCTGCAATAAATATGCGATGGAGATGGCGTCAAGCCGGCAGCAGTGTCGGCGCGTCCTGTCGTTTCACTGTGAAGGTCGCGACCACCTCGGTCAGCTGTTCGGCTTGGGCGCGCATGGTCTGCGCGGCGTTGGCCGCCTGCTCGACCATTGCGGCATTCTGCTGGGTGGCCTGGTCGATCTCCGCGATCACCCGGCGCACCTCGGCGATGCCGCTGGCCTGCTCGGCGCTGGCGGCGTCGATCGCGGCCAGCAGCTCGGCCACCTGGCGCACGCGCTCGAGGATCTGGCGCATGGTGGTGCCGGCCGCGCCGGCGATCCCGGCACCGGATTCGATCGCGCTCTGCGATTGCCCGATCAGCGCCTTGATTTCCTTTGCCGCCGCCGCCGAGTGCTGGGCCAGGCTGCGCACCTCGTTCGCGACCACGGCAAAGCCGCGTCCCTCGGCGCCGGCGCGCGCCGCTTCCACCGCCGCGTTCAGGGCCAGGATATTGGTCTGGAAGGCGATGCCGTCGATCATCGCCGTGATGTCGCCGATCTTCGCCGCCGAGGTGCGGATCGTGTCCATGCGCTCGACCATCTGCGCGACTGCGCTGGCGCCCTGCTGCGCCACGCCGGATGCCGCCAGCGCCAGCGCATTCGCGTCGTGCGCGTGCACGTGGTTCTGCTGCACCGCCTCGGTCAGCTCGACCATCGCCTTGACGGTCGCGTGCAGGCTGCCGGCCTGGTGCTCGGTGCGGCGCGACAGGTCGCGGTTGCCGGCGGCGATCTCGGCCGAGGCATCGTCGATCAGGCGCGCGCTGTCGAGCACGCGCACCACGGTCGCCGAGACGCCGCCGGTCATGTGGTTCAACGCATCGAACAGGCGGCCGATCTCGTCGCCACGCGCGTGCGCGATGGCGCAGCTCAAGTCGCCGCGAGCGACGCGTTCGGCCAGCGCCACCGCCTGCTGCAAGGGCGCGACTACGCTGCGCGCCAGCAGCCATCCGGTCGCGCAGCCGACCACCAGCGCGGCGCCGCCGAACGCCAGCAGCAGCGCGCGGCTCAGCGCGAACGCATCGTTCGAGGCCGCCGCCAGCGCGCGCGCCGCCTGCGTCTGGTGCGCCAGCAGCGCGTTCAGAGCCCGAGTGTAGGCCTCGAACGACTGTGCCAGCGGGCCGGCGGTGATTTGTTCGACATCCTGGGTCTTGCCGAGGTCCTTGGCCTGGAATACCTGCCGGCGCACTTGCAGCCAGGCGGCCTTGCGTTGCGCCGCAGCCTGCGCGAGGCGCTGCTCGCTTGGGGTCGCCGCTAGCTTGTCCAGGCGCGTCTCGAGCGCGGCCGCATCCTTATCGCCCTGAACCAGCTGGGCCTGGAAGAAGTCGGCCGCTTCCAGGCTGTCGCTCCGTGCGATCGAAACCGTTCGGCCACCGTTCAGGCGCGCCATGCCCAGCAGTTCGGAAGTCAATTGCTGGCGCGCCAGCTTGTTGTTGACGAGGTCGCCCGTGACGGCGTCGGCGGCCTGCATGCGCCACAGCGCGACCAGCGCGACGATCACGATGGCGAGAGACACGATGGCGAAGGCGCCGAGAATCTTGGTGCCAGTCTGGATCTGCGGGAAGGGCATGGCGTGACGGAAAGAGGATGGACGATACTCAGTATAGGATTGCCATATGACAACTTCATGAATCGACGGGCGAAAAAAAACCCCGCACGCGGCGGGGTTTCGGTCATGGCCGGCAAGCCGGCGCATGGGATGCTTACTCGATTTCGACCGTTTCGACCGGCTCCGGCGGCGGCGGGACGTCGCCCTCCTGGAACTCGAGGAACACTTCGTCCTTGTCGTTCAGGTCCACCGTCACGCGGCCGCCGCTGACTAGGCGACCGAACAGCAGTTCGTCGGCCAGCGCCTTGCGGATCATGTCCTGGATCAGGCGGGACATCGGACGCGCGCCCATGAGCGGGTCGAAGCCTTTCTTGCCCAGGAACTTGCGCAGCTTTTCGGTGAAGATGGCATCGACCTTCTTCTCGTGCAGTTGCTCTTCCAGCTGCATCAGGAACTTGTCCACGACGCGCAGGATGATTTCCTCGTCCAGCGCACGGAAGCTGATGATCGCATCCAGACGGTTGCGGAACTCAGGCGTGAACATGCGCTTGATATCGGCCATCTCGTCGCCCGCTTCCTTCGAATCCACGAAGCCGACCGAACGCTTGGTCAGGCTTTCGGCGCCCGCGTTCGTGGTCATGATGATGATCACGTTGCGGAAGTCCGCCTTGCGGCCGTTGTTGTCGGTCAGCGTGCCGTGGTCCATCACCTGCAGCAGGATGTTGAAAATGTCCGGGTGGGCTTTTTCAATCTCGTCCAGCAGCAGCACCGCGTGCGGCTTCTTGGTGATGGCCTCGGTCAGCAGGCCGCCCTGGTCGAAGCCGACGTAGCCCGGCGGCGCACCGATCAGGCGCGACACCGCATGGCGTTCCATGTACTCCGACATGTCGAAGCGCACCAGCTCGATGCCGAGGATGAAGGCCAGTTGCTTGGCCACCTCGGTCTTGCCGACACCGGTCGGACCCGAGAACAGGAAGGAGCCGATCGGCTTGTCCTGCTTGCCCAGGCCGGCGCGGGCCATCTTGATCGCGGACGACAGCGCGTCGATCGCCGGGTCTTGCCCGAACACGACGTTACGCAGGTCGCGGTCGATGGTCTGCAGCTTGCTGCGGTCGTCCTGGTTGACCGATTGCGGGGGAATCCGCGCGATCTTCGCGATGATGTCCTCGATCTCGGTTTTGCCGATGGTTTTCTTCTGCTTCGACTTCGGAAGAATGCGCTGGGCCGCGCCCGCTTCGTCGATCACGTCGATCGCCTTGTCCGGCAGATGACGGTCGTTGATGAAGCGCGCCGCCAGTTCGGCCGCGGTGGAGAGTGCCGACGACGAGTACTTCACGCCGTGGTGCTCTTCGAAGCGCGACTTCAGGCCACGCAGGATCTGCACGGTCTGCTCGACCGACGGTTCGTTCACGTCGACCTTCTGGAAGCGGCGGCTCAATGCATGGTCCTTCTCGAACACGCCGCGGAATTCCGTGAACGTGGTCGCGCCGATGCACTTGAGCTGGCCGTTGGCCAGGGCCGGCTTCAGCAGGTTCGAAGCGTCGAGCGTGCCGCCCGAAGCCGAACCGGCGCCGATGATCGTGTGGATCTCGTCGATGAACAGGATGCCGTTCGGGGTGTCCTTGAGCTGCTTGAGGACGGCCTTCAGGCGCTGCTCGAAATCGCCGCGGTACTTGGTGCCGGCCAGCAGCGCACCCATGTCCAGCGAGAACACGACGGCGTTCTGCAGGATGTCGGGCACGTCTTCATGGACGATGCGCCATGCCAGGCCTTCCGCGATCGCGGTCTTGCCGACGCCGGCCTCGCCCACCAGCAGCGGATTGTTCTTGCGACGGCGGCACAGGATCTGGATCACGCGCTCGACTTCTTCCTCGCGGCCGATCAGCGGATCGATGCGGCCGTCGGCAGCCGATTTGTTCAAGTTCGTGGTGAACTGATCCAATGGGCTTTCCTTGGCCTGGCCTTCGACCTGCGCTTCTTCCACGCCTTCCGACGCCTTCTGGCTGTCGATCTGCTGGTCCTTGCGCACGCCGTGCGAGATGAAATTGACCACGTCGAGACGGGTCACGCCCTGCTGGTGCAGGTAGTAAACGGCGTGCGAATCTTTCTCGCCGAAGATCGCCACCAGCACGTTAGCGCCAGTCACTTCCTTCTTGCCGTTGGACGCGGACTGCACGTGCATGATCGCTCGCTGGATCACGCGCTGGAAGCCCAGCGTCGGTTGAGTGTCGACCTCGCCGGTGCCTGGCACCGTTGGGGTGTTGTCGCCGATAAAATTCGTCAAGGTCTTACGCAGGTCTTCGATATTGACCGCGCACGCACGCAGGACTTCAGCGGCCGACGGATTGTCGAGCAGCGCCAACAGCAGATGTTCGACCGTGATGAACTCGTGCCGAGCCTGCCGCGCTTCGACAAAGGCCATGTGTAGAGATACTTCTAATTCCTGCGCAATCATACTTCCTCCATCACGCACTGCAGGGGATGGCCTGCCTTGCGCGCATGCGTTAATACAAACTCCACTTTGGTACACGCTATATCTTTGGAAAACACGCCGCACACGCCTTTGCCATGACGGTGTACGGAAAGCATGATCTGTGTAGCCGTTTCGCGATCCTTGTTGAAGTACTCCTGGATGATGGCGACTACGAACTCCATGGGCGTGTAGTCGTCATTAAGCAACGCCACCTGGTACAGAGGAGGTGGTTTGACTGTCTGCCGCTCCAGCAGCTGTTCTGTATCGTGCTTGGTTGCCATAAGGGTATTCTAAAATGCTTTCGCCGTTCGTGCGTACGTTAACAATCAGGGTAATTCCATTTGCTTTTCATCTTACGCGTTTTCCGATTGAAGCGCAGATGGCGGTCCGATTGCGAAAATCAAGAGGCCGATTTCCGACCGATAGTGGATGTTTTCACAACATCCGCTCAAAACCGCTTGACTTGGAAGATTATTGCACCAACAATGCATCTATTGACAGGCACTTATGTACTTGTTGATAAGAAGTGAGCAGGCTGAGGAGGGGGCAAGAAGCTTCTTGCTTTTATGGCTCGTGTGATTTGTTTTTAATCGAAAGTTATTTTATGGCAACAGGTACCGTTAAGTGGTTCAATGATTCCAAAGGTTTTGGCTTCATCACCCCAGATGATGGCGGCGAGGATTTGTTCGCGCACTTCTCCGCAATCAACATGAACGGCTTTAAGACCCTCAAAGAAGGTCAAAAAGTCCAATTCGAAGTCACGCAAGGCCCTAAAGGCAAGCAAGCTTCCAATATCCAGGGTTCCTAAAGTATCCCCTCGGAAGCCAAAGGCCCCGCTTCGGCGGGGCTTTTTTATTGCCGCAAGCCGTTGAACCGGCTCAGCCCTCGTCGACCATTCATCCTCGTCCGGCCGGCTGACCGACCTCGTCGGCCAACGCGGCGCCGCGTTCCGCAGTGTCGGACGCAACATGCGGATCGGCCTTGAGTCCACGCAAGCCTTCCACGCCACCGCAAAGCCGCTGCAGACCGTAGATCAGCCGCCCTACCCGTTCATAATCGTTCGCTCGCTCCGCCGTGTCGCTCATGCCGCCCCTCCCCGTCCACGCCATATAAATAGAGGCTGCAAAAAGCAAAGCCCCGTCCGGCGGGACAGGGCTCGTGCAGCGGCGCCGCGAGCGATCACATATTGTCGATCATGACGTCGCCGAAGCTGGAACACGACACCTGAGTAGCACCTTCCATCAGGCGCGCAAAGTCGTAGGTGACTTTCTTGGACTGGATCGACTTGCCCATCGCGCTGATGATGAGGCCGGCCGCCTCGGTCCAGCCCATGTGGCGCAGCATCATCTCGGCCGACAAAATCAGTGACCCCGGGTTGACGTAATCCTTGCCGGCGTACTTGGGCGCGGTGCCGTGGGTGGCTTCGAACATCGCGACCGAATCCGACATGTTGGCGCCCGGCGCGATGCCGATGCCGCCGACTTGCGCCGCCAGCGCGTCCGAAATGTAGTCGCCGTTCAGGTTCAGCGTGGCGATCACGCTGTACTCGGCCGGGCGCAGCAGGATCTGTTGCAAAAAAGCGTCGGCGATCGAATCCTTGATCATGATGTCGCGGCCCGTCTTCGGGTTCTTGACCTTGCACCATGGGCCGCCGTCGATCAATTCGGCGCCGAATTCCTTTTGCGCCAGCGCATAGCCCCAATCGCGGAACCCGCCTTCTGTGTATTTCATGATGTTGCCCTTGTGGACCAGCGTCACCGAGGGCTTGTCGTTGTCGATCGCATACTGGATCGCCTTGCGCACCAGGCGCTCGGTGCCCTCCTGCGACACCGGCTTGACGCCGATGCCCGAGGTTTCCGGAAAGCGGATCTTCTTGACGCCCATTTCCTTGATGAGGAAATCGATCAGTTTCTTGGCGCCATCCGAGCCGGCCGCGTACTCGATGCCGGCATAGATGTCTTCCGAGTTCTCGCGGAAGATCACCATGTCGGTTTTTTCCGGCTCGCGCAGCGGCGACGGCACGCCGGCGAAGTAGCGCACCGGGCGCAGGCAGACGTACAGGTCGAGCTCCTGGCGCAGCGCGACGTTGAGCGAGCGGATGCCGCCGCCGACCGGCGTGGTCAGCGGTCCCTTGATCGAGACCACGTACTCGCGCACTGCGTCCAGGGTTTCCGGCGGCAGCCAGACGTCCGGGCCGTAGACCCGGGTCGATTTCTCGCCGGCAAAGACTTCCATCCAGCGGATCTTGCGCTGGCCGCCGTAGGCCTTGGCCACGGCCGCGTCCACGACTTTCAGCATCACCGGCGTGACGTCGATGCCGGTGCCGTCGCCCTCGATATACGGGATGACCGGCTGATCGGGGACGTTCAGCGAAAAGTCGGCGTTGACGGTGATCTTTTGACCCTCAGTGGGCACTTTGATATGTTCGTACATCCTGTTCTCCGAATTGGAAGCAATGCGGGCCGGCGGTCGATCGGCGATCTTGCTCGATGCGGACTCGATGCGCTTACAATGAGCGCTTTGCCGGTCTTCTATTAGGGCACTCGATTGTAGCGCAGTCGTCAACGTTGCATGACTCGCTATTCTGCTCCCAAATCAAGCTCCATGTCCCTCATTCTGCATGTCCCTTATCTTATTCAATAAGCCGTTCCAGGTGCTGTGCCAGTTTTCGCGCGAAGACGGCCGCGAGTCGCTCGCCGATTATCTCGACATGCCCAACATCTATCCGGCCGGCCGCCTCGATGCCGACAGCGAAGGCCTCATGTTGCTGACCGACGACGGCCGCCTGCAGCACAAGATCGCCCATCCCGACCACAAGGAAGCCAAGACCTACCTGGTGCAGGTCGACGGCGCCGCCGACCCGGCCGCGCTGGCGCGCCTGCAGGCGCCAATCGACCTGGGCGACTTCGTCACCAAGCCGTGCCGCGCGACGCGGATCGCCGAGCCGGAATGGCTGTGGCCGCGCACTCCGCCGATCCGGACGCGCCAGGACAAGCCGACCAGCTGGATCGCGATCACGCTCGAAGAAGGAAAGAATCGCCAGGTGCGGCGCATGACGGCCGCAGTCGGCCTGCCGACGCTGCGCCTGGTGCGCTCGAGCATCGGCCCGTTTTCGCTCGCCACGCATCCGCTGATGCCGGGCGAATGGATGGAAGTGGCGGCCGATGCGGTGGGCGGCGGGCGTGTCAACCGGAACTAAATGTCGTCCGTTAAGCGGCCAGATCCACCTTTGTGGATCACTTTTTCGAAAAGGAACTGAAATGTCCAAACTCATCGCTGGTCTGGTAGCTTCCCTGTTCGCCGTTTCCGCTTTCGCCGCCCCGCAAGCCGCCCCGGCCAGCTCGACGGCCCCGGCTACCGCCACCGCCAGCACCGACGCTGGCTCGGCCCCGGCCAAGAAATCGTCGTCGAAAAAGCACAAGAAAGCCAAGAAAGCCGCCGCTGCGGACGCCGGTTCGAGCGACGCCAGCCCGGCCAAGTAATCGTTCGCCGTAGGTGCAGCAAGGCGGGCGCGAGCCTGCCTTTTTTACGCCCGCAAGGTTGCTACGTAAAACGCTGCGCCAACGAAAAAACCCGCCGGACCGAAGTCGGGGCGGGTTTTCATCCATATATCAAGTCGCGCCGGCCTGGCAAAGCCGGCCGCGCTGGTCGGGCTTGAATTAAGCCGACAGACCCTTGATGGCGGCAGCCAGGCGGCTCTTGTGGCGCGCTGCCTTGTTCTTGTGGATGATTTTCTTGTCAGCGATGCTGTCGATGGTCGACACGGACTGCTGGAAGATGGTGGTTGCAGCGGCCTTGTCGCCAGCCTGGATGGCCTTCTTGACAGCCTTGATCGCGGTGCGCAGGGTCGAGCGCTGAGCCGAGTTGTGTGCGTTTTGTTTAACTGCTTGACGAGCGCGCTTGCGTGCTTGTGCGGTATTTGCCATGGAATTTCCTAATCGTGGTCAAGTTGCGTCTGCAAACATGAGCGTCTGTCAAACCGGCCCGATGGCGCCTGTCAAACGATGCGTGTCTGCCAACAGAATTCAATACAGCCCTCGATTATAGCGAAGGTTTCATCGCAGAGCAATTCCGAATTGATCGATCGTTGCCTCACTACTGAGGAAAAGGATTGCGGAACAGGTTTATACAACAACAAGCCCAGCTATAATCGCGGGCTATGAACCTACTCCGCACCTTGGCAGCCATCTCGAGCATGACGATGCTGTCCCGTATCACCGGCCTGCTGCGCGACACGCTGTTCGCGCGCGCATTCGGCGCCGATGCCTACGCCGACGCTTTCTACGTGGCGTTCCGCCTGCCCAACCTGCTGCGCCGCCTGTTCGGCGAAGGCGCGTTCTCGCAAGCCTTCGTGCCGATCCTGGCCGAGTACAAGACCCAGCAGGGCGAGGCCGCCACCAAGACCCTGGTCGACCACGTGGCCAACACGCTGGTCTGGGCCACGCTGGTGGTCAGCGTGCTCGGCATCCTGGGCGCGCCCTGGATCCTGTACGTGATCGCCAGCGGCCTGGAAGGCGGCAAGGCATTCGATGCCGGCGTGGTGATGACGCGCCTGATGTTCCCCTACATCCTGTGCATGTCCTTCGTGGTGCTGGCCGGCGCGGTGCTCAACACCTGGCGCGAATTCAAGATCCCGGCCTTCACGCCGGTGCTGTGGAACCTGTCGTCGATCTTCTTTTCGCTGTTCCTGGTCAAGTACTTCGACGTGCCGATCTATTCGATGGCGGTGGCGGTGATGGTCGGCGGCGTGCTGCAGGTCGGCCTGCAGATCCCTGCATTGAAGAAGCTCGGGATGCTGCCGCGCCTGTCGTTCAATCCGCTGGCCGGCCTGCACGACCCGGGCGTGCGCCGCATCCTCAAGAAGATGGGCCCGGCCGTGTTCGCGGTGTCGGCCGCCCAGATCAGCCTGCTAATCAATACCAACATCGCCTCGCGCCTCGGCGCCGGCAGCGTCTCGGTGCTGCAATACGCCGACCGCCTGATGGAATTTCCGACCGGCATGCTGGGCGTGGCGCTCGGCACGATCCTGCTGCCCAGCCTGTCCAAGGCCAACGCCGACGGCGACAAGACCGAATATTCCGCCCTGCTCGACTGGGGTCTGCGCCTGACCTTCCTGCTGGCGCTGCCGTCGGCGGTCGGCCTGGCGGCGCTGTCTCGCCCGCTGATCGCGACCCTGTTCAACTACGGCGCCTTCAGCGCCCACGCGACCAACGCCGCCACCCAGCCACTGATGGCCTACGCCGCCGGTCTGCTCGGCATCATCCTGGTCAAGATCCTGGCGCCGGCGTTTTACGCGCGCCAGGACATCCGCACGCCGGTCAAGATCGCGGTCGGCGTGCTGATCGCGACCCAGCTGATGAACCAGCTGTTCGTGCCGCTGCTCGGCGTGGCCGGACTGGCGCTGTCGATCGGCCTGGGCGCCTGCATCAACGCGGCCTTCCTGTTCGCCGGCCTGCGCCGGCGCGGCATCTACGTGCCGCACGCCGGCTGGCTGGCGTTCTTCCTGAAGGTCGCGGCGGCGGTGGCCGTGATGGGCGCGGTGGCGTGGTTCAGCCAGGCCCAGTTCGACTGGGTAGCGCTGCGCGCGCATCCACTGGTACGCATGGGCGCGCTGGCCGCGATCATCGGCGTCAGCGCCGTCGCCTACTTTGCGGTGCTGTTCGTGCTGGGCTTCCGTCCGCGCGAGTTCATGCGCCGGGCCAAGTAAACCGCGGTCGATCGATCAACGGCTGTCGCTCGCGGCCGCCGGCGCGCTCTGGTCGTCTTGCGCGCGATCCGTGAGCGGGGCGTCGGGTGCCGGCGTGCTGCGAAACAGCGATGGCGGATCGGCCGCTCCCGGCTGTGCCGGCTGGGCAGCGCCCTGCCCCGGCGGCGGCGCGAACAGCGATGGCGGCGGCGCCTGGCCCGGCACCGGTTGCACGGGCGCTTGCCCGGCCAGCAGCGGCCCGCGCGAGATGGCCTGCCCGCTCGCGGCAAACTTCCAGTCGGCGATATGTTCCTTGTTCTCGAGGTTCTGGAAACGCGCGTCGAAGTTTGCCACCTTCAGCGGCCTGGCCTGCGACAGGCTGTAGACCGCCAGCACGCCGCTGCCGCCACTGGCCGCGCCCCAACCGCTAACACCGCTGCTGGCCGTGGCGCTCGCGCCGTTCGGGTTGTTGGCATACACGATGCCCCATTCCGCCTTGCCGGTCATCGGATCGACGAAGATCTTGCGCAGGTGGCGCCGCACGCTGGGATAGCGCGGGTCCTTCAACAGGTCCTGCAAGGATGGCGGCGGCAGTTGCGGCTGGCCGCGCGGTGTGGCGTCGGCGTAGCTGCGCAGGGCCGCGCTGAAGGCGGCGCCGATCTCCAGCAGCTCCTGCTCGGCGGCTGCGCGGCGCAGCAGCGCGTCGACTTTCAGCGCGGCGGCGCCGACCAGGCCGATGATCGCCACCGTGACGATCAGGCCGAGGTAAGTAAAGCCCTTTTCGCGCCCGGCCATGCTCACCATTGCGCATACGGCGTGCCGTTGCGGCCCTTGCCCGGCGCGGCGCTGTGCAGGTCGTAGACGCCACCTTTGGACGGGTCCTCGGGCGCCACCAGGGTCCAGCCGGTGGCGGAATCGAGCACCGGGTCGAACGGCAGCGACGGCAGGTATTTCTTTTCCACCAGCTGGTCCAGCGATTCCGGATAACGGCCGGTGTCGGCATAGAACTGGTCGATCACGGCGCGCGTGTTGCGCAGGTTCTCGGCCAGGACGGTCTCCTTCGCGCCGTCGATGCTGGGGAAGAAGCGCGGCACCGCCAGCGTCAGTAGCAGCGCGACGATGCCCAGCACCACCAGCAGTTCGATCAGCGTGAAGCCGCCGCGCGCGCGCGACCGCATTCGTGCACGCGCGCGCGCGAGGAGGGATTGGCGCGGCCGCGCCGCCAGGTCGTTCATGCGGTCCTCGCCAGCAGTGTCTACCATCGTTTATACGAAATGCCGTTCAGGCCGACCCGGTTCGACGCCGACATCACGTCGTACACGTCGTCGCCTTCCTTGGGCTCGTCGGCCTCGCTGGCGTAGCTGCGCTTGGCCCAGGTCTGGGCATCGCTCAGTTCCGGGTCGGCGCCGAACGGGTCGCGCGGCAGGCGGCGCAGGAAGTAAATCTTGGCTTTTTTCGGACTGCGCAGGTCCACCGCACCCTCGACCAGCAGCTCCAGCTTGGCCGGATAGCCGGTCGCGCCGACCGCCTTGGCGATACGGCCCTCGTCGCTGGCTTTTTTATAAGCGTCGATGGCGCCGCGGATCTCGCGCAGCGCCGTCCGTAGCTCCCCTTCATGGCGGCGCTGGATCGTCACCTGGGCCACCGGCGCGACCACCGTGCCGAGCAGCGCCAGGATGGCGAGCGTGACCAGCAACTCGATCAGCGTGAAGCCGCCGATACGCCGCACGATCCTTGCTGCTGCACCGCGCGTGTTCATGGGAAGTCGTTCTCCCGGCGGTCCGGCGGCGGCAGCGGGTTGACCTGCATCTCGGGCGTGCTCGGCAGCGAGGTGGCCGGCACCGATTGCGGCGCGGCGGACGGCGCACCGTTGGTGTTGACGCTGGTGGCCGGCACCATCACCGGCGCGGCTGGCGTGACGGACGCCGGGGGCGCCAGAGCCGCCGGGATGCCGGCCGCCTGTCCCTGGGCCGGCAACGGCGGCGGCAAGGTCCTCGGCAAGGCCCCCGGCTGCGGCTGCGGCGCGCCCACGGCGCGCATCGGCACGGTCACGCGCGTCACGCCGTCCGGACGGCGCCGGAAACCGATCTCGGTGCCGGCGCTGAACTCGGACGTGGTCGCGGCCGGGCGCTGGATGTTGCGCACCAGGTGCGGCGTGATCGACAGCACGACCTCGGTCTTGTTGCGCGTGTCCTGGCTGCTGCCGAACAGGCGGCCCAGCACCGGCACGTCGCCCAGGCCCGGCACGTGGGTACCGGCGCTGCGATCCTCGTTCTGGATCAGGCCGGCCAGCACCTGGTTCTCGCCATCCTTCAGCTGCAGCATGGTGCTGGCCGAGCGCGTGCCGATGCGGTACGCGGTGGTGCCGGTGCTGGTGGTGATGGTGTCGACCAGGTTGCTGACCTCGAGCGAGATGCGGATGCCGACCTCGTTGTTCAGGTAGATGGTCGGCTCGACGTCGAGCTTCAAGCCGACGTCGACGTAGTTGACCGACTCCGACGCGAAGCCGCCCACGCCCGACGAGATGGTGGTGGTGATGGTCGGCAGCTTGTCGCCGATGACGACCTTGGCCTTCTCGTGGTTGCGCACACGGATGCGCGGCGCGGCCAGCAGGTTCGAGTCGCCGTCTGTCTTGCTGGCGGTGATCGAGCCCTTCACGCCGGTCACGCCGATGGTGGTGGCGTTCAGGTGGCGCAGGTCGTCGATCGTCAGCGCGGCGCCGGCGCCGGTGCTCAAGGGTGCGAAGCTCAGCGACGTCGGCCAGTCGACGCCCAGGTCGAGCAGGCGGTTGCGCTGCACTTCGAGCACCTCGACGTCCAGCACCACCTCGGGCTCGGGCACGTCCTGCAGCGCGATCAGCTGGCTGGCCAGGCGCACCGCTTCCGGCGTGTCGCGCAGGATCAGCAGGTTGAGCTTTTCGTCGACCACCACGTCGCGCGACTTGAGGATCATCTTGAGCGTGTTGGCGACGTTCTTGGCTTCGGCGTTGGCGAGGTAGAAGGTCTTGACCGTCATCTCGCGGTATTCGCTGTGCTTGACCGGCAGGTTCGGGTAGATCAGGATCGTGTTGCCGTCCATGACCTGGCGATCGAGCTGGTTGGTCATCAGCAGGTAGTAGACCGCCGCTTCGACCGTGCTGTTTTTCAGGAAGATCGAGGTGCGCTGGTCGGTCTTGACGTCCTTGTCGAACAAGAAGTTCAGGCCCGCATGGCGCGAGATGACCTCGAACACCTGCTTGAGCGGCGCGTCGCGGAATTCCAGGCTGATCGGCGTGCGGAAGGCATCGTTCAGCGCCGCCGCGGCCGAGGACGCGCCGGCTTTTTCGTTGATGTCAAGCAGCAGCCGGCGCGCCGGGTCGTAGGTCGGGCGTTCGGTCAGGATCACGCCCAGCTTCTGGCGCGCCGTGTCGAATTCCTTGCGCTCGGCGGCGGCGCGCGCTTCCTCCAGCATGGCAGCCTGACGGCGGTCGGCATCGACCCCGTACAAGCCGGCGCGCGCACGGTCATTGCCCGGGTCGAGCGCCAGCACGCGCTTGTAGTCCTGCAGCGCCAGTGCGCCATGGTTCTCGGCCAGCTCGCGGTCGGCCTGGGTCAGCAGCCGGTTGGTGGCGCCGTCGCGCGCGCGCAGGTAGGCCGCCTTGTAGACGACGTTGGCCGGATCGGCGGCCAGCGCTTCCTGGTACTTGACCAGGCCCGCCTCGGGCTTGTCCTGGGCCAGCAGCTCGTTGCCTTCGCGGTAGGCATGTTCCGCCGCGCAGCCGGTCAGCAGCAGCGTCAATGCCAGTGCCAGGGCTGGCGGCGCGGTCGATGCACGAACGATCAATCGAATACTCCAATATTGAGCTGCTGAATCTGCTTCAGCGGCAGGTAAGTCAGGGTCATGACCGGCGGGGCGATCGCGTCGACATGGTAGGTGCCGTCGATCGTTTCCTTGTCGTGCACGACGTAAGTGCGTTCGCCGCGCGTCAGGTAGACCTCCCAGGCGCCATCCGCGAGCGACTTGCCGATGAAGGTGAACGGCAGCGGCGGCGCCGACGGCGGCGGCGGGGGCGCGGCCGGCGCGGGCGGCGGCGGGGGCGGCGTCCAGTCGTGGCGGCCGAACGGGTCGGCCTGCCCGCCCGCATTTGCACCAGGTCCGGCGCCATTCTCGGCCTGGGCGAATTGCGTGTCGCTGTCCCCGATCAGCGATTCGCGCGGCACCAGTGCGAGGATCGCTTGTCCCTTGGCTGCGGGCGATGCGGGCGCCGCATCCGGGTCGGTGCGGCGCGCCGGGGCCGCGGACACCAGCACCGCTGCGGCGCGCGTGCCGCCGGGCGTCGTCACAGGCAACGGCGCGCGGGCCGGTGGCGCAGTGCGCGGCGCCGGCCGCTCGACCGCTTCGGCGACGCCGTCCTGCGGCGTGCGGTCGCCGAAGGCCGCCAGCGCGGCGGCCCCGAGCAGCGCGGCGCCCAGCAGCAGGTGGCGCGGCTTCATGGCGCACCTCCGGCCGGGCCGCCCGGCTGCGCGCCGGGCAGGTCGGACAGATACAGCGTCAGGCGCAGGCGCGCTTCCACTTGCGGATCGCCGATGGTGTCGCGCCGGAAGCCGATGTCGTCCAGCGAAGCGAACGGGATGGCGCGCAACGCGCCGAACGCGAACTGCCAGATCGACGCGTAGCTGCCCTTGACCGGCAAGTTGACCTGGTAGGTCCAGACGTGGGCGTTGCGGTCGTAGGCGCTCTTGTATTCGCCCTGCGCCAGGCTCAGGCCGTTTTTGGCGGCCAGTCCGAACAGGGTCTTGACCTGCTGCTCGGCGCGGCGGCGCTCGCCCAGCGCGCCGTAGAACGCGGCCAGGTTGTCTTGTTCGGGCGCCGCCACCCCGGGCAGCGGCGCCGGCATCCGGGCCGCGGTGCGCGCCAGATTGGCCCGGGCCGCCGCCGTCCGCGCGGCCTGCGCCGCCTGTGCCGCAGATGCAATCCGCGCCGCGCGCTGGGCCTGCAGCGCGCCGACCGCGTACGAGGTCCAGCACGCGCCGCCCAACACCGTCAGCAGCAGCACGGCCGCCGCCAGCGTGAGCGGATTGGCGCGCAGCAGCGCCAGCTGCAGGCGCAGCAGCGAGCGTGACAACGACGCGCCCGGGTTCGGATGGCTCACTGCGCGGCCCTCCATGCGGCGTCGATCTGGAAGCGGATCGGCCGGTTCGGGTCCTGCTCGTTGATCTCGTGACGCACCAGCGCGACCGCGTCGAACCAGTCCTGCTGGCGCAGCTGCTCGACGTAGCCGATCATGTCGTCGCTGCTTTTCGCCTCCGCGGTGATGCGCAGGCTGCGCCGCTTGGCGTCCGGCTCGAGCGCCAGCAAGGCGATGCCGGCCGGCGTGGCCGATTGCACGCTGTCGTGCAGCACGCGCCACGGCAGGTTCAGCTGCAGCACCGCGGCGTTGACGGCATCCGCCTGGGCCGGCGGCACGGGCGCGCGCGCGGGCATGGGTGCGCGCGCCGCCTGCGTGCGCGCGGCCACGGTCAGGGCCTGCGCCTGCACGGCGTCCTGCTCGCGCAGCAGGCGGCGGTACTGGGCGATGTTCGAGGCCAACAGCGGCGTCAGCGCCAACGCCGCGCACAGCAGCGCCAGTGCGGTGCGCGGTCCGCGAAACAGCGCGCGGCCCAGGCTGGGCGGCGCGAAATCGATGCGTACCTTCTTCATGGCCGGCTCCCGTTCATGCGCAGCGCCCTCATGCTCGGCTCCCGCTCAGCGCCAGGCGCGCCACGTCCGGCCACAGCGGCTCGGATTTGTCGTCGAACAGGGTGCAGGCGAACTTCAGGCGTCCCGCGCTGCTGGCCCAGCTCTTGGGCGCCGGACCGCGGATCTGCAGCCGTTCGGGGCGCCCCAGCCCGACCCGCAACGCCTCGCGCGCCACGTGGCCTTCGAGCCAGTCGCGGTCGGCCCCGGGCGGGATCGGCGCGGTGCGCACCGCGGCCAGGCGCTTGCCGTCGAAGGCGGCCAGGCTCAGCACGCCCCCATGCACCAGGCCGAACCAGGCGCCGGGGCGGCGCTCGCTGCGGCTCTGGTTCAGCGCGGCGACGAATTGCGGCACGATCTCGACCACGCGGCAGCGCCGCGCGCGCGCCGCCTCGAGCAGGCCGCCCAGCAGCGTACGCGGCAGCGCCGCCGCCAGGAAGGGCTCGGTCGCGCTCCAGTCGGCCTGGATCTGCCAGTCGGCCGCGCTGGCGCCGAACAGCGCCTGGAAACGCAGCGCGGCGGCGCCATGTAGGTCGGCCAGGCGCGTGGCGCTGTCGGGCGGCGTGACCTGCCACAGGCGCACCAGCTCGTCGGCCAGCACCAGCGTCAACGGCCAGCCGCGCGTGCGCTGCTCGGCCAGCAGCTTCGAGAGCGCCGCGGCCATCGCGGCCGGGCCGCCGGCCGCATCAAAACGCACGTCGCCCAGCAGCAGCGTGCGCTCGTGCGGCCAGATGCTGGTGCGCAGCAGCGCCAGCGCGTCGGGCGCGACGCCGACCCGCAGCGCGTGTCCGGTCCAGGGCCCGAGGAAAGACGGTGCGAGGAAATCACGCATGCAGGGTCACCCGGCGGATTTCTTCGATCGTGGTGGCGCCGCGCTGGACCAGGTCGAGTGCGGCCAGGCGCAGACTGCGCGTGCCGTTGGCGGCGGCGGCCGCCTTGATGCGCCGGATCGGCTGCTTGTCGACGATCAGCTCGCGGATCTCGTCGTTCAGCGTCAGGATCTCGGCGATCGAGCGGCGGCCCTTGTAGCCGGTGCCGCGGCAATCGCCGCAACCCAGGCCGCGCAT
>Ga0308160_10000422_pt1 | contig 83095 bp, 79 predicted proteins | sample PhyFR1_FD_201036 | JGI IMG/M metagenome (GOLD analysis project Ga0308160, IMG submission 201036) | Phyllosphere microbial communities from UC Gill Tract Community Farm, Albany, California, United States - DLSLF.R1 | ecosystem: Host-associated > Plants > Phyllosphere > Unclassified | place: USA...
GCAATGGCTGGACCGCACGCGTAATCAAGAACGAAGATGACGAGGGCTGGGCCGTCGCCATGTACAAGGATGGCGAACCGGAGCCGGCGCTGGTCGGTCCGTGGACCATGGGCCGCGACAAGAAGAATCCGAAGCCGCTCGACGTCAACGCCTTCAATACGCTGATCAAGACGGCGTCGGAAGTCATCCGCCGCCACGAGCAGCACCTGCATGCGATGCTGCATAAAAGCACGGTGGTGTGGTGGGAAGGCAGCGAGCTGAAGGTTACGCTCGACATCAAGCCGGACGACGACGATCCGTACGCCTTGCTGACCGCCATCGACGAGATGGGCGAGCAGCTGGCGCAGGTGCGCGTGGCGGCGAGCTTCAAGCTGACGCCGTCTTCGGCACAAGCCTGGATCGAAAACGGCTACAAGGCGCCCCGCTGATTGTTGTAGGGTGGGCGCCCTGTGCCCACCGCCTTTCCTTCAACTTCGCCAAAACGATGCATCGTTTTGGTGGGCACGGGGCGCCCGGTGAATCCGCCATCGAGGCCATTGGCCCCGATGGCCCCTAAGCGACTACCGCACCACAGTTTCGCTCACGAAACGTGCGTTCCGGCCCGCCCACTGCTAATATTTCCCTTGAGAATTAATTCTTCAAGGGAATCCATGGATCGTCTAGCCCGACTGGAAGCGGTGCAGTCGATGTTGCTCGAAATCGGGCAGACCTCGACCAGCTGCAGCGACATCACCGAATTCATCCGCGCCGTGCACCGCGCGCTGGGCCGCATCATGTATGCGGCCAACTTTTATGTGGCCTTGTCCGACCGCGACGAGGGCACCGTGCGCTTCGTCTACTTCGTCGACGAATCCGACGAAGGCCCGCCGCTGAATCACCCCGTCAAGCTTGCTTCGCCGGACGAATCGCCCACCGCCTGGGTCATCCTGAACCGCCAGACCCTGGTCGTGACCGCGGAAGACTTCAAGGCGCGCGAGGCGGACGGCTCGAACTTCGGCGCCGGCAGCGCGGCCGAGCACTGGATGGGCTGCCCGCTGCTCGACCAGCAGCACCTGCCGCTGGGCGCGATCGTGATCCAGAGCTACAGCCCTGAAAACACCTATAGCGACGAAGACCAGGCCCTGTTCGGCGTGATCGCGAACCACGTCTCGGTCGCGCTGCAAAGCCTGCAGAGCATGGACCGCCTCGAGCGCGCCGTGCAGGAACGGACTGCGCGCCTGGCCCATGAAGTGGCCGAACGGCGCCGTGCCGAGCAGGTGCAGCATGCGCTGTACCAGATCGCCACCCTGTCCGCCAGCGCGGCCGACAAGGCCGTGCTGACCACCAGCCTGCACCGCATCATCGGCGAACTGATGGTTGCCGAGAACTTCCTGATCGGCTTGTATCACCCGGAAACGGAAGAGATCAGCATCCCGTATTTCGTCGACCAGAAGGACGCCACTGCCCCGGTCACGCGCTTCCCTTACGGCAAAGCCATGTGTTCCTATGTGCTCGCCTCGAAGCAGGCGCAGCTGCACGACGCCGGCAGCTTCGCGCGCCTGGTGGCGAGCGGGCAGGTCCAGGAGCCCTACGGCAATGCCGACATCGCCAGCTGGATGGGCGCGCCGATGCTGGTGCACGACAAGCCCTATGGCGTGCTGGTCGTGCAAAGCTATGATCCGAGCGTCATCTATACCAAGGCCGACCTCGACCTGCTGGCCTTCATGGCCAGTCACGTCGCCGTCGCCCTGGCGCGCATGCAGGCCGACCACCGCCTGCGCCAGACCAAGGAGCGGCTGGAAGAACAGAACGCCGCCCTCAACACGGCGCTGACGCAACTCCAGCAAGCCCAGGGGGAACTGGTGCGCCAGGAAAAGCTGGCCTCGCTCGGCCGCCTGGTGGCCGGCGTCGCGCATGAGATCAACACCCCTTTGGGCATCTGCGTGACGGCAACGAGCCATCTGGTCGAAGAGTTGCGCCTGACGCGCGAGGAACTCGGCGCCGGCGAGATGACGGAAGACAGCCTGAACGGCTTCCTCGACATCGTCGACCAGTCGCTGCGCATCATGACGACCAATACCCAGCGCGCCGCGGCGCTGGTGCGCAGCTTTAAACAGGTGGCGGTGGACCAGTCCTCGGACGACATCCGCAGTTTTAATCTGCGTAATTACCTGAACGAAGTGCTGCTTTCTCTGCAGCCGAAGCTGAAGGGCCGGCCGGTGAAGGTCGAGGTCGAGTGCCCGGCCGACGTGGTGCTGGAAAGCTATCCGGGCGCCGTCTCGCAGATCGTCACCAACATGCTGATGAATTCGCTGGTGCACGGTTTCGAGCACGACCAGAAGGGCGCGATCGCGATCCGGGTCTCGGTGGAGAACGAGGTCGTCTCGCTGAGCTATGCCGACGACGGCGCCGGCATGGACCAGGACACGCTGGATAAACTGTTCGATCCCTTCTTCACGACCAAGCGCGGCAATGGCGGCAGCGGGCTCGGTGCGCACATCCTGTACAACCTGGTGACGGGGGCGCTGGGCGGCAGCGTGCATGCGCACAGCGCGCCGGGGGAGGGTTTAAGGTATGAGCTGAGTTTCCCGCGCAGCCGGCGGGAGCAAAAACTCGCAGCGTGATGTAGGGTGGACGGCTCTACCGGAAATGGTGGAGCCGACGCAAACGATGCGCCGTCCACGCGTTCAACGCACGCGTGCACGTCGCGGCATATCCGGAGCTGGTTGAACGCGTGGGCGGCGTCACCGCCGCCGGAAAATCGAAGAGCAGGGTGGAGCCGACCACCCTACGTCCCAATACAAAGGCCGAAAGTCATTTCGGCAAACTTCTCAATCCGGCCACTGCCGATTGATCTCCACCGCCTTGTCCATATTCTTGATGAGCAGATCGACATAGTACGGATCGAGGTGCTTGCCCGCGACTTCGCGCAGGTAGTCGGTCACCTGCTCGGCCGGCCAGGCCGGCTTGTAGACGCGCTCGTGGCTGAGGGCGTCGAACACGTCGGCGACGGCGACAATGCGGGCGTAGGGGTGGATGTCTTCGCCTTGTAAACCCTGCGGATAGCCGCTGCCGTCGTATTTCTCGTGGTGCTGGTGCGCAATCACGGCGGCGGCTTTCAGGATCGGGCGGCTCGAGCCGTCCAGGATCTGCAGGCCGACCGTCGGGTGCTGCTTCATGACTTCCCACTCTTCCGGCGTCAGGCGGCCAGGTTTCAGGAGGACGGCGTCCGGCGTCGCGATCTTGCCGATGTCGTGCATCGGCGCGGCATGCATCAGCACGGCCGTCTCGTCTTCAGGCAGGCCCGAGGCTTGCGCCAGCAGGTGGCAGACCTGGGCCATGCGGCGCACGTGGTTGCCGGCTTCGTTCGAACGGGATTCGACCACGTCGCCCAGGCGCAGGATCAGCTCGGCCTGGGTGTCGGTGATTTCCTGGTTCAGCAGGATGTTGTCGAAGGCAATCGCCACGCCCGAGCAGAACACCTCCAGCAACTGCGCGTCGATATCGGAGATTTCCTCGACACCTTGCAGCACCAGCAGCGAGGCCTTGCCGCTATTGTTCGGGAAGTAGCCGACATAGGTGTCGCCGTGCAGCTTGGAGATGCGGTTATGGCGCGCTTCGTCCAGCTGGGCCAGCAGGGCCGGGTCGATGCCGTCGCCGAATTCGCCGATCTTGGCCAGCACTTCGTACTGGCTCTCCCCGGTGATCACGCTCGCGCCTTTCAGGCGCAGCAGCATGCTTTGCTCCAGGCGCAGCAGGGCGACGACCTGCTGCAGCAGGCCGCCGGCGAAGTCCTTCAGGTTGCGCTGCTTGAAGATGTGGGACGAGGCGGACAGCACGCGCTCCAGGCCTTCGCGGTAGTTCTGCTGCACGCGGCGGGCGTCTTCCACCTTCATGATGTCGCGGTAGGCGCGCAGGGCCGCGAAGGTGGTGGTGAACAGTTTTGTCCGGTCGAGTTCCGTCTTTTCCTTGTAGTCGTTGATGTCGTAGTCGACGATCACGCGCTCTTCCGGCGCCTGGCCCGGTTGGCCGGTGCGCAGCACGATGCGGCTGAACTGGTTGTCCAGGTCCTGCCGCATCCAGCGCGCGACTTCCAGGCCGCTGTCTTCGCGCTCCATCACCACGTCGAGGAAGATCAGCGCGATGTCCTTTTCGCGCGCCAGAATTTCCTTGGCCTCGGCGCCGCTGTAGGCGTGCAGGAAGCTGAGCGCGCGGCCGTCCAGACGGAAGCGGTTCAGCGTGAGCTTGGTGATGTCATGGATATCCGGCTCGTCGTCGACGAGCAAAACCTTCCAGGGCGCGAGCTTGGGCGTGGCGGCAGACAAAAAAGACATGGTGTTTCCGATACCGTAAAAGTCGATACGAACGAAACAAAGGTGAAATGCAAGTCGAATCGATTGTAGTACGGCTACGCAGCATTAACAACAGGCAATAGATTGGGATGGAATGCAATAATTGCCGAGTGTTGGGCGGATGAGTCAATAGCCGCTAGTTATACCGTTTCTGGCAGTTCTCGCAGAAGAAGCTGCGCCGGTTGGTGCGCCCGAGGTGGGCCTTGGTAAAAGGGATGTCGCAGCGCGGACAGATTTTCTTGGCATGGGCCAGCCAGTGCTGCTTGAGGACATACTGCTTTTTCCAGCCCAGGAAGTCGAAACTGTATTGACGCGCTTCCTCGACCAGGGCGCGCAGCTTGGGGGCGGGCAGGGCGCCCACGGTCGACGCCGGGTGCACGCGGATGCGAAACAGCACCTCGTTCTTGATGATGTTGCCGACGCCCGAAAAGATGTCCTGGTCCAGCAGGGCGTCGCAGGCCAGCATGTCGGGACAGGCGCGCAGCTTCTTGCGAGCCTGCTTCGGGTCCCAGGTGTCGCTCATCACGTCGGCGCTCCAGTCGTACTGGCTGTCGAGATCGGTATCGATCTCGCGAATCGCGCAGGCATAAAAATTCAGGACGTCGCCCTCGGCGGTGCGCAGATACAGGCGCGGCACCTTGCCTTCGCGCTCCTCGTTCACGCGGTAGGTGCCGAACAGCAGGAAGTGGATGCGGATCGCCATGTTCGGCAATTCGATGAGGAAATGCTTGCCCCAGGTGCGCAGCGAGACGATGCTCTGGCCGAGCAGGCGCGCGGGATCGATGGCGCGCACGTTGCCGCCGGCTTCCACGATCTGCTGGCCGACGAAACGGGCGGTTTCTTCCTTCAGGATAACGAGCGATGGTCCTTCTGGCACGGGCATTCCTCCTTGATGGCAAGGATGCGCCGGCCGGGCGAGGCCGGCTGTGCGAGGACTAACAAAACAGGCGAGCCCGAGCTGCTTTCCCGCTCTCACAATCGGATACAGAATTTACTTGCCGTAGACGTCGCCTTGTGTCGAACAAGCGTATATTGATACAGTAAAAACCAAGACATCCAAGAGAGGAATCGCCATGAACAACGTGATTCAAAAACTGGCCGCTAGCGGCCTGCTGGCATTGGCCGCGGGCGCGGCCTCGGCGGGGGACGTCACCGTCAACTATATTCAGCCGGAGCGCTTCTCCGACCTGCCATTCTCGTCCTGGGACCGCGAGCAGACATTGAAGGACCTGACCGAGCATTTCGCCAGCCTTGGCGCCAAGTTGCCGCCCGACCAGAACTTGCGTATCGACGTGACGGACGTCGACCTGGCCGGCCGCGAAGTTCCAGGCCGCGGCGCGCGCGACCTGCGCATCATCCGCAGCAACGGCGCCGAATGGCCGCGCATCGACCTGCATTACACGATCGAAAGCAATGGTCAGGTACTGCGCAGCGGCGATGCGAAATTGCGCGACATGGCGTTCATGGACCGCATCAGCCGCTATTCCGACGGCGACACCCTGCGCTACGAGCGGCGCATGATCGACGACTGGTTCTACGAGACGATCATGCCGCGCGAACGCTCGGCGCGGCGCTGATGCCGCACCGGCCCGCAGTGCTGCGGGCCGGCTGATCGATGATTACCGACATGCCGGCTCCTGCCGGCATGCCTGTGTTTACTCCCCGCTTTTTTCCGCGGCGCGCTTGCCCGGTTCGCGCACCTGGTAGTCGGACGGCACCGCGAACAGCGACACATCCGGCTCGCCGCGCTTGATGCCCTCGAGGCGGTAGACGTAGTCGCCGCTGCGCGGGTCGCTGTGTTTCGAATACACCGTCACCTGCAGGTCCGGCGCATACCAGGTTTCGTCGCTGACCACGATTGGATTGCGGTTGCCCACTTCGCCGGCCGGAATCTCGTAGCTGCGCTGTTTTCCTTCGGCCTTGACGCCCTCGACATCGCGCGTGCCGAGGTCGCGGCTGACCGCCTTGGCTGCCCACTTGTGGTCGGCCAGCGCGCCCGTCACCGCGCCGGCGATCATCGGGCCCATGCGCGCACCGAAGGCGGCGCCGTCGAAGGCCGGGCCCGGCGCCATCCGGATCACGCGCACGGTTTCGCGGCGGCCATCGCGCTCGTCGCCGATCCTGCGTTCGACCCGGACGGCGACGCCATCTTCTCCCTCGCGGCGGGCCAGAGCCGGCAGGCGGCCTTCGCGGCGCATGCGCTCGACCTGGGCGCGCGCCTTCTCGCGCGCCTCGCGGGCGATGCGTTCGATCTCGACCCGCGAAGGCAGGCGCTGGGCGCTGCGCTCTTGCGGATTCAGGATCCACATGGCACCCGCCACCGGATCGTTGATGGTCACGGTGCGCAGTTCTCCTTTGTCGTTGCGCACTTCATGGCGTGTGCGGCCGGCGCTGTCGCGGTAGCTTGCCGAGCGCGTACGCCGCTCGATCTGGTTACCGTCGGGCAGTTGCTGCAGCCGTTCGGAGACCGCTTGGGCGCTGTACGGCGCATTCTTGACCACTTGGGTGTGGCCGCGGTGGACCATACGCAGGGCCTCGTCGGGATGGCCGAACTCGCCCTGGAGCGGGAGGGCGGGCAGGGGCGCGACTTCCTCGGCCAGGGCGGGGAGGGCGAAACAGGCAAGCAGGGCGGTCAGCAGCAGGCGGTGGGCGTTCATGGTGTCCTCGGGTGAATAAAAGTAAAAGCGCTCAGTCGATGGAAGTCAGGCGCAGGGCCAGCGGCTCGCCGGCCGCGCCGACCAGCATTTCGGCGCGCACGGCGTCGCCCGCGTTTTCGGGCGTGACCGGCAGGCCGAGCGCGGCCAGCATGGTGCGCGGCACCTCGGTCTCGACCAGGCGCGGCGCCGGTTCGGCCTCGATGCGTTCGACGGAATCGAGGGCGATGAAGGCGCCGCCGCTGTCGATGCGTACCAGCGGGCTGTCATCGAAGCCGTCCGCCAGGCGCGGCGGCAGCGACAGCAGGCCGACGACGGCGACGCAGACCAGCACGCAGGCCACGGCCGCGCTCCATTCGAGCAAGCCGAGGCGGCGGTACCAGGGCCGCGCGCGGGCCGACTGGCTGGCAAAGGCCTGCATCAATTCCTTTTCCACGCAGCGTGGGGCGTCGACCTGGGCGAGCGCGTTGCGCAGCTGCGCCAGGCGGGGTTCGAGTTCGGGGAAATCGTCGTCGTGCATGATGGTGTCCTTCAGGTGGCGTCCAGCGCATGGAGGCGCAGGGCCTTGGCCAGGGCGGCGCGGCCGCGCGCCAGGCGCGAGCGCACGGTGCCGATGTCGACCGCGCAGATCGTGGCGATCTCCAGGTAGGACAGGCCGTGCATTTCGTAGAGGATGAGGGCGTCGCGGTAATGCGGCGCCAGCCGGGCCAGCGCGCGCCGCACTTCCTCGGCCGATTCATTGGCCAGGACGCGGGTCAGCGGGCAGGCCTCTTCCAAAGCCGGCTCGAGCTCGTCTTCGTCGCTGTCGGGCAGGGGCGACTCGCGCCGGCGCGGTTCTTCGTGTTTCAGGATCAGGAGGCGCGCCACGCCGAACAGGAAGTTGGACAAGGACCCGCGTAGCGGATCGAAGGCGAGGCGCCCGGTGAGCAGGCCCATGAAGGCTTCCTGGACGACGTCGGCGGCCGTGTCGCCGGAACCGCAGCGCAGCAGGGCGAAGCGGTACACCGGGCCCTGGTGGCGCCGGTAGAGCGCGGCAAAGGCCTGGGCATCGGCGCTGCGCATGCGGCGCAGCAGTTCGTCGTCGGAAGTGGTCGGGGTGATCGTCATGGTCGTCTCTCACCCATATTCCGGTCTCGACTCCGGAAAGTTCCAGCTATTTTTCGATAAGGGTGGGGATGTCTAGTCGACCCAGTTCACGCGCTCGAATTTGTTGCGGAACTCTTCGGGCATGACCACGACCTGGCTGGTCTTGTAGTTGTAGAAGACGAAGCCGGACTTGGCCATCGCGACCAGGGCCTTGTCCTTCGGGCGCGTGATGCGGAACGTGATGTCGCCGCCGTACTTGTTGAAGTCCATGACGCCGACTTCGAACAGCAGCTGGTCGCGCGCATGGGCTTCGGCGCGGTAGGTCGTGGCCAGGTCGGTGACGATGATGCCGGTGCCGTCGCGTTCGGTTTCGGGGACGCCGAACTCGAACAGGAAGCGGGCGCGCGCCTCGGAGATCATCGAGATCATCGAGTCGTTGCCGAGGTGGTTCGCACCGTTGATGTCGGTGACCCGGACCGTCAGCGGCGTGGAATAGTAATACTGGTCTTCAGGGAAGTGGAGATGTAAGCGTGCCATCGCCCCATTCTACCTTGCCTCAAGTTCCGCTGCCCCGCACCAGTTTGAAGATGCGCCCGCCGGCGCTGACTACGTATAGCTCGCCCGCTCCGTCGCGCCCGAAGGAGACGACCTGGCCGGCGCCCGTCAGGTTCCAGTCGCGCTGCTCGACGATGCCGGCGCCGCTGGCGAAGAAGCTTTTAATGTAGCCGCGGCAGTAATCCGAATAGAAATAGCGGCCGGCCAGCTCGGGAATCGCCGTTCCCCGATAGACATAGCCACCAGTAATGGAGCAGCCATTCACGTCGTTGGCGCCATGCTCGTATTCGAACACGGGCAGTGTCAGGCCGTTGCGGTCGCAGGTCGTCGCGTCGTAGCAAGCGCTTCCTTCCAGAATGTCCCAGCCGTAATTGAGGCCGGCTTGCGAGCTGCTGGCGAGATTCACCTCCTCGCGCGCATCCTGTCCGACGTCGGCAATGTAGAGCTGCTCGCCGTCGAAGGCGTAGCGCCACGGGTTGCGTAGGCCCGCGGCCCAGATCTCGGGCCGGCGTCCCGGCTGGTTCAGGTAGGGATTGGTGGAGGGAATCGTGTAGGGCTGGCCGCTGGTGGCCGTGCGCACGTCCACGCGCAGCAGCTTGCCGAGCAGGGCGTTCAGGTTTTGCGCATTCCCGAATGGGTCGCCGATGCCGCCGCCGTCGCCCAGCCCCGCATACAGCATGCCGTCCGGCCCGAAGGCGACCAGGCCGCCGAAGTGGTTGGTGAACTGCGGATGGGCCACGCGCAGGATGGTCAGTGCGGAGGTCGGATCGGCAAGGTTCGGCGTGGGCGAGCTGGCGTAGCGTTCGACGACGATGTTCTGGGCCAGGTCGGTGTAGTACAGGTAGAAGTAACCGTTGCTGGCGAAGTTGGGGTCGAAGGCCATCGACAGCAGCCCGCCTTCGCCCGTCGTGAACACGTTGGCGCTGATGTCGATCCAGGGCTGGGCCAGCACGGCGCCGTTGCGCACGACGCGCACCACGCCGCGCCGCTCGACCACGAACAGGCGGTCGTCCCCAGGCGGGGCGGTGACGAAGGTGGGACTGGTGAAGCTAGGCCCGATGTCGGACAGCGCCAGGCTCAGGTTGGCGCCGGCGTAGGCCACCGCCGCATTGGCGGTGGCGCCGGCCGTCAGCACCACGCTCTGGGTGGCGGGCGTGGGCGTATAGGTGGCGCTGCCGAGGGTGACGCTGGATGCGGCCACGCTGTAGCTGCCGGGCGCGAGGTTGGCGAGCAGCTGGGTGGAGCTCAGGTCTTGCGAGTAATTGTTGGGGCCGGTGACGCGCACGGCCCCGTTCACGCCGGCGGGCAGGGCCGTGATCGACACCTGCAGCGAACCGGTGGTCGCGGCCGGTGGAGAAGTGGGTGGCGTGCCGGGATTGCCGCCGCCACCGCCGCAGCCGGCCAGCAGCAGCACATATAGCAGCACAAGCGCCAGCGGCAGGATGAGCATCCGTACGCGATCGACCAGCATGGGGCCTCCACAGGAAACGGCATTCTGTGAGGCAGATTCTGCCAGTCTTATCGAAACTGCCGCGCGCGCCAGCGCAGGGGCTTATGGCGCCGCGGGCGCGCGCTGGCGGGTCCGGGCGACGATACCTTGAGGATCGATCAGGACGACAAATTCGGCAAAACGCCCGCCACCCGCCGGCGATTGGTAGAGCCAGCTTTCGTAGCCGCTGTCGAAGACGACTGCCTTGGTCTTGCCGAACGCGGCCAACAATTCGGCCTTGGTGGTGCGGCCTGGCACGATCGAGGAGGACAGGCGCTCGGCCGGTACTTGCGTGCCGATGGTGGCCTGGCCGGTGGCGCAGCCGGCCAGCACGAGGCTCATCAAGAGGGCAGCGGCCTTCATTGCTGCACCTCCGCCGCTGGTGCCGATACTGGGGCGGCGGGGGCCGCGGGCGTCATGTAGTCGAATTCGACCAGGGTATCGTCGGGCCAGCTGCGGTCCCAGAGCGGCGCGTAATAGGTGCGGTCCAGCAGCACCTGGCAATCGCAGAAGCGCAGCATCTCCGGCGTCTGGTCGCCGCCGGCGTAGAGCATCTTGAAGGGCAGGTCCTCGACCCGCTCGCCGGCGCGCAGGCGCACGCCGAACAGGGGGCGGTCGGCGAAGAACAGGTAATTGCCTTCGGGGCTGTTGCAGACGTGGTCGGCGCTGAGCAGCGCGCTCGACAGCCAGGCGAACATCTGCGAGTTGTTCGATACCAGTCCGGCTTCGGTGCCGACGCGGCATTCGAGGCGCAGGTCGCCCAGGCGGCGCGTGTCGGGCGGCAGGCCAGGCGTGCGGATCAGGGCGCGCCAGGTCATGCTGGTGGTCTTGCGGTTGGCAAGCACGGCGGCGTCTTCGCGCAGGGCCTGCTCATTACGGGGAAGAACGAAACTGTTGTCGGGCCCGACCGGCACCGGCACCGAGACCGTGTCGCCGGCCACGCGCAGGGTGATGCCGTCCATCTTGACGTCGGGGGTACGCGGCAGCAGCTGGAAACGCAGCGGCGCATTGGGGGCGAAGGCATGCTCGCGCTCGAAGCGTTCCATGCCTTTGATCATCTTGCGGTAGGATTTGTCGACCGGGTCGCGTGTCGTAGAAACATTGACTTTCGCAACAGGCTCCTGCGCCGCACTTCCTCCCGCCGCCGGGACGGCAAGAACGAGGAAGAGGGTGGGCAGGAGCAGGCGCATGCGCTAGCTTACCAGTAACGGACCCGGCCGGTATCCATGTGGACGAATTGCGAATCCGGGTAGTAGCCGACGCCGCCGGCCTTCATCGACATGGCAGCCTTGTGCAACTGGGCCAGGTTCTTGCCCGGCATGCGGATGTCGATGGCCTTGCCGTCCATGTGCATGCTGTGCTTGGCCACGCCGCTGGAGTTGGCATGCAGCTTGGCGTTCGATTCGGGCGAACGGTAGCCGGAAATCACGTGCAGTACCTGGTTGTCGCCGAATTTATCGCCGACATCGTTGAGTAACAAAATCAGCTTCGGATCCATCTCTGCGATCTTGTCGTTGCGATGGTCGCGCAGCAGCTTATTGATGTCTTTCAGTGCGTCTGGAATGAACTGGCCTTCGGCCCAGAAAACACTACGCAGGCTTTCACCAGTATGAGTGTTGTACAGGCGCAGGACGCGTTCGGCGGGAGCGGGCTGGGCAGCTTTGGCCAGGGCCGGCATGCCGATGGCGGATGCGAGCACAACAGAGCTTTTGAGGAAAGAGCGTCGCTGGTTCATTGAACATCCTTACGCAAGTTCAGAAACAAGGATGATACTCCGATTTCGCTCCCTGTGCAGCGAGAACGCGGTTTTTGCGCCACGATGACGGTTAGATAACAACTTTTAAAGGGGTTTTGCATGCAAATCAGTCAACTCAAGTGCCGAATGTTAACTCTTGCGTGCCTGGGCGCTACCGCTCTATCGGCGCTGCCGGCGCTGGCCCAGGTCCAGGCCAGCGGTGAACCGCCGGCAATCAAGGGCTGGCGCACCGAGACCGTCACCGCGGCCCTGCCGCAAGCCTGGGCCATGGCCTGGCTGCCTGACGGACGCATGCTCGTGACGGGGAAAGAGGGGACACTGCACCTGGTCGCCGCGGGCAAGGTGCAGGATGTGCCCCTGGAGGGCTTGCCCAAGCTGATGACGAGCGGCCAGGGCGGCCTGCTCGACATCGCCATTCATCCGGCGGACAAGGGGCCGAACATTCGCGTCTACCTGACCATGGCGAACGGCAGCAGCAGCGAGAACCGGACCATCCTGGTGCAGGGTGTGTTCGACGGCAAAAAGCTCGGCGGCATCAAGACCTTGTTCACGGCCTCTCCCTCGAAGAGCGGTGGCCAGCACTTCGGCTCGCGCCTGGCCTGGATGGCGGACGGCACCCTGTTGATGAGCATCGGCGACGGCGGCAATCCTCCCCAGCGGGTCGGCAACATGCTGGCGCGCGACCAGGCCCAGAACCTCGGCAGCCACAACGGTTCGCTCCTGCGCCTGACGGCCGAGGGCAAGCCGGCGCCGGGCAATCCGCTGGCTACGCGCGCCGGCGCGCTGCCGGAAATCTGGTCTTATGGCCACCGCAATATCCAGGGCCTGACAGTGGATGCGGCGAGCGGACGCGTGTATGCCAGCGAGCACGGCCCGCGCGGCGGCGACGAAATCAACCGCATCGAGGGCGGCAAGAACTACGGCTGGCCGCTGCAGAGCTTCGGTGCCGATTACAGCACGCGCGAACCGATCGGCAAGACCAGCGTGCCCGGCATGGTCGACCCGCTGGTCGCCTGGGTGCCGTCGCCGGCGCCCTCGGGCCTCGTGCTGTACACCGGCAGCGCTTTCCCGCAATGGCGCGGCAGCCTGTTCAGCGGCAGCCTGGCCGGCATGGACCTGCGCCGCATCGTTTTCGACGGCAACGGCAAGGTGGTACGCCAGGAAAAGCTCGATATCGGCAAGCGCGTGCGCGACGTGCGCCAGGGGCCGGACGGGCACCTGTACGTGTTGACCGACGAGGACAAGTCGGCGTTGCTGCGCATCGTGCCCGACAAATCCTGAGTACTGGCGCGTGCGCCGCGGCTTGAACGTTTCGCCGATACTCGCCATCAAGGAGGAAACGATGGACGACTTTTCGATCGATCTGGCCGGCACGGCCCTGGTGCTGATTGACCTGCAAAACGGCAACATGGCGCGCGAGCTGGCGCCGTATTCGGCGCAAGCCGTGCTCGGCAACTGCGTGCTGCTGGCGCAGGAAATGCGCAACCGCGGCGGCATGGTGGTGTTCGTGCGGGTGCTGATGAACGAGCTGCAAGCGCCGCCCGCCGATGCGCCCCTGCGCGCGCCAGGCTCGCCGCCGCCTCCGCCCGACGCTTCCCACTTCGCACCGGAAGCGGGCGTGGAGGCGACCGACATCGTGATCACCAAGCGGCAATGGGGCGCCTTCTACGGTACCGAGCTCGACCAGCTGCTGCGGCGCAGGCACATCAAGACCTTGATCCTGGGCGGCATCGTCACGAATATCGGCGTCGAATCGACGGCGCGCGCGGCCTACGACCGCGGCTACGGCCTGGTATTTGCCGAGGATGCGATGAGCGGCATCACGGCCGAGGCGCACGCGTTCGCGTGCAAGAACATGTTCAGGATGATGGGGAAGGTGAGGACCACCGCCGAGTTGATCGACGCGTTGCAGGCGGGGACCGGCGAAGCGTAGGCGGCCTTGGATTGGCGCCGCGTGTCCTCACGCGGTGCACGCGGGCATGCCCGCCCTACGCCGCGTCGTGCACCTGCGCCGTGATCTCGTACGAACGCAAGCGCGCCGCGTGATCGAAGATCTGCGAGGTGATCATCAACTCGTCCGCCTTGGTGTAGGCAACAAACGCCTTCAACTGCTGCGCCACCGTCTCGGGCGACCCGATCGCCGAGCACGACAGCACCGAATCGAGCATCATGCGTTCCGACGGTCCCAGCGCTTCCAGGTAGCCGCGCACCGGTGGCTGCAGGCGCGTCGGACGGCCGCTGCGCAGGTTCACGAAGGCCTGCTGCATCGAGGTGGCGCGGAAGTGCGCTTCGTCGTCGGTGTCGGCGGCGAACACGTTAAAGCCGAGCATGACGTAAGGCTTGTCCAATTGTGCCGACGGCTTGAAATTGGCGCGGTACAGTTCGATTGCCTGCACCATCATCTGCGGCGCGAAGTGCGAAGCAAAAGCGTAGGGCAGGCCGAGGTGGGCCGCCAGCTGGGCGCCGAACAGGCTGGAGCCGAGGATCCACAGCGGCACGTTCAGGCCGGCGCCGGGCACGGCACGCACCTGGCGCCGCGGCGAGTCGGCAAAATAATCCTGCAGTTCCAGGACGTCCTGCGGGAACTCGTCCGCATCCGAGGCCAGGTTGCGGCGCAGGGCGCGCGCGGTGACGTGGTCGGAGCCGGGCGCGCGGCCCAGGCCCAGGTCGATGCGGCCCGGGAACAGCGATTCGAGCGTACCGAACTGCTCCGCGATGACGAGCGGAGAATGGTTCGGCAACATGATGCCGCCGGCGCCGACACGGATGGTCGAGGTGCCGGCTGCAACATAGCCCATCAGCACCGAGGTGGCGGCGCTGGCGATGCCCGGCATGCCGTGGTGTTCGGCCAGCCAGAAACGGTTGTAACCCCAGCGTTCGCCGTGCTGGGCGAGGTCGAGGGAATGGTGGAAGGAAGTGCGTGCGTCGCTGCCTTCGGCGATGGGCGACAGGTCGAGTATCGAGAAAGGAATCATGCGGTCCATGATACGCCGAAGGATTTTTTCGCGCTGGACGAGGCCTGAAAATGCGGCGCGGCAAGGACTCGGCGTAAAGATTGACCGGCAGAACTTGCCTGCCTATCATCGGCGTCCACGCCTTGTCCGCCATCTCCTTCTGCCCGGATTTTCCATGCACATGTTTTCCCCCCGCCGCCCGTTGAGACCCAGGCGCGCGCTGGCCGCTGCCTGCTTCGCTTTGCTTACCGCCGGCTGTGCCCACACGCCGACGCAGGAGAGCGGGCTCGACCGCACGCAGTTCGCCCGCATCGATGCCGCCATCGAGCAGGCCATCGCCGAACGCCGCATGCCGGGCGCAGTGTTTCACCTGGAACGCGATGGCGTCGTCCACGCGCGCGCCTATGGCCGCCTCGGCTACGAACCCGATATGGCGCCGGTGACCCTCGGCACCGTGTTCGACGCCGCCTCGCTGAGCAAGGTGCTGGCTACGGCGCCCGCCATCCTGCTGCTGAGGGAGGACGGCAAGCTCGACCTGGAAGCGAAGCTGGTCGATTACTTCCCGGAGTGCAAGGGCGGCGGCAAGGACGCGATCACGATCCGCCAGCTGCTGACCCATACCTCGGGCCTGGCGGCGGGGCTGCCGGGCAAGCCGGCCTGGCAGGGCGACGCCACCGCCCACGCCATGGCCTGCGCGCAGACGGTGACACATACACCAGGAACGAATTTCCGCTATTCCGACATCAACTACATCCTGCTCGGCCAGCTGGTGCGAAAACTGTCCGGCATGGAACTCGACGTCTTCGCGCAGGAGCGCCTGTTTGGCCCGCTGGGCATGGCGCACACCGGCTACCTGCCGCTGCGCCGCATGGCCGCCAGCGGCATCGCGCCGACCCACAAGGCAGGCGCGGATGGCACGGCGCTGCACGGCGACGTCGGCACAGGAGCGCTGCTGCAAGGCGTGGTCCACGATCCGACGGTGCGCCGCATCGGCGGCGTGGCCGGTGCGGCCGGCGTGTTCGGTACCGTGGATGACCTCGCCCGTTATGCGCGCATGCTCCTGCAAGGCGGCGAACTCGACGGTGTGCGCGTGCTGGCGCCGGAGAGCGTGCGCCTGCTGACGACTGTGCAGAGTCCGCCGGGTATCGCGGCCCTGCGCGGGCTCGGCATGGACATCGATTCGCCCTTTGCCCAGCGCCCGCGCGGCACGCTGTTTCCGATCGGCAGTTTTGGCCATACCGGCTTCACCGGTTGCGTGCTCTGGATCGATCCCGGTTCGCGCAGCTTCTACGTGTTTTTGTCGAACCGGGTCTATCCGGACGACAAGGCGAATGTGCTGCCGCTGTACACCGAGATCGCTACCCTGGCGGCGCGTGCTGCGGGGCTGGGAAGCGCGCCTTGATCCGTGTCGCATATCTTTCCAATCGGCTAACGTGCGCTGCTCCGAATCTGTCCTCTCTAAACTCGGCCACCTGCTCAATCAATGTTGTATGTCGTTGATATTGCTGAGCTTTCCTCAAGCCCGAAATATTAGGAGATAAACATGACAATGCATAAACTGTTGAAAGGCCTGCTGGCCGCCTCGATCACCGCCGCCATGGCGACTTCGTTCAACGCAAGCGCACAATCGAGCAGCACGGCCGACCAGAGCGGCAGCAGCGCATCGGGCTCGCAGACCTCGAGCGCCCAATCGGACGACCACAAGAAATCGTCGACCAAGAAGCACAAGAAACAAAAGAGCAAATCGAGCAGCAGCAGCGGCTCGAGCAGCAGCGGCACCACCGGCTCCAGCGGCGCATCGAGCAGCGGCTCGATGGGCACCAGCGGTAGCGGCAGCGCCAGCGGCACCAGCGGCAGCGGTACCACCGGCGGCTCGAGCGGCACCAGCGGTACGTCGGGCACCAGCGGCACGTCCGGCACTTCCGGTACCTCCGGCACCAGCGGTTCGATGGACAGCGGCACCAGCGGCTCAATGGGCACTGGCACCTCGGGCACGAGCGGCACCACCGGCGCGACCGGCACCAGCGGCTCCATGGGCAGCGGCGCCAGCGGCACCAGCGGTTCGATGGGCACCGGCACCAGCGGCAGTAGCGGCATGAACGGCTCGACCGGCACCGGCACCAGCGGCTCGATGGGCACCTCGGGCGCCAGCGGCACCTCCGGCTCCATGGGCACCAGCGGCTCCATGGGTACCTCGGGTTCGATGGGCACCAGCGGCACCTCGGGCACCACCGGGACCTCGGGTACCAACAGCACCGGCACCGGCACCACCACGACCGGCACCGGCCGCTAATTTCTCCGGCGCATAAAATAACACCAGCCTGCGGGCTGGTGTTGTCGTTTGCGTCGCAAGAATCAGGCTACACCTTGCGCACGAATTCCGTCTTCAGGCTCATCGCACCGAAACCGTCGATCTTGCAATCGATGTCGTGGTCGCTGTCGACCAGGCGGATGTTCTTGACCTTGGTACCCTGCTTGATGACGCCGCCCGATCCTTTCGGTTTCAGGTCCTTGATGACGGTGACCGTGTCGCCGTCCTGCAGGATGTTGCCGGAGGCATCGCGGTAGACGCGCGCGGTCTCGGCGCCGGCGCCGGCCTGGGGCGACCACTCATGGCCGCATTCGGGACAGACCAGGTTGGCGCCATCCTCGTAGGTATAGGTGGACTGGCAGCTGGGGCAGGGGGGCAGGGCGGACATGGGCACATCCAAAGAGGAAAAGGGGCGAGTATATCGCCCCCGTCATGATCAAGCGTGGCCCAGAGCCAGCGCGGATGCCCGTCCGGCATGCCGCGGCGGCGCAGCGGTACGTGCGGCGCCGTCGTCGAAGCGAAAGGTCGACACCAGTTCTTCCAGCGCGCGCGACTGCTCGCGCAGGGCTTCCGAAGCCGCCGCCGCTTCTTCGACCAGGGCCGCGTTCTGCTGGGTGACCTGGTCCATCTGCGCGATCGCCACGTTCACCTGCTCGATGCCGGCCGATTGTTCCTGGCTTGCCAGGGCAATGCCCGACATGATCGCGGTGACGCGGCCAATGCTGTCGACGATTTCCTGCATCGTCGCGCCCGCATCGGACACCAGCCGGCTGCCTTCCTCGACCTTGCCGGTCGAATCGCCGATCAGCGCCTTGATTTCCTTGGCGGCGCCGGCCGAGCGCTGGGCCAGCGCGCGCACTTCGGAGGCGACGACGGCGAAGCCGCGTCCCTGCTCGCCGGCGCGCGCCGCCTCCACCGCGGCATTCAGGGCCAGGATATTCGTCTGGAAGGCGATGCCGTCGATGACGCCGATGATGTCGGTGATCTTGCCGGAGGCTTCCGTGATCGCCGCCATGGTCTCGACCACGCGGCCGACGGTCGCGCCGCCGCGTCCGGCCACGTCGGCCGCGGATTGCGCCAGCGTGTTCGCTTCGCGCGCACTGTCCGCATTCTGGCGCACGGTCGAGGTCAGTTCCTCCATCGACGACGCCGTCTCTTCGAGCGCGCTGGCCTGCTGCTCGGTACGCGAGGACAGTTCCAGGTTGCCCGCCGTGATCTGGTCAGCGGCCGCGGCGATCGTCGTCGTGCCGCTGCGAACCTGGCCGACGATACCGACCAGATTGGCGTTCATGTCCTTCAGCGCACCCATCAGGGCGCCGGTTTCGCCGCGTCCCTGCGGTTCGATCCGGCTGCTCAGGTCGCCTTCAGCCACGGTGCGCGCCACATCGAGGGCGGCGCGCAGGGGCACCGCGATCGCGCGGCTGATGAAGAAGGCGAAGCCGATGCCGGCAGCCAGGGCCGCGGCGGCCAGCGCCAGCAGCACGCGGCGGCCCGATACGAAGCCGTCGGCAATGCGCGCGCTGTCGGCGGCGACGGCCCGCTGTTCGTGCGCCAGCAGCTTGCGCAAGGCGCCGACGTAGGCCTGCACCTTCGGCACCATGTCGCTCTCGAAAAACTTCGCGGCGGCCTCGAGCTCGCCGTCGGCCTTGTGCTTGAACGCGGTCTTGCGCGCGTCGACATACTGCTTGCGCGCCGTGCCGAGTGCATCGAGCAGCGTCAGCGCGGCCGGATCGTCCGCCACGCCTTCCTTGACCGCCTTCTGCAGTTCGTCGGCGCGCTTCGAGGAAACGGCCATGGCGTCGAGGAAGAATTTTTCGGCGGCCGGATCGGCCAGCTTGGCCACGGCCAGGGTGCGCGCGGCATTGGTTTCGACAATCCCCAGCCACTCCTGCAGCTCGTCGGCGCGCTGCATGCTGTTGCCCGTCAGGTGGGTAGTGAGGGTGTTGGCCTTGTCGACCTGCAGGATGCCGATCGCGGCCAGCAGCAGCATCAGCGACAACACCGTGCCGAAGCCGGCCAGGAGGAGGGTACGAATCTTGAAATCAGCGAGTTTCATGGGACGCTTTACCGTAGAGCCAGACATGGCAAAAATGTTAAATTCTTCTTGTTTCCTAACGGAAATCAGAATCATCTTTGCACTTTTTGCCGGTTTCGTCTTTAAATTCCGAGCGTAGCGACGAAATTGCGCCTTGATGTAGCCACAAGGCAACGAAATGATGACTGAGGGTTACGGCGACATGCTGCGCGGCGGTGGCTTAGCGCAGCCAGTAATTGTCCGGCAGCAGCGGCGGCGGCAGCTCGGCTTCGCCCAGCGCATCGCGCAGGTCGATCTCGATCGTGCGGCAGATCGCGTCCAGCGGCAGGTCGTTCGGCGACAGGCCGAAGGGTTCTTCGATCTCGTCGCCCAGCGCATCCAGGCCATAGAAGGTATAGGCGACGATCGCCACCACCAGCGGCGTCAGGTAGCCGATCGAATCGACCAGGCCGAAGGGTAGCAGGTAGCAGTACAGGTAGGCGGTGCGGTGCAGCAGCAGCGTGTAGGAAAACGGCACGGGCGTGTTCTTGATGCGCTCGCAGGAAGCGGCGGTGGCGATCATGGCGGACATGGTCGCGTCGAGTGCGGCGGCGCGCACGCTGTCGAGCATGCCGGCGCGGCGGCAACGCGCCAGGTCAGCGCCCATTTCCAGCATCAGCGCATGGCTCAGGTTGACGCGGCCGCGCAGCGCCGTCCATTCGGCCGGCGCCAGGTGCGGCGCCACGTCGAGTGCGGGATCGCTCTTGCGCAGCTGGTGGCGCAGGGAATGGGCATAGGCGATCGCGCGCCGGATCATGCGCTCGCGCACACCGGCGGCATCAAGCCCGCTGGCGTCGCCCTCGTCGATCAGGCTCAGGCACTGGCGTGCGAAATTCCGGCTGCGCAGGACCAATTCGCCCCACAACTTGCGGCCTTCCCAATAGCGGTCGTAGGCCGAATTGTTGCGAAAGCCGAGGAAGATCGCGAGCGGCAAGCCCATCAGCGTGAAGGGGACGACGGTGAGCTGGATCTTGTGGTCCCACAAGCGGCCATGGCTCAGGGTGACGAACACGGCCAGCAAGGTGGTGATCGCCAGGCTTTTCCAGATGCTCGGCAGGACCGAGCCGCGCATGGTAAGGAAGAGGCGCAGGCCGTTCGGGCGGTCACGCACGATCATGGCGCGCCTCCGCAAAGCAGGGCGGGTGCGTTGGCGATCTGGTGGCGCATGCCGGGTTCCGGAGAATATTCTTGTCTCATTCCTGGGGCGTGCGCACCAGCTTGCGCACATCGAGTCCCTGGCCCGACAGGCGCGCCACCAGCGCATCGTAGGCCGGCTTGCTGACGGTCGGCGTGCGCGACAGGATCCACAGGTAGTCGCGGCCCGGCTCGCTGACCGCGGCCAGGCCGTAATCGCGGTCGAGGTCGATGATCCAGTAGTCGCCCCAGACCTGCGGAATAAACGAGAGCAGCGCCGGCGCGAAGCGCACCTTCAGGCGCGGCGATGTGGGGCCGCCGACCTGGCGCGCCACGCCGACGACGACGTCGGTGCTGCCATCCTCCTGGCGGCAGCGGTTCTCGACCTGCACCCGGCCGTCGGGCAAGGCGGTATAGGTTGCCGTCGTGAAGCCGGCGCATTTTCTCTGGAAACGGTTCGGGAACTTCGCGATCTCGTACCATTGGCCGAGGTAGCGCGGCAGGTCGACCGACGGGATGGTGGCCAGGTCGCTGCGCGGGTTCGCCTCCTTGCTGGCGGCCCAGGCCTTCATGCCGAGCAGGACCACGGAGGCCAGCAGCGTGCCCTTGACCAGGGCCGGAGTCAGTCGCTTGTTCATGATGGATCCTTGTTCTTCGATACCGCCATGGTAGGGCGCAACGACGAACCCGGCCGCACGAATGCAGGGCGAGCGCGCGGACGAAAAAAAACCGGCCGCGAGGGCCGGTGACGCATCAGCGAGGAGGGTGCTTACCCTGCGGACTTGGCCTGGGCCGCGTGCAGCTGCTCGCGCAGCTGGTGGACCGGGACCTGCGTATAGTCCTTGTTGAATTCCTGCTTGATCGCGGCCTTGACTTGCGGGTGGAGGTTATTGCGCAGGCTGCCGAGGAATTGCGGCGATGCCGACAGCACCAGGTGCTGGTAGCGTCCTTCCTGCTGGGCTTTCAGCAGGTACTGTGCCAGATCCTTGGCGAACAGCTCGGTCTCGTGCTCGGCGGGTGTCTGGTTCGGTTCGTACTGGCTGTTCGGCGCCCCTGCAGCGGCGTTGTGCTGGGCGGGACCGCCCTGCGCGCCGCCGATCGCATGGCCGCTCTTGCCGGCCGCCAGGTTGCCGATGCGGTCGGTATTGATTTCCGAGTCGCGCAGGCGTGCGCCGTTATTCACCATGTCTTCCAATTCGTGCAGCGGTTCTGCTGGACCGTCCTCGGAGAAGAACCTTGCCCGGCCCGCATTGGCCGTGATAATCCAGGTTGTTGGCATGCTACCCCCTGTCAGTAATGAAGCGTGAATGATGTTCGATCCCATGGCCGGCCGATGCCGGCCCGGGTGCAAACGCGAAAGACCGGCGATCGCATGCAGATGCGCCCTGTCAGGGTCCGCCGATGCCTGCGCACACCCGGCCTGGGCACTGCGCACACACATCGGCCGACCGACCGCCGTGACGGTGGGCGGAGCACGGATAGGCTGAGCCAATGAACAGGCTGGCGCCCGATCAGCGCGACCAGGATCGGCTGCATTCGATCGTCGTGTTAATTCAGTGTAGCACCGGGGTTTCCTGTCCGACGCACACCACGAATGCCTGCGCTGGCGCGCGCCGTCACGGCTTCCGGCCGGGGCACAATGACGCTGCAACGCATCCCTGCCACCATCCTGGAATCGCCCATGCAGCGCATACTGATCGTTACCGGCATCCTCATCGCCGCCATCGGCCTGGCCTGGCCCTGGCTGCGCCGGCTGCCTTTCGGGCGCCTGCCGGGCGACATCCACGTCGTCCGGGACGGGTTCAGCTTTCACTTCCCGATCGTGACCTGCATCGTCGTCTCGATCGTCATTTCGCTCATTCTATGGATCTTCCGGCGCTGATCCTCCCGCGCTCGCCAGGACGCCACCTCGGGTGGCGTTTTTTTTGACCATATGCCTGCCACACTCGCATGTCCGAAATATGACACAGCCCTGCGCTCAGCAAGATTTGACAAACATGGCGCTCGAAATGACAACACAATGCGGTCCATACGAAGAGAGAGGCGCCGGCCAAAAGCGCCCGACGAATTCGAAACGGGTTTGCACGCACAATCGAACGAATGTTTTGGAGAGAACATGAACCAGTTGATGGCACGGCAGGAGTACAGGGTCACGGCGATCGCCGCGGCGGTGATGGTGTTGACGCTGAGCGTGGCGCAGCAGGCACGCGCACAGCAGGCCGAGGGCGAAGCCGGCATGCAGCAGGTCGTCGTCACCGGCGTGCGCGCCGCGCTTGAGCAGTCGCTGCGCCAGAAGCGCAATGCCGACGGCGTGGTTGAAGTCGTCACCGCCGAGGACATCGGCAAGATGCCCGACAAGAACGTGGCCGATGCCATCCAGCGCCTGCCGGGCGTGAACACGCAGTCCTCGGCCGGCGGCGAAGGCGGCTTCGGTGAGAACGACCGCGTCAGCCTGCGCGGCACCAGCCCCAGCCTGCAGCAAACCCTGTTCAACGGCCACGCCATCAGCACCGGCGACTGGTTCCTGCTGAACCAGATCGGCGGCAACGTCGGCCGGTCCAGCAGCTTCTCCCTGCTGCCCTCGGAACTGGTCGGCTCGATTGTCGTGCAAAAGAGCGCCAGCGCCGACCTGGTCGAAGGCGGCGTCTCCGGAGCGATCAACGTCATCACACGCCGTCCGCTCGATTTCCGCCAGCCGCTCACGGTGGAGGGCTCGATCCAGGCCAACTACAACGACCTGTCGGGCAAGACCGAGCCGCACGTCTCGGGACTGGTGGCCTGGAAGAATGCGGACAATACCGTCGGCTTCCTGCTGCAGGGCTTCAGCGAAAAGGCGGCCGTGCGCCGCGACGGCCAGGAGATCCTCGGCTACACGCCGATCGCTGCCACCAGCGCGGCGGCGGTGGCCGATCCGCGCCTGGCCGGCGTGCTGGTGCCGACCTTCATCGGCGCGACCCTGTTCGAGCAGACCAAGAAGCGCAGCGGCGGCGCCTTCGACGTCGAGACGCGTCCGATGCGCGGCCTCAGCCTCGACCTCAACGGTTTCTATTCCAAACTCAAGGCGCCGCACCAGAACACCAACTGGCTGGCCGCGCCCGCCAATTCGATCAACAGCGCCAACCAGATTCCACAAAATCCGGTTGTGCGCAATAACACCCTGGTCGGCGCCGGCTTCGCCGTCAACAACGGCGAGGTGGACAACATCTACCGCCCGAACGCCGGCGGCGAATCCTGGTATCTCGACTTCAACGGCAAGTACAAGGTCAACGACGACCTCACTGTCTCCGGCAAGCTCGGTAAAACCCATGGCGTCGGCTACGACCGCGACGACGTCTTCTACCAGAACAACGTCGACGGCGGCATGGTATATGCGCTCAACGGCCTCTCGCCGGCGACCGTCAGTTACCCGGGCGGGAATACCACGTCGCCAGGCAGCACGGCCTGGGCCGGCGGCGGTGAGGCGCAATCGGTCGACCAGGAAAAGTATGCGCAGCTCGATGCCGATTGGCGCGTGCGCGATTCGATGGTAACCAACCTGCGCTTCGGTGCGCGCTTCACTGACCACCACCGCACTGCCGAACACCCGCTGGAAACGCGTCCGGGACCGCTCGGCTTTACCAATCCCGGCCCGGCCTGGAACGGCCAGATGTACCCGTCGGATTTCGCGAACGACCTGGGCGGCAACCTGTCCTCGAACTATTTCAAATACGACGGCGCGGCCCTCGGTGCCTGGGGCGCGGTGCCGGGCAACCGGCTGCTCGACTACACGCTGCGCCACAACTGGATGGACGAATTCCAGGTCGGGGAGAAGACCAGCGCCCTGTACGGCATGGCGGAATTCGGTGTCGATCGCTGGAGCGGCAACGTCGGCCTGCGCGCCGTCGAAACGCGCCAGACCACGGTCGTGAACCTGCCGGGCGGCCCGAATCCCATTACCGGCTCCGCCTTCGGGCCCTACACGCCGACCACGTTCAAGCGCACCTACCGCGACTACCTGCCGAGCGTGAACCTCAAATTCGATGCGCGCGAGGACCTGGTGCTGCGCGCAGCCGTCGCGAAGACCATTGCCCGTCCGGACTACTCGGCTCTGGGCGGTTCGGTCTCGCTGAACGACGACGCCCTGAGCGGCAGCGGCGGCAACGTCAATCTCGATCCGGTCCGCTCGACCAACTTCGACCTCTCGGCCGAGTGGTATTTCGCACCGAAGGCGCTGCTCTCGGCCGGCCTGTTCTACATGGACCTGCGCTCGATCGTGGCCCAGGGCACCAGCACCGGTACCTACTACAACAACAAGAGGAGCGCCCCGGCCGAGTACCAGATCACCTCGCCCTTCAACACCACTGGCAAGAACAAGGGCGTGGAACTGAGCTGGCAGCAGCCTTTGTGGAACAACTTCGGCTTCCTCGCCAACTACACCTTCGCGGACGGCGAACTCGATGACGGCGGCGAGCTGCTGAACTCTTCGAAACGTACCTGGAACCTGACCGGCTACTTCGAGAACGAGCGCTTCAGCGCGCGCCTGGCCTACAACTTCCGGTCGGCCTACAAGGCGGGCGTGGACCGCGGCGCCAGCCAGCACGTGGACGACATGGATTCGCTGGCCGCGTCCGTCAACGTGAAGCTCACCGAGCAGCTGACGCTGACCTTCGATGCGCTCAATCTCACCAACGAGACCATCAAGATGTACGCCGAGAACAAGGACCGTCCACGGGCCTTCTACTCGAACGGCCGTACCTTCTACGTCGGTTTGCGCGGAAAACTCTGAGCCGATGTCGACGACACCTCCGGGCCCGCCATGCGGCGGCGTCCCGGTTGCGATCGACTGGGAGTGTGTGGCGAACGGCATCAATGGCCCTCATGGCGTCCGTTTCGCCGCGCGGCTGACGCTGCGTAATGCCTCCACCCGGCCGATCGCACCGGGCTGGCAGCTCTACTTCAACACCTGCCGCAAGGTGCTGCCGGAAACGGTCGGCGCAGGATTCAGGATCGATCACGTGAACGGCGACCTGTTCCGCCTGCGTGTCCTCGATGCCGCGTCCTGGCTGCCTGGCGATCGCTTCGAAATCGGCTACCAGGCGCGCTTCTGGGCGATCAGCCGCACCGACGCGCCGCTCGGGTTTTACCTGGTCACGGTGGGAGGGGAGGTGATCGACCTGGGCGACCCGCGCATCGCGCCGTTCACGCGGCCGGAGCAGCTGCGGCGCAGTCCGGACGATGTCGTGCCGACGATGGATGCGGCACGGCGCTTCGCCGTCAACGGCGCCGTGTCACTGTTGCCCTCGGATGAAGTGGGACGCATCACGCCGCAGCCCTTGTTCGCCAGTTTTAAAAACGAGACGTGCCGCATCGGGTGTGATTCCGCCGTGCGCTACGAGGCGGGGCTCGAGCAGGAAGCTGCTTGCCTGAACGCGTTCCTGGCCGGCCTGCCGCCCGGCGGCCCGGGTGTCGCCATTGCGCTCGAAACGGGTTTTGTGGATGCCGCATCGCCGGCGCCACGCGAGGCCTACCTGCTCGAGATCGATGCGGCGAACGTGCGCCTGCGCGGCGCCGGCGCCCATGGCGTCTTCAACGGCATGCAGACGCTACGCCAGTTGGTCGGCAGTGACGGCAGCCTGCCGCAAGGACGCGTCCTCGATGCGCCGCGCTTCGCCCATCGCGGCATGATGCTCGACGTCGCGCGCCATTTCGCCGATGTCGAAACGGTGCTGCGCCTGCTCGACTGCATGGCGCTCTTCAAGTTGAACCGCTTTCATTTCCACCTGACCGATGACGAAGGCTGGCGCCTGCCGATCAGCTCCTTACCCGAATTGACCGAAGTCGGTGCGCGGCGCGGCGTCAGCAGCGACGGCAGCCCCTGCCTGCCGCCTTCCTTCGGCTCCGGCGCCCGCGTCGACGCGCCGGCCGGCAGCGGCCATTACACGCACGCCGAGTTCATCGCCATCATCCAGTATGCCCATGCGCGCCATATCGAGGTGATCCCCGAATTCAACATGCCGGGCCATGCGCGTGCCGCGGTGCAGGCCATGCGCGTGCGCCACGGGCGCCTGCTGGCGGACGGCGACATCGAAGGCGCCAACGCTTACCGGCTCGACGATCCCGACGATGTTTCCGTCTACGAGTCAGTGCAGCTCTGGCACGACAACGTGATCTGCATCGCGCGTCCCTCCGTCGACCGCTTCATCGAGACCGTAGTCGCCGAAGTGGCCAGCCTGTTCCGCCAGGCCGGCGTGCCGCTGCGCGCGATCCACACCGGCGGCGACGAGGTGCCGCAGGGCGCCTGGCTCGGCTCGCCCCTGTGCCGCGCGCGCATGGCAGAGCAGGGCTGGCGTGATGTCGCCGAACTGCGCGCGGATTTTGTTGCCCGCTGCCGCGCCATCCTCGCGCGCCACGGCCTCGCGTTCGCCGGCTGGGACGATACGGCCCTGGTCGCGACAGGACAGGGCGTGGCCGCCGATCCGCGCTTCGCCGGGCCGGGCTTCGAAGTCTACGTCTGGAACAATGCCACCGGCTCGGGCCAGGAAGACTGCGCCTGGACGCTGGCGAATGCGGGCTACGAGGTAGTGTTGGCGAATGCTTCGCACCTGTATTTCGACCTGGCCTATGCCAAGGACCCGCAGGAACCGGGTTACTACTGGGCCGGATTCGTCGATACCCGCAGCGCCTTCGTCTTTTGCCCGCTCGACCTGGCGGCGCTGCCGGGCGTCGACCAGATGGGGCGTCCTCTGCGTCCCGCAGCGCGCGCGCGCCTGGTGCGGCTGGCGCAGCCCGGCCGCGTGCTCGGCCTGCAGGGCCAGCTGTGGGGAGAAAACGCCCACTCGCGCGCGCGCATCGAGTACCTGGCCACGCCGCGTCTTCTCGCTCTGGCCGAACGCGCCTGGAGTCCCGACCCCGGCTGGCACGGCATCGCCGACGAGACCGAGCGCGCGCGCCGCATCGCCCTGGCCTGGAACGAATTCGCCAACCGCCTCGGCCGGCATGCGCTGCCTTTCCTCGATGCTGCGCTGGCCTATCGGTACCGGCTGCCGCCGCCCGGCGCTGTCCATCGGGACGGACGGCTGCATGCAAATGCCGCCTTCCCGGGCCTGGTGCTGCGCTACACTCTCGACGGCAGAGAGCCCGATGCCGGCAGCATGCGCTATCGCGAGCCGGTCGCCGTGGCAGCCGGCGCCGCGGCCTTCAAGATCGCCAGTTTCGACACGCGCGGACGCCGAAGCCGCGTGGTCACCCTTCAGCTGAAAGACCGTACCGATGCCTGACGTTCCGATCGCCGCTGTGCCGGCTGCATCTGCCCGCCACCCGCTGGCCTGGGTGCCGACCCTCTACCTGGCGCAGGGCTTGCCCTTCTACGCGGTGGCGCTGGTGGCGGGACTGATGTTCAAGAGCATGGGCGTAGCGAACGAACAGATCGCGCGCTGGACCGGGGTGCTGGGCCTGGCCTGGGTGTTCAAGGCCTTGTGGAGTCCTTTCCTGGAACTGGCGCGCAGCCGCAAGCGCCAGGTGGTGTTCTTCCAGCTGCTCGGCGGCGCCGCCCTGGGCGCGCTGGCGCTGGTCCTGCAGCTCCCTGGCTGGTTCGGCATCACGATCGCGCTGCTGGCCGTGGTATCGCTGGCCTCGGCCTCGCACGACATCGCGGCCGACGGCCTGTACATCGCCAGCCTCACCGCGCGCCAGCAGGCGGCCTATGCCGGCTGGCAGGGCGCCTTCTTCAATGCCGCCAAATTCCTGTCCCTGGGCGGGCTGGTGATCCTGGCCGGCTACCTGGAAGCGCGCATCGGCACCAGCGCTGCCTGGACAGTGGTGTTCTGCCTGTTGGGTGCAAGCCTGGCGGGCCTCGGCCTGTACCACGGCTGGGCGCTGCCGGGCACCCTGAGCCCAGCGCCCCAGGCCGGCTCGACCCGCGCCGTGGCGCGCACGCTGGTCGACGTCGTCAAGGCCTTCTTCGCCAAGGACGGGATCTGGATGGCGATCCTGTTCATCGTCCTGTTCCGCGCAGCCGAAGGGCAAATCCAGACCATCGGCCCGCTGTTCCTGCGCGATGCGCGCGCCGTCGGCGGGCTGGGACTGAGCACGGCCGAAGTGGGCGCCGTCTACGGCACGGCCGGCACGGTGGCCTTCCTGGTCGGCTCGATCGCAGGCGGCTATTTCACGGCCTGGATCGGCCTGAAACGCGCGATGCCCTTCCTGATCCTGGCAATGAACCTGCCGAACTTCGTCTTCTACTATCTGAGCACGGCGCAGCCGGATGCGCTGCCGGTCATCGCGGTGGCGCTGGGCGCCGAGATGTTCGGCTACGGCTTCGGCTTCGTCGGCGTGATCCTGTTCATCATGCAGGTGGTTGCCAGCGGCCGCTACCAGTGCGCCCACTACGCGCTCGGCACCGGCTTCATGCAGCTCGGTTTCGTGCTGTTCAAGGTGATCAGCGGCGACGTCCAGCAGGCACTGGGCTACCGCTCCTTCTTCCTGTGGGTACTGGCCTGTGCGCTGCCGGTGCTGGTGCTGAGCTGCTTCATCCGGCTGGAAAGCACGGAGAAAGGCCTCAGCGCTTCTTGACGGGCAGGGCCAGCCAGCCGCGCCAGCTGCCGTCGAGGCCGCGCTCGACCTTCTGGATGTGGGGGCGCGTGCTGTCCAGGCGCCAGAACTCCTGGCGATCCAGCCAGTCCTCGTACATCGAACGGAAACGCGGCCACTCGCCCGCGAAGTCGAGGCAGGCGTAGCTGCCGGCGGGCAGGGTGCGCGTCCCCAGGCTCGGGTCGGGGCGGCAGTCTCCGGCGAAGCCGAAGTCGTAGCAGTATTCGCGTTCGCCGGTGAAGCCGGGATCCTCGTCGAACACGCCGTACCAGGGCGTGCCGGGCGCGGTGTCGCCGCGCCGTTCGCGCTCGCAGAGAAAGTCGTTGCAGGCGATCGACAGGGCGGCGCCAGACTGGCCGAAGAAGCGCTGGTAGCGCAGGTGGATGGCCGGCAGCGGCTGCACGCGGATGCGTGCGGCCACGCTGCCCGGCTCGGGTGGACAGTAGGGCGCCAGGATCACGTCGAGGTTGCCCGGCTCCGCGACAAAGAAGCTGACGTCGCTCTCGCGTCCGACCTGCTGGTCCATGTAGCTGCGCCAGCCGCCTTCGCGCCAGGCCTTGGCCGACATCGCGAACTGCTGCTTGAAGGCCTTGGCAAAGGCGGCGTTCGAGGGAAAGCCGCAATCCTGGGCGATGCGCAGGACCGACACGTCCGGTTCGTGGCGCAGCAGGTGGGCGGCGCGGCGCAGGCGGCGCTTTCTCTGGTATTCGACGGCGGAAAAGCCGGTCAGCTCACGGAAAATGCGGTCGAAGTGGAAGGAGGAGTAACTCGCCGAAGCGGCCAGGTTTTTCAGGGCCAGCGGATCGCCCACCGAGTCGAGCATCAGGTCCATCACTTCGTACAGGCGGGAGACGCGCGAGGTCGGTTTCACCGTGCCTCCCCGGCGCAGGTGCAATAGAGTGCAAGGGCTGATCTTGAACGCGGCATCGACGGCATCTCGGGCTAAGTTGACGCCATTATGGCTGAAGTCCCGGCCAATGGCGAACCGCCCGTCAATACAGGCGTTGTGCAGGCGCGGCATGCATATGCGAATGACCTTCCCATGGCTTGTCTCTTCCATTAGGATCGCTCGATTACAACAGTCATTGACGGAGAAAAAACATGAAGCGTACCCTGTGCAGCAGCCTGATCGCGGGCTTGTTTGTGGTGAGCGCCCACGCCGGCGCCCACGATGCCACGGCCACCGCAGCGCCATCGGCGGCCGCCGCAGCCGCGGTGTCCGGCGTCGACACCGGCGCCATCGACGCCGGCGTACGGGCACAGGACGACTTCTTCCGCTACAGCCAGGGCAAGTGGCTGAAGGACGTCGAGATTCCGTCCGACCGATCGAGCTGGGGCGCCTTCAACATCGCCCAGGACAAGGTCGAGGGCCAGGTGCGTACCATCATCGAGCAGGCCGCCGCTGACAAGGACGCGCGCAAAGGATCGGCTGCGCAGAAGATGGGCGACTACTACGCCAGCTTCGTCGACGAGGCGCGCCGCAACGAACTCGGTCTCATGCCCCTGAAGGGTGAGCTGGCACGTGTGGCGGCGCTGAAGGACAAGGGCGGCATCGCGGCCCTGTCGGCGCACTTCTCGCGCCTGGACGCGGGCGCGCCGCTCGACATGTATGTCCACCAGGACAACAAGGACTCGACCCGCATGATCGTCGACGTCAGCCAGTCCGGCCTCGGTATGCCGAACCGCGACTACTACCTGCAGGACGAAGCGCGCCTGAAGGACATCCGGTCCAAATACCAGGCCCACGTCGAGAAGATGCTGGCGCTGGCCGGTCACGCCAACGCGGCGCAAGAAGCTGCCCGGATCCTGGCGCTGGAAACCGAGATCGCCCGTGTGCAGTGGAGCGCGGTCGAGAACCGCGATCCGGTCAAGGGCTACAACAAGATGAGCTTCGCCCAACTGAAGAGCCTGACGCCGCACTTCGACTGGACGGCCTGGGCCAAGGGCGTGGGCGTGCAGGGCAAGGTCGATTCGCTGATCGTCAGCCAGCCGACCTATCTCGCGGGCCTCGACAGGATCATCGTCGCCACCCCGCTGGATACCTGGCGCGCGTACTTCGCATTCCGCCTGCTGAGCGCCTACGCGCCTTACCTGTCGCAGCCGTTCGTCGACGAGAGTTTTGCTTTCCGCGGCAGCGTGCTGTCGGGCGCGAAGGTGAACCGCCCGCTGGAGAAGCGCGCGATCGCCCAGGTCAACCGCGACCTGAGCGAAGTGGTGGGCAAGGCCTACGTCGAGGCGCACTTCCCGGCCGAGCGCAAGCAGCAGGTCGAAGCGATGGTCAAGAATTTCATTATCGCCTTCCGCGAAGGCATCCAGACCCTGGACTGGATGACCGACGAGACGAAAAAGCAGGCGCAGTTGAAGCTGTCGAAGATGAAGGCCAAGATCGGCTATCCGGACAAGTGGCGCGATTATTCGCGCCTGGACATCGCGCGTAACGACCTGGTCGGCAACGTGATGCGTTCGCGCGAATTCGCGCACCAGTACGGCATCGACAAGCTGGGTAAACCAGTCGACCGCGCCGCCTGGCACATGTCGCCACAGACGGTGAACGCCTACTACAGCCCGGAGCTGAACGAAGTCGTGTTCCCGGCCGCGCGCCTGCAGTATCCGCTGTACGACGCCGACGCCGAACCGGCAATCAACTACGGCGCGGTCGGCATCTCGATCGGCCACGAGATCAGCCATGCCTTCGACGACCAGGGCTCGCAGTTCGACGGCGACGGCAACCTGCGCAACTGGTGGACGAAAGAGGACGCGGAAAAATTCGCCGCCCGCGGGAAAGTGCTGGTGGCGCAGTACGGCGGCTACAGCCCGCTGCCGGGCTACAACCTGAACGGCGAGCTGACCCTGGGCGAGAACATCGCCGACAACGCCGGCGCCATCATGGCCAGCCGCGCTTATAAAATCTACCTGAACGGCAAACCGGCACCGGTGATCGACGGCTTCACCGCCGAGCAGCGCCTGTTCATGGGCCTGGCCCAGGCACGGCGCGGCAAGGCGCGCGACGCGGCCCTGATCTCGCAGGTGAAATCGGATCCGCACTCGCCGGCGGAATTCCGCGTCAACGGCAGCATGCGCAACCACCCGGGCTTTTATGAAGCCTTCGACGTGAAACCGGGCGACAAGATGTACCTGGCGCCGGAGCAGCGCGTCATCTTCTGGTAAGAGGCTTGCGGTATCCGGCGCCGGCACATGTCCGCGCCGGATACAAACGATTACACACTTTTACGCCGATTGTGACATTGCGCGTAAATTCAGGCGTGGTGCGGATGCTAGAGTGGACGTTTCCTTTGTCCGCCGACACGCATGAAGACGCGCTCCCATCCGCGCTCCCGTCATTTTCTGCGCCTGGCCTGCTTCCTGGTCCTGGCTGCCGCCGCCTGGTTTGCCTACGCTCGCCTGCAGCTGCCTGCGCGGCCGCAAACGCCGGCGGCGCCGCTGCCGTATGCGGTACAGCAGGTCGAGTACGATAACGACAGCATCGGCCTGGAGGGCATGCTGACCGTGCCGCGCACGCCGGGCCGCCATCCGGCCGTGGTGCTGATTCCCGGTTCGGGCGAAGTGGACCGCGACGGTTCCCTGTTCGGCCACCGGTTCTATGCCGTGCTGGCCGACGACCTGACGCGGCGCGGCTTCGCCGTGCTGCGCAGCGACAAGCGCGGCATCGGCCGCTCGCGCGGCGAGTTCGCGCGCGCGACCAGCCTGGATTTCGCGGCCGACGTCCAGGCCGGCCTGGCCTTCCTGCGCACCCGCCCGGACATCGATCCCGAGCGTATCGGGCTGATCGGCCACAGCGAAGGAGGACTGGTCGGCAGCATCGTCGCGGCCAAGGCGCCGGGCATCGCCTTTCTCGTGCTGATGGCGGGGAATGGCGTGCCGGCCGACCAGATGCTGCTGGCGCGCACCCGCCGCCAGCTGGCGCAGGAGCCTGCTGCGCGCCTGGAGCGCGAACTGGCCTTGCAGAAGGCGGTGTTCGCGGCAGCGACGGCGCCGGGCAGCGAGGCCGAGCGTGCGGCCAAGGTGCGCACGCTCTACCGCGCCGCCGCCAGCCGGTACGGCCGCCCCTACTCGGAAGACGAAGTCGCGCCTTTCCTGACGCCCTGGATGCATACGCTCCTGAAGATCGATCCCCAGTTCCTGCTGCGCCAGACCGCCTGTCCGGTACTGGCCCTGGTCGGTGACAAGGACGAGGTCGTGACCGCGGGCGACAACATCCCGGCCCTGCGCCAGGCGCTGGCCGCCAACCCGCGCGCGCGGGTAGAGCGCCTGCCTGGCCTGAACCACTTCTTCCAGACGGCGCGCACCGGTGCGCTGTCCGAAGTGGCCGGGATCGAAGAGACGATGTCGCCGCGCGCGCTGGCGCTGATCGGCGACTGGGCCGTACAACAGGCGCAACAGCGCTAGCGTTTTGTTCCGAACACCTGGGTCCAGTAGACGAAGCCGGGCAATTTCGCGCGGCTGATGTCGTAGCCCGCGCCCATCTCGGTAAACAGGGGATTCATCAGGTTGGCGCAGTGGCCGGGACTTTCGATCCAGCCGGCCACCGCTTCGGCCGCGGAGGTCTGTCCCGCCGCGATGTTTTCCCCGACCAGGCGCCAACTGTAGCCGGAGCGGGTGGCGCGCGAAGCGACCATGCTGCCGTCCGATCCCTGGTGTCCGAAGTGGCGGCGCGCCGCCATGTCGCGGCTGTGCGCCAGCGCCGCCGCGGCCAGCGCATCGTTCCACGCGACCGGCGCCGCCGCGCCAAAGGCGCGCTCGCCGCAGTTGCGCGGCACGGCGCGCGCGGCGTTCACCGCGTCCAGGATGGCGCGCCCAACCACTTCCTGTGCCGGCAGGTCGAGCGGCAACAGGGGCCGGGCCAGCACGATCGTCCATTCATTGCCCTGGCGCGTGGCGCCGATGTCGCGGTAGGCGGGGTCCAGCAGCACGCGGCAGTAGGGCGTGCGGATCAGGTCCATCACGCCGTTCGCATCCTGCGCGCCGCGCGCGAAGATCACCTCGACCTGGGCCGCGTGGTAGCCGGCGCGCTCGACTTCGTACTCCGGAAAGGAGCCAACGCCCATGCGCACGCGCGCCAGTTGCGGGTCGCTGTTCAAGCCTGGCGCCGGCGCGGGACGGCCCTTGCCGCACTCGCCCGGCGCGGCGCGGTAGGCGTTGATCAGGGAGACCAGGCGCGTGTCGTTCTGGGCTTGCGCGCTGCCGGCCAGCAGGACGAGCAGGGCAAATGAGGTAAGCGTGCGGATCATCGGTGCAGCATACCCGTGCGCCGCCGGGCGTGGCGTCCTCATCGCGCCGTGAAGCCGCCGCCCAGCTTGCCCAGCGCATCGTGCGGCGCTTCTTCGCTGGCCAGCATCGGCGAGATGTCCGGATCGCGCGCGAAGGCTTCCGCGAAAAACGAGACGAAGTGGCTGATCTTCAGCGAAGGCCGGCGCGCCGGCTGGAAGACGACGTTCAGCGGCAGCGGCGGCAGCCGGTAACGCGTCAGGATCGGTTTTACGCGCCCCGCGCGGATGTCGTCGCCATAGACCCACTGCGGCGTGTAGCAGATGCCGAGACCTTCGACCACGGCCTGGCGGATCGCTTCCGAACTGTTCGACTGCAGGTGGCCGTTGACGCGCACCGAGTGCTGCTGCCCGTCCTCGTCCTGGAAGCTCCATTCGTTCATCGTTGCCAGGCCCGTGTAGACGATGCATTGATGTTCGCGCAGCTCGCGCGGATGCTGCGGCTCGCCGTGGCGTTCCAGGTAGGCGGGGGAGGCCAGCGCGGCGCGGTGCGCGGTGCCGATGCGGCGCGCGATCAGGCGGCTGTCCTTCAATTCGCCGACGCGGAAGGCGACGTCGATCCCGCCCACGACCAGGTCGACGAAGCCGTCGTCGAGCTGCAGGTCGATCTTCAGCTGCGGGTAGCGCTCGAAAAAGGCGGGCAGGCGCGGCACGATGTGCAGGCGCCCGAAGGAGACCGGCGCCGCCACCCGCAGCACGCCGGCGATGTCGTTCTCGGTGCGCTGGATCTCGACCCGCGCCTCTTCCAGCGTGTCGAGCACCTGGCGGCAGCGCTCGTAGTAGCGCTTGCCCGCTTCGGTGAGCGCGTGGCTGCGCGTCGAGCGCACCAGCAGCTTGGCGCCGAGCAGGGTTTCCAGGGCCTGGATCTGCTTGCTGATGCTTGACTGGGTCGCGCGTTCCTCGCGGGCGACGGCCGAGAAGTTGCCGGTCTCGACGACCCGGACAAAGGTTTCCATCAAGCGCAGCCGGTCCATTTTATACCTCCATCTATTCCTGGTTGGAATAGATCTTATCATTCGTGCGGCCTACCCACGCGTGGGCGGAATACGCATACTGTCTATTGTCGTGACCGCCGGTGCTTCCTCCCGACAGTGCAGCAACCGGCGGTCCAGTTATTCCACCATTCAGCAAGGACCGAACATGACGCAGAAACTGTTTCAGCCTACCCGTATCGGCGACATCGACGTTGCCAACCGTGTCGTGATGGCGCCGCTGACCCGCAGCCGTGCCGACGAGGCCGCCGGCGACGTGCCGGGCAGCCCGATGAACATCGAGTACTACCGCCAGCGCAGCAACGCCGGCCTGATCATCAGCGAAGGCACGCAAGTTTCGCCGGTGGGCAAGGGCTACATGGCCACCCCGGGCATCTATTCGGATGCGCAAGTCGAAGGCTGGAAGCCGATCACCCAGGCCGTGCACGATGCCGGCTCGAAGATCGTAGCCCAGATCTGGCACGTCGGCCGCGTGACCCACCCGAACCTGACTGGCGGCGTGCAGCCGATCGCACCTTCGGCCGTGACGCCGAAAGTGGTCGCTTACACCCATGAAGGCAAGGTCGACGCGCCGGAACCGCGCGCCCTGGCGCTGGACGAGATCAAGGATATCGTCGAGGAATACCGCCGCGGCGCCGCCAACGCGATCCGCGCCGGTTTCGACGGCATCGAACTGCACGGCGCCAACGGCTACCTGATCGACCAGTTCCTGCGCGACGGCGCCAACAAGCGCACCGACGAATACGGCGGTTCGATCGAAAACCGCGCCCGTTTCGCGCTGGAAGTCGTGGACGCCGTGGTCGCCGAGATCGGCGCCGGCCGCGTCGGCATCCGCCTGTCGCCGGTGACGCCGGCCAACGACCTGGCCGACAGCAACCCGCAAGCCGTCTTCGCTTACCTGATCGAGGAACTGAACAAGCGCAATATCGCCTTCATTCACTTCATCGAAGGCGCCACCGGCGGCCCGCGCGATATTCCCGGCTTCGATTTCGCCTGGGCGCGTCAAGCCTTCAAGGGCACGTATATCGCGAACAACGGCTATACCCGCGAGATGGCGATCGACGCGGTGGAATCGGGCGCGGCGGATGCGGTGGCCTTTGGCCGGGCGTACATCGCCAATCCGGACCTGGTGCAGCGCCTGAAGCTGAACGCGCCGCTGAATACGCCGAATCCGCAGACCTTCTATGTGCCGGGCGAAGCGGGGTATATCGATTATCCGACGCTGGAGCAGGCAGCCTGATTGCCTGAACGGTAGCAAAGCAAACGCCAACCCTCGGGTTGGCGTTTTTGTTTTCAACAACGTGTCGATTTCGGGCATCATCGTTCGTCGTCAGGATGCAGGAGAACTCCATTCCACCTTAGAGACGAGGACCGCATGAACAAGCAAGTTATCTTCAATCTTCCAGTCAAAGACCTGGAAAAATCCAAAGCCTTCTTTGCCACGCTCGGCTTCGGTTTCAATCCCGATTTCAGCAACGAGCAGGCAGCGTGCATCGTCGTCCTGGAAGACAGTATCTATGCCATGCTGACGACCGAATCCTTCTTCAAGTCCCTGATCAACAAGCCCGTCGTCCAGGCGAAAGAGGCCAACGAGGTCGTCATCTGCCTGAGCTGCGAAAGCCGGGAAGAAGTCGACAGCCTGATCGCCAAGGCCGTCGCCGCCGGCGCCCGCATTCCGCATCCGCCGGAAGACCACGGCTTCATGTACGACCAGGGTTTCGAGGATCTGGACGGGCACTTGTGGAACCTGGTCTGGATGGCGCCGAAGGCCTGATCCGGCATATATGAAAACAAACGCCAACCCGAAGGTTGGCGTTTTCTAAGCACACTGCGATCGAATCAGTTCGAGCCGCCAGCGACAGGAGCAGTCACAGCCGGCGCAGGAAGCGCCGTGGCTGTGGCGGCATTGATCGAGTCTTTCATCATGATTTGCAGCAGCGCCGGATAATCGTAAGCCGCTCCGGAAGCAGCATCGACGCCAGCGCCGATGACGCCGCCAAACAGAAGATTACCCGCCATCATGCCTTTGGTGGACGACTTGAAGCTTGCCAGCCCTGGTGCCATGCCGGCTTTTTCGCAGGTGACGTTCATATCGCCATAAGCGCGGTGTACCGTCACCGTACCCGGAGTAGTCACGTAATACACGCCTTTATCGTTTTGCAGTTTGCAGGTGGCACCCTCCAGTTTGCCGCTCGGCACTAGTGTCTCGACCGAAACTACTTGATTGGTACCGCTGACGATCGATGCGCAGCCCGTCAGGTTTGCCAATGCCAAGCCTGCAGCGATGATACAAGTCATCTTTTTTAGTTTCATTTCGTCTCCTGGTTATCCTTGGCCTGCGCCAATTAGTTGTTGTAAATAAATTATTGCACAGCCAAATTGGCAGAAAACAAAATATTTTGGTTCGTTGCCTTTCAGTCACAAAGTTAAGGTCTATGCCGGCGCGGCTAGGAGCCGGATAACAAGAAGCGTGTGCTTCGATTAACGAATCGGACGCCGGCCGGCTCGGCAGTACAATCGAGCGCACCGTCCACGAAAGCATCTGCCATGCATAGCCCTGCCATTCTTGCCGCCGTCTTTATGCTTGCCGCGGCACCCTCCCACGCCCAAGCTCCAGCCAAGCCCCTGCAAGTGAAAATCGGCACGGCATCCCCCCTGTCCGGTACCGGCGCCCACCAGGGCAAGGACATCGAAAACGGTGCCCGCATGGCGATCGACGAACTGAACGCGAAGGGCATCGTGCTCGGCGGCCGAAAAGTACAGTGGGTGCTGCAGCCGGAAGACGACGCGGCCGATCCGAAGACCGGCGCCGCCGTCGCCCAGAAGCTGGTCGATGCGAAAGTCGCGGCCGTGGTCGGCCACCTGAATTCGGGCACGACGGTGCCGGCCTCGAAGATCTATGCCAACGCCGGCATCCCGCAGATTTCCCCGGCCGCCACCACGCCGCTCTACACCCACCAGGGTTTCAAGACGGCCTTCCGCGTGGTCGCCAACGACAACATGGTCGGGCGCACGCTGGCGAGCTATTCGATGAACACCCTGAAGGCGAAGAAGATCGCCGTGATCGACGACCGCACCGCCTTCGGCCAGGGCCTGGCCGACGAATTCGTGAAGGGAATAAAAGCCGGCGGGGCAGGGGCGAGCGTCGTCAGCCGCCAGTTCACCAACGACAAGGCGACCGATTTCAATGCCATCCTGACCCAGATCCGCGCGCGCGATCCGGACGTGATCTTCTATGGCGGCATGGATGCCGTGGCCGGCCCGATGCTCAAGCAGATGAAGGCGCTCGGCCTGCGCGCCAAGCTGGTGTCGGGCGACGGCGTCTGCTCCGAGAAGATGCCGCAACTGGCGGGCGACGCCCTGGTCGACGACAAGGTGTTCTGCGTCGTCGCGGGAGGGGTCGAAGGTCCGCAGGAAGCCGGCATGCAGGCCTTCGTCCAGCGCTACCAGCAGCGCTACAAGATGCCGCTGCAGACCTATGCGCCTTACGCGTACGACGCCGTGATGGTGTTCGCGAAAGCCATGCAAACGGCGAACTCGAGCGAGCCGGCGAAATTCCTGCCGGCCCTGGCCGCCATCCAGTACGACGGCGTCACCGGCCACATCGCCTTCGATCCGAAGGGCGATTTGAAGAATGCGGCGCTGACGCTCTACACCTACCGCAAGGGACAGAAGACCAAGCTGCAGGTGCTGCGCTAGGACTCAATGCGGTACCGGATCGGCCACAGCTCTCGATCCCGCCCCCAGCGGATAGCACTGGAAGGCCTCCACGGCGACGTGCGCATCCATGAATTCGCGGAAGGCCGCGATGCGCCCGTCGCGGACCGTGAACACGTCCACCCAGTCGCTCTCGAAATCCTGGCCGGTCGCCAGGGCGGTCCAGGAGCCGTGGCCGAGCACGATCACCTTGTCGCCTTGCGCGATGAATTCCTGCGGCACGAAGGCGCGTACTCCCATCACTTCCGAAGCCAGCCGGAAGTACTCGGCAACCTGCTCGGTGCCGTGGCGCTTGCCGGTGAAGGGAAGGGCGGGGACGTCGGGAATTTCCCATTCGATGTCCGGCGACATGCGGGCCAGCACGCCGGCGACGTCGCCGCGCCCGTAGGCGGCATAGGCTTGCCGGACCAGCTCGACATTCTGCTCATTCTGCTGCGCGTTCATGATTCGCTCCCGTCAAGAGGTGGAACGTTCAGTATGTGCCAGATGCGCCGATGTTCAAGCCTGGTGTGTTGAAGTGGCGTCCTGCAGGGCGGCGATCACCAGCGCCAACGGCTGCGGCCGCGCGAACAGATAGCCCTGCATGGTCGGGCAGCCGTTGGCGCTGAGGAAGTCGGCCTGGGTGCGCGTCTCGACGCCCTCGGCGACCACGCGCAGGCGCAGGTGGGCGGCCATGGCGAGGATGGAGCGCACGATGGCGGCGCCGTCGGCATCGTCCGGCGTATCGCGAATAAAACTTTTATCGATCTTCAGCTCGTAGAGCGGCATGCGCTTGAGGTAGCCCAGGTTCGAGTAACCGGTGCCGAAGTCGTCGATCGAGAAACGGATGCCGATCGCGGCCAGCGCGTGCATGCGCGCGATGGTGGCTTCGCGGTCCTTGATCAGGAGGCCCTCGGTCAGTTCCAGGATCAGCTGGCCGGCCGGCACGCCGGTCTGCTCCAGCACGGCGCGCACCTGGGCCACGAAATCGGTTTGGCTGAACTGCATCGGACTGACGTTCACCGACAGCGGCAGCGGGTAGCCCGCCTCGTTCAGGCGCAGCCAGGACAGGCAGGCCTGGTGCAGGGCCCATTCGCCCAGCGGCACGATCAGGCCGCTCGCTTCGGCGATCGGAATGAACACGTCCGGCGGCACGAAGCGGCCGTCGGCGCGCTGCCAGCGCATCAGCATCTCGGCGCCGGTCGGCGTGCCGTCGATATCGCACTGCAGCTGCAGGTGCATCTGCAATTCGCCGCGTTCGATGGCGCCGGCCAGGTCGCGCTCGAGCGTCAGGCGCTGTTCGGATTCGGTGCGCATCGATGCTTCGAACAGGGCCACGCCGTTGCGGCCGCGCGCCTTGGCGTGGTACATGGCGGTGTCGGCTTCGCGCAGCAGGTCGGCGGCGCTCTGGCCCGGATGCGGCAGCAGGCTCACGCCCAGGCTGGCCGAGGCGTTGTAGCGGTTGCCGTCCACCTCCACCGCGCTCGACAGGGCATCGCGCAGGCGCTCGGCATGCAGCAGGGCGGCCTGGCGCGCGCTTTCGTGGTCGTGGCCGATGCGCGGCAGCAGGACGACGAATTCGTCGCCGCCGATGCGGGCCACCGTATCGCCTTTCTCTTCCTGCATCAGGGTCGACAGGCGCTTCGCGACGGTGCGCAGCAGGGCGTCGCCGGTGGCATGGCCGCGCGCGTCGTTGACGTATTTAAAATGGTCGAGGTCGATGAAGACGACGGCGCCCCAGCCCTGGCCGGACTGCGCTTCCAGCAGCAGCGCGTCCAGGCGTTCGAGCAGGTAGCGCCGGTTCGGCAGCTCGGTCAGCACGTCGTAATAGGCGAGCCGGTGGATGGCGGTGGCCGCCTTCTTGCGTTCGCCGATGTCGCGCGCGACGACGACCCAGTGCGTGTGAACGCCGGCCTCGTCGCGGAAGGGGACGATCTCGATCTCGGTCCAGGCGGGCGCGCCGCTGGCGGTATAGGTCAGGACTTCGGCGCTGGCCGTCTCGCCGCGCCCCATGGCCTCGACCAGGCCGGCCACCACGGCCGGGTCGGAACCGGCGCCGCTGAACATCAGCATGCTGCGTCCGAGCACCGCTTCGCGCGCAAAACCGGTACGGCGGACAAAAGCGTCGTTGGCGAAGATGATCGGCCAGGGAACCTCGGGCGTACCGTCGGTTCCCGCGATCAGCACCATGTCGTTGAGCTGGGCGACGGCGGCGGCGGTGAGGCGCAGTTCCGTATTAAGGCTGTGCAGCGCATCCTTGCCTTCTTCCAGCGACTGCGCCACGCCATGCAGGTGGCCGAGCGAGGACTCCAGCTTTTGCAGCAGCGTGCTGCACGACACCGTGATCAGGGCGCCGATGAAGAAGAAATTGAGTGCGATGGTCCAGGACGGCAGCAGCGCAGCGCCGGCGGCGGCATGTCCCGTCTTGAGCTGGCCCTCCAGGCTCAGCAGCAGGATCAGCACGGTACTGATCCCGAGCGCGCTCAGTGCCTGACGTCTTCCCAGCAGGACGGCGGCGAACACGGGTGGCCCGATCATGTAGATCTGGGCGACCGGACCGACGTTGACGATCATCCCGGTCGATACGAGGAAGACGATCGCGATGAAGTGGAGGACGCGGGTGTGATAAGTCCAATTGCGCAGGCGCCACACGGCGAGCAGCCAGCCGATGGCGACCAGGTCGACCGCGATCAGGGCCCACAGGCCTTCCTCTGCGGCCAACACGATGCTGGGAATGGCCGTGCCGATGCCGAGGACCAGCACGATCGACAGCAGGCGGGAGAAAATGTGGGTGCGCCAATGCGCAATATCGGTGAGGGGCGCCACGCAATGCTTTCGGATTGCCGCAGCATGAAATTGTCTAACTAGAAAGACAAATTGCTGCAATGCATTACTATAGCCTAATTAAACGGCATTGTCCTGAGCCTCTCATCTCGGTGTTGCATAACTACATCGTCAATGCACTGACTGCGGAACCAACGCGCAGGATACGAGTCTGAATCTGGATCAGCGTCGATATCCGCATGTCCGCATCGAAGGAGAGGCAGAGCATGAGCCCCGGTGGACGTGACGACACCATCCCGGCCGAACTGGAAAAAACCTGTGCCCAGGAAGCGATTCACCTGCTGGGTACGGTGCAGGCTTACGGCTTCCTGATGGTGGTGGAGGTAGCGAGCGGCTGCATCGTGCAGGTCTCGGCCGGCATCATGCGCCACTGGCCCGGCCTCGCCGATGCCGCGGCGCCGCTCTCCAGGCCGCTGTCGGAATGGGTGGCCACTGCGGACGACACCCAGGCGCTCGATCTCGACTCCCTGCCGGCATCGCGTCCGGTGCAGCTGCCCTGGCGTCCGCGTTTTGAGCTGACCCAGCCGCAGGAAGAGCTCGCGGGCCCGGTCTCCTTGCAGTGGGAATGCCTGGGCCACCGCCGCGGCGAGTGGGCGATCATCGAATGGCTGCCCATGCTCGCCAGCCCGGACGAGCAGCAGCGCCAGAACCAGGTCTTCGCCGACTTCGCCGGCGTCATCGGCCGCCTGCGCCGCTCCGAGGACCTCGACGCCTTCTTCCGCGACAGCGTCAGGGTGATCCGGGAAGTCAGCGCCTTCGACCGCGTGATGATCTACCGTTTCCTGTCCGACGGCAGCGGGGAGGTGGTGGCCGAGCACACTGCAAGCGGGTACCAGCAGAAATACCTGGGCTTGCGCTTTCCCGCCTCCGACATCCCCAGCCAGGCGCGCCGGCTGTATCTCACCAATACCTTGCGCGTGCTGGCCGACGTCGAGGCAGCGATGGATGGCCTGGTGCCGCCGCTGCTGCCGAACGGCGAAGCGCTCGACCAGAGCCATTGCATGCTGCGCGGCCTGTCCGAGGTGCACCTGGCCTACCTGCGCAACATGGGCGTGCGCGCCACCTTGACCCTGTCCATCGTCTGCGACGGCAAGCTCTGGGGCCTGATCGCCTGCCACCACCACGCGCCGCGCACGCCGCCGCACCAGATCCGCGACGGCATGCGCCAGATCGCCGAACTGCTGGCGGAAATCGCCAACATGCGCATCGAGGCGCTGTCCCACCTGGAAGCGGTCGGCCACCGCCTGCGCCTGGACCGTTTGCTGAACGGCTTGCACCAGGCCCTGATCCAGGATGGCGACATCACGACCGTGCTCGAGCTCTGGCTGCCGCGCCTGCTCGGGGCCTTCAATGCCAGCACCCTGGGCGTACGTATCGGGACGCTCGCCTGTGTCGGCGGGCCGGGCCGGCGCGAGGGCGGCACCCACCAGATTCTCGACGAGGTCGGCGCCCGGCTCGGCTTGCAGGACCAGGGGCCGGCGGTGCGCATGTGGGACGAGCTGCTGACCTCGAAAAAGCGCGCGCTGATGTTCCTGCCGGAGGCGGCCGGCCTGCTGCTGGCGCAGCGCCACGACGAGGACATCATCTTCTGTTTCCTGGCGCGCGAGGAAGTGGTGCAGCAGGTGCACTGGGGCGGCGAACCGGTCAAGCACCTCGTGTCCCTGCCGGACGGCCGGGTACGGCTGGAGCCGCGCCGCTCATTCACGAAGTGGCAGCAATCGGTGCGCGGCCACTCGGCGCCCTGGCAACAGGCCGAGGCCGACGCGCTGCAGAACCTGCTGCGCATCCTGAGCGAAGTGAACAAGCTGCAGATGAACCGCAAGATGCAGGAAACCCTGCACTGGCGCGCTCACCACGACCACCTGACCGGACTCTACAACCGGCGCGCGATGGAAGACGAGGTCGCGCGCCGCCTCGAGGACGGCCAGTACAACACGGCCCTGATGCTGCTCGACCTCGACCATTTTAAAAAGATCAACGACACCTACGGCCATGAAACGGGCGACCTGGTACTGCAGCAATTGAGCGCGCGCCTGAAAGCGGTGATGCGCGAATTCGACCTGCTGGCGCGCCTGGGCGGCGACGAGTTCATGCTGCTGCTGCAGATCCCGCACCCGAACGCGGCCACCGCGCTGACCCTGGCCGAGCGCCTGCACCAGGCGGTCGCCACGCCCTTCGATATCAAGGGCCAGCAATTCCGGCTCGGCATTTCGATCGGCATCGCCATCCCGCCGGCCCACGGCCGCAGCGTCAGCGAACTGCTGCGCCACGCCGACCTGGCCCTGTACCAGGCCAAGTCCCTGGGACGCAGCCGCAGTGTCGTGTTCGAGCTGGCGATGGCCGCCAGCCAGCGCGACTACTACCTGCTCGAGCGCGACCTCGACGAGGCCATCGAGCGCAACCAGCTGTCGCTGGTGTTCCAGCCCAAGGTCGACCTCATCAGCCGCAAGGCCGTCGGCCTGGAAGCGCTGGTGCGCTGGAATCATCCGACCCGTGGCGAGAACAGTCCCAGCGCCTTCATCCCGATCGCCGAGCACAGCGACCAGATCATCCGCATCGACCGCTGGGTCATGCGCAACGCCATCGCCGAACAGGCCCAGCGCCACAGCGACGGCTTGCCCAAGCTGCCAATCGCGATCAACCTGTCGATCGCCGACATCCTCTCGCCCAACCTGGTTCCCTATCTGACCGGGCTGCTCGCGGAATACCGGGTGCCGCCGGAGGCGCTGGAAATCGAGGTCACGGAATCCTGTTTCATGCGCCAGCTGGCCGAAACCCGCAATGTGCTGCGCGCCCTGAACGACAGCGGCATTTCGACCTCGCTCGACGACTTCGGCACCGGCTTTTCCTCGCTGAGCTACCTGCGCCAGCTGCCGCTGCAATGCCTCAAGATCGACCAGTCCTTCACCCACAGCATGCTGCAAGATCCGAACGCGGAAAAGCTGACCCAGGCCATCGTGGCAATGGGCAATGCGCTGAAGATGAAGATCGTGGCCGAGGGCGTGGAAACGCGCGAGCAGATGAACTGGCTGCTGGCGCACGGCTGCCACATCGGGCAGGGCTATTACTTCAGCCCGCCGGTGCCGCCGGGGGATCTGCAGCAGGTGATCGAGCGGCTGGAAATCCGATTGTCGGCCTGATCGGGGTCAGGCGCTGTCCTTCCCGTCCGCCGGTTTGGCAGCGCGCCGGCAGCGTTCGGAACAGTACTTCACCTGCTCCCAATCGCGCTCCCACTTCTTGCGCCAGCTGAAGGGCAGGGCGCAGTGGGCGCAAGTTTTGGTGGGGAGCTGGGATTTCTTGCGCATCTTCATTGGACGATTGTAGCGCCATCTTCCTGGAGGCCGGCTCGCCGGCAGAAACGCCAACCGGGATGGTCGGCGCTTCTGCTCTGCCACCCTTGCGCTACAGGGGCGTCTTGCGCGCGCGCCGCACCGCCATCATGCCCGCGCTGCCGACGGCGAACAGCAGCCAGGTAGCCGGTAGCGGCACCTCGGTCGGTGGCGGTGGTTCCTCGTCGGCCGTTCCCTGCACCCCCACGGTGAAACCATTCCAGAACTCGTTGGTGAGACTGCGCCAGGTCAGCGTGTCGAATGTACCGGTAAAGCGAATGGAGCCGTGCGGTTCGCCTGTACCGATCAGCCGATATTCGATGTTGCCGTTGCCCAGATCGACCACTTCCTTGGTCACGCCGCCGCAACCCCAATAGCCGCAGCTATTGTTGCCGGGTGCGGGTTGCCCGAGGCCGGCGCCGAAACTGAGGATGTCGAAGTCCTGGTTGAGGAAGGCGTAACCGTTGCCGTTCAGGCTGACAAAAGCGAATACCGGATTGACGATCGCCTGCGAGAACGTCAGGGTCTGGTTGCCTGCGAACTGGAGGGCGATGATGTCGCTGTCGGGTGGCGGATTGTCGACCTGGGCGCTGGTGTAGGGCGAGTTCCCTACGGGCGTACGCGGAATCCAATAGTCCGTCCCGCCACTGGACTGGTAGAAGCCGACGCCGGCGGCATTGGTGTATGTGACGCCGACGGTCGAGGTCGAAGTGGTGATGGTGCCCTGGCCGATAAAGCCGGGACCTGGATCGGAGTCGGTGCCGGTCCAGTCGGTCCAGTAGACCGGAGCGGCATGTGCCGCGCCGGCGCTCATCAACAAGCTCAGAACGGGAAGTGCGCGATGCAGGAGTGCGGTAAAGCGTTGCGTAGCCATAGTTCCCCCTAGTTGTGATCGACCGTCGACATGACAGCCGCAGGGAGGCGCTGAGCAAATCCTGTACCAATTATGCTAGCTGCTTGAATTTTAACGAAAAGTTAAGTTTATATATGGATGAGTCGTCAAATTTTCCGACAGGGCGGCCGCACGCCGACATGGGCATATCGCTCGCGCCAGGGCTTGCCGCTGATGATTGAGCGGCCCGGCACGGAAGGTACTGTTAAAATTTGCGATGGCTTGTCAATGTCTATTTACAGGAGTACACAAATCCTACGGTTTATTCTCAGCGCGGCGCTAGGCCGGCCCAAGTTGGCGATCGCTGCAGTGTTATTGGTGCTGGCGGCTTTGGCCAGCACGATGACCTACACCGGTTACCTTGTGATCGGGGTCCTGGCCGATTATCTCGGTACAAGCCGGTTCGTGGCAGGGCTGCTTCTTGGCGTTCTTCTTGCAAGATTTCCTAAGCTTAGCAACGGTAAGCTGCGCATCGTCGGTCTGTTACCGAAACCTGTCCGCCGGCCGCTCATCGTGGGCTTGCTCGCACTGTGCTTGCTGCACTTTTTGGCGCAAGGCGACTACGTGCCTGCCGCATTCACAGGTTTTGCGACGGCTTTCCTTCTTGGCTACCCCTGGTTGAGGCGAACGATTTTCGATCGAACCGTAGGGTCTGTCTTCAAGTTCGCTGGCCAACCCCGTCCCCCAAAAAGCACCGACGATATGGTGATCGACGGCGAATTCAGGGAAAAGAAGGATTAAAGGCTACAGCGAAGACAGGGCCGGTCCGTCCGGCTGGCCCAGCCAGGTGTTCGCAAAGCGCTGCCGGGCAGCGGCCAGCGCGGCGGTATCGCCACGGACGCGGTACACCTCCATTAGTCCGCGCAGTGCCCAGCCATTGCTCGGGGTACGTGCCAGCGAGGCGCGGAAGACCTGCTCGGCCTCGCCCAGCTGGCCGGCGCGCAGCAGCGCCATGCCGAGCGACTGGCGGACCGGGTAATACCAGTAAGGCGGTTCCATGTAGGGCAGGGCATCCTGGATCGCCACGGCTTCGCTGTAGGCGGCGATGGCGTCCGGTAGTTTGCCCTGCAGGTCGGCGATGCGGCCGCGCGCCACCGCCCTTGCAGTCCGAACGATTTCGCGTCCCGGTATGGCCCAGTCGCTGAGGGGCTTGAAATCGCCGCTGCGCTCGATGCGGTCGATGGCGGCTACTTCGCGGCTCGCAGCCTCCAGGGCGCCCTTGCGCACGTAGCCGATGGCACGCGCGTAGTGCCACATCGCCTTGACCAGCACGAAGTCGGAGCCGGGATCGGGCAGGGACACCAGCACGTCCGGGCTGCTGAACTGGACGTGGGCGAAATAGGGCGCCGACTTCACCGGTTGCAGGGCGCCGACGGCCTTGACGGCATCGGTGCCGACCGCCCTGTCGAGCTTGGCGGCCGCATCGAGGGCCGTCTTGCCGTCTCCTCCCATCAGCGCGGACACCATTACGAAGTGGATGTTGTGCGGGTAATAGGCGCCGCGGTAAATGGGATCGCTGGCAGAGGCGTAGAAATACTGCTCGTCGATGGCGACCGCTTCCACATTCGACTGCAGCGCTTCCCGGTACATGCCGAGCCGGTAATAGATGTGGGAAGGCATGTGGACGATATGCCCGGCCCCGGGGATCTGGCGCGCCAGCACGCGCGCGGCAGGTAGCGCCTTGTCGGGCTGGGACGAGGCTTCCATGGTGTGGATGTAATAGTGCGCGGCGCCGGGATGGCTGGGGTTGCGCTCGAGGACGCGTTCGAGCGCATCGACCATGTCGGCCGTGCGGTGCTTGGGCTGGGTGCCGGCGGCGGCCCAGTAATCCCAGGGCGCCAGGTCCATCAGCGCTTCGGCGAACAGCACCTGGATGGTGTCGTTGTTGGGAAAGACACGCGCCGCCTCGGTCATGGCGTCGGCATAGGCCTTGTCGAGCGCGGCCCGCTCCATGCGTGGATCGGCGCTGTAGCGGCGCGCGACGGCCTTGACCAGTGCCTGCTCGGCAGGCGTGGCGCCTTTCGCCAGGCGCATCGCGGTGGCAGCGGCCTGGACGGCCGGTGCCACCGCTTCGGGAAACATCGGCGCGTTGATGTTGGGGCCCAGCACCAGCGCTTCGCCCCAGTAGCACATGGCGCAGCTGGGATCGAGTGCCTGCGCGGCACGGAACGCGCGCGCCGCCTCGGCGTGGTTGAACGCAAACGTGAGCCGCATGCCCTGGTCGAAGTAGGCTTGCGCCCTGGGGTTCCTGGTCGTGATCGGCACGTGCAGGGTGCCGAGGTCCTCATACAGTGGCGGCGGCCCGGGCTCGGCCGGCGGTGCCTTGCCGGGCGGCTGCTGGCCCGGCTGGAATGGCCGGGTTTCCGCTTGCGCCAGCACCAGCTTGTCGAGCAGCGGGGGCCGGCCCGCCCATGCCGGTGCGCAGGCGGCGCCAGGGGCGAACAGCGGGTCGAAGGCGACAGGCTTGGTTACGCGCCCGGCCTGCGGGGACGACGCGGCAAGCAGGACGGAGGCTGCCGCGGTGGCAGCGCCAAGCAATACGAATCGCGGTCTCATGATGCTTCCCTCCCGCATCGCCGCCGTGGCGGTCATGCGAACATCGAGCTTGGAGTATAGGTTAGGGCGCCAAGTTTCGTGGGCGGGGACCGCAGCAGCCCCCTTGATTGAGAAACCTCAAACGTCTGCCCAAAGCGCCGGCGATGCCAGTCGCCGCGACTAGACTGAGTAAGCGCCCGTGCGATCGCGCTTGCCGGGCGATTGTCCAGTTGGGGGAAAGAACATGAATAAGCCTTGGAGAAGAAGCCGTCGCGTCTGGCTCGTTGCGGCGCTGATTGGATCGGCGGCAGTGTCGGTCTCGGCAGCGAATTTCTTGCGGGATTTTCTCGACAGCGAGAATCCCGTCAAGCGTGGCTATGCCATCGTCCCGGCCGGTGTCGTGCTGAATCTGGCGGACAAGGATCGCCAGCTGGTCGGGCTGGGCAGCTACGTCGTCAACACGAGCGGCTGCGTCGACTGCCACAGTCATCCAACCTATTCGCCAGGGGGTGACCCGTTCAAGGGCGAGCCGGAACGTCTCAATGCCGAAGAATACCTGTCCGGCGGCCGCCAGTTCGGGCCGACGATTACCTCAGCCAATATCACCCCCGACAATGCGGGCCGGCCCGCGGGGCTGACGCGACGGGAGTTCATCCAGATGATGCGTACCGGGCACAATCCGAAGGATCCGCCCGGCACCATCGTGCAGGTGATGCCCTGGCCGGTCTATGGCAAGAAGACCGAGCTGGAGCTGACCGCCATGTATGAATACCTGCGTGCGATTCCCTCTTTACCCGACAATACCCATCCGGGACCCTGAGGGCGCCTGCACGCCATCGGGGGCGGGTACTGTCGCTGGCGGCAATGCTACCCGCTGCACCGGCTTGGCCTGGGCGGCGATGAAGCCTTCGAGCGCGGCCGACAGCGACTCCAGTGCCTGCTTGCCGAATGCCTGCTCGAGGTAGCGGTACTGCATTTCGATCAGCGGCGCCATGTCGTCGATCAGTGCATCCCCCTTCGGCGCAAGGCTGACCAGCACGCGGCGCTGGTCGGCTTCGTGGCGGACACGCTGGAGCAGGCCGATTTCCTCCATGCGCGCCAGGATGCCGGCCATGCTGCTGCTGAGGATCTGGCATAGCGCGCACAGCTCGCGCGGCTCGAGTTGCGCGTGCTCGTCGAGTGCGCGCAGGATGCGCCACTGCTGCTCCGTCAGGCCATAGTGGTTGAGGATGGGACGGAAATGCCCCATCAGCGCGTCGCGCGCATTCAACAGCTGCTGTGGCAAGTTGCGGTGGGTGAAGCGCTTGGCCACGGTGACTCCTGATAGTGGTCGTAGTGAATCGGAACAAAAAAGCGGACGCAGGGCGTACAGACACGCCTTGACTTACTCATATGCGAGTGATTTAATCACTCACATGCTAGTGAACTACGCATGACTGCCGTTCCACTTTGACACGAAGGATACAGGATTGACCATGCATGACGAGTACCAGGAGCGCATCCGCCATCCGCTCTTGCGCGAGCGTATCAAGAGTGCCGCCGCTGCGGCGGCGCTGATCGAAGACGGCATGACGGTCGGCATGAGCGGGTTCACGCGGGCCGGTGACGCCAAGGCGGTGCCGCTGGCGCTGGCCGAACGGGCGCGCCATGATCCGCTGCAGATCACCCTGATGACCGGCGCCTCGCTCGGCAGCGACGTCGACAAGGTCCTGACGGAAGCCGGCGTCCTGGCCCGCCGCATGCCTTTCCAGTCCGATGCCACGCTGCGCGCGGCGATCAACCGCGGCGACGTGATGTTCATGGACCAGCACCTGTCCGAAACCGTCGAATTGCTGCGTACGGGCCAGATCGCCCCGATCGACGTCGCCATCGTCGAAGCCGTCGCCATCCTCGACAGCGGCGCCATCGTCCCGACCACCTCGGTGGGCAACAGCGCCAGCTTCGCGATCCTGGCCGACAAGGTGATCGTCGAGATCAACCTGGCGCAGCCGTTGGCGCTGGAAGGGCTGCACGACATCTTCATTCCGAAACACCGTCCGCAGCGCGAGCCGATTCCCTTGATGACACCGCGCGACCGCATCGGCACCAGCGCCATCATGATTCCGCCGGAAAAGATCGCCGCCATCGTCATCACCGAACGCAGCGACAGTGCGTCGACCATCCTGCCGGCCGATGAGGACACGGCGGCGATCGCCGCCCACCTGGTGGCCTTTTTCGAGCGCGAAGTCGCGCTGGGGCGGCTGACTGAGCGCCTGCTGCCGATCCAGGCCGGGATCGGCACCATCGCCAACGCGGTGATGATGGGCTTCATCGACAGCCCGTTCCAGCACCTGAGCATGTATTCCGAGGTGCTGCAGGATTCGACGTTTGATTTGTTCGATGCCGGCAAGCTCGATTTCGCCTCCGGTTCGTCGATCACGCTGTCGGCGGCCAAGGGCGCGCAGGTGTTCGGCGACATCGGCCGCTACAAGGACCGCCTGGTGCTGCGGCCGCAGGAAGTAAGCAACCATCCCGAGGTGGTGCGCCGGCTCGGCATCATCGCGATCAACACCGCGCTCGAGGCCGACATCTACGGCAACGTCAATTCGACCCACGTGGGCGGCACGCATATGATGAACGGCATCGGCGGCTCGGGGGATTTCGCGCGCAATGCCTACCTGGCCGTGTTTGCCACGAAGTCGGTCGCCAAGGGCGGCAAGATTTCCAGCATCGTGCCGATGGTGTCGCACGTCGACCACAACGAGCACGACGTCGATATCATCGTCACCGAAATCGGCCTGGCCGACCTGCGCGGCCTGGCGCCGCGCGAACGCGCACAGGTCATCATCGAGAACTGCGTGGCCGAACCCTACCGCCAGATGTTGCGCGAGTATGTGGCCGAGGCGAACCGGCGCGGCGGCCATACGCCGCACGTGCTGGAGCAGGCCTTGTCCTGGCATGTGCGCTACGGCGCTACCGGCTCGATGCTGCCCGAGCAGGGCATTGAAGCGCCCTGAAGACAAAAACGCCGGTCTGCGAAGGTCGGCGTTTTTGTTTGTACTGCGCAATTCCTGATGGCCCTCCAGCCCGGTACGGTCATCCTCGATGCCGGCAGACTCATTTCTTCTCTGGATCGTGGCCCCAGTTCATCAATGAATAGCGCCAATCGCTCGATGCCGGATCGCTCCGGGTAGGCCCCTGTGCCAGGTGTCGGTGGATGTACCCGACCACCTTGCGCATGTGCGCGATGTCAGCCGCACTCAGGTCCTGAACATGCCGGTGCAACAGTTCGACGATGCGTCGTCCGGACTGGTGCCCGGTCGATTCGGCATTGCCGTTCTTCTGGCCGACCCGCTTGGAATCGTCGGTGTCGAGCCATTTCTCCAGTTGGGCTGGCGTCATGTTCACCGCCTGCTTGAACTCCGCGACCGTCTGCTGCCTGGCTGCGTCCTCGTCATTGGTGCCTGCTTGTTTTGACATGCGTACTCCAAAGAGCATAGCGATTGGCATCGTCGTACGGCAACCGCAGCTAACCATATCGATCGACCGTACCCATCGTTTTAAAGTATCACGACCCCTGTCTTTCCTGGCGCACCAGAAAACAAAAACGCCGACCTGCGAAGGTCGGCGTTTTTGTTTGTACTGCTGAATTCTTGGTGGCCCGGGGCGGAATCGAACCACCGACACAAGGATTTTCAATCCTCTGCTCTACCAACTGAGCTACCAGGCCAAGGCGGAGAATTCTAACACGAAGTGGCGGCTCGTCCATAACTTTTCAGAACGCACGGGCCCTCAGCCAGCATGCTGCATGCGCCGCCAGCGGGCCGGCGAGGTGCCGGTCTCGCGTTTGAAGGCGCGGGCGAAGGCCGCTTCCGATTCGTAGCCGACCTCCAGCGCCACCGAGGCGACCGGGGCGCGGCTTGCGCGCAGCAGGCCGGCGGCCGCTTCCATGCGCCAGCGCGCCAGGTATTGCATCGGCGGCTGGCCGAGCAGGCGCAGGAAGCGCGCGCAGAAGCTTGATCTCGACAGGCCGGCGGCGCGCGCCAGGTCGTCGATGGTCCAGGGCCGGGCGGGGGAGCGGTGGATCAGCGCCAGTGCGCGTCCGACTTGCCGGTCGCGCAGGCCGGCCAGCCAGCCGGTGCTGCCGGCCGGTAGGCATTCCAGGTAACGGCGCAGGGCGTCGATGAACATGGTTTCGCTGGCGCGCTCGAGCAGGGCGGCCGCGCCCGGCTGGCCGCGGTCGGCGCGCAGGGCCAGTTGCCCCAGTTCGGCATGGGCGGCGGCGCTGCTGGAGGCCGGCAGATGCAGCAGGCGCGGCAGGGCGTCGAGCAGGGGATTGAAGGGGTTGCGGTCGCAGGACAGGAAACCGCAGACCAGTTCGGTGGCGCCCGGACTGGCCGCTTCGCCCCAGGAGAATTCGTACTGGGAATGAAACACGATCGGGATCGGTTTCGGCGCGTCACGCGTGGCGGCCACCCAGCCGGGATCGATGCGGGTCGGCTGCAGGTCCGGGTCGTTCGAAAGCACGTGGCCGTCGCCGTGCGGCAGGATGACGACGTCGCCCGGGCGCAGGCGCACCGGCGCTAGGCCGGACACGCAGGCCCAGCCGTCGCCCTTGGCCAGCACGTGGTATTCCATCACGTGCTCGGCGTCGGGAAACAGCAGCCGGCCCAGCTCGCGCATCGGCGGCGCTTCCACCGCCCAGACCGCGGGAAAGCTGATCTGGTAGAAGACGGCGCCGCGCAGGCGTACCGAACGCAGCACATCGGAGAGGGTGTCGGTTTCCATGATCGTCAGGACGGCCGGGCAAAGCGCGCCGACGCCTGGTCAAGCACGCCGCGCGCCCACGCACCATACTGAAAATTCGATCTCTCGATTTCTTCGATTTCTCGGTTTGTTATGGGGAGGATGACAGCATGGACAAAACAACGCAATCGGTCCCGGGCGCAGTGCCGGGCTCAGTACAAGGGCGCGGGGCTGCGCAGCCGGACTATGCCGCCATCAAGGCGCGCCAGCAGGCGGCCTGGGCCAGCGGCGACTTCGCCATCATCGGCGTGACCTTGCAGATCGTCGGCGAGACGCTGGCCGAGATGGCCGACATCCGCGCCGGCGAGAGCGTTCTTGATGTCGCCGCCGGCAACGGCAACGCGACACTGGCCGCAGCCCACCACGGTGCCCGCGTCACTTCGACCGACTACGTGCCGGCCCTGCTCGAGAAAGGCAAGGCACGCGCCGCCGCCGAGGGGCTGGACATCGCGTTCCAGGTGGCCGACGCCGAGAACCTGCCCTTTGGCGACGGCAGCTTCGACGTGGCAATCTCGACCTACGGCGTGATGTTCGCGCCCGACCATGGGCGCAGTGCAAGCGAGTTGCTGCGCGTGGTGCGCGACGGCGGCCGCATCGCGCTGTCGAGCTGGACGCCGGACAGTTTCATCGGCCAGTTGTTCAAGATCATCGGCAAGGCCGTGCCGCCGCCGGCCGGGGTGATGTCGCCGCTGCTGTGGGGCACGGAAGCGTATATCGGCGAACTGTTCGGGGATGCGGCGGCCGACATCCGCACGGCGCGCCGCCATTATGCTTTCCGCTACACCTCGGCGACCCACTGGCTGCAGGTGTTCCGCGATTTCTATGGGCCGGTGAACAAGGCTTTCGGGGCGCTCGACGGCCATGGCCAGGCCTTGCTGGAGCATGACATCCTCGAGCTGCTCGATCGTTTCAATACGGCCGATGGGGCCTCGCTGGTGGTGCCGTCCGAGTACCTGGATGTGGTGATCGTCAAGCGCAGCGCTTGAGCGGGGAGGGAAATAAAAAGAAAAACCGGGCGGTGGCTTGCGCCGCCCGCCCGGTTGCGATGAAGCTCAGCTTCTGGTGCCGATTACCAGCCCAGGTCCTTCAGCAGCGGCAGGGTCAGGTCCAGCGGCGGCGTGACGGTCAGGGTCAGGTCCGAATTGATGTTCGGTTCCATCAGCAGGTTCGGCGAAGCCGAGACGTCCCAGTGCGACACCGACGAGCCGCCCACCAGCGGGTTCGGGGTGTACAGCAGCGGACGGCCTGCCAGGTCGGCGCCGGCCTTGCGGCTCTGGTCGATCATCAGCGAGGCAACGACCGCGCCTGGCGCGGTGCGCGAGCCGTATGGCTTGGCTTTTTCGACGGCTGCCTTCAGGCGGGTACCGTCATCCAGCGACACGCCGACCGATGGGATCGTCACGCTTGGATCGGAACCGCCCGGAGCGATGGCGCCCGCGACGTTGTTGACCAGCACCACACCGATCGCACCGGCGTTCTGCGCGTTCTTCACCTTGACGGCGAAGCCGCAGGTGCCACGGCTGATCAGCGCGACCTTGCCTTTGACGGCGGCCGTGTTGGCGGCATTGAACGGTTCGCAGCCAGGACCGGTTTCACCAGCCTGGGTGGTGATGTTCGCCAGCGTGCCCAGCTTGCCGGTACTCGGCACTGCCGGACCGAAGGCCGATGCGTTGTACGTGATCGTCGGCAGCGTCTCGGCCGGGCTGGTGGCTTTCACCACTGGCAGCGGTTTCAGGATGGCGGCGCCGGCGACGGCGTTCGGACCGATCCAGGCCAGTTGCAGCGGGTTGACCGCCGACGCCTTGCGCTCGGCCGAGGTCATGTTCAGCCAGGTCTTCTTGGCCGTGTTGTCGTACATGAAGCGTTCCCAGATGCTCGGCAGGCCGTCCGGGGTGTAGGCGGTGAACTCGGCGTTGATGCGGTTACCCGACGAGGTGTTCACGCTCAGGACCGAGAAGCCTAGCCCGTGGCCCAGTTCGTGCAGCAGGGTGGCGGCGAAGTTCACGGCGGTGCCGGCCTTGCCGTCCAGGCCCAGGTAGAACGGAGTGTTGTCGAGGCAGCCAGGCTGGCCGAGGCGGGCGTTGAACTGGGTCTTGATGTCGACGTTGCCGTAGCCGGTGCCGTCGTCAGGCTGGCCTGCGCTCAGGTTGGTCTTGGCGATCTTGTTGGCCAGGGCTTGTGGATACCAGGTCTTCGGCGCGCCGCCTGGGAAGTCGTACCACAAGTTATATGCCGAGGCACTGCCCAGGGTTGCCGAGTTAGCGGTGCAGGTCAGGTTTTCCCAACCCGCCGAGACGACGATCTCGATGTCGCTTTCCAGGTTTTTTTCCCAGATGTCTGCAACGTAGCGATAGACGTTCAGACGCTGCTGGCCCAGGGTCGTGCCCATGTTGCCGCCGACCGGTGCGACCGGGGTCGGGTCATTGAAACCGTAGCCGGCCGGGTCGCGGCTCTGGATCTTGATGGTGGCGGCCTCGGCGGCGAGGCAGGTCAGGGCGCAGGCGGCGGCGATCAGCGAGCGCACGGCGGAGCGAGAGAATTGATGGGTGCGCATGTTTACTCCGTTTCAACCTTGGTAGTGTGGTGGACGTGACCGGCTACAGCCTCGGACTGGTCTGCATTGCTCGACTCGTAGGTCTTGATGCTGCCGTCCGCCTGGCGTTCCGCGCGCAACGAGCTCATGAATTCATCGGTCAGGCGCACGCCGCGGGCGCCATTGGCGTGGTATTTCTTCTGGAAGGCCTGTGGTGCGGCGCGCAGGGTGCGCACGCGGGCAGTCGACGATTGGGCTTGCGCCTTCAGCGCTTCATGCTCTTCGGCGGTGGCGTTGCGCAGCTTGCCGGTTTCGGCGTCGCGCACGACGGTCAGCGAATCGCTCTGCACTTCCTGGGCGGTCGCGGTGGTGACGAGGCCCATCAGGGCCAGGGTGATGCCGGCGGCGCACAGCAGGCGCTGGCCGGACTGGTGTTTCTGGGACATGACTATCTCCTGGTATTGGGGTATGCGGAGCGCCTTGCGCTCCGGCTTGCAAAAACCGTGTCGCAATCAGCCGCGCTTGCGGCGGCGCGACATTGCCAGGCCCATTGCGCCGGCCAGCAGGATTGCCGTGGTCGCTGGTTCAGGCACTTCGGCGACTTGCAGGCGGTCGATGCCGACATAGTTGGCGAAGTCGGCAGCGCCGGTGTATTGCAGGGCAAAGCGGGCATTGCCCAGGCCACCGCCGATGCTCGCGGCGTAGCGAACCCAGCCGTCAGTACCGACGGTCACTGGCGAGGCCAGCACGAAGTCGCTCAGGGCCTTGCTGCCGTCGCTGAAGCCGAAGGCGATCTGGTCGCTGTAGCCTTCGGCCGCGGCGGCGCGCAGCCAGAACGAGACGGTTGCGCCATTGATACCGGTGGAGAACTCTGGAGTGATTAGCCAGTTGTCGAGGTTCCCGCCTGCGGCAGCGTTGTTATAGTTGGCGGCGGCGTAGCTGTTGGCCGCGCCGTTCTGGGCACGGAATTGCGTCTGGTCGCCCTGATACCAGCCAGTGGTGCCGGCTGGGGTGCTGGCATTGTTCAGCACCCAGCCCTTGGCGGCCAAACCGCTTACGTCGTCAAAACCTTCATTCAACAATGCACCGGCTTGGGCCGACATAGCCATGCCCGAAATCGCCAATGCAACAAGTGCTTTCTTCATCATCTGATGCGCCTCCAAAGTTTTAGACGTTAGGGCAGCTCCCGAAGTGCCGATGGGTGCTACCCCACAATTTCGCGGCAATGTGTCCCTGCCGACCTCAACCGGATATGCATTAAGCGTGCCAGGAAACTATGTCGTTGTTTTCTCAGGAGAAAATTTTCTTGACGAAAAATTTGATGAAGAAATGTAAGAATTTTCGACAAAACTGAGACAGATGATTACATTTTCGCACCAATATGGTGCATTTATTACAACTTATTGTCAATACACTCAATTCAGGCCAGGGATGCCAGCCAGGGCCGCAAGCCGTCGATCGCCTCTTCCTTGGACTTGGCTTCGATCTCGATCCATGGCGCACCGGCGTAACAGGAGGGCATCGTCTCGATCAGGTCGGCATGCTGGCGGTCGTTGAAACCGCTGCGCCCGTTCGAGATGTGGACCAGCTGGTGCGCAGGCTCGGCCCAGGTCTCACGGGCCTTGCGCAGCATCTCGTCCACGCTCGGGTGGTCGTAGCTGGGCAGGTCTTCGTGGACGATGTGGTGATGGGCATCGAACACCATCGGTACCCCGCTGCGCATGCAGATGTCATGGATCTCCTCGGCGCTGTAGGCGTATTCGTCGTTCTCCAGGCCGAGCCGGCAACGGATCGCGTCGGGTAGCGTCGCGATGCACCTCACCAGTGCATCGGCACGCTTGGCCTTGCCGCCGTGGATTTCCAGCAGCGCCCAGGGCGAGCGCGGCTGGGCCAGCAAATCCATGATGTCCGCGTGCATCTGCAGGATCTTGATGCTGTTGGCGACGACCTCGGGCGAATCGGAACTGAGCACGACGAACTGGTCCGGGTGCATCACCAGGCGGATGCCGGCGTCGAGCGCGCGCTTGCCCGAACGCGCCAGGCTGGCGGACAGGGTCTGCAGGATGGCGAGACCTTCCGGCGTGTCGGCGAACGGAAAGATCGAAGACGGCAGGCGGTACAGCGAAATGCCATTCTGCTGGCAGTAGCGCATGGCCGCGTCGAAGGTCTGCAGGTTGTCCCGATAGATGTCTTCCAAAATCCTGGCTTGGGCATCCGGCGACTGCGCATGCAGGCGCGTGCGCGTGACCGTGCGGTAGCGAATATCTTTTGAATTGGTAATGCAGACCAGGCCCAGATGCGGCATGCGAACCTCGCGTAGTGAGTGAAACGTGAAGAAAAAGTATATGCCGAAGCGTTTCGTGCCCGGATTCAGTTGGCTCTCGGCACGAACGAAGGATCTCCATGCATTGAACCCCAATCGTGTCCAAGGCTGGGCACCGTATAATGCCGTCGACGGGACAACTTCGGGACAATAACGATGAACTCACCACAAAAAACTGAACAAGACCGCATCATGTACCGCAGCGGCGCCGCCGCGCGCCTGGCCGGGCTGCCGGTGGAAACGCTGCGCATCTGGGAGCGCCGCTACAGCCTGTCGGATGCCGAGCGCTCCGAGCATGGCCAGCGCCTGTACTCGGCCGAGCAGGTCGCGCGCCTGAGCCTGCTGAAGCAGCTGGTCGACCAGGGCCATGCGATCGGCGTGCTGGCCGGGCTGGCGCGCGAGCAGCTGCAGGCGATGCTGGCCGCGAACGCCGCCGATGCGCGCGTGGGTACCGGCCCCGTGCCGATCATGCTGGCCGGGCCCAGCCTGGCGCGGCGCGTGGCGGCCGAACGCCAGCCGCTCGGACTCGACGTGCGCGCCAGCTGCGCCCGGCTGGATCAGGTAAGCGAGCTCGGCAATGGGAGTGGCGCCCAGGTACTGGTGGTCGAATTGTCCGAGCTGGACGACAGCGCCATGCCGCTGCTGGCCGCGGCGCGCGACGCGGCCGGGGTTGCCGCTACCGTCGTGCTGTACCGCTTCTGTTCCAGCGCCACGATCCGCGCCCTGCGTGCCCAGGGCTACCTGGTCGCGCGCGTGCCGGCCGACCTCGGCGAACTGGCGCTGCTGTGCCGTTCGGCCCTGGCCGGGCAGCGCCTGCCGGCCGTCGAGGCAAGCGCGGTCACCGTCACGCCGCCGCGCTTCGACGAGGAGGCGCTCTCGGCCATCGCGGCGGCGGGCAACCGCCTCAGCTGCGAATGCCCGCGCCACCTGACGGACTTGCTGCTGCTGGTCGGCAGCTTCGAGCGCTACAGCGCCCAGTGCGCCAACCGCAATCCGCAGGATGCGCAGTTGCACAAGCAGCTCGAACTGGCTTCGGGACAGGCCAGGGTGGTGCTGGAAGACGCTTTGATGGCGCTGGCGGTGCAGGATGGCTTGCCGCTGCCGCACAAGCTGGCCGGCTCGACTGGATGACAGGGCACACCGCGCCCGGCGCTGGTGGCGGGCGCGGCTCCTTGCTATGCTAGCGCCTATCTTTATAGGAGCGCCGACGATGGCATCGTTGCAGGACCAATTTCTCAAAGCCGGCCTGGTGAACAAGGGCAAGGCAAAACAAGTTCAGCAGGAAAAGAGCAAGCAGCAAAAGATCGAGCGCCGCACCGGCACGCAAAGTGTCGACGAGTCGAAGCTGGCGGCTGCCGAGCTGCAGCGCAAGAACGCCGAACGCGCACGCGAACTGAACGCCCAGCGCGACGCCGCTGCCCAGCAAAAGGCGATCATGGCGCAGATCGTGGACCTGGTACAGAAGAATCGCCAGAGCAAAGGCAATGGCGACGTCGCCTACAACTTCACCCATGGCACGAAGATCGAGCGCATCCACGTCTCGAACGCGGTGCAGCAACACCTGATGGCCGGCCGCCTCGTGATCGTGCGCCTGGGCGACAGCACCGAGCTGGTGCCGCGCGTGATCGCCGATAAAATCGCCGAGCGCGATGCTTCATTGGTGGTGCGGGTCAAGAAGAGCGAGGCTGTGTCCGAGGAAGACGATCCGTACGCGGACTTCAAGATTCCCGACGACCTGATGTGGTGAGCCAGGGGCGCTCTTCTCTTAAGATGCGCTTCATGTTGCCGGCTTACGCTGGCGGTTCCTGACCGCCCCGACCGGAACCTCCATGCGCATCCTGCTCGTCGAAGACGATACCTCCCTTGGTGAAACCATCCTCGCCTGGCTGCGCCTGGACGGGCACGCGGTGGACTGGGTGCGGCGCGGCGATTCGGCCCAGACCGCCTTGCTGACGCACCATTACGACTGCGTCCTGCTCGACCGCGGCCTGCCCGGCCTGTCCGGCGACGCCTTGTTGGGCGCCTTGCGCGCGGCGGGCAATACGGTGCCGGTGATCCTGATCACCGCCTTCAATGCGCTGGCCGACCGGGTCGAGGGCCTGGACCTGGGTGCCGACGACTACCTCGTGAAACCCTTCGAGCTCGAGGAACTGTCGGCGCGCATCCGGGCCGCGGCCCGGCGCGGCGCCAGCCAGGCCAGCAACACGCTCAGCCATGCCGGCATCGCCCTCGATGCCGAGTCCCGGCAAGCCAGCCTGCACGGCCGTCCAGTGGCGCTGACCAGCCGCGAGTATCACGTGTTACATGCACTGCTGCTGCGCAAGAACGGCATCGTCACCCGCGCCCAGATCGAGGAAAGTCTGTATGGCTGGGGCGAGGAGGTCGAAAGCAATGCGATCGAGGTCTACATCCACAACCTGCGTAAAAAATTCGGCAGCGACAGCATCGTCACCGTGCGCGGCCTCGGCTACCGCCTGAGGGACGATGCCTAGCGCGGGCGCGCCGCCCTGGTCCCTGCGCCGGCGCCTGCTGGCCGTGATCCTGGCCGCTAGCACGGTGCTGTGGCTGGGCAGCCTGGGCACCCTCACCGTGATCGCCTGGCAGGAAACGGGAGAGGTGTTCGACGACGCGCTCGAGGAATCGGCGTACATGCTGATGGCCGCCACCACCGATCTCGACGCACGTGGCCTGCTGGCACCGCTGCCGGCCTCGGAACGCAATGCGCGCAAGGTCGACATGCAATACCAGGTGGTCGCGAACGGCCGGGTGCTCCAGCGCAGCGCCGGCGCACCGGCCGCACCCTTCGTCGCCGCTTTCGACGACGACCACGGTTTCGTCGACCTCGCCGCGATGGGTGAGCGCTGGCGCGTGTTCGTGGTGCGTGACGAGGCGCGCCGCTTCGAGGTACAGGTCGGCCAGCAGGCCGACAAACGCCTCGACATCCTGGAAGAACTGGGCGAAGCCCTGTGGCTGCCGGTGCTGGGTTTTCTCGTGCTGCTGGCCCTGGTGTGCTGGTGGCTGACCGGACGCGTGCTGCAGCCGCTGCGCCGCACCGCCGCCGCGATCGGCGCCAAGACCCCGGACGACCTGGCGCAGGTGGACACAAGCGGGCAGCCGCGCGAACTGCTGCCGATGACCAGGGCACTCAACGAGGTGCTGGCGCGCCTGGACGCGGCGCTGCAGGCCGAACGCCGCTTCACCGCCGATGCCGCCCACGAACTGCGCACGCCGCTGGCCGGCCTGCACATGCACGTACAGCTGCTGCAGCGCCAGCATCCCGACCTGCTTGCGCCCTTCCAGAAGCTACGCCAGGACATCGCCCGCCTGACGGCACTGGTCGACAGCCTCTTGATGCTGGCGCGCCTCGATCCGCTGGTGCGCAAGCAGCTGGAAGGGCAGGCGCTAGAGTTGGCGCCCCTGTTCGCGCAATTGCAGGCCGAGCATGCCGATGAGGCGGCCCAGCGCGGCATTGCCCTGTCGCTGCGCTGCGACATCGAATCCGTGCGGGCGGATCCGCAGATGCTCGCCATCGTACTGCGCAACCTGGTGAATAACGCGCTGCGCTATTGCCCGGCGGGCAGCCAGGTCGAGGTCGAGGCCTGCCGTCATGCGGGCCGCGACCGGATCATGGTGCGCGACGACGGCCCCGGCGTGGACGAGACCAGCCGCCGGCGCCTGACCGAGCGCTTTTTCCGTGTGCTGGGCCAGGAGGAGGGCGGCAGTGGGCTGGGCCTGTCGATCGTCCAGCGCATCGCGGATTTGCACGGCATCGCGCTCACCTTCGGTCCGGGCCTGGAAGGACGTGGACTGGGCGTGACGCTCGATTGGCCTTCTTAAGATCGCGCTTCTTAAGATCGCATTAATGTCGCGCCGGTGTAATGGGCCATCCATTCACCAGACAAGGAGCGACCATGCACCGCATTTTTCAACTGTCCACCATCTCGACCCTGCTCGCCGCCTCGGCCTTCGCCCTCGCTCAGCCGACCGGCTACACGGGCCCCTCGAACAAGCCCGCCGCCGCGGCCGGCTACACCGGGCCGACCAGCGTGCCCCTGGTGACGGCCAAGGATTTACTGGACAAGGGCAAGGACGACCAGGTCGCGCGCCTGCAGGGCAAGCTGCTCAGCCACAAGGGCGGCGAGGACTATGAATTCGCCGACGCCAGCGGCAAGATCACGGTCGAAATCGACGCCAAGTATTTTCCGGCCGGCGTGAGCATCGACCAGAACACGGTGGTCGAGCTGACCGGCGAATTCGACAAGGAAACCTTTGGTGAATCGAGCTTCGACGTCAAGCAGCTGAAGGTCGTCGGCAAATAAACAAACAAAACGCCACCGCGGGGTGGCGTCGTGTCGCGTCTTCCAGACGCTTCAATGATGGAGCGATGCCCCGGTCGTTGCCTGGCCGGGCTGGCCGGGCCGATAGGCCTTTTCGCCTGCCGCGGTGTCGTGATAGTCCTGGAAGCGTACCACTTTACCGTCGCGTATCGTGAACACGTGCACCCAGGGACTGTCGTAGGTGCGTCCGGTTTGCCGGACCAGCCAGGTTGCTTCGCCGGTGACGACGACCTTGTCGCCTTCGGCGATGATGTCCTTCGGTTCGAAGCGCAGCGCCTGCGCGGCCTCGTCGAGTTCCTTGAAGAATCGGGCAATCGCGGCCTTGCCTTTGTGTAGGCCGGAGAAGGGAACGTTGTCTACCTCGGGTTCGATCCAGAGCGCGTCCTCCTGGTAACTCTCCAGGAGTTGCGGGATATCGCCCTTCTGGAACATCTGGTAGCCTTCCATGATTAGCCGCTTGTTTTCCTGTGCATCCATGTCAGCCTCCTGGTATAGCCGGTGAAATCGGCCGTCCAGCGGCAATCGCGTCCGTTCATGCCACGGCCGATCGATCTTTTCAGCGTAATACGCGGCGCATGGATGTCAAGCCGGACAGGCGGTTCATTCACATAAAGGAGCGCAACATGACGGACGGATTCAAGGTCGGCGACAAGGTGCAGTGGCATTCTTCCCAGGGAACGGTAACCGGCACGGTCAAGAAGAAGCTGACGGAGCCGACCGATATCAAGGGCCACCACGTGGCCGCTTCCAAGGAGAATCCGGAATACCTGGTCGTCAGCGACAAGACCGGTGCCGAAGCGGCGCACAAACCCGATGCGCTGAGCAAGGCATGAGCGCATCGACGCCGACGCCTTCGTGGCGCTGATCCGCAGCGCAATCGCGGCGAATCGTAGTAAAAAGAAGCCATGACCACAAAAACGCCATCGGCAGGCGGCCGCTCCTGACCAGCCGGGTTGTCCGGTGGTAAGCTATTCATGTTGTCACTTCCAACCTGAAGGAATGCCATGAAACCGCTGTTCTCCTCCGACGACGAAGCGAAGGCGGCCGCCTCGCCAGCCGCGCCTGTTGCCACGCCAGCACCCGCCTTCCCGCCGCTGGTGGATCCGGCCCGTTCGCCGGACATGCTGCCGGCATCGCTGTCGGATCCGAGCCCGGCACCCGTCGTGCGCGTCGATATCTCCGGTATCGACGACAAGGCCATCGAGTCCCTGGGCGGCTCCACCGGCGCCGGCGTGGCCAAGGTCTCGGCCAAGCTGCTGGGCACCGTGCGCGCGTCGGACGCCGACGTGTTCGGCGCGCAGCTGAACGAACTGATCGCCGCCTCGAAGGGCCTGGACCCGGCCAAGCTGCGCTCGGGCGGCCTGCTGTCGCGCGTCACGAACATGTTCGGCTCGGTCAAGGAAAAGATGCTGTCGCAGTACCAGGTGGTCGAATCGCGCATGGACACCCTGGTGTCGGAGATGACGCGCCATGCCAACGTGCACCGCAATCGCATCCACGACTTCGACGAGATGTACAAGGGCCTGGAAATGTACTACCAGGGACTGGATGCCGACGTGAAGAAGGGCGAAGCCTGGGCCGACCGGCTGCGCCAGGCGGTCGCGCAGCAGGCGGCACCGGCGAATGCCTTCGAGGCCCAGCAGGCCACCGAGCTCAAGCGCCGTCTCGAACGTCTGGAAAAGCGTATCGACGATTTAAAACGCGCCATGTTGATGGCCACGCAGATGGTGCCGCAGATCCGCCTGTCGCAGGACAACGCCCGTGCGCTGACGGACACCTTTACCGACATCGTCAACGTCTCGATCCCGGCCTGGCGCAACGTATTCTCGCTCTACCTGCTGCAGCTGGAAGCCAAGCAGAGCGCCGCGGTGGCGAATGCCGCCTACGACGCCACCGACGCGGCCTTCCGCGCCCAGGCCGACATGCTGCTGGAGAATACGGAGACGGTGGCGCGCGCCAAGCAGCGTTCCCTGGTCAGCCTGGAAACGGCCCAGCACGTGCAGGCGCAGCTGGTGACGGCCTTCGACAAGCTCGAACAGATTTCGCACGAAGGCCAGCAGCGCCGCAAGGACGAGCTGCCGAAACTGCAGGAGCTGGAGCGCGAGCTGATTGCGCGGTTCTCCACGGCTGCGCCAGCGGCCTAACTATCATTTTCACCATGAAGGAAAATCAAGCCATGTCGACGACGCTGCAAACCGGCCACCGCATCAACCTCGAAAAGACCGCCCCGGGCTTGAAGCGCGTCCGGATCGGTCTCGGCTGGAAGGTCAACGCGGCCGAGGGCCAGGCCTTCGACCTCGACTCGTCGGTATTCCTGTGCAGGAAAGACGCGAACGACGATCCGGTCATGATCAGCAACGCCCACTTCGTCTACTACAACCACACGACTTCGCCGGATGGCGCGGTCGTGCACTCGGGCGACAACCGCACGGGCGACAAGGATGGCGACGACGAAGTCATCACCGTCGACCTGGCCCGGGTCGAGCCGGAAGTCATGGAGATGCCGATCGTGGTGACCATCCACGAAGCCGAGGCGCGCAAGCAGACCTTCGGGCGCGTCACCGACGCCTACGTCAAGGTGTACAACGACGAGACCGGCGAGGTGATCGCCGAATACGACCTCGACGCGGACTACTCGGACAAGACCGCGCTGCAGTTCGGCTCGCTGTACCGCCGCGATGGCGAATGGCGCTTCCAGGCCGTCGGCGCCGGCTTCAAGCTGAACCTGGCGACCTTTATTCGCAAGCTGGGCGGCACCGTCTGAGGACGGCCGCGTTCCTGGCTCCCCATGCCGTGTAGCCGATGACACCCAAGGCATTCGATTTCGGCGCGCAGCCAGAGCCTGCTCCTGATCCGGTACAGCCTCCGGCTGTGCCGCGTGCCTTCGACTTCAGTGACGCCGCTGCACCGGCTACACCTGCTGGTCCGCCGAAGGCGCTGTCCTTCGACAACCTGCCTCCGGTACCGGCATCGTCGAGCCTTACCGCAAAAGCTCCGGCCCGGGCCCTGTTCGAAAGCGAAGACCATCCGGCGGTGCGCGACGCCCTCGCCATCGCGCGGGCCGAGCATCCCTTGTTGTTCGAGCAGGAGGAGGGACGCCTGGCCGCCCTGTTCAGGCGCATCCTGCCCGTCAGGCTGGGCCTGGTCGCGCAGTGGGCGGAGGAGCCCCTGCACGAGCAGGCCGCGCTGCTGCAACCGATCACCGAGCTGGTCCTGAAGTTTGCGGAGATGGGCGTGCCCGCGCTGCTGGACGCCGCGCTGGAAAGCACCAGAGCGCCAACGGGCATGTTCGAGAAACTGTTCCGCCGGCCGGCGCCGCCCGCCGAATACAAGCCGGCCCTGCTTGCCAGCCGCGCGCAGCTCGTCCAGCTCATGGCAGACAGCGAAGTGGCCCTGCGCAAGCTGGAAGCGTCGGCCAAGGACCTGAATCTGCACGGGCTGGTACTGACCGTCGTCTCGACGCTGGCCGCCGGTGCCTCGGACGTGACCCTGGATGCGCTGCTGCAGCGCCGTACCCTGATCGGGCAGGCGGTGCGCCAGGCCGAGCTGTCGACGCTGCAGATGGAGCAGGTGCGCCAGCAGGCCGCCGACCTGATTGGCCAGGTGTCGTCCTTCCTGACGGTGACCTTGCCGGCGCTCGAGATGGCGCAGGCGCAGGGAGGCAAGTAGAAAACCGGCGCCAGAAACAAAAACGCCACCCGAAGGTGGCGTTTTTGCTGTACTGCTGAATTCTTGGTGGCCCGGGGCGGAATCGAACCACCGACACAAGGATTTTCAATCCTCTGCTCTACCAACTGAGCTACCAGGCCAAGAGAGGCATGATTATAGCCAGCCGATTCCGGCTCTGCAAGTCCTCGTTGCAACTTTCTTCGGCCAGGGCCGCCGGCGGACCTGAGGTGCGCAGGGGACATCCCGCTATAATGCCTGGCATGACGACCTCAAACTCTTCCTCCGCATCCATCCGAAGCGACGTCTGCATCGTCGGCAATGGCGCCATCGCCAAGACGGCCGCACTCGGCTTTGCCCAGGCCGGGCACAGCGTCACGCTGCTGGTGCCGAACAGCACCGCACCGCATGAGAGCAGTGCCGCCGGCACCGGCGAGCGCCCCTGGGACGTGCGCGTCTACGCGCTGAACCACACGGCGCGCGACTTGCTGTCGTCCCTGAAGGTATGGGATGCACTCGATCCGGGCCGCGTGGCGCCGGTCGATGCGATGGCGGTCAACGGCGACGGCAAGAACGGCGGCAGCCTCGGCTTCGATGCCTTCGGCGCCCATACCGGAGCGTTGGCCTGGATCGTCGAGGACAGCAATCTGAACGGTGCGCTGGACGCAGCCCTGAAGTTCGCCCACAAGGTCGAGATCGTCAAAGGCTGCGGCGCGCGCCTGACTTGCGGTCCGCAAGGAGCTGCCGTGGAGCTGGAAGACGGGCGCCGCATCGATGCCCAGCTCGTACTGGGGGCCGACGGGCGCGATTCCTGGGTGCGGGGGCAGTGCGACATCGGCATCGATTACCGTTCCTACCACCAGAAGGCGATCGTCACCAATTTTGCTTGCGAAAAGCCGCATCACGGCGTGGCCCACCAGTGGTTCACCTGCGCCGACGGCATCATCGCGCTGCTGCCGCTGCCTGGCAACCGGGTCTCGCTCGTCTGGTCGGCGCCGGAAACCCTGGCCGCTACCCTGGCCGAAGAATCGATGAGCGAGCTGGCCGTGCGACTGTGCGAGTATGCCGACGGACCGCTGGGCGCGCTGAAACCGCTGCAGCCGGAAGCGTTCAAGGCGGTGCCGCTGGCGCTGGTGCGCCCGCATGCCTTGACCGCGCCGCACGTGGCCCTGATCGGCGACGCCGCGCACGCCGTCCACCCGCTGGCCGGGCACGGCATGAACCTCGGTTTCGGCGACATCGTCGACCTGCTGCGCGTGGTGCGCGAGCGCGAGGAGCACCGCGGCATCGGCGACGAGCGCGTGCTGGCGCGTTACGCCCGCGCACGCAAGGAAGATGTTCTTTTAATGCAACTAGCGACCGATGGTCTCGAGCGTTTGTTCGGCGCGAACCTGGAACCTTTGCGCGTTGCACGCAATTTGGGCTTAAACTTGCTCGATAAGTTGCCCTTCATTAAGCGTCGCCTGATGGCGCACGCCATTGGACAGTCGTAAAACCTTGAGGAACAAGATAGTGATGTTGAAAACCAAGCTGGCCGTGCTGGCGATGACGGGCCTGATGGCGTCCTGCGTGGGTGCCGAGAATACGACGGAAGCGAGCATCCGCAAGAACATCGAGCCACGCCTGGGCGGGGCCAAGATCGATTCGATCACGGCGACGCCCTACAGCGGCCTGTACGAGCTGCGCATCGGTACCGACATCCTGTATGCCGACAAGAAGGGCGAGTTCCTGTTCATCGGCCAGGTGTACGACGCCAAGACCTCGAAGAACCTGACCAAGACGCGCATCGACGACCTCACCAAGATCAAGTTTTCCGACCTGCCGTTCAACATGGCGCTAAAGCAGGTGAAGGGCGACGGCAAGCGCACCATCGCCGTCTTCGAGGACCCGAACTGCGGCTATTGCAAGCGCCTGCGCCAGACCACGCTGAAGGACCTGGACAACGTCACCATCTACACCTTCATGTACAACATCCTGTCCGAGGATTCGTTCGTGAAGTCAAAGAACATCTGGTGCGCGCCGGACCGGGTCAAGGCCTGGGACGACTGGATGATCAACGGCAAGCTGCCACCGGCGGCGCCCGAGAAATGCGAGACCCCGAACGACAAGATCGTCGAACTGGGCCACAAGCTGAAAATCCAGGGTACGCCGGCGATCTTCTTCACCGACGGCACCCGCATCCCGGGCGCGGTCGACCTGGCGGGGCTGGAAGAGAAACTCAAGTCGATCAAATAAGCATGTTGCAGCTGAACGTCAACGGCCGCGACACCGAGATCGACGCCGATCCGTCCACGCCCATCCTGTGGGCGCTGCGCGACAACCTGAACCTGACCGGCACCAAGTTCGGCTGCGGCGCCGCCCTGTGCGGCGCCTGCACCGTGCACCTGGACGGCGCGCCGGTGCGTTCCTGCGTCACGCCGGTGTCCAGCGCCGTCGGCCACAAGCTCACGACCATCGAGGCTGTCGGCCAGGACCCGGTGGGCAAGGCGATACAAGCCGCCTGGATCCGCCACGACGTGCCGCAATGCGGCTACTGCCAGAGTGGGCAGGTGATGAGCGCCACCGCACTGCTGCGCACCAACAAGACGCCGAGCGACGCCGACATCGACAGCGCCATGAGCGGCAACATCTGCCGCTGCGGCACCTACCAGCGCATCCGCGCCGCGATCAAGGATGCGGCCGGCACGCTCGCGTAAGCGCTCGTGAATCCGGTCGGCATTCTGTTGGCGGCCGGACGCGGACGCCGTTTCGACCCCGAGGGCCTGCGCAACAAGCTGTTGCAGCCGCTTCCCACAGGTAAGGCCGTCGTTGTCGCCAGCGCCCACATTCTCCTTTCCGTTCTACCCCGTGTGATCGCCGTCGTGCCGCCGCAGGATGGCGGCGTGGCCGCGGCCTTGCGCGCGCTCGGCTGCGAGCTCACGACTTGCGACGACGCCGACAGCGGCATGGCGGCCTCGCTGGTGCACGCGATCGCGCACTCGCTGCCGCAGGCGGACGCCTGGCTGGTGGCACTGGGCGACATGCCGTATGTGGCCCCGGGCACCCTGCGCGCACTGCTCGCCGCGCTGGAAGGGGGCGCTGGCATTGCCGCGCCCGTGTTCGAAGGACGGCGCGGCAATCCAGTCGCCTTCGGCGCGCAGCATTTGCCGGCGCTGCTGGCCCTGAAGGGCGAGCACGGCGCCCGCGCGTTGCTGAAGTCCGAACCCGTGACCGAGGTCGCGGTGACGGACCCCGGCGTCCTGCGCGACATCGATACGCCGGCCGACCTGTAAGTCGCTGCCGCGTCGCGGGTTTTGCCGAATCCGTTACACTATGGGAAATCGGCCCGTTCCCTACGTGATCATGAAAAAAACAGCCCCAAAAAAGCAGAGCGCAGTCCACTACACCATTGTCCCGAAAGACCTGGCGGGCCACCTCTTCAACGTCAGCGTCACCGTGCCGGTGCCAAGCCTGGACGGCCAGGTGTTCGCCCTGCCGGCCTGGATCCCGGGCAGCTACATGATCCGCGAATTCGCGCGCAACATCGTGCGCATCCGCGCCGAAGCGAACGGCGCCGCGGTGGCGCTGACCAAAATCGACAAGCATTCCTGGCGCGCCGCTCCCTGCGCCGGCCCGCTGACCCTGCACTATGAGGTCTATGCCTGGGACCTGTCGGTGCGCGCCGCCCACCTCGACCAGACCCACGGCTTCTTCAACGGCACCAGCGTGTTCCTGCGCGTGCTCGGCCAGGAAGCGGGGCCGCACGAAGTCGACATCCAGCGCCCGGGCGACCCGCTTGCCAAGACCTGGCGCGTCGCCACCGCGATGAAGGAACTGGGCGCCAAGCGTTACGGCTTCGGCAGCTACGTGGCCGCCGACTACGACGAACTGATCGACCACCCGGTCGAAATGGGCGACTTTGCCCTCGCCAGCTTCAAGGCGCACGGCATCCCGCACGACATCGTCATCACCGGCCGCGTGCCGAACCTGGACATGGCGCGCCTGCAGGCCGACCTGAAGGCAATCTGCGAAGCGCAGATTGCGCTGTTCGAACCGGGTACCAAGAAGGCGCCGGTCGACCGCTACGTGTTCATGACGATGGCGGTCGGCGACGGCTACGGCGGCCTGGAACACCGCGCCTCGACCGCGCTGATCTGCGCCCGCGCCGATTTGCCGAGCACCGCTTCTGCGCAGGTGGGGGAACCGAACGAGGGCTACCTGAAATTCCTGGGCCTGTGCAGCCACGAGTACTTCCACACCTGGAACGTCAAGCGCATCAAGCCGGCCGTGTTCGCGCCCTACGACCTGCAGGTCGAGAACTACACGCCGCTCTTGTGGCTGTTCGAAGGTTTTACCAGCTACTACGACGACCTGATGCTGGTGCGCGCCGGGATCATCAAGGAAGCGACCTACTTCAAGCTGCTGGGTAAAACCATCGGCAGCGTACTGCGCGGCAGCGGGCGCCTGAAGCAGAGCGTGGCCGATTCCAGCTTCGACGCCTGGAGCAAGTACTACCGCCAGGACGAGAATTCGCCGAATGCGATCATCAGCTACTACACCAAGGGTTCGCTGATCGCGCTGGCTTTCGACCTCACCATTCGCGCCAGGACCGGCGGCGCCAAAACGCTCGACGACGTCATGCGCGCATTGTGGGAACGCTATGGCCGCGATTTCTATCCGACGATTGGGCGCGGCGTCACGGAAGCCGAAGTCGAGGCCCTGTTCGACGAAGTCAGCGGCCTCAAATTGCGCACCCTGTTCGACAAGTTCGTGCGCGGCACCGACGATCTGCCCCTCGCCAAGCTGTTCACGCCGTTCGGCATGAAGCTGGTCGACGAGCGCAAGAGCGGCAAGCCTTCCTTCGACGCCGGCATCGGCCGCGATCCTCTCGGCGCCAAGCTGACGCAAGTGCACGAGGGCGGGGCGGCGCACCAGGCCGGTCTGTCAGCGCTCGACATCGTGATCGCCATCGACGGCCTGCGCGTGAACGGCAACCCGTCGAATGTCGACGCCCTGCTGTCGCGCTACCGCGTGGGCGACAAGCTCACCGTGCACGCCTTCCGCCGCGACGAGCTGATGGCCTTCGACGTGACCCTGCAGGGTGATCGCGTGCCGGGCATCACCCTGGCGCCTGCCGTCGCCGGCAAGAAGTCGGTGGCCTTGCCGCGTCCGAGCGCCGCGTAAATTGCCAGGCCTGGCGCCGCGCCGGGCCTTTGCTGTCTGGTTTCCGTTCTCCCATTCGATGAGGTGCCCGTTGAAAAAGCCGATCGCAGCCGCTGTTCTCGCTCTTGCCATGCCTCTCGCGCTGGCCCAGTCTCCCGCACCGCTGAAGGACGACATCAAAACGCGTCTCGACGGCATGTACCCGTGGCTGGACACGGTCTATAAAGACTTGCATGCGCACCCGGAGATCGCCTTCCAGGAAGTGCGCACGGCGGGCAAGCTCGCCGGCGAGATGCGCAAGCTCGGTTTCGAGGTCACGGAAAAGGTCGGCAAGACCGGCATCGTCGCCGTCTATAAAAACGGCGCCGGCCCGACGGTGCTGGTGCGCACCGAGCTCGATGGCTTGCCGATGGAAGAAAAGACCGGCTTGCCCTACGCCAGCCGCGCCAAGGCGACCAGCGACGGGCGCGAGAGTTTCGTGACGCACAGCTGCGGCCACGACATCCACATGGCCAGCTGGCTCGGCGCCGCGCGCACGCTGGTGGAACTGAAATCGCAGTGGAAGGGCACCCTGGTCTTCATCGGCCAGCCGGCCGAGGAAACCGTCTCGGGCGCCAAGGCGATGCTGGACGATGGCCTTTTTAAACGCTTCCCGAAGCCGGATTATGCGTTCGCCCTGCATTCCTGGCCGCTGGCCTATGGCACCGTGGGCTATAACGCCGGCGCCGTGTCCTCGAATTCGGACGCATTGGAAATCGTCTTCAAGGGCCGCGGCGGCCACGGCTCCGCACCCGACAAGTCGCTGGACCCGATTACCATCGCGGCGCGCTTCGTCGTCGACGTGCAGACCATCGTCAGCCGCGAAAAGGACCCGAAGGAATTCGGCGTCGTGACGATCGGCGCGATCCAGGGCGGCACGGTCGGCAATATCATCCCGGACAGCGTGCAGGTGCGCGGCACGATCCGTTCCTACAGCCCGGCCGTGCGCGCCAAGCTCTTGGATGGCGTACGCCGCGTGGCCTTCGCCTCGGCGGCGATGGCGGGCGCACCGGCGCCGGACGTGCAGCTGATCAGCGGCGGTGCCGCCATCGTCAACAGCGAGGCGCTGGTGACGAAGCTGGAACCCGTGTTCAAGGATGCCTTCGGCGACGCCAAGGCCCAGCGCATGCCGGCCATGACGGCGAGCGAGGATTTTTCGCAGTACGTGAACCAGGGCGTGCCGGGGATGTTCTTCTTCACCGGCGTGTATGACCCGAAAATGGTCGAGGAAGCAGGGCGCGAGGGCGGCAAGCCGATCGCGTTCAATCATTCTCCGTTTTATGCGCCGGTGCCGGAGCCGTCGATTAAGACCGGGGCGCAGGCGATGAGTCTGGCGGTGTTGAGTGTGATGAAGCGGTAAACGACCGCTGCGGACGATTGGCGGCCGTGCGGTTGATCGACCGTCCGACCGCGTGGGCATGCCCACCCTACGTTACGCCGCTGCCTCGTGACTTTGCCTGTGACGTTGGTGCATCGTAGGGTGGGCATGCCCACGCGTTTTCGTGTCCCGGCATACCCGACGTTTGGCCTCCGCCGCATCGATTGAACACCATTATTGCGGCCCTGCCAGCGACCTCAACTGAAACCGATACTGGTGATCAAACAAGAACGTCTCCGAAAACGTCAGGGCCCGCATGTTCGCCGCCAGCAAATGGGATGGCCTTGGCAAGCGTCCGGTGCGCCGCATCGACGCCAGCGCCACTTCCGACGCATCCGGATCGCGCGAGCGCTGCACCACCACATCCTGCAGTTCCCCATCTTCTCCCACGGTGATGTTCACCACGACGATCGCCGGCAGCATCGGCGGCAGGCGGCCGCTGAAGGTCTGGCCGCTGTTGGCGCGCATGACGTGCTGGGCCACTTCGGCCTTGTAGGCGTCGAGGGTGGGCGACGGCGGTGGAACCGGCGCTTCGGTTTTAGGTGTGGGAAGAATGGCGGCGACGATGCGCTTGGCCGTGGAAGCGACGGGCTGGACCGTGCTGCATCCGCCCAGGGCTGCCAGAAGAAGGAGAAGAGCGGCCCGGGTGCGGATGGAAGTGAACATATCAGTCGAATAATCGTCGTAGTTCGGCGCCAGGGTTGGAAGCGCGCATGAACGCTTCGCCCACCAGGAACGCGTGCACGTTCGCCTCGCGCATGCGTTTTACGTCGTCCGGCACCATGATTCCCGACTCGGTCACGACCAGCCGCTCGCTGCCGATGCGGGGCAGCAGGCCGATGGTCGTATCCAGCGATACCTCGAAGGTGCGCAGGTTGCGGTTGTTGATGCCGACCAGCGGCGTTTTCAGCTTCAGGGCCGCGGTCAACTCAGCACCGTCATGTACTTCGACCAGCACATCCATGCCAAGTTCCATGGCACAGGCTTCCAGTTCCGCCATCAGGCCGTGATCGAGGGCGGAGACGATCAGCAGGATCGCATCGGCGCCCATCGCGCGCGCTTCGTAGACCTGGTACATGTCGACGATAAAATCCTTGCGGATCACCGGCAGTTCGACGGCCGCACGCGCCTGGCGCAGGTAGTCCACGCTGCCCTGGAAAAAGTTCACGTCGGTCAGTACCGACAGGCAGGCGGCACCCCCGTTCGCATAGCTTTCGGCGATCTCGGCCGGGCGGAAGTCGGCGCGCAGCACGCCTTTCGAGGGCGAGGCCTTTTTCACTTCGGCGATCACGCCGGCGTGGCCCGCGGCGATGTGCTTGCGCAGGCTCGCTTCGAAGCCGCGGATGCCGGCGCGCAGTTCGGTGTCGGTTTCGACTTCGCGGCGCAGGCTGGGCAGGTCACGGTGCTTTTTCGCGGCTGCGACTTCGTCGGCTTTGACGGCCAGGATTTTATTCAGGATGTCGGACATGCTTGATAAACCTTAATGAGACTTGGACAGCGCCAGCTTGACGCCGAGCCAGACGAACAGGCCGCCGGTGGCGCGGTTGAGCCAGAGCGAGACCGCCGGGCTGAGCTTGATGCGTGCGCTGGCCTTCGCGGTCGTGACCGCCAGTCCCAGGCACCACAGCATGCCGTTGACGTTGAAAATGCAGCCCAGGACGATGAAGGCGAGCGCCTTGTTCGGCGCATCGGCGCTGATGAATTGGGGAACGAAGGCGAGGAAGAAGATCGCGACCTTCGGGTTCAGCACATTGGTGAGAAAACCCTGGCCGAAGATGGTGCGGTAGGGCAGGGGCGGCAGCACCGGCGCCGCCGACTCGCCATCCTGCCTGCGGCTGCGCAGCAGGCCGATCGCCATGTAGAGGATGTAGGCTGCGCCGACCAGCTTCACCACGGTGAACGCGGTGGCCGACGTCGCCAGCACCGCCGACAGGCCCAGCGCCGCGGCAACAATGTGGACCAGGGTCCCGGTCCCGATGCCCAGCGCCGCCGCGCAGCCGGCGCGCCAGCCCTGGGTCGCGCTGCGCGTCATGATCAGTAGCGAATCGGGGCCGGGCATGATGTTCAGGAGCAGTCCGGAAAGCACAAACAGGGGCAGGTCGTGGATTCCGAACATGTTGGCTCCTCAGGCCTGGCCGCCCAGCTGGCGCGTGACGCTGACGAATTGTTCGAGCTTGGCCAGGGCGGCGCCGGACGCGATGGCCGCGCGCGCCTTGGCCAGGCCGTCCTCGATCGAGGAGGCCACGCCGGCCGCGTACAGGGCGGTGCCGGCATTCAGGGCCACGATGTCGGTGGCCGGACCCGGCTCGCCGCGCAGCGCTTCCATCACGCGCAGTTTCGATTCGGCGGTATCGGCCACCTTCAAATTGCGGCTGGCGATCATCGACATGCCGAAGTCTTCCGGATGGATTTCGTATTCGCGGATCTCGCCATCGATCAGTTCGCCGACCAGGGTGCCGGCGCCGAGCGAGACTTCGTCCATGTTGTCGCGGCCCCAGACCACCAGCGCATGCTGGGCGCCGAGGCGCTGCAGCACGCGGACCTGGATACCGACCAGGTCCGGATGGAACACGCCCATCAGGATGTTCGGCGCGCCGGCCGGGTTGGTGAGCGGTCCGAGAATATTAAAAATGCTGCGCACGCCCAGTTCGCGGCGCACCGGCGCCACGTGCTTCATCGCGGCGTGGTGGTTCGGCGCGAACATGAAGCCGATGCCGGTCTGCGCGATCGACTGCGCAATCTGCTCGGGCTTCAGGTCGATGTGGGCGCCCAGCGCTTCGATCAGGTCGGCGCTGCCCGAGGAGGACGAGACGCTGCGCCCGCCATGCTTGGCCACGCGCGCGCCGGCGGCGGCCGCCACGAACATCGAGGCGCTGGAGATATTGAAGGTGTTGGCGCCGTCGCCGCCGGTGCCGACGATGTCGAGCAGGTGGGTGGTGTCGGCCATCGGCACCTTGGTCGAGAACTCGCGCATGACTTGCGCGGCGGCGGTGATCTCGCCGATGGTTTCCTTCTTCACGCGCAGGCCGACGGTCAAGGCCGCGACCATGGTCGGCGACATCTCGCCCGACATGATCTGGCGGAACAGGTGCAGCATCTCGTCGTGGAAGATCTCGCGGTGTTCGATACAGCGCAGCAGCGCTTCTTGCGGGGTGATTTTCATGACCGTTCCAGGAAGTTCTTAAAAAGCGCGTGGCCGTGCTCGGACAGGATCGACTCGGGGTGGAACTGCACGCCCTGGATGTCGAATTCCTTGTGGCGCACACCCATGATTTCGCCGTCGTCGGTCCAGGCGGTCACCTCGAGGCAGGCGGGCAGCGAGGCGCGCTCGATCGCCAGCGAGTGGTAGCGGATCACGGTGAACGGGCTCGGGATACCTTTGAAGACGCCGACGCCGGTGTGGGCGATCATCGAGGTCTTGCCGTGCATGACCTGCTTGGCGCGGATGATCGTGCCGCCGAAGGCCTCGCCAATGGCCTGGTGCCCGAGGCAGACGCCGAGGATCGGCAGCTTGCCGCCGAATTCCTTGATCACGTCGACCGAGACACCGGCATCGCTCGGCGCCTTCGGGCCCGGCGAGATGCAGATGCGGTCCGGCTTCATGGCCGCGATCTCCTGGATCGTGACTTCGTCGTTGCGCACCGTGCGCACGTCTTCACCCAGCTCGCCGAAGTACTGGACGATGTTGTAGGTGAAGGAATCGTAGTTGTCGATCATGAGCAGCATGTTCAGAACTCCCCATCCAGTCCGTCTTGCACTTGTTCGGCCGCGCGCAACACGGCGCGCGCTTTTGCTTCGGTTTCCTGCCATTCCATCTCGGGGATGGAATCGGCGACGATGCCGGCCGCGGCCTGCACGTAGAGGTTGCCGTCCTTGATCACGCCGGTGCGGATCGCGATCGCCACGTCCATCTCGCCGCCAAAGGAGAGATAACCGCAGGCGCCGCCGTAGATGCCGCGTTTCACGGGCTCGAGTTCGTCGATGATTTCCATCGCCCGCACCTTCGGCGCGCCGGTCAGCGTGCCGGCCGGGAAGGTCGCGCGCAGCACGTCGAGGTTCGACATGCCTTCCTTCAAAGCGCCTTCGACGTTCGAGACGATGTGCTGCACGTGCGAGTATTTTTCGATGACCATGCGGTCGGTGACTTTTACCGTGCCGATGTCGGCGATGCGGCCGATGTCGTTGCGCGCCAGGTCGATCAGCATCACGTGCTCGGCGATCTCCTTCGGATCGGCCAGCAGTTCGGCGGCCAGCTCGGCGTCGCGTTCCGGCGTCGAACCGCGCGGGCGGGTGCCGGCGATCGGGCGCAGCGTGACCTTGCGTTCGCCCGCGGGCGAGGTCTCGTTGCGGACCAGGATCTCGGGCGAGGCGCCGACGATCTGCATGTCGCCGAAGTTGTAGTAGTACATGTACGGGCTCGGGTTCAGCGAACGCAGCGAGCGGTACAGGGATAAAGGCGAATCGACGTAGGGCTTGCGGATGCGCTGGCCGATCTGCACCTGCATCAGGTCGCCAGCCATCACGTATTCGTGGGCCCTGGCGACTGCCTTCAGATAGTCTTCCTTGCTGAAGTCGCGCACGGCTTCGGTCCGTACCGAGGCTGTCGTGACGGGCGCATCGACGCTCCGGCGCAGCATCACGCGCAGGTCTTTCAGACGCTGGCGCGCCCTGGCAAAGGCTTCCGGCTGCGAGGGATCGGCATACACGATCAGGTAGAGTTTACCGGACAGGTTGTCGATCACGGCCAGCTCTTCGGTCACCAGCAGCTGGATGTCGGGCAGGCCGAGGGTGTCTTGCGGCGCCTTGCCGGCCTGCTTGCGCTCGATGTGGCGCACCGTGTCGTAGCCGAAGTAGCCGGCCAGGCCGCCGCAGAAGCGCGGCATCCCGGGACGCAGCGCGACCTTGAAACGCGATTGGTAAGCTTCGATGAAGTCGAGCGGGTTGCCCTCGTGCGTTTCGACGACGCTGCCGTTGGTGACGATCTCGGTCACGTTGCCGCTGCTGCGCAGCAGGGTTTTCGCCGGCAGGCCGATGAAGGAGTAGCGTCCAAAACGCTCGCCGCCGACGACCGATTCGAGCAGGAAGGTGTTCTTGCCGGTGTCCTGCGACTGCGCCAGTTTCAGGTACAGGCTCAGCGGCGTTTCCAGGTCGGCGAAGGCTTCGGCGATCAGTGGAATGCGGTTGTAGCCCTGGTTGGCCAGCGATTTGAATTCGAGTTCGGTCATGTTCTTCTCCGGGCCGCCAGCAAGAGTGGAGGAGGGGCGGCGGTAGTGTAAAAAACCTGCCGGGTGCATGTGCAGCCGGCAGCAATCAAGCGGGTTCAGTTAGCCCAGGATTGCCAGCGTCGCCACAGCCAGGCCTCGAGGGCGCCGGTCTGGTTGACGGTGTGTTTTTTAGTGAAGAACATGTATAGATGAGTTAGTTTTCGGTGCTGTTGTGCGCACGAATCAGCTCGGCGGCATCGAGTAGCGAATTAACTATACCATCGGAATCGATGCTTTGCACAGGCCTTCCGTGGTTATAACCATATGGCACTGTGAGTACATAGCAACGCGCGGCGCGCGCCGCGTCGGCATCGTTCGAGGAGTCGCCGATTGCCACGACCGAGGGCGGCGCCAGGTCGAAGTCGCTGCAGACCTGCAGCAGGGGCATGGGATCGGGTTTCTTTTTGGGGAAGGAATCGCCGCCGTAGACCAGCTCGAAAAAGGGCGACAAACCCTTTTGCGCCAGCAGCGGCGTGGCGAAGGCGATCGGCTTGTTGGTCACGCAGGCCAGGCGCAGGCCCATGTCGCGCATGGCCTGCAAGCCTTCGATCACGCCCCCGTACAGCACACTGCGTTGGCCGTTGATGGCGAGGTAATGGCGCTGGTAGGCGGCCATCGCCTCCTCAAAACAGGCGTCGATACGCGCTGCCTCGTAGTCGAGCGCGAGCACGTCGCGGATCAGCTTTTCGGAGCCCTTGCCGACCATGGGCTTGATGACATCCTGCCCGATCGGCGCGAGCTTGAAGTCGGCGCGCATGCCGTTCAGGGCCAGTTCAAAGTCGGGCACGGTGTCGAGCATCGTGCCGTCGAGATCGATGATGGCGGCCCTGATGGCCGCTGCGCCCGGGCGCATTATTTGCCGACCGTTGCCAGCTCGGCGCGCATGGCGTCGATCACGGCCTTGTAGTCGGGCTTGCCGAAGATGGCCGAGCCGGCGACAAAAGTGTCGGCACCTGCGGCCGCTGCGGCGGCGATGTTCTCGGCCTTGATGCCGCCATCGACCTCGAGCATGATGTCGCGGCCCGATTCGTCGATCATGCGGCGCGCGATCGCGATCTTCTTGAGTGCCTCGGGGATGAAGGACTGGCCGCCGAAACCCGGGTTGACCGACATAATCAGGATCATGTCGATCTTGTCCATCACGTGCTCGAGGTAGTGCATCGGCGTGGCCGGGTTGAACACCAGGCCGGCCTTGCAGCCGTGGTCGCGGATCAGCTGCAGGGTGCGGTCGATGTGCTCGGACGCTTCCGGGTGGAAGGTGATGATGTTGGCGCCGGCCTTGGCGAAGTCGGGAATGATGCGGTCGACCGGCTTCACCATCAGGTGGACGTCGATCGGCACCTGCACGTGCGGGCGGATCGCCTGGCACACCAGCGGGCCGATGGTCAGGTTCGGCACGTAATGGTTGTCCATCACGTCGAAGTGGATGATGTCGGCGCCTGCCTCGACGACGTTGCGGACTTCTTCGCCCAGGCGGGCGAAATCGGCGGACAGGATGCTGGGAGCGATGCGGTAGGTGGTCATGGGATTGCAGTGCGGTTGGGTGAAGCCGCTATTTTACGCCGGCCTGCGGTTCGGGCGCGCAGCCCGCGCTTTGCGGCTCAATTCCGCAGGGCGCGGTATCATGCCTGATCACGCACATGCGTCTCCACCAATAAGAAAGAGGGAAGCCGATGGCTGCCTACGATTTTACCGTCACCGTCCGCACCAAATACCTGGCTGAACAGAGCAAGCCGGACCAGGACGAATACCTGTTTTCCTATACGATCACGATCGTCAATAGCGGCGAAGTCCCAGCCCAGCTGATTTCGCGCCACTGGATCATCACCGATGCCAACAACCGCACGCAGGAAGTGGCAGGCCTGGGCGTGGTCGGACACCAGCCGCTGCTGAAACCGGGCGAACAGTTCGAATACTCGAGCGGCACGCCGCTGGCCACGCCGCAGGGTTCGATGCACGGCGAGTACTTCTGCGTGGCCGAGGATGGCCACCGCTTCGAGGTCAAGATTCCCGAGTTCGTGCTGACGGTGCCGAGCATGCTGCACTGATCACGGTTCGCGCGGCGGCTCAGGCGTCTTTTCTTCGCGCAGCGGCCGCTTGCGCTGTTCGGGGCGGCCATGAAACATCGTCCACCAGACGATAAACACGAGCAGGAACAGCGCCACGCCCGCTTCCAACATCAAGATCCACATAGGCAGTCCTTATGCAAACGATACGCCGCAGTGTACCTGCTTCGCTTTCTGTCGTGGCCCTGCTGTTGGCCGCCTGCGGCACGCCGCCGCCGGCGCCACCGGCCAGGCCGCAGCCCGTGCCATCGCAGCGGCCCGATATCGTGATGCCGCCGCCGGTCGGCCCGGTCGGCATTCCGGCGGACGTGCCAACACCGCCCCCAGTGCCAGTGCCGCCGATGACACCGGTCTCGTTCGAGACACTGCCCGGCTGGCAGCAGGACGACCTGCGCCAGGCCTGGCCGGCCTATCTCGCGTCCTGCCGCGTGCTGGCGAAAAAGCCGCAGTGGAGCGCGCCCTGCGCCGCCACGGCCACGGTCGACGCCGGCGACAGCGGCGCCATCCGCCGCCATTTCGAAACCTATTTCGTGCCGCACCAGATGCGCATGCCCGACGGCGCCGACAGCGGCCTGATTACCGGTTACTACGAGCCGATGCTGCGCGGCGCGCGCAAGCGCGGCGGCGCCTTCCAGACGCCGCTGTACCGGGTGCCGGACGATCTGATTACCGTCGACCTGGCCGCCGCCTACCCGACCTTGAAGAACATGCGCCTGCGTGGCCGCCTGGTCGGCAAGACCGTGGTCCCGTACAGCACCCGTGCCGAGATCGAACGCGCGCCCTTGAGCGGCAAGGAGCTGGTCTGGGTCGACGATCCGGTGGAAGCCTTTTTCCTGGAGGTGCAGGGCTCGGGCCGGGTACGCATCGACGAGAGCGGCGAAACGGTGCGCATTGCCTTCGCCGACCAGAACGGCCATCCGTACAAGGTGATCGGGCGCTGGCTGGTGGAGCAGGGGCAGCTGCCGGCCGACGGCGTCTCGGCGCAGAGCATCAAGGCCTGGATTGCGGCCAATCCCCAGCGGCGCCAGGAACTCCTGAACGTCAACCCGAGCTATATCTTCTTCCGCGAAGAGCGCCTGCCGGATCCGAACATCGGGCCAAAAGGGGCGCTCGGCGTACCGCTGACCCCTGAGCGTTCGGTGGCGGTCGATCCTACCCAGGTGCCGCTGGGTGCGCCGCTGTTCCTGTCGACGACCCACCCCACCACCAGCGCACCGATCCAGCGCCTGATGATGGCGCAGGACACCGGCGGCGCCATCCGCGGCGCGGTGCGGGCCGACTTTTTCTTCGGCTTCGGCGGGAATGCGGCCGAGTATGCGGGACGGATGAAGCAGCGGGGGAATGTGTGGGTGCTGTTGCCGAAATAAGGCGTTCAGTCATTGACATGGCGTAAGCGCGTCCTCGCCACAGCCGTCACCGCCAGCACAAGCGCCCCCGCCGCAATACACACCAGCCCGGTCCTCACACTGAAGCGCTCGGCCAGCGCCCCCGCCGCCAGCGCCCCGAGCGGTGCACTGGCCACCGTCAGCGAGCGCATCGTCGCCACCATCCGGCCCAGCACCGCGTCGGGTGTGACGCGCTGGCGCAGGGCGATGTACGGCACGAAGAACAGGGTGGCGCCGCAATCGAGCAGGAACACCACGCCACCGTAGGCGATGGCGGTCATCAATGTGCTGCCCAGTAGCGAGGCGGGGATCGCCGGCATCAACGCAAAGCCCAGCGCGGACACGCACAGGCCGACCAGGATCGCGCGGCCGGTGCCGTAACGCTGCGACAGCGGCTTGACCAGGATCGAGCCGGCCAGGATGCCGGCGCCGCCCAGCATTTGCGCGCTTCCCATCACACCGGGCGCCAGGCCGAGTACACGGGTGGCGAACAGCACGTGCAGGGCCAGATAACCATAGAACAGGAAGTGCCAGGCGCCCGACGTCCAGGCCAGGGTGCGCAGCACGCGCTGTTGCCAGACAAAGGCCAGGCCTTCGCGGATGTCTTGCAGTGGGTGCGCATTCGATGGCGCCGGCTGCGGTTCGCGTGCGCGAATGCGGCGCAGGTTCGCCAGCGAGACGACAAAGCCGGCGACATTGCACAGGATCGCCACCGGCGCGCCGAGCAGCTGCACCATGGCGCCGGCCATGCCCGGTCCCAGCAGGCGCGCGGCCGATTCGGTGCCGGCCAGTTTGGCCTGGGCGTCGACCAGCCGTTCGCGGCCGACGACAAAGGTGAGAAAGACCTGCTCGGCACTGCCGCCGACCACCAGGCCGGTACCAAGCACGAAGCCGACCGCATATAGCCAGTGGATGGTCAGCGCATCCAGCCACCAGGCCAGCGGCACACTCGCCAGCGCGGTCGCCACCATCGCATCGCTGCACATCATGATCGGCAGGCGCCGGCAGCGGTCGAGCAGCACACCCGAGGGCAAACCGAACAGCAGGAAGGGCAGGGATTCGAGCGCGGCGAGCGTGCCCATTTGCGCCGGCGTGGCATGCAGCATCAGCACCGCGCAGATCGGCAGCGCGAGCAGGGTGATCTGGGAGCCGAACTGGGTGAGCGCACTGCTCAGCCAGAGGCGGCGGAAGTCGCTGCTGTGCAGCAGGCCGTCTGAACTGAAACGGGCGAGAGTCTGGCGTAAGGTGGTAATGGCGTGCTCGTATGCGGCTTGCTTGAATCGCAATGATACCTGCCTTTCCCAGCCGTGGAGACGCTACAATCTCGGGCACATCAATCCCTATTATTAGAGGTGCCCTATGGAATACGCTGACCTGCTGATCGAACACCACGGCAAAGTCGCCGTGATTCGCCTGAACCGCCCCAAGGCGATGAATGCCCTGAACGACAACATGATGAACGAGCTGGGCGACGCCCTGTACAAGTTCGATGCCGACCCGGGCGTGAACGTCATCGTCCTGACCGGCAGCGAAAAAGTCTTCGCGGCGGGTGCCGACATCGCGGCCATGGCGAATTACACCTATGCCGACACCTATCCAGGCAATTACATCGGACGTAACTGGGAACACATCCTGAACGTGCGCAAGCCGGTGGTCGGCGTGGTGGCCGGCTACGCCCTGGGCGGCGGCTGC